>Ga0153915_10006764_pt1 | contig 10773 bp, 9 predicted proteins | sample Opewatmetagenome_2_FD_107003 | JGI IMG/M metagenome (GOLD analysis project Ga0153915, IMG submission 107003) | Freshwater wetland microbial communities from Ohio, USA - Open water 3 Core 3 Depth 3 metaG | ecosystem: Environmental > Aquatic > Freshwater > Wetlands | place: USA: Ohio, Lake Erie...
CTGTCGGCGTGGGGCATTGACGGCTCGGTGCAGGTAGTGGCTTATGACGACAGCGGAGGTGCCATGGCCGCCCGCCTCTGGTGGCTGCTCCGCTGGCTGGGGCACGACGCCGCGGCGGTGCTGGACGGCGGGTGGGCGGCGTGGCAGGGGCGGGGGCTGCCGGTTGGCGCGGGACCTGAGTCCCGCGCGGCGCGGACCTTCGTTCCCCGGGTGCGGCGCGACCTGGTGCTGACGGTGGAGCAGGTGGATCGGGCCCGCGGTGATCCCGCGTGGCGGGTGCTGGACGCCCGCAACGCGGACCGGTTCCGGGGAGAGAACGAGACCATAGATCCAGTGGCCGGCCACATACCCGGCGCCCGCTCGGCGCCCTATGCCGACAACCTGGAGCGCGACGGCCGGTTCAAGCCCAGGGACTGGTTGCGGCGGCGCTACCTGGAAGTGCTGGGCGGCGTTACCGCCGAGCACGCGGTGTGCTACTGCGGCTCCGGCGTCACGGCGGCGCACGACGTCCTGGCCATGGCGTACGCCGGGCTGGGGGACGCCAGACTGTACCCCGGCTCGTGGAGCGAGTGGATTGTGGATCCGGCCCGGCCGGTGGCATGATTGACCGGTGACGCACTCTTAAGCCGGAGGAGTCGGACATGACGGAAGCCGCGGCCCATGCCGCCGCCATTGCCCAGGCCATCAAGGCGTCGGGCGTTCTGGTCCGGGTCGAGCCCCCTGAGTTCCTGCGCATCGTAAATCGCCAGGAGGTGTCGCTGGTGGTGAAAGCGCCCGCGGGTTTCCTGCAGCGAGGATGGCGCTACCTCACCAGCTACCGGGGCTTCGCCTTCTTCACCAAGTCGCCCGAGCCGCTGCCCCTGCCGGGACGGGCCGAGGTGGTTGAGGCCGAGGCCATCTGGGTGCCCTCCTAGCCTTCGCAGGAGGTCCACATGCTGCAACCCCTGATCGTGGGCATCGCGCTCGGCCTGGGCGTGGGCCTGCTGCTGGCCGCGCTCTATCTCTTGTGGTGGAAGGCGCGCTATACCCGGATGCTCCGCCTGGACGCGGTGCAGCGGAGCCAGGCCGTCACGGCGGGCAAGGTGTACGAGCAGCTGGTCCCCTACCTCCCGGGCTTTCCCTTCGATCCCAGGGACGTTCGGTTCCTGGGGTCGCCGGTGGACCTGGTGGTGTTCGACGGGTTGAGCGAGGGCGCGGTCCGCCGCATCGTGTTCGTAGAGGTGAAGACCGCCAATGCCGACTTGAGCGTGCGGGAACGGCGGGTACGCGACGCGGTGAACGCCCGGCAGGTGGAGTGGAGCGAGCTGCGCGCGGGCGGGGGCGGCGCTTGAGAAAACGTGCGGTGGCCTGTTAACGTGGGGCCCATGCAATCCCTCTCACCATGGCGCCTGCTCGGCCTGGGTCTGCTGCTGGGGCTCGCGGCCTGCGCCGGCACGCCGGAGATCACCATCCGGGTACAGGGGACAGTGGAGACCGTGGGCTCCAGGATCCCCATACCGGGCGCCAAGGTGACGGTGGAGTGGCCGGCGGCGCTGGGCGGCGGGCAGTCGGAGCTCAAGTCGGACGGCGAGGGGCACTTCGCGGTGGGCCGCACCCGGCGGGTGCCCAAGACGGCGTGCGCCGGCATCGCCATCACGGTGCTGGCCGAGAACTACGCCTCCGCGTACACCCGCCACACCAGCGACTGCGGAAACGGCACGCTGAGCTTCGACATCCCGTTGCTGCCGCAGGTGCACTGACCGTCAGGGCCCGCCCGGCGGCTTGATCTCCGGTTGCGAGCGGTCCTGGTAGGGCCGCAACACCCACTCGAAGAAAGCCCAGGTCCGGTTCCAGGAGTCGCGCGACTCCGGCGTGTCATCCCGCTCCAGGGTCCTGGGGTTGAGGCGCCAGGTGAAGCTGTGGCCTCCGGGAGGGTCCTGGTAAATCTTGGTTTCCGCCAGGTCCGGCTTCTCGGCCCGCAGGGCCCACACCAGTTGCTGGTCTTCCACGAAGTTCACGTCCTCGTCGTTGGTGGCCACGTGCACCAGGAGCGGGATCCGCAGCTTGGGGACCAGGTAGAGCGGCGAGCGCGCGATGTAGGTATCCGGGTTCTCGTAGGGCAGGCCGCCCAGGCGCGGCTCGGTGGCGAAATACCGCTGGTATTCCGGGCCCTTGAGCGAGAGCCGGAAGATCAGATTGGTCACTGGCACGATTGCCGCCGCAGCCTTGAACGGTGTCGAGTCCCGGAGGACCGCGAGCAGCGCGATGTAGCCGCCGTGACTCCAGCCCATGATCCCGATCCGCTCGGGGTCCACCTGCGGCAGGTTCTTGACCAGCCAATCGTACGCGCTGGTGACGTCGTCCACCTCGTAGCCGCCGTAGTCGATGGCGTTGTGGAACGCCTGGCCGTATCCGGTACTGCCGCGGAAGTCCGGCGCGATCACCACGTAGCCCCGCTCCACGGCTTCCCGCACAAAGGGGAAAAAGCCGATATCCACGTCGCCGTGGACGCCCCCGTGCACCCATACCATGGCAGCGTGGCCCCGTGGCCCTCGTTTCTTGTGCGGTTGCCAGAGGTAGGCCGGAATGTCCAGGTCGCCCACGCTGCTCTTGTAGCTGACCTTCCGGAAATCCATCACCCCCCGGCTCCGCGCCTCGAACAGACTGTCGGTGCGGGCCTTGTCGGCGATATCCCGGGCGTAGTCGGCCAGGGGGTGATCTTCGGGACGGTTGCTGACGTACAGCTCCGCGGCGCGGGCCGGGTCCACGGGGATGAGCTGCCGCGGCCGGTTGCCGCCCTGCGCCTGCGCGGCGGAAAGTGGAGGGAGCAACGCCAGCGCGATCATGGCGGTGAGGAGGGCGGGGCGGGGCGGAATCATGGGAGGAGCTCCGGACGAGGTGGGTTGTCTCAATGGGCGCGGCGGGGAGCACGCTGTCAAGCCGTCCAGTGGCCGAACCGGACCGACGGATGTACGATACGCTGTCCCACGCACGTCTCGATGATGCCATTTCGAGGTGCGGCTGGAGCCGCGCCGGCCGGAGGACTGATGAAGAAGGTCATGGCGTTCCTGGGAGCCACCGCCGGCGGCGGAATAGGTTGGTGGCTGGGCGCGCACGTGGGATTCATGACGGCGTTCATGCTCAGCATCGTGGGCACCGGTGCCGGGATCTACGCCGGGAATCGGGTGGCCAACTACTACGGCGTCTGATCCAGGGGCGGCCTTCACTTCACGCGTTTGAGGAGGCACGGTGGGCAAGGGTGATCGGAAGTCCGAGAGGGGCAAGCGGTGGCGGAAGTCCTTCGGCAAGCGGCGGCCGCGGAAGAAGAATCGCAAACCGGCGCCCAAGACCTAGCCGGCGCTAGGGCGCGATCATGTCGTCAAACTCCGCCCATTTGAGCCATTGGGCGGGATCCTGCCGCAGGTATTGCTCCAGCGCCCCGTAGGCGGCGATCACCACCACGTCCGCGGCGTTCGCCTCCCGGGTGTCCGTAGCGTGGATCTGCCGACCAAGGCGCAAGTGGTGGCCACTGCGGCCTTCCCAGAAAAGGGCCACCGGCAGCACTGCCGCGCCGGTGCTGCGCTGCAACCAACCCAGCCCCCTGGCGCTCCAGATGCGGGTGCCCAGGAGCGGTACTTTGATCCAACCGCGGGCGCCGGGGGAGCCACCAGCCTCACCGGGCGCCTGATCGCAGTACAGCAAGACCGTTTCGCCGCGTTCCAGGCAGCGTGTCAGCGCCCGAAGCCCCATCGTGCCGACCACCAGGCGCACAGGATACGGGTCGCCCTGGAGGTCCCGTTCCGCGAGCCAGGCCTGGACGTCGGCTCGTGCGGCGTCGCCAAAACCTCCATACACGCTGACGGGCAGGCCTCTCGCTCCCAGCACGAAGGGGATCAGGCCATACGATCCCAGGTGAAGGGAGCATAGGATTACGCCGGTACCGCCCGCCCGCGCCCGCGCCAGGTGCTCCAAACCGGATACCCGGACCTGCTGACTCAGCCAACGGCGCAGCCGGTGCGGCGGCGCCGATCCCAGCAACAGCCGGTCGCAGAACTGCTTTCGCAGGGCCTCCCGGCTACCGGCCGCCACGCGCGCGATGCCCCGGTCGGTGCCATCGAGATGGGGCGCGCGGTGCAGGCCGGCCAGGATGCGCCGCTCCAGCTCAGGACCAGGCGTTTGGGCCAGCCACCGGTAGGCGAGCGACAGGGCAAGGCGTGTTGGAAGATGCCTGAAGGCCATCTCCAGCAGGGGACTCAACACAAACAGGGTGAGCCAGAGCCGGAGGGGGTGTTGCCCCGGTGCGGGGCGGGATGCGACCTGCCCCCCATCCAGCGAGCGCACGAATCCGGCCGAGAGCAGCGTGTGGAGCAGCGGCTCGAGGTTGATCTCCTGGGCGGGATGGCCGTACCGCTGTCCCAGGACTTGCCGCGTGCGCTCCAGAGTGCGCCCCTTGCTCAGCAGCCGGATGGCCTCCACGCCGGCCTTGCTGGTGCTGATCGCGTGCCCGCCCTCCCGATTGATGACGGTGTAGCGGTCGCCCGCGCCTTTCACCCAGAACGGGCACAGGTCCAGCCTGCTGGTGGCCGCGAGGGCGGGCAGGGCGCTCATGAGCCGGGCCCCCGGAAGGGCCGGCCAATGCGGAAGGAGACGCTCCTGAGCTGTAGGCTGGCTGCCCCGGTGCCGTCGGCTTTCCAGAAGGGCACATCGACCTGGACGGCGTAACTGGCGTTGTCGAGCAGCCGGAGTCCGAGCCCGACTTCTCGTCGCAGCCCAGCCGCCGCCTCCGCACCCGACCCCCAGTACCTCCCGAGGTTCACAAAACCGGCGACCTCGAGCAGGGTGCCGGTGCCAATCGGGAAGCGCAGCTCTCCGGTGAGGGCGGTGAGGTGGTTGCCGGCTATGGAATCGAATTGGGCGGCGCGGAAGTTTCCCTCCCGTGAGAGCCGCAACGCGCGCTGCCGCGGCGCCGCGCCCCAGGCGATGCTGCCTGCGAACGCATGCACGGCGACCTTGGTGCCGCCCAGCAGCCGGTGGTAGCCCTCCGCCCGGGCGGCGACGCGGGCAAACGCCCAATCCGAGCCCAGTACCCTCCCGCCGTACTCCACATCGAACGCCGCCACACCCCCGTGAATGGGATAGAAGTCGGTGACCAGCCTGCGCAGCGTGTATACGGCTTCCAGTGTGGTGATGGTGCCCTGATCGGATTCCGGCGTGGTCTCGAAGCGACGTTCTCGTTCCAGCGAGAGGGTGAAGGCGTGGTACGGAGCGCGGTAGAAGTGAGGGCCGGCCAACGCGCGGAGACGCAGCGCGGCCACGTCGCTTCCGCCGCCCCGCGCGGCGCTCACCTCAAGAGAAGCACGACGTCCCAACAGCCCGAAGGGCGTGGAGTAGGCCAGGGTCGCGACGACGCTCTCGGTGGCGAGGTTGTACCCCGCCGCGACCAGCGCCAGGTGCTGAAGCTGAACCCAGGCGGGCGGCATGAAGCGCGGCGCCCGTCCTCCGGCGACCAGTATGCCCAGCTCCACACCGTCGTCGTAGAGCGCCACCGGCAGGTGAAGGATATGGTACGCGTCATCCTCGGCCAGGCGCGGCAAGAACGAGGAACGGACCTGTCTGGGATAGAGGTTGTTGAAGCGGGTGGTCTCCAGCAGGCGCCGGTCGGGATCGAGTGCCACTCGCCGCACGGCCGGGGCGGAGTCTATGACGATCTGGTAGGATGGTTCGCGCCCGGCCCAGGCGCGCCGCAGCACGCGGCCGTCCTCCAGGGCGATATCAAGCTCCACCGGCATGACAATGCTGCCCCGCCGGCTCACCCGGATCACCGAGCGGTATCCCGCTCCCGGCTGCGGGGCCGCGGCGACCGCGTCCACGCTGTAGTCGCAGGTCGCCGTGCCGTCGAGCCATTCGTTGAAGAACCAGGTCAGATCCCGTTCGCTGACCGAATCGGCCAGGGCGATGAAGTCGGCGGTGCGGGCGGTCCGGTATCGGTGGCGCGACCCGTAGGCCCGCAGCAGGGAGTCGAAGACGTCCCGGCCCACCAGGTACTGCAGCATCTGGAGCACGAAGGGCGCCTTGGCGTAGAGGGCGACCTCCCGGGAGCCCATGTCGTCGAAGGCCGAGTCCGGCTGCAGGATCTTCCGGTCGAACCCGAGTCCGGCCTGATTGAGGTACTCGGTTCTCCGCAGCGCCGACCAGTCTTTGCGATCCGCCCGGTCCCGCTCCAGGTCAAAGGCGGAGAACTCGGCGAAGCCCTCGTTCAGCCAGTCATCCGCGGTTTCCCCAACGCCCACGGTCATGCCCCACCACTGATGGGCGATCTCGTGCGCCAGAGCCTCCTGGTACGAGATGCCGGGGATGGCCGAGTGTCGCAGGCCGGCGGGCAGCATCACCAGCTGCGAGTAGGCGATCCCGCCCACGCCGCTCCCCAGCGCGGGCGTCTCCGCGATGACCAGGGTTGCGTGCGGGTAGCGGCCGTAGCGGTCACCGTAACGGTCCAGCGCCTCCCGGACGGTGGTGAGCCCGCGGTTGAGCGACCGGTCCGCCCGGCCCAGATGCAGGTACTCCACGGCGACGTCATTCCAGATGAAGCGCGTCACCCGGTACCGCCGGTCGGCCACCCAGGCGAAGTACCGCACATGCTCCGCCCGCCAGCGCCGCGTCGTGGTCCCGTCGCCCCCATCGGTGGAATCCGCCCGCTCTCCGGTGGCGGCCACCACCACGCCGCGCGGCGTGGTGATGCGCACGTCATAGGAGCCGCAGTCGGCGTAGAAGGCCGCTTCCGCGGGTTCGCGCTCCCCGTGCCATCCGGCGGTGTCCGCCACGGCAAGCCTGGGGTACCAGAGAGCCATGGCGTAGCTCGAGCCCCGGAATCCCAACGCCAGCTGCAGCACCGGGAGTTTCACCTCGAAGGCCATCTCGATGGTCAACGACCCTCCCGGGCCGAGCGCGCTCGCGAGCGGGACCCTCATGACGGTTTCGTTTACCGTGAACGCGGCGTCCCGGCCGCCGATGCGGACCCAGGAGATGAGCATGAGCCCCCGCCTCGAACCCCACGGGATCCAATCCAGCGGGTTTGAGGACCAGGGAAGCCGCGTGTGCTCCCGAGCGTACCCGGTCCCGGCGTTGCGAAACGCGTTGGGGAAAAGGTGCAGGTAGAGAGCGCTTACCTCGCCGCCCGCGAGGTTGTGATACTCGATCCGTTCCGTCGCGCGCAGCAGGTGGCGGCGCTCATCCAGCGTGGCATTGATCGCGTAGGCGACCGGCTCTTCCGCGGCGGTATCGGGGAGCGGGCTTTGCGCCCCCGCCACCAGCAACAGCAGGGCGGACCAAATCACAGGTCGTCGGGGGAGAGCAGGAGGTAGTGGACGCGCGGGCGGCGGCGCCGCCCGGCGAGCACTGCGGCGGCCAGCCACAGGCAGGTGACCCCCAACGAAGCCAGCAGCGGCAGCTGACTTTGGTGTCCGGCTCCGTCCCGGCGCAGCAAGAGCGGGAGCAAACCGCCTAGGCAGGCCGCTCCCAGCAGGGTGACGCCCGCCGTGCCCACGGCCATGAGCGCCGCGAAGGCGCGCACCATGGGCCGTTGGCGCTCGGGCACACCGGCCCAGGGGTGCGGGGCTCCGCCGGTGAGGAGCCGCTTCAGCGTGGCCTTGAGGTAAGCCCTTGCGTCTCCCCACAGGTTGTGGCACCCCGTGAAGTTGGCGATGAGGTAGTAGGCATCGGTGCGGAGATAGACGTTGAGTTGCCACAGCAGGCCGGCCACCAGCACCAGCACCGTCAATCGCAGCGTGCGATACAGGGGCTCCGGCAGCGGCAGCAGGTGCCGATCGCCCAGCCACAGTACGATGACCAGGACGCAGGCCAGCAGCAGGTCATGCACCATGCCGGCGGCATACGCGAGGTAGCGCTGATTCCGGTCCACCAGCCAGAGATCGGTCAAATCGGTCTGGAGCACCGGAAAGAACAGGCGATTGCCAGGGCTGACGCTGGCCTGGATGCCCAGGAAGCTCGCCGCCAGCAGATGGGCCAGCTCGTGTCCCGCCAGGGTGACCAGCGAGACGCCCCAGAGGGCCGCGAGACTCAGGGCGGGGCTGGACGCGACCACCGCGTCGGCGAGGCGGGGGAGATAGCGAGGCTGGGCCAGCAGGATCGCGCAGGCCGCGGCCACCACCGTCGCGTACGCGGCGACCGCGGGCCGGGAGAAGGCCCAGGCAATGTGTCGGCGGCGGAGGAAGGTCAGGTGGTAACGGCGGGGGGCGAGCGGCTGGGGGACCGAGGTGGAGTCCACCGTCTTCACCAATCCCGCCTCAAGCAGGGTTTCCACCAGCCCACGCAACCGGATCTCGTGACCCAGATGGCCCCGGGCCAGCGCCGCCTTGGCATCCCGGATGGTGCACCCGCCGCGGAGTAGCTCGGTCGCCGCGAAGGCTCCGCGGGACAGGGCCACGTATGCCCCGGTGGCGGGCCGCCCCACGACGAACCCGCCCGCGTCCGGCTTCACGCGTAGGGGAAAGAGCTCCAGCCTGCTGTGACTGGCCACGGCCACTTCGACCCTGCGGGTCACGGGATTCCTCCGGCTTCCGGGGAGCACCGTCCGGGTGGGAGAGTGGACTCCCCACCCGGGCGGCGTACGGCATGCGGCGCTAGGGCCGCTCTATCACTTCACACGCGACTTCAGGACACCGCGTTCACCACGGCCGTGGCGAACGATCCCGCGGCCGAGATGAGCGCGAGCCACTCCGCCTGGGTCAGCGTGGTCTCGATCGCTTCGATCTTTCGGGCTTCGATCATCATCGTTCCTCACCTCCTTCCTATGAGCCCCATGGTCCCGGCGCGGCGTGATGTGCCGCGCCGGCGAGGCCAATATGAAAAGCCCCGCAGGGCGGGGCTTCATCAGAACTGCGCGTGCTGTTACCGGAATTACGCGGCCGGGGGGGACGCCGGCGGCGATAGGGAGGGCGTGTCAGTAGGGGCGCGACGGCGCTTGGGCGACAAGAGGATGGGGGGGGTCCCCGGAGCGGGCGTCAGTGAAGCGCGCGCCGTGTGAAAGGTCGTCGTCTGCGGCGCGCGCGAACTGCTAGCCCGCGCAGGGGACCCTCCCCGTCCTGCCTGCCGCCCTAGTCCGCCGCCGCGGGCTCGGCCTCCCGCTCCTCCGGCGCGCTGGTCCACCGCTTGATGATCGCGCTCACCTTCAAGCCGAAGTCGTCCAGGTAGGTGTACACCACCGGGATCACCACCAGCGTGAGCAGCGTGGAGGTGATGAGTCCACCGATCACCGCGTGCGCCATGGGCGCCCGGAACTCGGAGCCCGCGCCCAGCGCCAGCGCCGTGGGCAGCATGCCGAAGATCATGGCCAGCGTGGTCATCACGATGGGCCTGAGTCTGAGCTCGCCGGCGTCAATCAGCGCCTGCCGGCGGTCCGAGCCTCGCTCCCGCGCCTTGTTGGCGAAGTCCACCAGCAGAATCGCGTTCTTGGTGACCAGCCCCATCAGCATGATCACCCCGATCATGCTCATGATGTTGAACGTGCCCCGGGTGAGCATCAGCGCCAGCATCACGCCCACCAGCGACAGCGGGAGCGAGACCATGATCGCCAGCGGCTGGAGGAAGCTACCGAATTGCGACGCCAGGATCAGGTAGATGAACATCACCGCCAGCGTCAGCGACTCCAGGATGTAGCCCACCGTCTCGATGAAGTCCTTTTGCTCGCCGCCATAGTTGAAACGGTAGCCGGTGGGCAGCTCGATGGCTGAAAGCCGGGTCTGCACGTCGCGGACGACGTCGGTGAGCGGCCGTCCTTCGTAATTGCCTTCGATGGTGGCCACCCGCTCCAGGTTGAGCCGCTTGATCTGATCCGGCGCCGCGCTGGGCCGGATGTTCGCCACCTGGGCCAGGGGCACCATCACCGGACCTCCCGTCCTGGGGTCGATCCGGCTGGTGGCCAGCGGGATGCGGCCCAGGTCGGTGGAGGATTCACGGAACTCCGGCGCCAGCTGCACGATCACGTCGTGCGCCAGGCCGGTTTCGTCCTCCCAGTTGCCGGCCTTCTGGCCCGCCAGCACCGGCCTCAAGCCTGCGCCGATGGACCCGATGCCCAGCCCCACGTCGGCCGCCAGGTCGCGGTTCACGTCCAGCACCAGCTCCGGCTTGCGGCCTTCCAGGCTGGACTTGAGCCCCACCAGGCCCGGGACGTCGCGGATGGTCTCCAGCGCCCGGTCCGACATGGCCTGCAACCGGGACAGCTCCGGCCCCTGGAGGTTGATCAGGATGGGCGACTGGGCGCCGCCCATGCCGAGCTGCGCCGCGCGGAGGGTGACGCCCTTGAACTGGGGACCCGCCTGCCGCAGGAACGCCTCGAACTGCTGCTGGCTCCGCTTGCGCGTGTCCTTGGGCGTCAGCTTGATGAAGATCAGTCCCTTGTTCACCGCGTTGTTCTGCTGCGCGCCGCCGATGGTGGCGTAGGTCAGCTTGACCTCGGGCTGAGTCTTGAGCCAGCGGGAGACCTCGATCGCCTTGGACTCGGTGTAGTCAATGGACGAGCCCACCGGCGTCTCCACCTCCAGCGCCGCCTGCTCCTGGTCGGACTGGGGCATGAACTGCCCGCCCACCAGCCCAAAGCCGAAGAGGCTCATGGCGGCGAAGAACGCCACGGTCGCGATCCCCATGGTGAGCAGCCGGTGGTCCAGCGCCCAGGCGATGAGCCCGCGATAGCGCCGGCCCAGGTTGCGGAACCCGTTGTTGAACTTCTCCAGCCCCCGGCCGATGGGCCCCCGGGGCGCATCGCCCTCGGCCTGCGGA
>Ga0153915_10006765_pt1 | contig 10773 bp, 6 predicted proteins | sample Opewatmetagenome_2_FD_107003 | JGI IMG/M metagenome (GOLD analysis project Ga0153915, IMG submission 107003) | Freshwater wetland microbial communities from Ohio, USA - Open water 3 Core 3 Depth 3 metaG | ecosystem: Environmental > Aquatic > Freshwater > Wetlands | place: USA: Ohio, Lake Erie...
ATCGGACTTGCCCGCTGCATTGCCATGGTAATCGTCTGGAATGACCTTGCGTCAGGAGACACGGAATACTGCGCCGGGCTTGTGGCCTTCAACTCCATCTTCCAGGTGCTGTTCTTTTCCCTCTATGCCTACATCTTTATCACGGTTATCCCTCAATGGATCGGGCTGAAAGGCGCTGTAGTTGACATCTCCATCGGCCAGATCGCCAAGAGCGTCTTTATATATCTCGGCATCCCTTTTATAGCAGGTATTATAACCCGTGTTATCGGATTAAACACCAAAGGGAGGGATTGGTATGAAAAGAAATTCATCCCCAAAATCAGCCCCATCACCCTTATAGCACTTTTGTTCACAATCCTTGTCATGTTTTCACTCAAGGGCGAGTATATCGTCCAGCTGCCCCTGGATGTGATCAGGATCGCCATACCCCTGTGTGTCTATTTCGTTATCATGTTCTTCGTCTCCTTTTACCTCTCCATGAAGGTTGGCGCTACATATGAACAATCAACGACCCTGAGCTTTACTGCCGCATCCAATAATTTCGAACTGGCCATTGCGGTAGCTGTTGCGGTGTTCGGGATAGATTCGGGTGTGGCATTCGCGGCGGTCATTGGCCCGCTGGTGGAGGTTCCCGTTCTCATCAGTCTAGTAAATGTTGCGCTCCGGTTTAAAAAAAGGTATTTTCCTTATGCAGCCGAAACGCCAACCGGCATATGTCATGTTATATGCAAGCCATGATGAGGGATTAGCAGAAAGTATTATACCTTGTTCCTGGCAGCACATGACATTATAATATCAATGGGAGGGATAACAAATGAAAGAAAAGAAAAAGATACTATTTCTCTGCACCGGCAATTCATGCAGGAGTCAGATGGCGGAGGCATGGACGAGACATCTCAGGGGCAATGACTACGAGGCATATTCCGCCGGGACTGCGCCCAAAGGCATTGATCATCTGGCTGTTCATGTGATGTCCGAGGCCGGTATAGATATTTCCTCACAACGATCCAGGAGTATCGATTCCCTTGGCGTGATTGAATTCGATTATGTCATTACCCTGTGTGACAACGCCAGGGAATCGTGTCCGTATTATCCTGCCAAAACCAAGCTTATTCATAAGGAGTTTGATGACCCGGCCCGGCAGAAAGCAAATGCAAAAACCGATAAAGATGCAATAAAAACATATAGAAGGGTTAGGGATGAGATAAAGGAATATATCATGAATCTATCCGAGTAGGCTCTTTTTTATCCAGCACAAGACGGATGGTCTGGGCCAGCTCATTCAATACTACCGGTTTCATGACAAAGGCCTTTATGCCGATTGCCCTGGCGCTCTCCTCGTCTATACGTTCGCTGAACCCTGTGGAAAGAATTACGGGTATATTCGGTCTTATGGATAATATCTCCATAGTGAGGTCTTTCCCAGTCATATTGGGCATAGTCATGTCGGTGATAACCAGATCAAATTTACGAGGATTATTGCGAAAGACCTCGAATGCCTCTACACTGCTTGTTCGAGCTGTTACATCATACCCCAGAGTTGTCAGCATCTCATGAAGGACATCAACGACTATCTTTTCATCATCCACAAGGAGTATCTTTTCATTACCCTTTTTTATTTCCATTGGGCCGGCATGTTCAACCTCTTTTTCCTTCACTTCCGCATTATATGACGGCAATAGGACAATGAATGTGCTTCCTTTTCCAGGCTCGCTCTCAACCGCTATATCTCCGTTATGGTCCAGGACAATCCCGTGGACGACCGCCAGACCCATCCCTGTCCCTTCGCCTATCCTCTTTGTCGTAAAATAGGGTTCAAAGATATTGGCCATTATCTTAGGATCTATGCCCGTACCTGTGTCTTTTATTGTGAGCCTCAGATAACGTCCCGGGGATAATCTTTGGAAATTATCAGAAGAATCTGAATCAATGATAAAATCATCCAGGTCGATCCGGAGCTGTCCCCCGTTTTCCCGCATGGCATGGGCGGCGTTTGTGCAGAGGTTAAGTATGACCTGATGGATCTGCGTGGAATTAGCCAGTATTGTATCGGCATCCGTTTTAATGTTGTATTGTATATCAATGGTTGTTGGTATGGACCCCCTCAATAATTTAACGGTATCCCTGATGACGGCTCCCAGTTTCAAAGGTTTCTTTTCCTGGCGGTCCTTGCGGCTGAATGCCAGGATCTGCCGGATCATTTCCTTTGCGCGGTTGCCTGCCTGATAGATCTGCTGCAGGTTATATTGTATATGGCTGTCGGGCGGGAGACCCATCATTAGCATCTCAGCGTGCCCCATTATGGGCAACAGTACATTATTAAAATCATGGGCAATGCCGCCGGCCAGGGTCCCGATGGCCTCCATCTTCTGCGCCTGCCGCAACTGGTCTTCGAGCCTTTTTCTGTCTGAGACATCCCTTATGGCAAGAAGCCGCACGCGGCTTCCCTGATATTCGAAATCCCTTGTATTGATCTCAGCAGGAAAAAGGGTGCCGTCTTTCTTCCTGCGATATTTGGCAGGGAGATATGCCGCATCATTGCCCAATTTAACATCCGTCTCGTTAGGGCCTGTTGAAAAGTCATTCTCCTTCATATTCAGTATCTCTTTCTTTTCATATCCGAAAAGATTCGAAAATGCCTTGTTGGCATCAAGTATCATGCCGGTTTTGATCTCAACCAGTGCAAGGGCGTCCGATTCCATATTGAATAATGTCCTGTATTTTTCCTCGTTTTCTCTCAGCGACCTTTCCGCCTGTTCCCTCTGGTCGATCATGCCGTTGGCCGAAAGGGCAAGGGCCTCGAATTCCGAGAAATTCACCCCTTTCAGATCGATTTTCATGGATTCGGCAGCGGCCTTTTGAAAAAAGGAGGAAAATGCAACAATGCTTTTATATATCCGGCTGGAGATGTATTTTGCCATCAGAAATGTCGCTGTAATCAGAAAGAGAAGGAGCAATGACACCTTCATCAACTGATATCTTACCCTCTGCTCCACTATGCTTCTGTTATTGCTGATTATTTTATCTATTTCATCCACATATACACCTGCCCCGACCATCCATTCCCAGTCCGGTATGCCTTTTATGAACGTGATCTTTGGCAGGGGTGTTGTCTCACCGGGTTTACTCCATTGATAATAGATAAAATCTCCCCCGGGTTTCTCAACGGCCTTCCTTTCCTCCTGGATCACCTTTACGCCGTTAGGGTCAGTGAGTTCCCAAATGTTTTTGCCGATCAGCTCCCTCTGGGTATCATTCATCAGTGTAACACCGTCATAGGCAACTACGAAGATATAACCTTCCTTTCCGAATCTTATCTCCGCTATCCTGTCAAGGATCATCTTCTGGACAGAGCTTTCAGCGTCATCAAGATATTCCCCTGTCCCGATAAGCCAGTTAAAGGGTTCAAAAAATCTGATATAGGCCATCTTTGGGAAATTTTTTCCCTCCCGATCCGGTTTTGTCCATGTATACTCATAAGTGCCTTCCTTAAGGGTCTTTGCTATCCGAATCATGTCTTTTATGACATATTTCCCGTTTGCGTCACGAATATCCAGCAGATTTTTGTCTTCCATTTCAGGCCTGTCAACAAAGAGTTGTTCCACCCCATCCAGGCGCGTCGCAAAATAATATCCCCTGCCGTTGTTAAACCGTATGGGTCTCAGGGCATCCTTGACCATCTTCTCTATCTCTTGCAGATTCCTGGAGGCCTTATTTTCATTGTAGATATTCATGGCCATATCATAGGCCTGATCAACCTTACCTTTCAGAGTCACCTCCAATCCTTCTTTTTGTTTGACTTTCATGTATTCAATATAATCAATAACCTTTGCCACTTCATTTTTAATAGTGGCCTTCTGCTCCTCCATGAATCTATTGCGCAGTTCCTTGGATTCTCTATTAAAATTAAGATACTCATAGTGCACCATCAAAATACCGAGCAGCAGAATGGAGATAATGGCTATGCTGATAAGACTTATAAAGATTGTCCTGACTAGGCTTCCCTTGGCTTTCATGGTAATCTCTCTTTTATGGCATTAAAGAACTAAACCTTTTATATAATATGCAATATCTATTCCTGATGCCGGCATTTGAAAAAATAATATTATATAAATTTCAGTATTGTCCGGTTAGGATCTTGCATAAATGAATCCTTAAGGCTGCGGAGGCCCTTTTTTTAAATATGAAATGGCTTAAAAGCAATAACCTGGCATAAGAAGCGCTAAAGCGGGCGGAGATGTATAGACATATCTTCCAGAATTTTAGACGCTGATTGCAACTGAGATGCTCCGCCGCCCGCTGAGACAGGCTTATTGCTATGCACTTCAGCAGGCCGCCCATTTCAGTCTTAAAAAAAGTGCCTCCGCGGCCTTTAAACATGGGCTTTTTCCCTATGCAAGATCCTAGGATGGGGAGGTAGTAGAAATTGCCCTTCAGCAGGAGCATCTCGCGTGATTCATAATTGGTTGTTCTTTGCGGGTTGGATCTTTTCGGGAAATGGGCGTCATTACATAATCCAGGATGCTCATGGATTTCCTTCATGGCCTTTATCCAGAATTTCTCTGACATTCTTCAACAGATCAATAATTGTGTAAGGTTTCGACAGTAAAGGCAAGGCCCTCCTTTTGATCTCATATCTATCCACTTCACTTTCGCTATAACCGGTTATAAAGAGGGCCTTGATCTGAGGCGCTTTTTTGAATATTTCCAGATAGACCTCGAAACCCTTTTTACGAGGCATCATCATATCCAGTATAACCAAATCAATCGTCTTGCAATGCTCTTCAAATACTTTTACCGCGGATTCTCCGTCTTCTACCATAATCACATTATATCCGTGGCGTCTCAAGATGTCGCTCGTTGTATCCCTTATCATAATGTTGTCTTCAGCCAATAATATTGTCTCCGATCCGCCTTTGTAATCGACAGCTAAAGGAACCCTATTTTCGACCTCAACATTTCCCTTCATTAGAGGCAGATAAATAATGAATGAAGACCCATTGCCGCGTTCGCTTTCTACAAAGATCATTCCATTATGTTGTTGAATAATTCCATAGACAACAGCAAGTCCCAGGCCGGTACCTTTCCCGATTTCCTTTGTTGTAAAAAAGGGCTCAAAGATCTTACTCTTCGTGTCCTCATCCATGCCCATTCCTCTATCAGAGATCCTGATTACAGCATAATTGCCTGCCTTATGCTGGCCATTCTGTCCGGCAAATGCATCATCAATAAAAATCATGTCGGTTGAAATATCCAGAGGCCCTCCATTGGGCATGGCATCCCTTGCGTTTGTCACAATATTGATGATCACCTGTTCAATCTGATTGGGATCGGCCATTATCGGCAAGGAACCGGCAAAAGGCACGAAATTCAGAGCAATATCTTCACGGATGAGTCTATAAAGCATCTTCTGCAGGTTCATCACTATATCATTGAGATCAACGTGCTTTATGTCCAGTATCTGTTTTCGGCTGAAGGCAAGGAGTTGATGAGTAAGACTGGCGCCCCTCATGCCGGCAGACGCCATCTCGTTAACATAACGCATCAGCGGATCGTAACTGTTCATATTTGTTTGCATCAGTCCTGCAAGGCCTGTTATGACTGTAAGGATATTGTTAAAATCGTGGGCTATCCCCCCCGCAAGATTGCCGATGCTCTCCAGCTTCTGTGCACGAGTCAACTGCTCCTGCAATTTATTCTTTTCCGTTATGTCTGTAAAAACAGTAATGTGAAGATTTGAGATCACAGCCCCTATTACCGACACGTCCCGAAAAGTACCGTCTTTGCAGGTTATCCGCACATCAACGTATGGTGTTAATATGCCCCTTTGTCGATCCGTTCCGGCTGTCTTAGTCCACATAGCTTCAAGTTGTTCCCATTTCTTCTTGTCATCAGAGCATACCTTTCGAAACCAGTCGTTGATAGTCTTGATATCTCCAATGACATAACCGAACAATTCAGTAAACTGTCTGTTCACATATTCTATCCTGTTCGCCCCATCGCCCCAGGCCAATCCAACCGGCAATGAACCGAGAACAGACATCAGTCTTTCTTCGCTTTGGCGGAGATTGTTTTCAACTAATCTGCGTTTCTCAATCTCACGCTGTAATGTCATATTCATTTTTTCCAGGGCAGTCACCTTGTCCTGAAGTTTATGAAAAAGCACTTCATTATACTTTTTAAGGACCCCCGTTTCCTCTTCCGTATAGCCCGTGCCAGACGACCCTGCCGTCCCTGTTTTACTCTCCGCAAGCACTGCCTGCAATGTCTCCAGAAGTGCCTCCGGCTCCATAGGCTTTAAAAGAAATCTTTCAGCGCCCAGACTTAATCCTAACTCTATATCTTTGGGATCAGTATAGGTGGCGGTGTAGAATACGAAAGGAATTTTTCCAAGCCTTTCATCGGCCTTCCACTCCCTGCAAAGTGTAAAGCCATCCATGACCGGCATAAGAATATCAGTAACGATCATATCTGGTGGCGTAACTCTGGCTTTTTCGAGGGCCTCTTTGCCGTTGTCGGCTGAAACGGTCTCAAATCCGTTTTTTCGCAGAAGAACATCGATCATGTACAGGTTCTCTCTGTTGTCATCCACTATTAATATCAAAGCCATATCTTTTCCCCTAAATCCGACGCTGTCCTGAATGTTTATTTTACAAAATGCTCTTCCACCTGAGTCATAAATGTCTCAGGATTGATCGGTTTCTCAATATAACCGGTGCATCCCGATTCAAATGCCTTCTCACGGTCGCCGACCATGGCATAGGATGTGACTGCAACAATGGGAGTGTCTGCCAGATCCGGATAGCTCCTTAAACGACGCGCCACGGCATACCCGTCCATAAGCGGCAGTTGTATGTCAAGCACAATAAGGTCGGGCCTGATGCGAAGCGCCATGTCAATCCCGGTCTGACCGTTCGATGCAGACTCAACCTCATATCCGTGTTTCTTGAAAATAAAGGTGATAAGATAAAGATTCTGTTCATTGTCTTCTATTATTAGAATTTTTCTTCTCATAGGACATCCCTTTCATCCGGAAGGGTAAAACAGAATGTGCTCCCTGATCCCCATCTGCTGGTCGCCCAGATCCTTCCATTCAGAAGTTCAGCTAATTTTTTACAGATATGAAGGCCGAGCCCTGTGCCGTCATATCTTCTGGTAAGTCCGGTATCAACCTGTTGAAATGCCCTAAAGAGCTTATCCATGTCTTCCTCTTTTATGCCTATCCCGGAATCAATGACGGATATCTGCACGAATCCGTCTATTTTCCTGCATTCCACCGCGACTTCGCCATGTTCCGTAAATTTGATCGCATTGCTCAATAGATTGAGGAGGATCTGCTCAACACGCCGATAATCGCTCAATATTGTGCCGACATCCGGCGATATCCTCACCGGGAGAGACAGGCCTTTCCTGTCGGCAGCCGGACGGGAAGACTGAACTGTCTTTACAATAAGCTCCGGCAGGCTGAAAGATTGTAATGAGACCTGCAATTGTCCCGCCTCTATCTTTGATATGTCCAGCACGTCGTTGATCAACGACAGCAGATGATTCGCGCTGTTACGAACCATACCCAGCTGTTTTGTCTGTTCATCATTTAACGGACCCACGTATCCTTGAAGGATAATGCCGGAGAAACCTATAATGGAGTTGAGAGGGGTGCGCAACTCATGGGACATGGTAGCAAGGAATGCGGATTTCAATCGGTCCGAGGCCTCTGCCCGTTCCTTCGCGATCTCCAATTCATCAAGGGTTGACTTGAGCCGACCCTCTGCGATCTTCCGGCGTGTGATGTCATTTCCTACGGAAAGGATCTCCACAATCCGGCCCTCCCCATCAAGGATGGGTGTATTGGTCCATGCGATCCATACCCTTTCGCCGTTCTTTTTAATATTTTCATTCTCGTTTATTGCATATGCATCCGGATCTTTGAGGAGGTTGTCAATTATGGCAGATAGGTCTCTCCCTGTTGATTCGACCTCCGGGACTATAGTCCCCATAATATTTCTCCCAAGGATTTTTTCTTCCGGATAGCCGAAGAATTCCAGAGCGAATCTATTGATAAATGTAATCTTGCCGTCCCTTGTCCATCTCAGGATCACGCTGTTTGCGCCCTCTACAAGATCACGATACTTTTTTTCGCTTTCGGTAAGGATGCCTTCAATCTTCCTGCGTTCCCTTACTTCGAACAAAAGGGTTTCATTGATGGCGGTGAGTTGAGTCGTTCTATCCTTAACCATAACTTCAAGACTTTTCTGGTATTCTTCAAGCTTGAGTTGAGCCGATTTCCTTTCAGTAATATCAATGCCTGTGCCGACTACATAGGGGTTTCCGCGATCATCTATTCGTTTGCCTGTAAAAAGAAAATAACGGGGGCCTTCTTTAGTCATAATGCGCGCTTCAGATTCGGATTCTCCTTTTTCAAACGCCTCGGCAATCTTATTGGAAACAAGCGCCTTGTCGTCTTCATGTATATCCTTAAGACTGTCCATCCCCCTTATTTCCTTGGAAGAGAGGTCATTGAGCTCTTCAAGAAAATGATTCCACCTGATCAGCATTCCTTCGGAATCAAGGACATAAAAGGCGCCGGGGATGCTGTTTATCACGGTGTCGTTGAATTTCTTTTCATCCAGCAACTCCTTTTCCGTGCGTTTCTGTTTGCCTACGGCAACTGAGAGGAAAAGGGCCGTAGCGGAAACGACGCCCAGATAAGATTGGATATATATAAATGTATCATTAAGGTCCTTGCCTGACAGGCTGTCCGCATATTTTAGCGTAAAAAAGATGGCTATCCCTGACAGCAGCGCTATTGCGAGGGATGTTACGAAAAGATCAAAACGAAGTATCCCCCACAACAGCACCGGTATTAATAAAAACCTTAGGGGTTCATCTAATGAAAAGGTGATGGCCGATATCAACGCGAGTACAACGACCATTAACAATGCCTCAATATTTTTCCGATTTCTCCAATTAATGACCTTCCAATCCGGCATGGAGAGAATGAGCGGGGCGATGAGCATCGAACCGGTTGCATCCCCCAGCCACCACGTCAACCAAATAAAACCGTAAAGCGTCCAGTTGCCCGTAGCAGCGCAGAGACCGGTTACCCCGATGGTAGCGCTTATCGTTGTGTTCAACAAAGCGCCAAAGACAATAAAATTCAGAATATTTTTTTTATTATCAAAGGAATAATTATCCCCATTAAATCGACGAATCAAAAATGCGCCTGCAACCGCCTCGATCGTATTTCCAAAGGCGGTGATAAATGCGGTAAGGATTGAAACTGGTAATGAAAGGCCGATTCCCTTCAGAGTAAGGATGTTTGCAATAAAGGCCCCTATAAAAATTCCGGGCGCTATACGGTATCCGGCTATAAGAACAACGGCAAGGGCAATCCCTGCCGGGGGCCAAACAGGGCTGGCATTCGTCTGTTCAAAGGCCAGGAATAATGAAAGTCTTGCAGAAATAAAATAGATCGCCGCAACGACAAGGATGGAAACAAATGTCGCCTGTGAGGGGTTTTTTAACCGGAAAGCCTGCCAACCGCTTGGCAGATTTTTAAAATATTCTCCCGACATTGACAGAACCCTTCAGCATCATAGTTATATGCTATTTTCAAGTTTAATATGTACAAATAAAATTTGGTGATCGAGGGTTATAAATTTGTATATGAGTAATAAGGTGGTTAATGATATATCTTTTGAAATAGTATAGAAATGTTTGATTTATATGTCAAGGGAAACCCCTGCTATATAAATGACAAAAAAGTTTTAATAAGTGCTTAAATAATATATGTTATCATCATATCCCCATATTTGTAGTAACTTATTGCATTATCCTGTGCTACATTATCTTGTTGAAATAGATTACTTTTAATATAATCTTAATTAATAAGATCAGAAGAAAAGAACCGGCAGGAATTTTATTATTTAAAAGGAGTTAAACATGCTTGAAAAACTGTTCAATCCTTCATCCATAGCTGTCATAGGCGCATCTTCTGTGCCTGGGAAGATCGGATATCTAGTGCTTAATCACCTCGTCACCCAGGGATATAAGGGGACCATAATCCCTGTGAATCCAAAATCCGACACGATACTTGGCGTCAAATCCTATAAGGCCCTCACAGGTTTTAGGGACGCCGTTGATTTGAGTGTAATCACCGTTCCTACAGAGCATGTAAAGAATGCCGTGATCGCCTCAGTAGAGGCAGGCGCAGGCGCCCTTGTTGTAATCACTGCAGGATTCAAGGAGGTTGACAAGGCCGGGGCAGCGCTTGAAAAAGAGATAGTGGATATTTGCAGGAAGAATAATGTCCGGATGCTGGGCCCCAATGTCCTCGGAATAATAAATACATATAATTCAATGAATGCAAGTTTTGATCCTCATATGCTCAAGAAGGGGAATATCTCCGTGATATCCCAGTCAGGGGCTGTATGCGGGGCGATACTACGATGGGCTGACCTTAAAGAGATCGGACTTGCCAAGGTTATTAGCATAGGCAACAAGGCGGATATAAGCGAGATCGATCTCCTGGAGGCCCTGGCGGACGATGAAGAGACCAAGGTAATAGTCGGGTATCTGGAAAGCATCGCTGATGGAAAAGAATTCATCAGGGCGGCTGAAAAGGTGACACATAAGAAACCGGTTATCATTTTCAAGGCAGGGACCTCCTCCGCAGGCATGAAGGCCGCCTCTTCCCACACAGGGAGTCTGGCCGGCACCGACGTCGCCTATGGCGCGGCATTCAGGCGTTCGGGCGTGATAAGGGCCGAAACC
>Ga0153915_10006766_pt1 | contig 10773 bp, 9 predicted proteins | sample Opewatmetagenome_2_FD_107003 | JGI IMG/M metagenome (GOLD analysis project Ga0153915, IMG submission 107003) | Freshwater wetland microbial communities from Ohio, USA - Open water 3 Core 3 Depth 3 metaG | ecosystem: Environmental > Aquatic > Freshwater > Wetlands | place: USA: Ohio, Lake Erie...
CCACATCGAACCCTCAATCGGGCCATGGCTCGGGATCTATTTCAGTCGATTCGCCACGGGATCGCTCATCGGTTTCGGCCGAAGCCGATCGTGCTCCGCGACGGACGGTATCTGTGGGTGACGCTGAATTGGGGGGAGGCGCACGAGCATCTCGGCCTCCGGACCGATCAGCCCGGCGTGTGGGTGAACCTGCCGACGATGCAGGCCGACTTCGAGGCCATGCTGGACAAGTATCGTGCGCGCCTTGCGAGCAGCTCGAAGCCCGGCCGAAAGCTGACGGGACACTGGTGGCGCGAGTCGATTCAACAAGCAACGAAAGACAGCGAGCCGGGCTGGCAGGCTTTCCTTGAGGAGGAGGATGAGTGATGAGCGACGCGACGCCACGACGGAGACCCACCTACGCTGGCGCCCTGCTCGTCACGCTCGGCCTGTTCGCCTGCGCCACTGCGGCCTCTGCCGAGTGTGCGTGGATCGTCTGGGCATCCCACGTCCTGCCGAGCACTGGTGATCAAGTCTGGTCCGTGCTCGGGGCCTTCTCCGAGGCGGAAGGTGGCAAGGCAGCCTGCGACGCGTTCACTAACAAACGGAACAAGACGCTCGAGCACGACGAGCAAGCGAAGCGGGCGATGCGCAACCTCGTCTGCCTCCCCGACACCGTGGACCCGCGGGGGCCGAAGGGGAAGTGAGGAGGACACCACCGCGATAACCCGCGCCGGCGCCGGTCACTCCCGGCGGCCGGGAACGCAGTAAGCACACGTCCCCTCTCGCCGGCGGCGACGCGGTGATTGACAGGTCTCCTGCGCCCCGCCTACCGTAGTCCGCGACCGACCGGCGGCACCGAAAGGAGACCCCGAGCGATGGCGTGCAGGACGGCCCAGATGGACTCCACCTGCTTGCCCGAGATGCCTCGCCGCACCTTCTTGGCAATCGTCGCGGGCGGCCTCCTCGCCGCGCCGCTCTCCGCCGAGGCGCAGTCGCCGGCCACGCCGGTGATCGGGTATCTCAGTGCGCGGTCGCTCGACGATACCGCAGATCTGTTGGTGGCGTTCCGCCGGGGTCTGAGTGACACCGGATTCGTCGAGGGAACGAATGTCATGATCGAATACCGATGGGCGCTCGGCCGTTACGATCGGTTGCCGGTGCTGGCGGTGGAGCTCGTTCGTAGGCCGGTAACGGTTATCGTCGCGACAGGCGGCGAAAGCGCCGCGATGGCGGCCAAGAGAGCGACTTCGACCATCCCGATCGTGTTCTCCGTCGGCAGCGATCCGGTCGCGCTAGGGCTGGTGGCGAGCTACAGCCGGCCCGGCGGCAATGCGACGGGCGTCAACGTCTTGACCCCGATGTTGGAAGCCAAGCGGATCGGACTCTTGCGCGAGCTGGCGCCGAAGGCAGCCACGCTCGGGGTCCTCCTGGACCCACACACTCCACCGTTTGAGCGCCAGCTCACCGACGTGCAGCAGGCAGCGCGCGCGCTCGGGTTGCAGATTCGTGTCTTGCGGGCCAGCACCGATCGCGAGATCGAGGCCGCCTTCTCCACCGTTGCGCAAGAGCGCATCTCCGCGCTGGCGGTGGGCGCCTCTCCGTTCTTCGACACCCGCCGCAACAAGATCGTGGCCCTGGCGGCGCACTACGCCGTACCCACGACGTACCACTTTCGCGAGTTCGCCGAAGCCGGGGGTCTGATGAGCTATGGGATCGACCCGGCGGACACGTCCCGCCAGACTGGCGTCTATACCGGCCGGATTCTCAAGGGCGCGAAGGCGGCGGATCTGCCGGTGATGGAGCCGACGAAGTTCGAGCTCGTCATCAACCTCAAGACCGCCAAAGCCCTCGGCCTGACGATCCCGCCGTCGCTCCTGCAGCGGGCGGATCGGGTGATCGAGTAATGGATCGGCGGGCCTTCATCGGCACTCTGGCCGGTGGTCTCCTCGCCACGCCGCTGACCGCTGAGGCGGTAGAGGCCGGAAAGGTCTACCGCCTGGGCGTCCTCTCAACCGCCTCCGCCCCAGGCTCTTCGGATCAGTGGGCGGCGGTCATCTTGGTCCCCCGCGCGTTGCGGAAGCTGGGCTACATCGAAGGCCAGAACCTCATTGTCGAACGCCGCTATGCTGCCGGCAAGCTTGACCGGCTTCCCGGCATGGCGCGGGAGCTGGTGAACCTCGGCGCGAACGTCATCTTTGCTGTTGCGTTGCCGGCCATCCGGGCGGCAAAAGATGCGACCGCGACGACCCCGATTGTCTTCTACGGCAATTTCGATCCGGTCGCCAATAGATTGGTGGGTACTCTCGCACGTCCCGGCGGGAACATTACCGGCGTCCTGATTGCGCCGGAGGGCACGCTAGCAGGGAAGAAGCTAGAGTTACTCAAAGAGGTGGTGCCGCAGGCTACGCGAGTTGCCCTGCTCGTCCCCGAAGACCTGGCTACCGTGCAGCTTCAGGTGCAGGAGGTCCATAACGCGGCGGCGGCCCTTGGTCTCACTGTGAGCGTCGTCGCGGTGAAGGGCAGCGACTACGTGCGCGCCTTTACGACGATTGCGGTCGAGCGGCCTGGGGCCCTCTTTGTCGCCGCGACCAGCTATTTCATGCGCGACCGGAAACGTATTATCGAGCTGGCCGCGAAGCACCGGCTGGCCGCTATCTACGAGTGGCCCGAGCAGGTGCAGGATGGTGGGCTGATGGCGTATGGCAGCAGCCTCTCCGGCACCACTCAGCGTGCGGCGGATTACATCGATCGCGTCTTCAGGGGCGCCACGCCAGGTGATCTCCCGATCGAGCAGCCAGAGGTGTTCGAGCTCGTCATCAACCTCAAGACCGCCAAGGCCCTCGGCCTGACGATCCCGCCGTCGCTCCTGCAGCGGGCGGACCAGGTGATCGAGTAGATCGGACAGAGCAGATTGTGATCGGCCTCTCGAGGACCGGATTCGGAGGTGGCGTCTGACGTGGACGGAAGATTCCTCGTCGTCGTTGCTTTCCTGATCGAGCGCGACAACCACATGCTGCTTCTCAAGAGAAACATGTCCAAGGACCACGCGCCTGGCGAGTGGGAGCCTGGGAGCGGCCGCGTGAGACAAGACGAAACGGCCCTTGCGGCAGTTCTGCGAGAGGCAAAAGAAGAGACCGGACTGGATGTAACGGTGCTCGGGCTCCTCGATACCTTCCACTTCTATCGCGGACCCGCGCGGGAAGAGGCTATCGGAATCGTATTCCACTGCCGAGCGACAGGTGGCGACCTGATACTCTCTTCGGAACACGTTGAAGCCAAGTGGGTACCCTTTGAACAACTTCAAGACCTGGCCTGCCCCGAGTGGATGCGACGGTCTTTTTCGGCATTGCTGGCGCGCCGGAATCCGGTGCCACAGCGTTCGCCTTGACGATCCCGTCGTCGCTCCTGCAGCGGGCAGATCAGGTGATCGCGTAGTGGACCGGCGAGCGTTCCGCTACTACCACGGCGGTGGGGGTTCCCCGACCCTCGCGGGCGCGCCGCCCGTCGGCTCCGTGCGCGGGAGATGCAGCCAGGGACTAGAGAACGGCGCACGCAGTAAGGGCAGTTTTCTTGTCAGCAAGCGCCCAGCGGCTGCTACCCTCTTGTCGGGAGGTCAGGCCCACTATGGCACTGGAGTATCGTGAGCGCTCGACGCTCGGAACCGGTTGGGCCCTGGAGGTGTGCTCGTCTGGCGAGTTGGTGGGCCACATCCAGTTTGGTGCCCAGAATCTCTTCAGGTACTACGAAAGTGCCGAGAACGGGTTCACGTCGCTACTGAGTGACTCGGATCTCGAAGCGCTCAGGCTCAAGGTCGAGCACCACCACCGTCGGCAGTGATCAATCTCGGATGGCTGGCGAGCGCGGGTGGAAGCTGAACCGCAAATCGTGGCCCCATCACTGACCATTGCTGTAAGCTTGTCCTGCTGGCCACCCTCCGCCCCGTCCCTCCCAGACGACACGGCCAGGTGAGGGCCGATGATCGACCGCCCTCTGTTCCTCCGTGCACTCATTGGCGGCCTCCTCGCCGCGCCGCTCGCCGCCGTGGCGCAACCGGTAGGGAAGGTCCACGACGTCGGCTATCTGAGCGGCAGCTCGCGGCAATCCTCCAAGCGCCTGCGACATAGGGATATCGCGTCGCAAAGGATGACGCCGGCGCTCCGCGGGTGCGCTAGAATCCCCGGCACCACCCCATCTCCGCAGGACGGGCTCGGTTCCCTAAACAAAGGGAGGACGTCATGAGCTACCGTGTCAGTTTCCTGACTGTGCTGGTCGCGTCGCTGGTTCTCGTCGCATCGGTGTGGGCGGATGCCGATCCAGCCAACCGCGCCGGAGATCCCGAGAAGCTCGGGCGGGTGCACTTCAAGACCTCGTGCTCGCCGGACGCGCAGCGGCAGTTCGAGCGGGCGCTGGCGATGCTGCACTCGTTCTTCTTCCCTGAGACGGTGAAGGCCTTCACGGCGATCCCTGCCACCGACCCGAGCTGCGCCATCGCCTACTGGGGTATCGCCATCAGCCAGCGCCCGAACCCGTTGGTAGGCCCGTTCGACGCCGCCACGCTGAAGCGCGGCCTCGACGCCATCGAGAAGGGGGAAGCCATCGGGCCCAAGACCCAACGCGAGCGCGACTGGCTGGCCGCCCTCAAGGAGTTTTACAAGGACTATGACAAGGTCGACCAGTACACGCGTACACGGAACTACGAGCAGGCGATGGAGCAACTTGCCGCCAAGTACCCGGATGACGTCGAGGCGAAGATTTTCTACGCCCTCGCCCTGAACGAGACGTTCGACCACAAGTCCATGGACCCGCTCCTGAAGGCCATCGCGATCCTGGAGCCGATCGACAAGAAGTACCCGGATCACCCGGGTGTCACGCACTACCTGATCCACAGCTACGATTTCCCGGCCATCGCCAAGCGCGGCGTCTCCGCCGCCAACAAATACGCGAAGATCGCACCGTCGGCGCCCCACGCTCAACACATGCCCTCGCACATCTACTCGATGGTCGGCATGTGGCAAGAGTCCGTGATGTCGAACTGGCGCTCGGTGGTGGTGGCGAACGACTATGTGGCCAAGGCTAAGCTCGACGGCACGCTGGGCGGAGTGCCCCATGCGTACGACTTCATGGCCTACGCCTACCTGCAGCTTGGGCAAGACATGAAGGCCCGGGGTCTGATCCAGGACACCATGGGGATGAAGAAGATCATTGGGGTACCTCTGGCCGCGGCGACGGCACGCGCGGCGGTGCCGGCCCGTTACATGCTCGAACGCCAGGACTGGCCGGGCGCCGCACAACTGCAACCGCTCGGCACCGGCTACCCGGTGGCCGAGGCGATCACACACTTCGCGCGGGCCGTGGGCGCCGCGCGCAGCGGGGACACGGCGGCAGCCCAGGCGGACATCGAAAAGCTGAAGGAGCAGCGGGCGACACTGGAGAAGGCGGGCCAGGGGTACTGGGCCGGCCAGGTTGAGATCCAGATCCTCGGCGCCCAGGCCTGGACGGCTGCGGGGCAAGGCAACCGGTCCGACGCCCTCAAGTTCATGCGCGCGGCCGCGGACCTCGAAGACGCCAGCGAGAAGCACGTGGCCATGGAGAACCGGCTCTACCCGATGCGGGAGCTGCTCGCCGACATGTTGCTGGCGCAGGGTGAGGCGGCCGGCGCGCTGACGGAATACGAGACCTCGCTCAAGAACGCGCCGATGCGGCTGCGCGGCTTCTATGGGGCGGCCAAGGCCGCCGAGGCCGCCGGAGACACGAAGAAGGCGCGCGAGTACTTCGAGAAGCTCACCCGGCTCACGCGGTACGCGGACGGCGATCGACCCGAGCTGCGCGAGGCGAAGCAGCGGCTGGCCAGCCAGTGACGATGTGATCGGCGTCAAGGTCGTCGTCGGCCTGCTTGGCCTCGGCCTCACCCTCTTGCCGGGCACGACCGGCGCCGACCCGACCGACGACGCGCCAAAGGAGGGACAGCTCGACCCGGACTACGCGGCCGGGAAAGCGGCCATCGCGGTCAAGGACTGGAATGCCGCGATCCGGTCGCTTTCCTCGGCCGCCCTTCGCGACACGCGCAACGCCGACATCGAGAACTACCTCGGCTACGCCTACCGTCAGAGCGGCCAGCTCCCGCTCGCCTTCACGCACTACCGGCGGGCCCTGCAGCTCGATCCCCGCCATCGCGGTGCCCACGAGTACGTCGGCGAGGCGTACCTTATCGTCAATAACCTGACCAAGGCCGAGGAGCATCTAGCGGCCCTGCAGCGGATCTGCCTCATCCCCTGCGAGGAATACGAGGACCTCAAGAAGGCCGTCACCGACTATCGGGCGCGCGCGCCAAAGTGAGGTCGCCGTGCACGATCTCCTGGCCCGGGCCGGACGACTGGACCCGAACGTTTGAACTCCCCGCCGTGCGGCTGCGACGTGCAGTGCTGGCGCCGCCCCCTGGCCGACAAACCAATTCCTGGGTGAAGTCTGGGTAAACGAAAGGGGCTAGCAACGCCTGCGTCCGCTAACCCCTCGTCGTTCATGGTTGCGGGGGCCCGCAACCACTTGCAGGCGAACTGCCGGTGGGTCACCTTCCGCTTCGAGATTCAGGCCTAGGACACCTCCTTTCGGACCCCCTCAACATGGACCTCGCGGGGTACAAGAGCCCGGGATTCTTCCGAGGGTTGCTGGTATCGAGAACGGCGCATCGTCCCGCCGGGGCAACGACGGCGCCCGGACGCGAGGCCGGTTGCCGCAAGAACTTCCGTGACGTGAAGCTCTACAAACGGCGCAAGCGCTGCGCTTCCGAGCGTCCATTCGGTAGTGCCGGTCGGCTGATGTGCCGACGTGCCGAGCCGGAGGGTGGGCTGCGGCGGCAGCATGGAACTGGATCGGGGGGAAGACCGGTGACATAATCCCGGCCAGGGAGGGCCAACGTGCCGAGCCCGAGCGAATGGTATCCCGGCGCGCTCGACGAGGGATCGCCGGTGTGGAAGGAGCTGGTCCCGGGTGAGAACCGGGCGATCACGCTCAGCCATCCGACCTACCCGTATGTCGACACGTGGGCGAGCGGGAACCCGGCCGAGCTCACCAGGATCTGCGCCAGCTACCTGGGGAAGGTCCGCACCACGCTCGGGCTCCCCCCGCTGCTCGACGCGACCACCGGGGACTTCACGGTGCCGCTCTCCTGGCTGCCGATCGCCCTCGACGACCTCGCGGGGCCCCGGGTGTCGGTCTGGGTCAAACGGTTCGCCGATCCGGTCCATCAGGCGGGCCTCATCGACCGCACCGCGATCGTCCTCGCCGTCCAATCCCTCGATGCCAACTCCCCCGCGACGGCCCTCGGCAGCCGCCTCGGCATCCGGATCGTCGCGCACGTGTCTGCGGAGGCGCATCCGCCGTGGACGGTCCGGATCACCGGGGCCACCTGCTCGACCGAGCTCGCGGGATCCCTCGGGCCGTATGCCGATCCAATCAAGACGTTCTTCGAGGACTTCTTCGCCAATGTCTCCACGCGCGGCCACATCGGGACGCGGATCCGCATCGCGGCGCAGCTCCCGGGCCACGCCGTGGCCATCGACGGCCTGCGTGACCGGCGCACTAGCGTCGAGATCTACGCGAACGCCTCGCGGTCGAGGTACCGGCCCAACGACCTGACGTACCGGCTGACCGCGCGCCTGGTGCCCGGCGGGGACGTCGAGCTGGTCGAGAAGGTCCCGCTGGTGGCCGGCGGAGGGCCCGTGGGGCAGGCGAGGCTCTTTCCGCGCGATCCCGCCTCCGAGAGACCCCCGCAGGGCATCGACCGCGTGGTGGACGCACGGCCGAACCGGGCGCCGGACCGGCTCGAACGCTATCGCGACCTCGTCAGCCTGCCCGGCCTCGCGGTGGTCGCAGGGACCGCGCATCTGATCGACGACTTCGGGCAGGTGGAGGTGATGCAGTCGAGGCTGGTGAACCCGGCCGCCGTCGAGACGGACGAGGAGGTGGTTCAGCCGGGCGCCCTGCCGCAGGCGCGGATGAACGCGTTCGCCGCGCTGGGCGGCTATCGGCACGCCCGCGAGCTCTTCGACACCATGCGCGACTACGGCTTTTCGCCCGCGCTGTTCTTCCGGCGCGCGGGCTGGCCGCTGCACGTCCGGTACCGGGCCCCGATCAGACCGGGGCCGGGAAAGGACGGCAAGACGGTCAACGCCCAAGTGGACTATGATCCGCCCGGCGGCGATCCCTGGCTGGACGACGAGGGCGCCCTCAAGCCCCTGCAGGTGCGGTTCGCGCTGGCGGATCTGCTACGGTCGGTGTCCCGCCGCGAGCCACTCGGCCTGACCGCCGACCCCCGGTGGAGCTGGCACGAGTACGGCCACGTCCTGCTGCTCGCCGCCACCGGAGCGCTGGAGCTCCTGTTCGTGCACAGCCTGGGCGACGCGCTCGCCGCGATCACGTGCGATCCGGGCTCGGCGCTCGCCGATCCGGGCCACCCGAGCTACCCGCGCCTTCGCGGCGCGACCTTCCCGTGGGCGTACCTGAACCGGCGCCACGACCGATCCGTCCGGCACGGCTGGAGCTGGAGCGGCACCTTTCATCGACCGGCGCGCTTTCCCCTGGTGGTCGAGAACCGCCGGACCAAGGGGTACCTGTCGGAGCAGATCCTGTCGACCTCGCTGTTCCGGGCGTACCTGGCCCTCGGAGGCGACACGCGCCGGCCCGACGGCACTCCGGACGTGCCCGCGCGCCAGGCCGCAGCGGCCTACACCGTCTACCTCATCATGCGCGCGATCGGGTCGTTCCCCCCGGCATTCGCCTTCCTGCCCCAGACCCCGGGTCAGCTCGAGGAGGCCCTGGCCGGTGCCGATATCGCGACGCAGCCGTCGCCCGGACCCGGGCTGGCAGACAAGGTGGGAGGCTGCGCCCACAAGGTGGTGCGCTGGGCCTTCGAGGCGCAGGGTCTGTACGCGACCACGGACCCGCTGGCCGTCGTCGACGCCCCGGGCGAGCCGCCCGACGTCGACGTGTTCATCGACGACGGGCGGCCGGATTCGGACGGCGCCCACCCGCGCGGCGGCTACATGCCGGTCTCGCTCGACTGGAACGATCCGACCCCGGCCTGGCACGCGCGCGCCGGAGCCGTGGACGTCGTGGGCGACCAGGTGACGGTCCAGGTGCGCAACCGCGGCCGGCTGGACGCCGCGGGCGTCACCGTGCGCGTGCTGCACGTGAGCTGGCCGCTCGCCCAGGCCCCTCCCCGGTGGGACCCGGACCTGATCTTGGGTCCGTGGCGAGCGCTTCCGCCGAGCGCGCCGCAGCTCGTGCGCACGGGCGGGAACCCGGTGGCCTTCGGGCCGTTCGCGCTACCCGTGCAGGCGGGGCGCCGCCTGATCCTGGCCGAGGCCACCTGTGTCGCCGACCGCGCGAACACGGACCAGGCCAGCGGCATGCCGTGCGCCATGCATCCGACGCCGCTGGTGGACGTCGTCGCCGGCGACAACAACCTGGGCCTCCGGCGAGTCGACTAGGCCCACTCGGCCTTGGCCATCCTGAGGACCTGATTCAGCGTCGGGCACACGATTAGGTCGTTCGCCCCCAAAGGAGGGGCGCCCGGGGGCGTAGCGTCGGCCGGGTTGTTCTTGGTCAGCAGCGCCCAGATCGCTCCCGCCATCCAACGACTGGCCGCCGAGTCGGACGGATAGTGCAGTCCCGCGCGCTCGCGGTTCTTCGCCATGCGATCCGCCAGCCAGAGCAGCGGACCGTTGAACACGTTGACCGACATCACGTTGGCGAGCGTCGCCTGCTCGCCAGCACGGACGCGCACGGTCCGCGGGATCGGAGGGATGAGGCCCGGAGGGTCCTCGCCAAAGATCCGGGCCACCTGGGGGATCTCGAGCAGCAGCAGCGCGACGAAATGGCCGGCGAACGAGTGACCGCTCGGGAACGAGGGATGGCGGGGCGGGCCGAACGGGGGGATGAGCCCTGGACAGATCGTGGAGGCGCGGATCCGGAGGAAGCGGGCCTTGTAGATCATGTAGACGATCTGGCCGATCGCGAGGCCGCACCGGATCAGCTCGATCGTCCAGGGACGCCGCTCCCCGTCGATGCGGAGAAAGCTGATCATGTACGCGGGCAAGCCGTCCGCCTGCCCATTGATCTCGTCGAGCCAGCGGCCTCGGTCGTCCTCCATCATCTCGAACATCTGATCCAGCTCGCGCTTGATCCAGGCGATCTGGTTCGCCGGGGGGCCATTCTTCCACCCGAGGTGCACGTTGTCGTTCAGCCACATCTTCGCCACGAGGGCCGGCTCGTCGAACAGCCACTTGTCGTACTGCTGGGCGAATTCCCGGGCCGCCGTGATGCTCGGGAGCGAGACGTCTTGGTCCTTGAGCCATTCGACGAGGTCCGGGTCGAACCCGAGGCTCCAGAAACGCACCGTGGAATCCCAGTCTTCGTTCTGCCAGCGCAGCTCGTTCGCGTTGGGTGGCATGGTCCTGGGAAACGGATCGTCCCCGAAGTTGTTCGGAGCGAAGTCGAGCGCCCAGGGCTTGTACCCAAGCTCGATCGGCGTCAGGTAGTAGCTCCACGGGTAATGGGGCGTGCCGCTGCCCGTCCCTGTGCCGGTCCCGGTCCCTGTGCCGGTCCCGGTCCCTGTGCCGGTCCCCGTCCCTGTGCCGGTCCCCGTCCCTGTGCCGGTCCCTGTGCCCGTCCCGGTCCCTGTGCCGGTCCCCGTCCCTGTGCCGGTCCCCGTCCCTGTGCCTGTGCCTGTGCCAGTTCCGGTTCCAGTTCCGGTTCCCATGTCTTCCCTCCTTGCTATTCGGGCAATCCCGC
>Ga0153915_10006767_pt1 | contig 10772 bp, 11 predicted proteins | sample Opewatmetagenome_2_FD_107003 | JGI IMG/M metagenome (GOLD analysis project Ga0153915, IMG submission 107003) | Freshwater wetland microbial communities from Ohio, USA - Open water 3 Core 3 Depth 3 metaG | ecosystem: Environmental > Aquatic > Freshwater > Wetlands | place: USA: Ohio, Lake Erie...
CGACGGCGCTGTTCGATTGCGGCCTGTCGATCTCGTCGGCGATGATCGCCACCTACGGCGAACGCGTCGTCGACGTGTTCTACCTGCGCGACGGCATCGGCCACAAGATCGTGCTGCCGGAACGCGTCAAGACGATCGAACGCACCCTGCTCAAGGCGGTGGAAGGCGAACCGGGCGGTGAGTGACCAGCCGGTTTTGCCGGTCTTGCAGCGCGGCCGCAAGGCCGCTTGCGATACCTGTGGGTTCGCGCCATAACCCCGCGTACGAGATCAACTATCTCCCCCTGCTTGCGGGGGGAGTGCCGCCGAAGGCGGCGAGGGGGCGCCCCCTCCGCCTCACTTCGCTCGGCACCTCCCCCGTAATCCGGCTTCGCTGAAGCTACGCCGGACATGACGGGGAGGAAAGAAAACACGACAGGAATCACCCATGTCCGCCGCGCACCAGAACCTGACTTTTTCCGGCATGCAGCCGACCAATACGCTGCACCTGGGCAACTATCTGGGCGCGCTCAAGAACTGGGTGAAGCTGCAAGACCAGATGCCGTGCATCTATTGCGTGGTGGACATGCACGCCATCACCGCAGAGGCCGGCTACGCCAAGCCCGAGGAACTGAGGAAGGCGGTGCGCGAAGTGGCGGCGGCCTATATCGCCGCCGGCGTCGACCCCGCCCGCTCGATCCTGTTCCAGCAGTCGGCGGTGCCGGCGCATGCGGAACTGGCGTGGATCTTCAATTGCGTGGCGCGGCTCGGCTGGATGGACCGCATGACCCAGTTCAAGGAGAAGACCGGCAAGCACAAGGAACGCGCCTCCGTCGGGCTCTACACCTATCCCACCCTGATGGCCGCCGACATCCTGGTCTACCGCGCCACCCACGTGCCGGTCGGCGAGGACCAGAAGCAGCACCTGGAACTGACCCGCGACATCGCCCAGAAGTTCAACAACGATTACAACGTCCCCGATTTCTTTCCGCTGCCCGAACCGGTGATCACCGGTACCGCCACAAGGGTGATGAGCTTGCGCGACGGCTCGAAGAAGATGTCGAAATCCGACGACAGCGACATGAGCCGCATCAACCTCACCGACGATGCCGACATGGTGGCGCAGAAGATCCGCAAGGCCCGTACCGATCCCAATCCGCTGCCGCAAGACGACAAGGGCCTCGAAGGCCGTCCCGAAGCCGAGAACCTGATCAACATCTTCGCCGCCCTGGCCGATACCCCGCGCGCCGAGGTGATCGCACGTTTCGCCGGGCAGCAGTTTTCCGGCTTCAAGAGCGAACTGGCGGACTTGGCGGTGGCGAAGATCGCACCGATCGCGGCGCGCATGCGCGAACTTCTGACCGATCCGGCGGAACTCGATCGCATCCTGGTGAACGGCGCCGAACGCGCCGCGGCGCTGGCGGGTCCGATCATCACCGAGACCAAGAAACTGGTCGGATTCAAAGTCTGAGACGCACTCGCAACTTGATTTGCGACCAGAACTTATTTGCAAAACGCGCCGATAAACCGCGCATGTCTTTGGCGTTACTGCCCTTCTCCAAGACTCGCGCCGGGCGCGAATGGCTTCCTTAAGGTTTCCGCCGTTGCGTCCTTTTTTTGGCCGCAAGAGGTCCGTACCAGACGCCGTATGGCGACCAGGGATTTGCGTTTCAACAGCGCCGGAGCGGTGCGGTTTCTGGCGGCGATGCGGGCCGAACGCATCGCCATCGAGAACGATTGGCTTGCCACCCAGCGCGCGTTTCAGGAAACCTGGCCGCGCCCCGGGCGCACCGTGCTGACGCTGATCCATGAAGGCGATGCCGGCCTCACCGCTGAAGACGCCACCGATATGCTGGCGGTGTTGGCGCTGTTGCAGCCCGACGATCCGGTCGACGTCGTCCTCCACACCCATGGCGGCAGCGCCGCCGCCGCCAACCGCATCGCCGCGGCCCTGGTCGGCCGGCCGCAAACCGCGGCGTTCGTGCCCTTCTATGCCGAATCCGCCGGCACCGAAGTGGCGCTGGCGTGCGCCGAAATCTTCCTTGGGCCGGATGCCAACCTGACTCCGATCGACATCCACATCGAAGGTACCCCGGCGCGCGATCTGGTGGAGCTGGCCCGCAAGGCCGGACAGCGCGCCAGTGAATCGCTGCGGCTGACGGCCAAGCTTGCCGAGCGGGCGCTGAAGGACGAGGCCAAGACCATCGACGGCCTGATCCATCCCGGCCACAAGCAGAAGTCCGGCCGGGTTCCGCTGGCGCGGCGGCTGACCAGCGGCCGTTCCTATCACCTGGAGATGATCCGCTTTGACGCCGCCGCCGATCTCGGCCTTAACGTCAAACGCGGCGTGCCGGCCGCTCTCTACCGCCTCATCGGCAGCCGGCGGGCGCAACTGCGGCAACTTCGCGAACTCTCCGAGCGGGTCCGATTCGTCCACCAGCACGAGCCCGAACCGCGGCTTTCGATGGTGCATGGCACCGCTTGAATCGCTAATCTTCCCGGCATGAACTCGGGAACCATCCTCGTCACCGGCGGCGCCAAACGGCTCGGCCGCGCCATCGTGCTTGATCTGGCGCGCCACGGCTACGACATCGCCCTGCACTACCACGCCTCGGAAAAGGAGGCGCGCGCTACGGCGGCCGATGCCCAGACCGCCGGCGTCAGGGTCGCGATGCTGAAGTGCGACCTGTCGCGCGAAAGCGAAACGGCGGCGCTGGTGGATCGCGCCGTGGCTGAGCTGGGGCCGCTGACCGGCCTGGTCAATTCGGCTTCGGTGTTCGAGAACGATAGCTGATACAGCGTCAGCCGCGAAAGCTGGGACCATCACCTGGAAACCAACCTGCGGGCGCCGTTCGTGCTGTCGCAAACCTTCGCCCGGCAGGTGCCGCGCGACGGCAGCGGGGCGATCGTCAACATCATCGACCAGCGCGTCCTGAAGCCGACGCCGCAGTTCCTCTCCTACAGCCTGTCCAAGGCCGGACTGAAATGGCTGACCACCACGCTGGCCCAGGCGTTGGCGCCGCGGGTGCGGGTCAATGCGGTGGGGCCGGGACCGACCATCATCAACGCCCGCCAGTCGCCGGCCGATTTCAGCCGCCAGCGCGACGCCACCGTGCTCGGCCGCGGCGCCGAACCGATCGACGTCTGCGAAGCGGTACGATTTCTTCTCGGCGCATCCGCCGTCACCGGGCAGATGATCGCCGTCGACGGCGGCCAGCATCTGATCTGGCAGACGCCGGATGTTGCCGTCAAAGAATAGGGCGGTGAAGGAATAGACATGACCAAGTCCCCCGATCCTTCGCGGATCGCCAACGTCGAAGCGGGCATCCGCCACGTCTTCATCCGCAACCTTGAACTGGACGTCGAGATCGGCATCTACAGCCATGAAAAGGGCAAGACCCAAAAGGTTCGCCTCAACGTCGACATGGCGGTCGATGACGCGCCGGTGACGGAAGACCGGCTGGAATCGGTGGTCGATTATGCCGACATCACCCGCAAGGTGCGCCGGCTGGTGGCCGGCGGCCACGTGGCGCTGGCCGAGACGCTGGCCGAACGGGTGGCCGCCATCTGCTTCGAGGACTATCGCGTCCGCATCGTGCGGGTGCGGGTGGAGAAACTCGAAGCCCTGAAGAACGCCGAGAGCGCCGGGGTCGAGATCGAACGCAAACGGCCGATCGGCTGAACAACGCCAGACCGGAGCCGCAGCGTAACCATAAAACCCGGAAAATCCGGGGGCGGCCGGGCAATTCGGAGCAAACCTCGCCGCAAGGCGGTTAACGGCACCGGCTGTCGCGCCCGCGAAACTTCATATTGTATTAGAAACAAACTTTTAGGCTTGCTGTTCGTCGGCAGCGGAGCACACGATGGACGAAGCGGTGTTCAGCGCCATGGCGCGTTCAGAGCGCATCCTGGCTGAGAAGCTGAAGCTTCTCTACCGCAATACCGCCGCCGTCCTTGCCAACCTCGCAATTGGCGGCGTGGTGAGCGCGCTGTTGTGGGATGTCTATCCGCACGGAGTCCTCGCCGGCTGGCTCGCGGCGATGGCGGCAGTCTGCGCGGCACGCCTTATCCGGCAAAGAAAATTCTTTGATATCCCGGAAAACCGGCGCTGCACGCCTTGCGCCGCCAAGCGGTTTGCGATCGGCGCCGGTGCCTCCGGCTTGTTGTGGGGCATCCTCTGCCTCGGCCTGCCGGTGTGGGGCGACAGTTTCGATTACATCCTGATGGCGGTGGCCGGCGCCGGCATGACCGCCGGCGCGGTGACGGCGATCGCCATTTATTATCCGGCTTATGTCAGCTATGTCGCCGGGTTTGCGCTTCCGCTCATCGCGGTCACGATTTCCCATCCCGACCGCGACATCGCCGGCGTCGGCGCCATGATGATCGTCTATTTTCTGGCGATTTCGGTGACCGCCCACTACACCAACCGCTTCATCAACCGCACCGTGGAATTGAAGGTCGACAACCAGGCCCTAAAAACCTCACTGGATGCGGCGCGGGTGGAACGCGACGCGGCACGCATCGAGAAATGGTCGACGGCGGCCCAGTTAAGCCATGAATTGCGCACGCCTCTGAACGCCATACTTGGTTTCTCCGAAACCATGAACGGCGAGATTTTCGGCAGCCTCGGCAACTCCCGCTACAAGGAATACACTGGCCACATTCTGGCGAGCGGTCAGCGGCTCCTGACGCTGATCGATGAGCTTTTGCTGCTCAGTCAGAGCGAATCCGGCACATTGACGCTCAAGGAAAGCGAGTTTGACGTTGTCGCCGTGCTGCATTCGGTGGCCGATGCCCAAGTCGTCGCGGCGGCAAAAGCCGGGCTTGTCCTCGAATGCGGGGCCACCGCCGGCTTGCCGTTTCTCAAGGCCGATCGTGCCAAACTGCGCCAGATTCTGGTCAACCTAGTCGATAATGCCGTCAAGTTCACGTCATCCGGCGGAATCGTCCGGTTGACGGCGGAAACGCGCAGCGGCGGCGTGTTGTTTGCTGTCAACGATACCGGCATCGGCATAAGCCCTGATCAGATATCCAAGGCGCTGGAACCCTTCGGCCGTATTGCTGCGCCGGTGATCGATACGACACCGGGCGCTGGACTTGGCCTGCCCATCGCCAAGCGACTGGCCGAACTGCACGGCGCCGTGCTGGAGATCAAATCGGCGGTCGGCGAAGGCACCACCTGCACCATCGCCTTCCCGGCGTCGCGCTCGATCGCCGCCCCCGCGGCCGCAATTGCCGCGGCATAGACCTCGCGCCAGATCGGATCAGGGGTTATACCTGACACCGATGAACGACACGCCGGATATCGCCAGGTCGCCGTTGACGGGAGTGGCCCGCATCGAGGCTTACGTGAAGACGCTGCCGGATTCCCCGGGCGTCTATCGCATGCTCGGCGCCGACGGCGGCGTACTTTATGTTGGCAAGGCCAAGTCGCTGAAAAAGCGGGTGGCGAGCTATGCCAAATCGGGCGGCCATACCATGCGCATCGCCCGCATGATCGCCGAAACCGCCGAGATGATTTTCATCACCTGCGCCAGCGAGACCGAAGCGCTGTTGTTGGAATCGAACCTCATCAAACGGCTGAAGCCGCGCTACAACGTCTCCTATCGCGACGACAAATCGTTCCCCCATATCCTGCTGCGCCAGGACACGGACTTCCCCCAGCTCCTCAAGCATCGCGGCGCCCGCGCCACCAAAGGCGTCTATTTCGGCCCCTTTGCCAATGCCGGGGCGGTCAGCCGTACCCTCAACACGCTGCAACGCGCCTTCCTGCTGCGTTCCTGTTCCGATTTGGTGTTCGAGACCCGCTCGCGCCCCTGCCTGCTCTTCCAGATCAAGCGCTGCGCCGCCCCGTGCGTCGGCCGCATCGGTGCGGCCGCCTACGGCGAACTGGTCCTTGAGGCGATGCGCTTCCTCGAAGGCAAGAGCCGCGCCGTGCAGAGCCGGCTGGCGGAAGAAATGGAAGCCGCCGCCGCCGCCCTCGACTTCGAACGCGCCGCCCAGCTTCGCGATCGGCTCCGCGCCATGCGCCACGTGCTGCAGACGCAAGGGGTCAACCCCTCCACCTTCGCCGAAGCCGATCTTTTCGCCATCCACTGTGAAGGCGGCGACGCCTGCATCCAGGTGTTCTTCTTCCGTGCCGGCCAGAATTGGGGCAACAAGCCCTATTTCCCGCGCCAGACCGCCGATCTTTCACCCGGCGAGATTCTGGAGACCTTCATCGGCCAGTTCTACGACGAGCGCCCCAGCCCGGGTCTGATCCTTCTTTCCGACGCCATACCCAATTGCGCCCTGGTGGCCGACGCCTTGTCGCTGCGCAGCGAACGCAAGGTTCAGATTGCGGTACCAGAGCGCGGCGAAAAGCACGACCTCGTCGCCATGGCCCGCACCAACGCGCGCGAACAGTTGGCGCGGCGGCTCGCCGAAAACGCGGCCCAGCGCGAGCTTCTGGAAGGCGTCGCCGACCTGTTCGGTCTCGAGACGGTGCGGCGGATCGAGGTCTACGACAACAGCCACATCGCCGGCTCGGGCGCGGTCGGCGCCATGATCGTGGCCGGACCCGACGGATTCGAGAAGGGCGAATACCGCAAGTACAACATCAAGACGGCAGAGCTGACGCCGGGCGACGATTACGCCATGATGCGGGAAGTCCTCTGTCGCCGCTTCGCCCGCCTGATGCAGCAGGACGAAGACGTCAAGGCTAGGCGTCCCGATCTCATCCTGATCGACGGCGGGCCGGGACAACTTGCCGTCGCCAGCCAGGTCTTTGCCGATCTCGGCGTCGAGGGGGTGATACTGGCGGCAATCTCCAAAGGCGCCGAACGCGACGCCGGCTATGAGCACTTCCACCTGCCTGGAAAAGCGCCGTTCCGCCTCGATCAGAAGAGCCCGGTGCTCTACTACCTGCAACGCCTGCGCGACGAGGCGCACCGCTTCGCCATCGGCAGCCACCGCAAGAAACGCTCCGCCGCCATCGGCGCCAACCCGCTGGACGAGATCGCCGGCGTGGGGGCGGGACGCAAGCGCGCCCTGCTGCAGCATTTCGGCTCGGCCAAGGCGGTGTCGGCGGCCAGTCTGGCCGACATCGAGGCGGTGACCGGCGTTTCGGCGACCCTGGCCCGGAAAATCTACGATTTCTTTCATCCCGGCGGCGGCGCCTGAGGCTGGACTTGTTCTGGCGGCAGAAAAAGTGATCTAAGCTGATCCCATGTTCCTGGTACCCAACATCCTGACCATCTTCCGCATCATCCTGGTGCCGGTTTTTGCCGTCGCCTTCGTGTTGCCCGGCGATACCGCCAGGCTGATCGCCTTCGCCATTTTCTGCATCGCTGGTATTTCCGATGCCCTTGACGGATTTGCCGCCCGCAAACTGAACGCCGGCAGCGACTTCGGCCGCATGCTCGACCCCATCGCCGACAAGATCCTGGTCGGGGTGGCGCTGATGATGCTGGTGGCGGAAGGCGGCATCAACCAGTTCACCCTCGACCCCGAAGGCCTCAAGGGGCTGCTGAAACTGGTGCCGGCCCTGGTCATCCTCAGCCGCGAAATCCTGGTTTCGGGGCTCCGGGAGTTCCTGGCCGGCGCCAACGTCAGCGTGCCAGTGACCTTTTTCGCCAAGATCAAGACCGTGGTGCAGATGTTCGCCATCGGCGCCATGATCCTGGGGCCGATCGCCGACCGCATCGTGCCGGGCGCGTTGACCTTCGCCTATGTCACGCTGTGGGTCGCCACCGCGCTGACCGTCGGGACCGGGTACGTCTATCTCAGGGCCGGATTCGCCCACACCCGCCGGCGTGACACCGGCGGGTGAGACCCAGTTCCTTGGGGTGGGATGCTAGAGCATTTTCCGATCCAACGGGATCGGTGAAATGCCCTAGCTTTTTGATTTGTCGCGCTTCTTTTCCGAAAACCGCTTCACACTTTTCGGGAAGCGCTCTAAAGTTCGACCAGCGACTTCTCGCGCCGTACCTCCGCCGAATAGTCGTTCATCAGCCAACGGCTGATGTCGCCCGGCGTATATTTGTACGATCCGATCTCGGCAACCGGCGTGACTTCCGCCGCCGTACCGCACAGGAAGGCCTCGGAGAAATCCGCCAGCTCCTCCGGTTTGATGTGGCGCTCGACCACCTTGAGCTGGCGGATGCGTGCCAGCGCCTCCACGGCGCGCCGAGTGATGCCGTCAAGGAAACAATCCGGTGTCGGGGTGTGCAGCACGCCGTCTTTGACGAAAACAATGTTGGCGCCGGTCGCTTCAGCGACAAACCCCCGGTAATCCAGCATCAACGCGTCGGTGTAGCCCTTGGCCTCGGCGGCGTGCTTGGACATGGTGCAGATCATGTAGAGGCCGGCGGCCTTGGCAGCGGTCGGCGCGGTATCGGGCGCCGGACGCTTCCATTGCGAGATGTCGAGCCGGATGCCCTTCATCTTGGTCTCGGGATCGAAATAGGACGGCCACGACCAGGTGGCGACCGCCACGTGCGTCTTGGTCTGTTGGGCTGACACCGCCATCATCTCGCTGCCGCGATAGACCACCGGGCGGACATAGGCGTCGGTATAACCCTGCACTTCGCAAGCCTCGACGCAGGCCTTGTTGATCTCGTCCGGCGTGAACGGCATCTTGATGCCGAGGATGCGGGCACTCTCGAACAAGCGTTCGGTATGCTCCTTCAGCTTGTAGATGCGCCCGGAATACATCCGCTCGCCTTCAAAGACGCAGGACCCATAATGCAGGCCGTGGGTCAGGACATGGGTCTTGGCGTCCTTCCAAGGCACCAGTTTGCCGTCGAACCACAGCGAACCGTCGCGCATGTCAAAGGGGATCACCTCTGCCATTGTTTTTCCTCCTGCCCTTGCCTCTTGCGTCAGCGGCATATCGGGCTTATTTGTGTCAGCATGTCTGCCGTAATACACGGCGGCGCACCGCCGAATGCGCGGCCATTATACCTTTCGGATGAGGCTCTAAGGCAAGGATTAGATTTGCTGTATGTCGCTGCACGCGACATCGCCGGCATAAGCGCCGCCGTTCTGGCGACAGCAGGTTTAGGACGCGCCCATGCCCGGGCTTTGCATTTCATTGCGCGCCATCCCGGGCTTTCCGTCGCCGAATTGCTCAACCTCCTCAAAGTGACCAAGCAGAGTCTCAACCGGGTGATGGGTGACCTACTCAAAGGCGGCCTCGTAGAACGCAAAACTGGTATGCAGGATCGTCGTACCCGCTTGCTGCAACTGACGCCGGCCGGAAAAGCGCTGGCCGATGCGGTGTGGAACGCCCAGCGTCCGCTGGTTGCCGCCGCCTTCAAAAACGCCGGCCAGGTCGCCGTCGGCGGCTACCGCAAAGTCCTCATCGCCATGGCCGGAGATCCCGAGCGTTGGAGAAAAACCCCATGAACGGCACCGTGCAAGATCCTCATTTGCTGGTCGTCGACGATGACGAGCGCCTGCGGGCTCTGTTGCAGAAGTACCTGTCTTCCAACGGATTCCGCGTCAGCGCCGCCGCCAATGCCGCCGATGCGCGGGTATTGATGAAGTCGATGGCGTTTGATCTCTTGATTCTTGACGTGATGATGCCGGGGGAATCGGGATTCGAACTCGCCGAAAGCGTACGGGCCTCATCTGCCGTCCCGATCCTGATGCTGACCGCCAAAAGCGAAGCCGAAGATCGCATAACCGGCCTGGAAAAAGGCGCCGACGATTACCTGACCAAGCCGTTCGAGCCGCGCGAGCTTCTCTTGCGCATCGCCTCTCTGCTCCGCCGCGCCGCCCCGCCGGCGCGCGCGCCGGGCGGCGACGTCCATATGGGCGACTGCGTCTACGATCCCGAGCGCAAGCAACTGCGCCGCAAGGGCAAGCCGATCAAGCTGACCAGTTCCGAGAACGCGCTGCTGCAATTGTTCGCCGCCAATGCCGGACGCAGTTTCAGCCGCGCCGACCTCTGCGCCCGTCTGGGGGTGGCGCTCGAACGCTCGATCGACGTGCAGGTGACCCGGCTTCGCAAGAAGATCGAAGAAGACCCCAAACTGCCGCTTTACCTGCAAACCGTCAGAGGGGTGGGCTATGTCCTCGTCCCAGACCGCGTCGGATAAGCCGCCGTTTCGTTGGTCGCAACTCAGGCCTGGCCGCATCATGAAGCGATTCATGCCGCGCGGTCTGTTTCCGCGTTCGCTGATCATTATCGTGGCGCCGATGGTGATCCTGCAGGCGATCGTCTCCTACGTCTTTTTCGAGCGCGATCTCGACACCACCACTCGGCGGATGGCGCGGGCGGCAGCTTCCGACATCACCCTGCTCATCGCCCTGGAAGATACGCAGAAAAGCCCATTGCGGGAAAAACTGCGCGACATGGCCGCCAGGCAACTGCGCTACGACCTGCGTTTCGAGCCAGGCGTGCATATTCCGCCACCCACCCATGCCCGCTATCGCACCATCGACAAGGCACTTGACGAGACCATCGCCCAGCAGATCGGTGAAAAGCGGCACTTCGTCATTTCGACCCTGCCGGGCAAGCAGAAATTCCTGATCAGCGTCGAAGTGCATGACGGTGTCCTCCGTGCGGTGGTGCCGCGCGACCGCATCACCGTGTCGAGCCCCGACATCTTCATCCTTCTGATGCTGATCTCCTCGCTGGTTCTGCTTACCGTCGCCATCCTGTTCCTCCGCAACCAGGTGCGGCCGATCGAGCGGCTGGCGCGCGCCGCCGACGCCTTCGGCAAGGGACGCGACGTGCCGGATTTCAAGCCTTATGGCGCCACCGAAGTGCGCCGCGCCGCCCAGGCCTTCCTCACCATGCGCGAGCGC
>Ga0153915_10006768_pt1 | contig 10772 bp, 8 predicted proteins | sample Opewatmetagenome_2_FD_107003 | JGI IMG/M metagenome (GOLD analysis project Ga0153915, IMG submission 107003) | Freshwater wetland microbial communities from Ohio, USA - Open water 3 Core 3 Depth 3 metaG | ecosystem: Environmental > Aquatic > Freshwater > Wetlands | place: USA: Ohio, Lake Erie...
CCGTGGTGTCTTTGCATCTGCTTGCGACGAATTATCCCCTGCGACACAAACCCCCAAATCCTCCGCTTCCTCCGTTTCCTCCGTGTCGTGCTTTTGGTTGCGGCCATGCCGCGCTGTGTTGCAAAGGTTTTCGCTGCAACTCGTTAAAACTGTCCTGCCATAAAAAATTGTCCACTCAACCCCCAACTAGAGGTACAATTCCGGCAACCGTTATAACCGTCGGGCACGAAAAGCCAAAGTAAGCGCCTGCCGGAGCTCAGACAGAGAAAGCCCGGGTGTGCGGCAACGAGCACACTACTCAAGAATTGCCATCGTTATCTGACACAGGCTCAGCCAGTGGAAATCTGACCTGCGCGAAAGAACGCCCACCGGCGGCTTTTCGCGCCGCTGTCTCTGCGCGTTTGAGTGAGGTTGCTTATGCCCATGATCACCCGGGCCGAAGTGGAAGCCGCGGTCCACAACTACTGGAACGTCTTCGCGTCCAAGGCGCGCGAGGAGCTGCGCCGGCTTTACGCCGAAAACGCCTCGGTCTTTGGATCGTCATCGAAGCGGCTGGAGCCGGTCCGCCTGGCGTGGGTGCGCCGCGACCGCGAATATATGGCCAGTCCGGCAAGAATGAAGGTAGAGGTCAGCAATATTGAAGTTGAGCCGATTGGCGAAGACGCCGCGCTTGCGGCGTACAACATGAGTTTCGAGGCGTTACAGAAACATATTGTGAGCACGACCGCCGGCCAGACCGGCCACGAGCATATTGCCAACGCCCGGGTGACGCACCTGTTTATCCGTCACAATGACGGCAGCCTGAAGATCATGCATGAACACATTTCCGCCCCGGTGAGTTAAGGATTCAGGCAGTGTGCTGCGGATGGGCAATCTTCACGGTTCTCGATTCCAGCTTCTCCAGGGCTTTGTGACACAGGCCCAGCTCCGCCGCGCGGATGGCGCCAATAGGATCACCCGCAAACCAGGTTGCATGGTAATCCGAGGTCGCAACCCAGTTCTGCAATTTGTTTTCTTCCCGGCACAGTTCGTACAAAGTCCTGACCGCTTCGCGGCTGTGCGCGTGCAGGGAGACGTAAACGCCCGGGCTGTATGAGACGATTAACTGCATTGCAGGGAATCATGCCATACATTCCTTAATCCCGTCTTAGAGAAGCATTAGAAAGGTTAATAATGGAGCCAGTACCCAAGGCGCCGTTCCGTCAGGGCGAATTGGCGCCCGCATGGTTGACGTAATCATCCGGGCAAGGTTTCCTGCACGGCCAGCAGCCAAGCGTATAGAATGAGCTGACTGTTCGTCAGGAAGTTAGCCCCGGATCCTCTTCTCTCCGCGGCAGATCTCGAACGGCGCGGCAAGGTGAGCTATGGACAACTTGAGTACGCTGGTGTTCCATAAGACCGGACGGATTGCCCGCATCACTCTCAACCGCCCGGAACGCGGCAATGGAATCACGCTGGAAATGCCCGCGGAACTGGCCGAATGCGTTGAAAAAGCGAACCTTGACCCTGAAATTCATGTGATAGCGCTTTCCGGTTCCGGCAAGGGCTTTTGCGGCGGCTACGACCTGGTCGCGGCGGCCGAGCAGCGCGCACCTGACCGCCCGAGCGATCGTTGGCCGGCGGGTTCGCCGATGGATATAGGCGTGCAATTCGAAAATCATGCCCCCGGCGGCGTCTGGGACCCGATGACGGACTTCGCAATGATGAGCCGTAACGTTCGCGGGTTCATGAGCCTGTTTTTCAGCGACAAACCGGTCGTGTGCAAGATTCACGGTTTCTGCGTGGGCGGCGGGACCGATCTGGCTCTCTGCTCGGATTTGATCATCATCGAAGAAACGGCCAAGATCGGTTATCCTCCGGCGCGAGCGTGGGGCGTACCGACCACGGCATTGTGGGCATTTCGCATCGGAATGGAACGGGCCAAGAGGCTGCTCTTCACAGGTGATTCGCTGACCGGCAAGGAGGCGGCCGACTGGGGCCTGGCCTGCGAGGCCGCGCCCGCCGGCCAGCTTGATCAGCGCTTCGAAAACCTTCTCGAACGTATCGCCCGCGTTCCGGTGAATCAGCTCATGATGCACAAGTTGCTGCTGAACCAGGGATTGCTGGCTCAAGGATTGCATGGGGCCCAGATGTTAGGCACGGTCTTCGATGGAATCGCGCGCCACACCAGGGAAGGCTACGCTTTCCAGAAGCGCGCCGCCGAAGCCGGTTTCAAGCAGGCCGTACGCGAACGGGACGAACCTTTTGATGACTTTGGAGCGCCGTCAGCCAAAAAGGAGACATCTTAACGATGCCAGCCGCGCCCCAGGACGTTTTTCTGGAAATGCTCGACGCCACCCTGAGTGACGCTGTTATCCATTTTCGGCTGGGTGACCGCGAGTTTACCGCCGGCAAGGGACACGGCGCCGGGCAGTTCTGCGTGCGCGTTCACGAACCGCGTTTCTTCGCGCAAGCCATCTGCTATGGCAACCTCGGCCTGGGTGAGTCATTCATGAACGGCGATTTTGAAATGGAGGAAGGCTGCCTCCATGATTTCCTGACGGTTCTGCTGCGCAATCGAATCGACGAAAAAATCCGCAAGACCAGCCGTCTTGCCTGGAAGCTGGCATGGATCCAGTTGCGGAACAGGTTCCGGAGCCGCCCGGAGAACGTGCGCCGCCACTACGATATCGGCGACGACCTGTTTGAAGCGTTTCTCGATTCGACCCTTACGTATTCGTGCGGATACGCAACCACGCCCGACGATGACCTCGAGCAACTGCAGTTCAACAAGCTGAACCGGATCTGCGAGAAACTACGGCTCACCCCCGGAGACCGGCTGCTGGATATAGGCTGCGGGTTCGGAGGCCTGCTGATGTTCGCCGCCGAGCACTACGGCGTGTGCGGGACGGGAGTGACCGTCAGCCGGAGACATTGCGAACGCGGAAACACAGAAATCGCCAGGCAAGGGTTCGGAGACAGAGTCCGGATCGAATTGTGCGACTACCGTGAGATTCAGGGCCGCTATGGCAAAATCGTGAGCGTCGGAATGATGGAGCACGTCTCTCACTCAGAGTATGGCGCTTACTTCCGGAAGATAGCCGGGGCGCTGATTGCGGGAGGCCTGGGGCTGGTGCATACAATCGGCTGCAGCGCGGCGGTCAACGAGCATGATCCGTTCATACAAAAGTATGTGTTCCCCGGATCGGGGCAGCCGCGGCTATCGGAAATCGCCGCGTCGATCGAAAAGAATGGCCTTGCGCTGCTGGATGTCGAGAACATCGTTCGTCACTACGCTCTTACTGTCATGCAGTGGCTGAAGCAGTTTCAACAGAACCGGGCAGGATTGGATCCCCGCCGGTATGATCCGGTTTTTCAAAGAATGTGGGAGTATTACCTTTCTTGCGGAATAGCGGCGGCCCGGGCTTCTGATGCCGCAGTCTATCAAGTCCTGTTTCAAAATGACCGTGCTGGAGACATTCCTTTAAAACGCATCTGAAAATCGTGGAGGCGGCAAGCATGAGAACAACAGGCCTGGCGGAGCTTAGAAGAGAATTCCAGAAACGCGGGTGGGACCGCAAAGCCACCGGCCGGATCGTGGGCGAACTGTTGCTGAACCTCGCGCTCGCCCTGGGAGGCATTTACATCTTCGCTTCCTGCAGCGGTCTTCTGTTGCGCGCCTGCGGCATGATCTTGTCTACTGCCGGATCCATGGGCGTGGCCACCAACACGCATACCTCTTCGCACTACGCGACCAGCGACAAGCGCTGGTTCAACGAGTTCCTGACGTTTTTCGGATATCCGGTCTTCGTGGGTATGTCCGCCTGTTACTGGTGGCATCAGCACGTGGTCATCCATCATCCAGCTCCCAATGTGGTTGGCGTGGATGATGACGCTGATCTCGCCCCGTGGTTCGCCAGGACGAAGGACGAGGTGCAACAAAGCACCGGTTTCGCCCGCTTTTACTACGAGAAGCTGCAGTTTTTCGTGTTCCCGTTCGCTGTGGGATTCATTGGATTCAACATGCAGAAGGCGGGCTGGATCCGGCTGATCAAGACCCTGCGCCACAACCCGCGCCTCGGGAAACGGCCCTGGATCGACCTGGGGGCGATGATCCTTCACTATATCCTGTGGATCATTGTTCCCATGATCTACTTCACACCCGCGCCCGTTATAGGTTTGTATTTGCTTCGGACCTACCTTATGGGATACGCGTTGTTTGCGGTTCTGGCGCCGGGACATTTTCCCGCGGAGGCTGTCTGCCGCAGCAAGTCCAGCAGGGATGACGATTACCTGCTTCTGCAAACCGCCGCGACCGTAAATTTCCGTACCGGCGCCATGGGCAGGCTCATGTGCTCGGGACTTGAGTATCAGATTGAGCACCATTTGTTTCCGAATATCAGTCACGTTTATTATCCGAAAATGGCCGATCTGATTCAGAAGTTCTGCCGGGAAAACGGGCTTCCTTACCGTTGCTATGCCTGGGACACCGTGGTGTGGAAATGCCTGCTGATGCTCCGATCTCCATCGCCCGTGCAGGCGGCCGTTGAACGGCTGCCGTCTTTGGCCGTGGCCGGCGGTGTGGCGCCGCCGGAATTGGCGCGGAACACTACCTACGCGGAAGATACACCAGAATAACGTTGACAAAATCCGTTGCGCCCTGCTGCCGGCCCATGCTTCTTAAAAAAGAACCTGCCCAATCATTTATCCTTATAGCCAGGCCCCATACTTAGCTCCCATTTCGCAATGAAAGGATTGATATGCAGCAACGCAATGTTCTTACAAAAGCACTGGCGCTGATTCTGGCGCTGCAGATTGCGGCGCCGGTTTCAATCGGGGCGCAAAGCTCGACACCGCAACTGCCCAATCCCGGTTCAGCCACCGGCATCACCCGGCAGGATCAGGAACAACTTGGCCTGAAAGCGTCCGCCGAAGTGTATAAACAAATGCCCGTGCTGCCGGATTCAAGCCCGGTCACGCAGTACGTTCAGCAACTGGGACGCAAACTTGGGACGGTCATCCCCCCGGACAAAACCTGGCCGTATCAGTTTCATGTGATCCCGCAGAAGGAGATCAATGCGTTCGCGCTTCCCGGCGGGCCGATCTTCATCAACATCGGCACCATTCAGGCCGCGGACAATGAAGCCGAGATTGCGGGCGTGATCGCCCATGAGATGTCACACGTCTACATGCAGCACTCGGCCAAGCAGGCGTCGAAGGCGTCGCTGGCCAACATACTGGTGGGGATCGCTGGCGCGGTGCTGCCGGGCAGCACCGCCGGAAATCTGGCCAAGCTGGGAATACAGATCGGGGCCAGCGGCATCTTCATGAAATATTCCCGTGCCGACGAAGCCCAGGCCGATGCCGTGGGCGCGGTCATGATGTACAAGGCCGGCTATAACCCGAAATCACTGGCGGATTTCTTCGTCAAGCTGGAAAAGGAAACCGGGGCCGCCGCACGCGGTCCGCAATTCCTGAGCGATCACCCCAACCCCGGCAACCGCCAAACTGCTATTTCCAAACAGATCAGCCCCTGGCCGCCGAAAAGCTACCTGGGCACGAGTGAGGCGTTCTATCGCGCCCATCGGGAAGCCGGAAAGATCAAGGCCTACAGCGGGCAGGAAATCTCCGATGGCGCTAAGAACGGGTTATGGGCTCAGCAGAATCAGGCAGGTGGCGTGGTCCCTGCAAATCTGCCCCCGCCGGCAAGCGCAAGCGCCGGCAGCAGCCCTGAAAGTTCTCCGAGCCAGGTAAAACCCGGCAGCCATTTCAAAGAGCTGCAGAAGAATGGATTTTCGATCTTGTATCCGGACAACTGGCAGCCCGGTGAAGGCTTCGGAGGCATTACCATCGCTCCCCCCGCAGGCATCACACCAGAGGCCATCACTGTTGGCGTCATCGTGGCCGATGCGCCCCTCGCCAATGGCGCAACACTCGATCAGGGCACGGAAGCGCTGATTCAGGGATTCATACACTCGAACCCCGGCATGCAAACCGCCGGCGCCACCACCAGCCTCCAGGTCAGCGGAAAGCACGGCCGGTCGGCGTTTCTGCTGGGCGATTCGCCGATCGTGGAAAATGGAAAACCGATTCCGGAGCGCGACTGGGTGGTGACGGTGCAGAACTCGCAGGGCGGCATGACCTACCTGGTCTTTGTCGCGCCCGAGCGTGATTTCAAGCAATTGAACCCGGTCTTCGAGAAGATGCTGGAAAGCTTCAAGCCCAGATAGGAAAAATAGCTCGATGAGACCCAGAGCAAAAGAAATTCACCGCAAAGGGCGCTAAGGACGCAAAGGAAAACAAGAGATTAACTACAGAGGACTCCGTATTACCAAGCCAAAAAATCCTCTTTTCCTGCGCAAATTTTTGGTGCTGCAAAACCACTCAAAAAATTCGCGTTCATTCGCGTTCATTCGTGGCTAAATGGTTTTGCTTTTGCTTGCGGCTCGGCTGCGCTGTGCCTCCGTGGTGAAGGCTTTGGCCTTGCCTTTCCTTTGCGCCCTTGGCATCCTTTGCGGTGGATTGTTTTGTTTGCCGACCCGCCGCTGACCCCATGGCCTTTTGGCCCATGCACTTCAACCCACTTGTTTCCATTGGCGACATGTGGGTATGCTTCTGAAAAACCCATTCAGACGCCGCGACGGAAGGCGGCGAATCGAGAGAACCTTGACGCTCAAGAACCGACTGCTGCTGATTGCCTGCTGCTTTTTCATCTCCACGAGCCTGTTCGCGGCCCCGATCACGGGTAAAGTCACCAACGGCACAACCGGCAAGCCCGCGGCCAACGTGGAGGTCATGCTGCTGTCACTGGCCGGCGGCATGGAAGAAACCGGCCGCACCCACACCGACGGCCAGGGGAAATTCATCCTGAATGTTCCCGACGAGGGCGTGCAGCATCTGGTGCGGGTGGCGTACCAGGGCGCAACCTATCACAAATCCGCGCCCGTGGGCACAACCTCGCTCGACATCACCATCTATGATGCCGCCAAACATGTGGACAATCTGATTGCCGTGGGCAGAGTTCTGCGGTTGCAGACCATGGGCGGAGATCTGCTGGTCTCAGAATCGTACAATCTGCGCAACGAGTCATCGCCGCCGCGCACGCAGATGAGCGATCAGAGCTTTGAGTTCGTTCTTCCCGAAGGCGCAACGATTACGGATGCCATGGCCAAGGGGCCGGGAGGCATGCCGGTCAACAGCGACCCAGTGCCCGCCGGGAAGAAAGACCATTACGCGTTTGTTTTTCCCATTCGTCCGGGAGAGACGCAGTTTCAGCTGGACTACAAGCTCCCTTACAAAGGTTCGCGCGACTTCGCCATTACCGCTGACCTGCCTTTGGCGGAATTAGGGATCATGCTGCCGAAGAGCATGTCGTTCCGGTCTTCCGGCGAAAGTTTTGCGCACGCCGCCGATGAGGCCGGCATGACCGTGTTCGTGGCCAAGAGTGTCGCCACCGGCCAGCAATTGAAGTTCACGGTTTCCGGCGAAGGCTCGGCGCCGAAACAGGTGCAGGAAGGCGACACGGTTTCCGGACCGCCCGCGGCTTCGGGCGGCGGAATGGGCGGCGGCAGCCCCGCGAGCTCCGAAGCGTCCAACTCCGTCGGCCTGTACATGGTGGGCGGCGTGGTGCTGATTATCGCCGGCGGAGCCTTTCTGGCCATGCGCAAGAAAAGATCCACCGCGCCCGCCGCCGTGACCGGCGCGCAGCAAACGGCTGCCGCGGCCGATCGTGAATCTCCGAGACAGCGCTCCGCGCAAAAGTCCTCGTCGCCGGAAAGTATGCTCGACGCCCTGAAGGATGAATTGTTCCAGCTTGAATCCGACCGCCTGCAGGGCAAGATCACGCAGCAGGAATACGCGAGATCCAAGGCGGGACTCGACATTCTGATGCGGCGGCAGATGCGATAGATGCGCAAGGCCTGATCTCTTCACACACCATGAATGCGCCACGGGAAGCCCGGGCACGGCGAAACTCGAAGCGGCATAGATGGCCCGGGCTCCGGCTGCGCTCGGTGCTGCCCTGGCTCGGCCTGCTTGTTGCTCTCGCCGGCATTGCGCGGGCGCAGATCTCACCCGGACCGCTTTCCAGGGCCCATCAGTCTTTTTCCGGCGTCACGCAGTGCACCACCTGCCATAACCTCGGTTCGGGCGGCGGGGGCGGCGCCCTCAAGTGCCTGGAGTGCCACAATGAAATCGCTCAGCGCCTCAAGGCCAATCAGGGCTTCCATGCCGGCGTCGTCAAGCGCGACAACCCCAACAAGGATTGCGCCCGCTGCCATTCCGAACACAACGGCGAAGGCTTCCGGTTGATTCACTGGGAGCCATCGCAGGAAAAGTTCGATCACAACAAAGCGGGGTATCCGCTGGAGGGCAAGCATGCCGGTCTGGAATGCCGCCAGTGTCACAACGCCACGCGCATGGATGCGCAATTCCGCCCGCTGATCCGCCAGAAAGACCTGAATCGCAGCTTCCTGGGGCTGTCGCGCAGCTGCGTTTCATGCCATAAGGATTTTCACGAAGGCCGTCTCGGCAAAGACTGCCAGACCTGCCATAACACCAGCAACTGGAAGGACACGACAAAGTTCGATCACTCGAAGACGCGCTATCCTCTGACCGGCGCGCACATTCCGGTGGCGTGCGCGAAGTGCCACGCGCCGGCCGAGCCGGGCGGAGCGCCGCGCTTCACCGGACTGAAGTTCTCAACCTGCGCGGCCTGCCATGCCGATCCGCATCATGGCGCTTTCCAGAAGGACTGCTCCTCATGCCACTCCACGGCAGGCTGGAAGCAGCTTTCCTCAGCCGGTCTCAGCTCGCAGTTCGATCATGACAAAACCACGTATCCTCTGCGGGGAAAGCACCGCCGGGTTGACTGCCTTGCCTGCCATCGCAACGGGAACTTCAAGGCGCCAGTCCCTCACGCGTTGTGCGCCGACTGTCACAAGCCTGATCCGCACAGCGGGCAATTCGCCAGACGCAAAGACTCGGGCAAGTGCGAAGCCTGCCATAATGTCGAAGGCTTCAAGCCTTCCACCTATACGGTGAAAGACCATGCCACCAGCGGGTTCCCCCTGGAAGCGGCACACGCCAAAACCGAATGCGCCAAATGCCATCTGCCGGCCGGGGCGGCAACGAAATTCAAGATTAAATTCGCGCTCTGCCTCGATTGCCACAAGGACGCGCATCAGGGCCAGTTTGCCGCCGCTCCGCTGCTGAACCGCTGCGAGAGCTGCCACACCGTCAGCGCCTTTTCGCGTTCCACCTACACCCTGGCGCGCCACAAGCAGACAAAATTCCCGCTGACCGGCGGCCACATCGCGGTACCGTGCGCCGATTGCCATGCAGCGAAGAAGGCGGATGTGAACGCCGCTGTGCCCTATCACTTCAAGGATCTGACCTGCACGGCGTGTCACGAGGACATTCACAAAGGCCAGTTCCAGAAGTTCACATCAAAGCCCCGTCCCGACGGCCAGGCCCTCGGCTGCGAGGCCTGCCACAATCTCAGGGACTGGGCCGACCTGACGAAGTTCGACCATGACCGGCAGACCACGTTTGTGCTGACCGGGGCGCATAAGGGCACGGCCTGCATCCAGTGTCACAAGCCCCAGAACCTTGAAACCACCATGAAGCACGTCTCGTTCAAGAGCGCACCCGGCGACTGCGAGGGCTGCCATGACGACCCGCACGCCCGCCAGTTCGCCCGCGACGGAAAGGAGCCGGGCTGCAGGTCCTGTCACACCACCGCCAAATGGAAGCCTTCAACGTTTGATCATGAGAAGACGGTATTCTCTCTGCGCGGTGCGCACCAGAATGTTAAATGCGGCGCCTGTCATAAAGACATTCGCGAAGCAGGAGATAAACGGGTGCTCTTCTACCGCCCGGTACCCAAAGAGTGCGCAGCCTGCCATGGACCCAGGGTCAACGCCCGATAAGCGTCCAGCCGACACCGGCATCGTGCGCATTTCAAAGACAACATAGGCCCCCGGTAACTGGAAGAAATTACAGGTTTCGCTATCATGCAACCAGGCTTGATCTACCCCCTCACCGTTTGACCAGGAAATTCGTTCGTCACTTCCAAGTTACTGCGCTGCTTCACCGAACCCTCGCTTACGGAGCGATATGCAGGTGAAAAAGATCATTCTTGTCATGCTGTTGTGGCTGTCGCCGTGTGCCTTTGCCGGCCAGCCGGCGCAGGACCGCGCCTCCACCCGAAGCCCGCACGGCGGGCTGGCGGTTCCCTGCCAGCAGTGCCACACGAGCCTCGGCTGGAAGCCTCTGCGCGCGGCGCCCGACTTCGATCACAGCAAGACGGCATTCCCGCTGCGCGGAATGCACGCCTCGGTGGCCTGCACCCAGTGCCATCTCAAGCTGGTGTTCACCGATGTAGGACACAAATGCGCCGAGTGCCATGCCGATATCCATCGCGGCCAATTTGGCGCGAAATGCGAAGAATGCCACACGGTCAAGGGATGGGAGGTCCGCACCCCCCGCCTCAAGGAGCACATGAACCGGTTTCCGCTTCTGGGCACGCACGCGATGCTTGACTGCGCCGAATGCCACAAGAACGAAGCGGTCGGCCAGTTCGCGGGCCTTTCGACGTCCTGTCTTTCCTGCCACACGTCCGACTTCCAGAACGCCACCGCGCCGAACCACAAGACTTCGAACTTCCCGGCCACCTGTGATTCGTGCCACACCGCCGACACGTGGTTCGGTGCGAAATTCGATCACCTGAAGTACACGGGTTACGCTCTCACCGGGGCCCATGCGACCCTCGACTGCACAGCCTGCCACCTCAA
>Ga0153915_10006769_pt1 | contig 10772 bp, 10 predicted proteins | sample Opewatmetagenome_2_FD_107003 | JGI IMG/M metagenome (GOLD analysis project Ga0153915, IMG submission 107003) | Freshwater wetland microbial communities from Ohio, USA - Open water 3 Core 3 Depth 3 metaG | ecosystem: Environmental > Aquatic > Freshwater > Wetlands | place: USA: Ohio, Lake Erie...
ACCGGATTGATCCGTATGCTTATCCTGAGTTAAATAAAACCTTTCGCTGCTCCGTATTATGTAACTCCGCGCAGCTGGTTGAGGAGAATGCCATTTATCAGATAGCCGGCGATCCTACGGAAGGAGCCCTCTTGACTGCTGCTGCCAAAGCGGATATCTGGAAAGAGCAGCTTGAAAAGGAGTTTTCTTTTATTGACGAGATACCCTTTGATTCAGAACGTAAGATAATGACGATCATCCGTAAGTCTGATAGAGGGCCTATCGCTTTTATCAAGGGCGCGCCGGATATATTGATAGACCGCTGCGTAAGTATCGAAGAGAAGGGCGCTGTCCGGGAATTGACTGCTGAAGATAAAGAAATTATTCAGAAGGCAAATGACGGCTTGGCTAGCCAGGCGATGCGTGTTTTAGGGGTCGCCTACAGAGTGTTAGAGGGTAACCAGGATAAGTATGAGCCGGATACCATTGAAAAAGATCTTACCTTTATAGGCTTAATTGCGATGATCGATCCTCCCCGGGAGGAAGTTAAGCAAGCCATCCGGGAATGCAAAGCTGCCGGCATAAAAACAGTAATGATCACCGGAGACCATAGAAATACGGCGGTGGCAATTGCGCGGGAACTCGGATTTTTTGACGCAGATTCCCTGGCGCTTAGCGGCGAGGAACTGGACGCGCTCAGTGACGATGAGTTGTATAGCAGAGTGGAAAGAGTTTCAGTTTACGCCCGCGTCTCCCCGGAGCATAAGTTACGGGTGGTGCGGGCCTGGCGCAGGCGCGGGGATATCGTGGCCATGACCGGCGACGGCGTGAATGACGCCCCGGCAGTAAAAGAGGCCGATATTGGCGTAGCCATGGGCATCACCGGAACGGATGTCACCAAGGAGGTCTCGGATATGGTGGTGACTGATGATAACTTCGCTTCGATCGTTTCGGCCGTGGAAGAGGGAAGAGGGATCTACGATAATATCCGAAAATTTATCCATTACCTTCTTTCCTGTAATACCGGAGAAATATTAGTGATGTTTGTTTCTTCCTTAGTCGGTTTACCTATACCATTATTACCGATCCATATCCTTTGGGTCAACCTGGTAACCGACGGACTGCCTGCCTTGGCTTTGGGGATTGACCCGGTTGATCCGCACATTATGCAACGTCCTCCGCGTAAGCCCAACGAAGCAGTGGTAACCCGGCCAAGGGCGTTTTTGATGTTAACCCAGGGAGCGTTTATCGCTTTCTGCAGTTTATTTGCTTTTGTCTTGGTTTTATTTATCGAAAAGGAAGGGATGGCCCGCGCCAGGACCGCGGCGTTTGTGGTGCTTGCCTGCAGCCAGTTGTTCCATGCTTTTAACTGCAGGAATATGTCTGTATCTTTATTCAGGATAGGCGTATTTACCAATAAAAAGCTGCTTTATGCTACCGGTATTTCCTTTGTTTTACTGATGGTAGTAGTATATTTGCCTTTCCTACAGAGAATATTTAAGACCGAGGCGTTAGGCCTCTTTGATTGGTTTCTGGTAATCGGGATTTCTTCGCTTCCTCTCTGGCTGATGGAGGCGTGGAAATCAGTCAAAAACATGAAAGAGAGGCGATACCCATGAAAGGATTAAAGCGTTATTTTGCCGCCGGGATGCTTGTCGGCCTGCCGATTTTTCTCACTCTTTACCTTCTTTATATTATTATTAAATTTCTGGACAGCCTTCTGGGAGCGGTTATCAATAGATATTTAGAGGAGGCCTTAGGTTTTTCTATCCCCGGCATAGGCCTTGTCCTGGGTATATTGCTCATCCTGATAACCGGGTTTATTGTTTCGCATTTGTTAAGTAAGAAGGCGCTGCCGGTGATCGAGGGGTGGTTTTTGAAATTACCCGGGATCCGCCAGGTATATCCTCCGATAAAAGAGATAGTCGGCTTTATTCTCTCCCGGGATAAGCCCGCATTCAAGAAGGTAGTCCTGGTAGAGTATCCTTCCGCCGGGATCTGGTCAGTAGGCTTTATGACTAATGAGGGTTTCCGGGAGGCCCAGGAGAAGATTGGACAGGAGCTCGTGCATGTGCTTATCGGCACAACCCCTACGCCCTGGAGCGGTTTTTTTATCTTGGTCCCCAAGGATAAGGTAAAGTTTTTAGAGATGTCGGTTGAAGAAGGGATAAAGCTGATAGTGTCGGGAGGGATCCTTAAGCCATCCTAAGCGCGGGGCCTCTGAAGCAATTTATTATATATGCAAAGCGAATATAATTGTATGCATTTTGCATATATAGTCCGGAGTTCTAAAAAATATTATCCGGCTGGTATTAAAAGGAAGGGCTGTCCTGCTTGAATAACGCTTTATCGTTCTCGGTTAATTCCCCGCAGAAAATCCAGACTGATATCTGCAGGCGTTCGTCAATGATCCGGATGATCTGTCCGTCTTTCTGGAGCTTCTCGCCCTTAGCAATATCTTTTACCCTATTTTTATCTTTGAATAGCAAGATCAGCTGGTAGGGGACATTGTTTTTGGTTTTCTGCGGGGTGAGGCTGACCTGATAATAAGTGCCTCCCAGGTCATTTGCCGTATCAAAGAAATCGTATTCTCCCACATTGCTGACTGCGCCGCTGCCGGAAATTTCCTTGCCGAGGCTGTCTTTTAAGACCTGCGTCCTTTGCAAGTCAGTCGCCTTATAGAAATTATCCACTAACCCGTCAATATCCATTGCTGCGGAATAAGCCTGACCATTTGACCCTAAGAGAACCGCCAAAGAAAATGCGCAACCCAGCAATAATTTTTTCATTTATTCCTCCTCATAGCTATATTATACTTTTTTAAAAGAGTATTGCAAGTATTTTCGGGAGTACGGCCGCAAAAAATATCTTGACAAGTATATGTAAAATGAATATAATTATATTCAAATGAATATTATTATATTCAGAATACATATTCGGAGCCGGGGATGAAGGGTTTTTCGAAAAATACCCTTAAGCTCCTTAAGCTTTTTTACGGCCACCCCGAAGAGCAGTATTATATCCAGGAGCTCGGCCGCCTCTTGAAAACCAAGCCCGGCGTATTCCAGAGGACCCTTTACAATCTGCAGAAGGAAGGAGTCCTACAGAGTTATTACCGCGCCAACGCCAGGTTTTTCAGCCTCAATAAAAATTACCCCTTTTACAAAGAATTCAAAAGCATTGTCCAGAAATCGGCTAAACTCGCAATAAGCGCGCTTTGCATCGGTTTCTTACTGTTGAGCGGCCCAGCCGGTCTTTGCGCCGAAAATAAGCCCGAGGCCCTGGTGCTTACATCATTAAAAGACGCCATTCAAATCGCCTTCAAAAATAACAAGGATATCCGGATACAGGAATACGGGCTTAAGGTTGCCAGCGCGGGGATAATGGATGCCCGCAGCGCCTTCCTGCCCAAAGTAGGTTTTAGCGCCGGTTACACGCATAATGGTGCGGTGCTTACTAGCACCAGCAGCGGCAAAAAAGATACCGGCCTATTTACCGGCTATAAGAACAATAATAATATGACGGTAACCGTAAGTGATACTATCTATAACGGCGGAGCCAATATCGCCGCCTACCGGCAGGCTGAACTGGGCCTGAAGGAGCAGCAGGAGACCCTGCGGGCTACCAGGCTTAACGTGGAGATGGACGCCAAGAGGCTTTATTACGGGTTATTGCTGGCTTACGAAACAAAGCGGATCGCCGAGGACCTGGTGGGCCAGGCTGAAAGCCATTATGAAGAAGTAAAAAATAAATTCCAGCAGGGGACGGCTTCCCGTTTTGATCTTTTGCAGTCCAAGGTGCAGGTTTCGCTGCTTGAACCGCAGCTGATCAACGCGCAGAACTCTATAGATCTGATCATCGCGGAGATGAACAAACTGCTGGGCTTAAAAGTAAGCGATAAAATAATCATCAGGGATAAATTGTTGTATGAACCGGTTGAGATAAAGGAGGAGGATTTTCTGAGAACCGCTTATCTGAATGAGCCGGAGATGATCTTAAAGTCTCTGGGGATAGATATAAGCAAGTGGCAGATTAAATATGCCCGGGCAGGCTGGCTCCCGCAGTTGGAGACCAACGCGGAATATTATAATCAATCGAATAATCTGGGAAATATGTTTAACAGCAGGCATAATAACTGGAACATAGGATTTACCGTGAGCCTGGCGATATTTGACGGATTTTCTACCAAGGCGAAAGTAGAGAGCGCCCGCGCCAAATATATGCAGGCGGTCATCGGCAAGGAGAATCTGGCTGACCAGGTGGCAGTTGATGTGAAGCAGTCCTGCTTGGATATGACGCAGGCAGCCGCGGTCATAAAATCACAGGAAGATAACCTGGAGGATGCCAGGGAAGCCCTGAAAATATCTTATGTCCGTTATAATAACGGCGTAGGCATAAACCTGGATGTACTGGACGCCCAGGTTTCTTTGGCTAACGTCGAAAAGAACCTGGCTGAAAGCACCTACGATTATATTATGGCTAAGGCAAAATTGGATAGAGTCATGGGTAATGGTTTTATCGGGGAGGGAAAATGAAAAAAAAGGGAAAGTTTATAATCCTGGCGCTGATTTTGGCTGTCGTAGCCTATACGGCGGTTGTTTTTATCTTAAAAGAAAGGCAGGCCAACAGCAAGATTATTAAAGTCTCCGGTAATATTGAGGGCGATGACGTGCGCATATCCTTCAGGGTAGCCGGACAGGTTATCGAGCTTTTGACTGACGAGGGCAAGGTCATCAAGAAGGATGATATTGTCGCCCGGCTGAATAAAGACGAGTTGAGTAAGGTTCAGGCTGAGGCAGAGGCAGCGCTCAAATTAGCGGAATACCAGTATAAGCTGGATTATGATGATTATGTGCGGGCGGAGAACCTGCTTAAGGCCGGCGCGATTTCCGCTCAACAGCGCGATGCGGCTAAGACCAAGATGGATACTGATTCGGCCAACATAAAACAGTTGCGCGCCTCTCTGGAGTTAGCCAATACCAAATTAGGCTGGGCGGATTTAGCCAGCCCGCTTGACGGTTACGTGCTGGTAAAAAGCGCTCTTCCCGGAGAAGTCGTGCAGCCGGGTTCTCCGGTTTTTACCGCCGTCAACCTGGATGATCTCTGGGTCACTGCCTATATAAATGAAACGGATTTAGGCAAGGTTAAATTAGGGCAAAAGGCGTACGTTGAAACAGATACCTACCGGGGGAAGAAGTATAACGGCCGGGTTTCATTTATATCCAGCCAGACAGAGTTCACTCCTAAATACATCCAGACCAGTGAAGAGCGGGTAAAGTACGTCTACCGGATCAAGGTGAGAGTCGACAATTCCAGCTTGGATTTAAAACCCGGGATGCCCGCGGACGCCTATATTATAATTGAATAGAGTTTAGAATAAATTACCAATGTCCAAGCTCCAATGACGAATGAATTCTCAAATTCCAAGTTCCAATTTTGGACATTGAAACACTGGAATTTCATTTGACATTGGGATTTGGTGATTGGGATTTAAAATTATCATATGGTAACTATTAAAACCGAGAATCTTACCCGTAAATTCGGGCAGTTAACAGCCTTAGACCATTTGAATCTTGAGGTTCAGGAGGGTGAGATCTTCGGTTTAGTCGGCCCGGATGGAGCAGGTAAAACCACGACTATGCGCCTTTTGACCGGGATCCTGGATCCTACCTTTGGTGAGGCCTGGGTTTACGATAAACATACCGTAAAAGAAGCGGAAAAACTGAAAGAACATATCGCTTATATGTCCCAGCGTTTCGGGCTTTATGAAGAATTAAGCGTCCTGGAAAATATCAATTTTTATGCCGATGTTTACGGGGTAGCCAAGAATAAACGCAGCGAGGCTATTGAGCGGCTGCTGGATTTTTCCGGGCTCCTGCCTTTTAAACAGCGCTTTGCCGGCAAGCTCTCCGGCGGGATGAAGCAAAAATTAGGCTTAGCCTGCGCTCTTATCCATACCCCGAAAGTTTTATTCCTGGATGAGCCGACTAACGGCGTTGATCCGGTCTCCCGCCGGGATTTCTGGAATATCCTCTACGACCTGCTTAAGGAAAAAGTCACGATATTTTGTTCCACCTGCTATCTGGATGAGGCGGAGCGCTGCCACCGCGTCGGCCTGATGCATAAAGGTAAACTGCTGCGCTGCGATACTCCGGATAAGGCTAAAAAAGAATTCAATACCAAAACCCTGGAAGAGGCATTTATTAAGATAATTGGAGAATATGAAGGAAACCAGCCCAAATAATATTGCGGTAAGCGTCCAGGCCCTAGAAAAGAAATTCGGGGATTTTACCGCGGTTAACCGGATTAACTTTGAGGTTAAGGCCGGCGAGATCTTCGGATTCCTGGGGCCTAATGGCGCGGGCAAATCCACGACCATCCGGATGCTCTGCGGGATTATTGCCCCTACTTCGGGAAGCGGAGAGGTGGGCGGGTATGATATTGTCAAGGAGCAGTATAAAATAAAAGAGCATATCGGATACATGTCCCAGAAGTTCTCGCTTTATAATGACCTGACCGTAGAGGAGAATATTAATTTCTACAGCGGTATATACAAGATCCCGCAAAAGGAAAAAAAAGAGCGCCTGGAGACAACGGTGCGGACCGCGGGGTTGGAAGGAATGGAAGACAAGCTTACTGCCACGCTTGCCGGCGGCTGGAAACAGCGCCTGGCCCTGGGGTGCGCGTTGATCCATAAGCCCAGGATCATTTTCCTGGATGAGCCGACCTCGGGGGTTGACCCGATAACCCGCGCTAATTTCTGGGGGATCATCAAAGGGCTGGCTGTTCAGGGCGTAACTGTTTTTGTCACTACGCATTATATGGATGAGGCGGAAAACTGTAACCGCATGGTTTTAATTTATCATGGCACGATTATTGCCGCGGGCACCCCGCAGGAAATGAAGACTGACGTGATGAAGAATGAAGTCCTGGAGATTACCCTGGCTGATTCCCAAAGTTGGCTGGATAGAATCGCTAAAATAGAGGGGGTTAAGGAAGCCGCCCTCTTTGGAGCGAATATCCATGCCGTTGTCTATGACAGCTCTAAAGCTATTCCCGCGATCAAGGAATTCCTGCGGGGAGCAGGCGCGGGGGAATTCGGCGTGAATAAGATCTTGCCTTCCTTGGAAGACGTATTTGTGGCCTCAATAGAAGAATATGATCGGACAGAGCCTAAGAAGAATTAAATCTGTAGCCTGGAAGGAATTTATCCAGATCAAACGCGACCCGCGTTCTTTAGCGTTAGCCCTGGCGATCCCGGTATTCCTGCTCCTGATTTTCGGTTACGGGCTTAGCCTGGATATTGACAAAGTCCCTACCCTGGTTTGGAATCAGGACGCATCCAGCGAGCTGAGCCGGAATTTCATGCTCAATTTCAAAAATTCCAAATACTTTAAAATAATCGGCTATACGGATAATTACCGCCAGATCGAGCATATGATCAATACCGGAGAAATCCTGATGGCCTTGGTTATTCCTAAAGATTTCTCCCATTATCTGGAATCCGGCAAGGCCGCGCCTTTACAGCTTATCGTGGATGGAAGCGATGCCAATACCGCTACTATTGCTATGGGCTATGTGCGGACAGTAGTTTCCAATTATAATGTGAACCTGTTAAGCAGCACGTTCGCTTCCCGGGGGCTGCGCAAACCCCAGTCAGTGGATGCCCGCTCCAGGATCTGGTTCAATATGGGCCTGACCAGCACCTGGTTTATCGTTCCCGGGGTTATCGCGATGATCATTATGATCATCGCCGGGTTGCTTACTTCCATTTGTATTGCCCGCGAGTGGGAGAGGGGGACAATGGAACAGCTGATCTCTACTCCCGTAAAAGCGCCGGAGCTGGTTATCGGTAAATTCATCCCCTATTTTACCATCGGGTTCTTTGACCTCATCGTAGGCGTGATCATGGCCAGGTTTTTATTTGGCGTGCCTTTCCGGGGCAGTTTTCCGCTGCTTATTTTCCTGAGTTCGCTCTTTTTGACCGGGGCTTTATCGCAGGGTATCTTGATTTCGGTAGTCGCCAGGACGCAATTAATGGCTAGCCAGCTGGCCACCCTCACTACTATGTTGCCGACGGTGCTCCTCTCGGGGTTTATCTATCCGATCTTTAATATGCCCAAATTTGTCCAGGCAGTCACCTATCTTGTCCCGGCGCGCTATTATATCGTTGTCTTAAGGGAAATATTCCTGAAAGGCGGCACAATGAGCACTTTATGGGATGAAACACTTTTTCTCTTTTTGTTCGCTGCGCTTATGTTTGGCCTGGCGGTGAAAAGATTCAGGAAGAAGGTGGCTTAAGCTATGTTTGAAAGGGCAAGGGCGATTCTCGTCAAGGAATTTAAACAGGTCTTCCGCGACCCGCGGATGAAGACCGTTATTTTTATCTCTCCGCTTGTCCAGATACTCCTCTTCGGGTATGCCGCGAATAAAGATATTAACTATGTGCCAACGGCAATTTTAGACCGGGACAATACCAAGGAAAGCCGCGAGCTTCTGCGCAGGTTTACTTATTCCAAATATTTTATTCCCGAGCATTATATCTCCAGCGAAAAAGAGCAAAACCTGATCCTGGATAAAGGATCAGCCAGCGTGGTTATCCATATTGACCGCGGTTTTGGCCGCGACCTAAACGCCGGAAAAGATGCTTCCATCCAGCTGGCCTTTGACGGCACGGATTCAAATACGGCAATGGTCATTATGGGCTATGCCAATACAATTGTGGGCAATTACCAGTATGATCTGTTAAAAGAAGAGCTGGCAGCGGCCGGCTTAACCGGCAGCGCAGCCAGCGTGGATTTAAAGGATCGCGCCTGGTTTAACGGCAACCTTATTTCCCGGAATTATTACCTTCCGGGTGTGATCGCCATTATCGTAACGATGATGTCGCTTTTATTGACCTCGATGGCAATAGTAAAAGAAAAAGAGATCGGCACGATGGAACAGCTGATCGTCAGCCCCCTGAAACCGCTTGACCTTATTGTCGGCAAGTTGCTTCCTTTCGCGATAATTGCGCTGGTCCAGATTACGCTTATTACTATATTAGGAGTGCTCTGGTTTCATGTGCCGTTAAGGGGTAATCTGCTTTTATTGCTTTTGTGCACCTGCGTATATTTATTTACCACCCTGGGGATAGGATTATTCATTTCCACCATATCCTCAACCCAGCAGGAGGCGATGATGTCGGTCTTTCTTTTTTATATGCCGTCTATGCTTTTGTCCGGGTTCGCTTACCCAATAGCCAATATGCCGCAATGGATCCAGTGGTTTACTATATTAAATCCTCTGCGTTATTTTATGTTTATCGTCCGGAGTTTATTTTTAAAGGGCGTAGGCGTTGAGGTGCTCTGGCCCCAGCTGGTGCCGTTATTGATCATGGGTATTTTAGTCATCAGTTTTAGCGCGCTGAAGTTCCGCCGGAGTTTAGGGTAGGGGCGCCAGCCTCTTTTTTATCTTTTTAGTTCTCCCCGAAAAAAATCCTTAAAAATTTGGGAATAAATTTGCTATTCCCGCGTCTAATATATGGAAAACCAAATGAATGAAGATATCCTCTGGATAGAGCAGTTTCTTGCCGGCGGGAAAGACGGCTTTGAGATGCTGGTAAGAAAGTATCAGGATAAGACTTTGAATATCGTCTATTCGCTTATCGGTAAAGATAGGGAGAGTGAAGATATCACACAGGAGGTTTTTTTGAAAGTCTACCATAACCTGAAATTTTTCGAGCGGCGCAGTCGGTTCTCTACCTGGCTTTACCGCATTACTGTGAATACAACCTATGATTTTCTACGCAGGAGAAAGAGAATTATCAATGATGAAAATCTTCCTGAGAAGATCCCTGCTGTTACCGGGGATCCTTGGGATGCGCTGCTAATGAGAGAAAAAGAGACTTTTGTCCAGAATGCCCTGGTAAGTATTCCTTTTAAATACAGGACGGCGGTAGTGCTCAGGGATATCGAAGGCTTGAGCTATATTGAGATATCCAAGGTCTTGCGCTGCAGTATCGGGACAGTGGAATCAAGGATTTATCGGGCCAGGCAGTTTCTTAAGGAGAGACTGCTTAGGTTGCAAGGAGAAGAGATATGAATGAATGCGGGAAGGTGAAAAGATTGCTATCGCGATACCTCGATAAAGAAACGGGAGATACTGATAATACTCTGATTAAGGCGCATCTAGAGAGTTGTTCTTTTTGTAAGAAGGAATTATTAGGGTTTGTTCAGGTCAAGGAATTCATTTTAGGAAAAGAGCATAAGGTTCTACCGCAGGATTATCTGGTCTGTCGCCTACGCGAGGTGATTGCAGGTGAACAATGCCTGGTGAAGCAAAGGCTTTCGTGGTTGTCTGGTATAGGGAGTTTTTCGCGCCGGCTTATTCCCGTTCCGGTTACTGTAATTGTATTATCGCTTGCATTCCTGATATTAAACTCCAGGCAACAAGTAAGTAAATATTCATTAGAGGAGCATATATTAAGCGGAACCCGGACGACAGCAGAGACAGCTTTAGGGTTGATATTGGGAGTACAAAACTAGAGAAAGAGAGGTAGTTGATATGAATAGGAATGTAGTGTATCTGGCAGTATTTGGGGTTTTGTGTGCTTTAGCAGGAGTATTAGTCGGAGCAGGGATAGCTAGGAGGGCACATATGCCATGGCCCGGGCCCCGTCCGGAGAGGCCGAATTTTGCAGAAAAGGCTGAACGTTTTATGGGCTATGGGCCGAGAGGACCCGCGGAAAGAAGAGGCGGCGGTGGCCCCATAGATATGTTAACTATTGAGTTAGGCCTCAGCGCAGAGCAGAA
>Ga0153915_10006771_pt1 | contig 10771 bp, 6 predicted proteins | sample Opewatmetagenome_2_FD_107003 | JGI IMG/M metagenome (GOLD analysis project Ga0153915, IMG submission 107003) | Freshwater wetland microbial communities from Ohio, USA - Open water 3 Core 3 Depth 3 metaG | ecosystem: Environmental > Aquatic > Freshwater > Wetlands | place: USA: Ohio, Lake Erie...
CGCACCGGGGTCCCTTTCTCGTTCGTCTTGACGACGATCTCCTCGAGGTCCGAGACGTTTCGAACGTAGCCGCGGGCGCGCACCATGTACTCCGCGCCGCTCCATTCGATGAGCCTGCCTCCCACCTCGCTGTTGGAAGCCCGGATCGCTTCGACGATGGACATCAAAGGCACGCCGTAAGCCGAGAGCCGGTTGGGATCGACCGTCACCTGATACTGGCGGACGAATCCGCCCAGGCTCGCAACCTCCGCGACACCCGGAACCGACTGAAGGTCGTAGCGGATGCTCCAGTCCTGGATGGAGCGAAGGTCGGCGAGCGAGTGCTTCCCCGTCTCGTCCACGAGCGCGTACTGAAAGACCCATCCCACGCCCGTGGCGTCCGGACCGAGCTCGGTTTGAACGCCCTGAGGCAGGCGCGGCTGGATCTTGGATAAGTACTCGAGAGTGCGGCTGCGCGCCCAGTAGAGGTCGGTCCCCTCGTCGAAGATGACGTACACGTAAGAGAAGCCGAAGTCCGAGAAGCCGCGGATGGCCTTGACCTTCGGCGCGCCGAGCAGAGACGTGATGATGGGATAGGTGACCTGGTCCTCGATGATGTCGGGACTCCTGTCCCAGCGCGAGTAGACGATGACCTGTGTATCGGAGAGGTCCGGCAGGGCGTCCAGCGCGATGTTGCTCACCGACCAGGCGCCGGCGAAGATCGCGGCGCCCGTCAGCGCCAGCACGATGAAGCGGTTGCGGGCCGAGAAGGAGATGATCTTTTCGATCATTGTTTGGCTCTTCAGTGTTGGTGCTCCGCCTTCGCGCCCTGAGGCGTTTCGGCGGACGAGGACGGCCCATGCGGCGTTTCTTTTGTCGTGGGAGAGCCGCCGGCCGCAGGCGCCGACATTCCGGCGAGGGCGGCTTTGAGCCGCGATTCCGAATCGATCAGGAAGTTCGCCTGGGTGACGACATCGTCTCCCGCCGCGATCCCTTCCCGAATCTCGTAGTACCCGTCCACCTTCGCTCCCGTCTGGACCACGCGCGGCTCGAAGCGGCCCTCCCCCTTGGCGACGAAAACGATCGCGCGCGTGCCCGTTGAGAGGACCGCGCCGTCGGGCACCGTCAACACGCGGCCGAGCGGCTCTCGAGCGTCACGTCCGCGTACATCTCGGGTTTCAACGCACCGTCCGGATTCTGGAACTCGATCCGCACCTTGACCGTCCGCGTTTTCTCGTCGAGGACCGGGGCGATGAAGGCAACCTTGCCGGTCCAAACGCGCCCGGGGGAGTAGGAAAGACTCATCCGGGCCGTCTGCTTGAGCGCGACGAAAGGGGCCTCCGATTCGTAGATGTCGGCCTGGACCCAGACGTCGCTGATGCCGGCGATCTCGAAAAGTGTGTCGGCCGGCATGACGCGCGCCCCCTGCACGGCGTTCTTGCTCATGACGAAGCCGTCCACCGGCGAGTACAGGGTCAGCGCCTTTTCGGGCTTGCCGGTCCGCTCGAGCTCCGCGATCTGCCCGGGGCTGATGTCCCAGAGCAGAAGCCGCTGGCGAGCCGAGTCGAGGAGGTCCACACCTCCCCGTGCGAGGTCGGGATTGGAAGAACCCTGGAACTGCCGGCGAGCCCGAGAAGCGAGAAGGTACTCCTGCTCGGTGGCGAGAAGCTCGGGGCTGTAGATCGAGAGGAGCGGCTGGCCCTTGCGCACGGGCTTACCGGTGAAATCCACGTAGAGCCGCTCGACGAAGCCTTCGAACTTCGCGTGGATCTGATGATTCAGCGTCTCGTCGAAAGTGACGCGGCCCACCGTCCGGATGGTCTTCGTCAGATCCCGAACCTCCGCCTTTCCGAGCCGGACGCCGATCGCCTGCTGCCGGTCCGACGAGACGTTCACCCCCACGTAGCCGGACACGGCGTGTTCTTTCGTCTCGCCGGTCGAGCCGTCCTCGTACACGGGGACGAGATCCATGTCCATGAAAGGAGACTTGCCGGGCTTGTCCGACTTGTAGCCGGCCACCATCGGATCGACCCAGTAGAGGATCTTCTTCGCGGGAGGCGTCGGGCGCGAGGCGGGAGGCGAAACCGGAGCCGCCGCGGCAGTCGTCCCGGCTTTCGAGCTCTCCTTCCGGGAGAAGGCGAGCACGACGAAGGCCACCGCGAAGAGCACGGTCAGCAGCCAGGGAAGCGTCGAGCGAGAAAGGAATTTCATGTTCATTACCTCATGGAAGAAGCGGAGCCCATGGCAGCGGCGGCACCCGTCGAGCCCGGGCCCGCCTGGGCGGACGGCGCAGCGGACGACATCCCGGCGCCCGCCTGCAGGTCCGCTTCGTCGATCGCGACGCGCAGTTTCTCGGCCTCGGCCAGTCGGGTCCGGTAGATGGACCGGTCCGCGTAGAGGGTGTTCAGAGCCTCGAGAACGGTGACGAAAGGGATCTTCCCAGTGCGGTAGCTGGCGATCGCCGACTCGAGCGAGAGCTGGTCCACGGGCAGGATGCCCTCGCCGTACAAGTGCGCGACCTTCAGGACCGCCGCGAGACTTTCGAAGCGCTCGCGAGTCCGGAACTCCAGCTCCAGGCGCGTCGAGGCCGCGCGGGCTTCTTCCGAGCGCAGGTCCGCCTCCGCTGCCGCCAGACGAGGGCGCTGCCGGGATCCCGCGTAGATCGGCAGCGTGATCCCGACGCCCACCTGCCACATCGGGTCCAGACCCCCCCGGTACATCGGACCCCCGCTCGCCACGAAGTCCGGCAGGAAGTCCTTCCTCGCGAGCGAAGCGCGAAGATGAGCCGCCTCGATCGCCCGGGAAACTGCGGCGAGCTCGGGGCTCCGAACGCGGACCGCCTGAAGGAGCGCAGACAGGCCCGGCACGTCCGAGTGGAAGGCCAGACGCGCCGGCGTCTCGATCTCCGTCTCCTGCGGACGCCCCAGCACGCGGTTAACCTCTGCGCGCCGGTTGGCCACCTGCGCCATCTGCTCGGCCCGCGCCTCGTCGATCCGGAGGACCTCGATCTGGGCTCGCAACACGTCCTGCTGGATGCCGAGGCCGACCGCATACCGCTCGCGGACGATGTCGGCGATCTCCCGCCAGGACCGACCGCGATCCTCGATCAGCTCGAGCAATGCCCGAGCCAGCAGGTAGTCATAGTAGGCGCGCCGCACCCGGGCCTCGACGGCGAGGCGCGCCCGTCCGACGGTTCCCTCCTTCACTTCCGCAGCGCGGTTTAGCGCCTCTTGACCGGCGAGGCGCAACTTTCCGGGCCACGGAAGGGGCTGCGAGAACATCGCTCCGAGAAACGTCATGTCCTGCTTACCGAGAGAGAGCGATTTGCCGTCGTTCTGATAGTTGAACGACAGGAAGGGATCGGGCAGCGTTCGCGCAGGGGCGATCCGCAATTGGGCGGCTTCGGCCGAGGCGAGGGAACCCGTCAGCTCAGGGTTCTTCTGGAACGCCTCAAGGACGAGTCCGTCGAGAAACGGGTCTGCCGACGTCGCTCGGCCCTCACGAACGGATATCCCGGGGGAAGTCTCCTGAGCGAGCGCCGTAGCGGTCGCCGCGAAGATCGCGATCGAGGCGAGGGACGCGATTCTGTTTCTGATCACCGGTCTTGCCTCCAGAAGTCCGGGAAATGCCCGGACAGACGCGCGGAGCGAGTCCGCCGTTCGTAATCTAGGCGAAGACCGGTCTTAAATCAGGAGCTCGGCATGGAGCGCGCGAGGCGGGGGCGCGGGCGGGGCGAGGCGGAAACCCTCGGAGAGAAGAACAGGGGGCCGGCCGGGCGGCGACAATGTCGCCGCGAGAGAAGCTTCGGCCATCGCGGCCGGCCCCGCAGTTGGAACGAACGCCCTGTCCGTGATCGGGGAGATCCTGAGGATTGCCGGGCATGAGCCGGCGCCCGTTTCGAGGCAGCAGTCACTCGCGAGGAGCTCTGGCCGCCTCTGGAGATCGGTCCGGGCGCAGCACGGACGGGCGTCGAAGAAGAGTCCCGCCACCAGCAAGAGCAGCGCGAGAGCGCCGAGACCTCTGTGAAACGGTCTCTCTATCCGGGGGCGTCCCCTTCTTCCCTTCATTGGCCCGAGCCTATGCCTTCCACCGCGGACTTCCAGATGCATCTGCATCAGGAACCCCGGGAGTCCGATTCGAATTCCGGCTTCGTCAACGAACCGGCAGCGTCGAGGCGAAGACGGCCGGACGGGTTGCCGGCCGCCCGGGGGGCCGCGCGCCCTTCATCGTGCGGACGAGATTGAACGCGAAGAGCAAGATCGCGAGCACGACCGGCACTCCCATGAACGACCCGATCCGATAGAAGACCGGGGCAAACGCGGCGGGGTACTGAAGCAGGCGCATCCCCGCTCCCGCAAGGAGAAGGGCGTACGTCGCGTAGGCCAGGCGGGGCGACCAGAGGCTCTTTCCGGAGAAGACGGGAAGGATCCGCAGGCTCATCCCGACGATCAAGAGCGTCAGGAAGCCGACCGTGAAGACGTGCCGCGCCGCATCGGACCACCACAGATTCCGCGCCGGGATGGCCGTGGCCCGGGAGACGACGATGGCGGACAGCTCGAGTATGGCCCAGAGGGCCAGGCAGCCGAAGGCGCAGCGGATGGCGGCGGTCGGGGCGCCCGGCGCGCGCATCACCGGAAGGACTGCGCGGCGCCAGAGAAATCCGTTTCCCGCCAGGTACACGAGAGCGGAGAGAGCCGCGAGGGCGAGGCCCGCGTCGCGCAGGGCGACCGCCGGCGCCAGGGCGACGCCCGGGGCGCAGGAGGCCAGGAAGACGGGAACCGACGCGGTCTGAAGCCAGAGCGCGGCCTCGGGAGTCCCTCGCGCGGCGGGCCCGAGGCCGAGGAACAGGGACACGACGCGGTTGCCGAAGCCGTAGATGAAGGCCAGGAGGAAACCGTAGAGCGCCGCGAAGTAGAAGGCCTCCGTCAGGGCCGCCGGCAGGGCCGTCTCGATGTGGCCCGCGAGCCAGATCCCCTGCGCGGCGACGATCGCGATGGCGACGCCGAAGAAGATCGTTCCGACCCGCACGAAGCGGAGGATCGGCTCGGACGGCTCGTATTTGCCCGCCTTCGGCGGAGCCGCCTGGGCGCGCAGGCCCGCGCGCACGCGGGCCAGGAGCGCGAACACGAATCGCGCGAAGAGAAGCACCGACGCCGCTTCGAGGCCCGCGGACACGAGCGAGAGGGCCCGGCCGATCGCGTAGGCTCCGAGCGGCTGCCCGGCGTTGCGCAGGATCACTCCGCCGAACATCAGCCAGAACGCGGGGCGGGCCGAGGCCGGCCGCAGGGCGCCGATCCCCAGGATCCGCGGCAGAGCGTGGTACGCGATCCCCATCAGGAAGAGCGCCGCGAACCCCAGGATCTGCGTGTGGCCGTGGATCTGCCGGTGCGAGATCGGCACATCTGCTCCCGCGGCGATCCGCAGGAGATTGATCATGCCCGTCGTCGCTCCGAGCGTGAGTGTCAGGAAGAGCGAGCCCAGGATGAAGTGCGGCGAGAAGGGCGCCGCCGCGGAGGCGGGAGCGGCCGCGCGGGGAGCCGCGGCGGCATCGCGAACGGCCGCTTCCCGGATATCACGCAGGAAGTCCTCGAGCGGCAGCCGGTGCACCGTGGCGAACCAGGCAAGCGGCTCGTCGGGCCCCTCCTCCCCGCCGCAGTCCCCGAGGCCGTAGCGCTCCAGAACCGGGATCGTCGCCGGGAAGCGCCGGCGCACTTCCTTGACCGACATCGTGGGCGGCACGAGGTTGTACGCCTCCGCGACGCGGTGGGCAGACTCCAGGTCCTCGAGAACGCGGTCGAGCGGGACGCCCCTGGCAGCGCAGGCCTGCGAGAGCGGATGCTCCCCTCCGCAGCAGGCGTCCAGGCCGTAAGAGGAGAGGACCGGCCGGGCAACCGGATAGCGCTCGAGCAGGACCTTGACGGGAAGCCCGGGATCGAAGACGCCTCTGTCGCTCATACGGGGAACGATTTCAGAGCCCTCGGCCCGGCAAAATGACGCCCGTCATACGTGGGCGCAAGAAGCCTCCCGGGGGAGCCCGGCGCTCCGGTGGCGGCGCCGGCGCTGATTCGATTGCATCAGTCCGCCAGGAAGTCGAAGGCGGAGAATTCCCGCCCAAAGGCGAATAGGGGCGTGTTCATCTCGCTGCCGCGGCCGGGAAGGCGATTCGGGCGCCCGTCGGGCGCGGCGCCCCCCCGAGGCCCGACGCCACGCCGGACCCGCGAGTCGGGATGGTTCTGGGCGACTCTCGTCCTCTCGAGCACCAGCATCATCGCGCTGGTTTTCGCCGTCTGGGAGCTCGCGGAGAACCACTTCTTCCGCGACGCGGACTACGTCACCCTCCACTCCCTCTACATCACCAGGGGCGTGGGCTCCTCCCTGCTGCTCGCCGCATGGGCCGCGTGGTACGTGCTCCGGCAGCGGCGACGCAGCGAGGAGGAGCTGCGCCGCTCGCGGGAGCACTACCGCAACCTGCTGGAGGCCTCGCCCGGCGCGGTCGTCCTCTACGACCGCTCGCTGCGCGTCACGGAATGGAACGCGACGGCCGAGCGCCTCTACGGGTTCGACAGGGAGGAGGTCCTCGGCCGCCCGATCCCGACCGTCCCGGCCGGCAAGCAGGAGGAGCTCGAGCGGTTTCTTCGGGAGGTCGAGGCCGGCGGGTCGGTCCTGGACGTGGAGACGGAGCGCCGCGACAAGAAGGGCGCGGTCTTCGAGGTTGAGCTCTCCCTGCTGCCGTTTCGGGAGGAGCACGGGAATAACGCCTTCCTCGAGGTCACCGGCGACATCCGGGAGCGGGTGCGCCTGCGCCGCGCGATGTTCGAGATCGAGAAACTCGCGAGCATGGGGAAGATGGCCGCCGGAACGGCGCATCACTTGAACACCCCGCTCGCCGCCATGCTGCTTCGAATCCAGATGATGCGCGAACGGGAACATCGCCACGACTGCTCCTGCGACCTCGAGCAACTCGAGGGGGGAATCTCCTTCTGCCAGCAGTTCGTCCGCCGGCTGCTCGAGTTCTCGCGCCGGCCGGCCGTCGAGAAGCAGCCCGAGGAAGTCGGCCCGATCCTCGAGTCCGTCGTCGGCTTTCTTTCTCCCTCCGTGCGGGCCAAGCGCGCGCGGGTCACGCTCGACTGCGGCGGGGCGAACGGAGCAAAGGTCCTGGCGGATCGCAACCTGCTCGAGGCGCTCTTCTCGATCCTGCTGACAAACTCCCTGGATGCCATCGCTCCCGAGGGCGCCATCGGGATCCGGTGCGGCCGGCCGTCGGAGAACGCGATCGCGCTCGAGATCCGCGACGACGGCTGCGGCATCCCGGCGGACGCCCTCACCCGCGTCTTCGAGCCGTTCTTCACGACGAAGGGGTCGGGCAAGGGCACCGGGCTCGGTCTCGCGATCGCGCGCAACATCCTCGTCGAGCACGGGGGCGAGATCCGTCTCGAGAGCGCGCCCGGCGCCGGCACGACGGCTTCGATCACGCTGCCTCTCTGGCGCCCGGGGCAAGAGTCCTCGCGCCCCGGCCGCGCATGAAGAGTCCTTCCGGCCCGGCCTCCGCCTCGATCCTGGTCGTGGACGACGACAGCGGGATGGCCCGCACGCTCGAGGAATTCCTGCACCGCGAAGGCTATGCCGTCGAAGTGGCCCTCTCGGCCGCGGAGGCGCTCGCCGTCGCCGAGCGCAATCCGAGCCTCGCTCTGGCGCTCGTGGATCTCATCATGCCCGTCACCGACGGCCTCGGCCTGATGGAGGAGCTCCACCGCCGCGACCCCGACCTGCCGGTGGTCATCATGACCGGCTTCGGCACGATCGAGACCGCCGTCGAAGCGATCAAGCGCGGAGCCGAGGACTACCTGACCAAGCCCTTCGACCAGCAAGCGGTGCGCAAGAAGGTCGTGCGGCTGATGGAGGTCCACGAGCTGCGGGAGCGCGTCGGCGAGCTCGAGGCGAGCCTGGAGCACTACCCTTCCTTCGAGACATTCGTCTCCGTTTCCCCGGCAATCCAGCGAGTGATCGAGCGGGCGAGGCTGGCGGCTTCGACCGACGCCTCGATCCTCCTGCTCGGAGAGACCGGCACGGGAAAGGAGATGCTCGCGCGCGCGATCCACGCCGCGAGCCCCCGGGCGCGCCGCCAGTTCATCCCCGTCAACTGCGGCGCGCTGCCGCGCGAGCTCGTCGAGAGCGAGCTCTTCGGAGTCCGCCGCGGCGCCTTCACCGGCGCCTACACCGACGCCCCCGGCATCTTCGCGGCCGCGGCGGGCGGCACGGTCTTTCTCGACGAGATCGGAGAGATGCCCAGGGACGCCCAGGTCAAGCTGCTGCGCGTCCTCCAGGAAGGCGAGGTCCGGCCGGTCGGCAGCGCCCGGCCGGTGCAGGTGGACGTGCGGATCGTGTCCGCTTCCAACCGGCCGCTCGCCGCCTTGAGGGCGGAGCGCCTTCGCGAGGATTTCTACTTCCGCATCGCCACCGTCGTCATCGAGCTGCCCCCCCTGCGCGCGAGGCCGGAGGACATCCTCGTGCTCGCCCAGCATTTCGCCGCCCGGCTCTCGCGCCGCTCCGGCCGACAGATCACTCTTGCCCGGTCCGCCCTGGAGCTGCTGCTCGCTTCCCCCCTCTACGGCAACGTGCGCGCACTCGAGAACATCCTGGAGAGCGCCTCGGCCCTCTCTGCCGAGGACCCGCAGACGATCGCCGAGAAGGACTTGAGGCCGCTGCTCGCCCAATCCTCCGCCGCCGCCCGGGAGACTCACGTCCCGCAGCAGCCGCTCTCGATGGAGAATCTCGAGCGCGCGGCCGTCCAGCAGGCGCTCCGGCTCTGCAAGGGCAACCGGACGCGGGCGGCTTCGATGCTCGGAATCTCCCGCGACACCCTCTACCGCAAGCTCCGGCAGCTCAAGGACGCCGACTGATCCTGGACGTGTCCGGTTTTCGGACGGCGTCGGATTTCCGGACGGCGCAGGCCGAGATCGGCCCCTCCGCCCTCCCGCGATTCCCTCGCGGGTCGCCGCCCCGCAAGTCCCGACGGATCTAGAGGCTACGGCCGGCTCGCGAGCCGCGCCGCCCGCCAGCGAAGCCGCGCCGGCCCGATGGCCGCGGGCTTGCTAATCAAGCCTCACAGGTTCACGCCCGACAACGACGACGCGCTCCTGATGCAAGCGTCGGGAGCCAGGGATCGGAGGAGAACCGGAATGGCGAAACAGTCCGCGGAGAAGCAGGACGGGAGGTCGCGGCCGATGCGTCAGTTCCTCCTGTGGGCCCTCGCCGCCGTCGCCGCGGTCGCGCTGCTCGTCGGGGTGCTCGAATGGGAGGACCGGCATCGGGAACGTCGTTGGAACACTCTTTCCGTCGGCATTCCCAGGACCGGCGCCCAGCTCTTCCAGAGCAAGGGATGCGTCCGCTGCCACGCCGTCAACGGCGCCGGCGGCCGGATCGCTCCCGATCTGGGATCCGAGCGCCCTTCCTCGGGGGCGGACCAGCTCGTCACCGGAATGTGGAACCACGCGCCGCGGATGTGGGAGCGCATCCGCGAGGAGAAGATCGCCTATCCCAGCATGAACCCCCAGGAGATGGCGCACGTCTTCGCCTACCTCTACACCGCGCGCTACGTCGGCGAGGCGGGGGACGCGGACGCGGGCCGCCGCGTCTTCGAATCCAAGGGCTGCGCCGGCTGCCACATGCTGCGCGGGACCGGAGCGAAGAAGGGCCCGGACCTCACGACCCGCGCCACGGTCGATTCCCTCGTCGGCTGGACCCAGGCGATGTGGAATCACGCTCCTGCCATGGAGAGCGCGATGCGCGAGGCGGGAGTGGCCTGGCCGAAGTTCCAGGAGGGGGAGATGAACGACCTCCTGGCCTACCTCCGCGAGGGGAGGCCGGCCACGGCGGGCGGCGACCTGCTGCCGGCCGATCCAGAACGGGGAAAGAAGCTCTTCCAGGAGAAGTCCTGCGCGGCCTGTCATTCGCTCAAGGGCGAGGTGGGGCGCGTGGGGCCGGAGCTTCAATCGCGGCAGAAGCTGCCGCCGACGATCATCCAGTTCGCCGGGTCCCTCTGGAACCACTCGCCGCAGATGTGGCAGACGATGAAGGCCCGGGGAGTGGCGCGGCCGGTCTTCCGAGACCGGGAGATGGCGGACCTCGTCGCCTTTCTTTACAGCCTCTACTACTTCGAACCGGGCGGATCCTCGAGCGTCGGCGAGATGCTGTTCGCCGGGCGCGGGTGCAGCCTCTGCCACGGACCGGCCGCGCTCGGCACCTCGGAGGGCCCCGGCCTGCGCGGGCGGGGCAAGAGCTTCAACTCCATCGCTCTCGCCGCCGCCCTGTGGCGGCACGGTCCGCGTATGTACAAGCAGACGCAGGACCTCGGTGTCCCGTGGCCCACGCTCGCCGAGACCGACGTCGGCGACCTCATCACTTTCCTGAACACCAGGCCGGAGCGGGACCGCTGATGGAGGAGCGGGACCTCGCGCGGCGTCCCTTTCGATGGGGATGGATGGCGGCGGTTTTTCTCGCGTTCTTTCTCTTGACCGGCGCCGCCACGGTCTGGCAAAGCCGGCGCGCCGCCGCATCCACGACGGCCCAGCCCATCGCCTTCAACCACCAGAAGCACGTGAAGGACCTCGACCTCGCCTGTTCCATTTGCCACACGTTCTACGAGAAGGAAACCTTTTCGGGTCTTCCCGAGGCGGAGATCTGCGCCACGTGCCACTCCGAGCCGCAGGGCAAGAGCCAGGAGGAGCAGAAACTCGTCCGCCTCATCCAGTCGGGCGCCCGTCTCGAGTGGGTTTCTCTCTTCCGCCAGCCG
>Ga0153915_10006772_pt1 | contig 10771 bp, 6 predicted proteins | sample Opewatmetagenome_2_FD_107003 | JGI IMG/M metagenome (GOLD analysis project Ga0153915, IMG submission 107003) | Freshwater wetland microbial communities from Ohio, USA - Open water 3 Core 3 Depth 3 metaG | ecosystem: Environmental > Aquatic > Freshwater > Wetlands | place: USA: Ohio, Lake Erie...
AGTCGACCGACGCCGGCAAGACGTGGACGCACCTCGGGCTGCGCGACGGCCAACAGATTCCGCAGATCGTGGTCGACCCGCGCGATCCGAATCGCCTGTTCGTCGCCGTGCTCGGCCATCCGTACGGGCCGAACGCGGAGCGCGGCGTGTTTCGCTCGACCGACGGCGGCCAGACATTTCAGAAAGTCCTATATCAGGACGAGAATACCGGCGCGGTCGACATCGTGATGGACCCGGCCGACGCGAACACACTCTACGCGGCGATGTGGGAAGCGCGGCAAGGTCCGTGGGAGAACGGGCAGTTCTCGGGCCCGGGGAGCGGCGTGTACAAGTCGACCGACGGCGGCACGACGTGGCGCAAGATCGGCAACGGTCTCCCGACGTTCGAGCAGGACGGACTCGGCCGCATCGGTCTGACCATCGCGCCGAGCATGCCGTCGCGCATGTTCGCGACGATCGATGCGCGGCGGAACGGCGGGCTGTATCGCTCCGATGACGCCGGCGAGAACTGGCATTTGTCGACGACCGACGATCGCGTCGTGAGCCGGGCGTCGGACTTCGCCGAAGTCAAAGTCGATCCGAAGAACCCGGACGTCGTGTACACGGCGAGCGTCGTGACGTGGAAGTCGACGGACGGCGGCAAGACGTTCAGCGCGCTGCGCGGCGCACCGGGCGGCGACGACTATCATCGCATCTGGATCAACCCCATCAACACGAACATCATCATCATCGCCAGCGATCAGGGCGCGATCGTCACGGTGAACGGCGGCGATTCGTGGAGCTCGTGGCTCAACCAACCGACCGCGGCGTTCTATCACGTGATGACCGACAACGCGTTCCCGTATCGCGTGTGCAGCGGGCAGCAGGAGTCGGGCTCGGCATGCGTGCGCAGTCGCGGCGACGATGGGCGAATCCTCGACTGGGATTGGCATCCCGTCGGCACCGAAGAGTACGGCTACGTCGCGCCCGATCCGCTCGACCCCGACATCGTGTACGGCGGAAAGGTGTCGCGCTGGGATCGGCGTACGGGTGAGGTGCAGCAAGTCGGCCCGCGCGTCGGCCGCGGTGGCGGAGGCGACTATCGAACGTTGCGCACGGCGCCCCTCGTCTTCTCGACCGTCGATCCGCATGCGCTCTTCTTCGCGTCGAACACCGTGTGGAAGACGCTCAACGGCGGAAAGAGCTGGACGCAGATCAGTCCCGACCTCACGCGCACCGATTCGATCGTGCCGCCGAACGTCGGCAAGTACGCCGGCGAGCCTGTTGCGCGCGCGCGTCACGGGGGCGTGGTGTACACCGTCGCTCCATCGTACGTCGACATCAAGCGCATCTGGGCCGGGAGTGACGACGGCTTGATTCACACGACCGCCAACGGCGGCGCGCATTGGAGCGACGTGACGCCGCCTGATCTCCGCGCGCGTCCGTGGAGCAAGATCTCGATCATTGACGCCGGCCGTTTCGATGCGAGCACCGCGTACGCGGCGGTCAACACGATTCGCCTCGACGACCTCAAGCCGCACGTCTATCGGACGCACGACGGCGGCAAGACCTGGACGCAGATCACGAACGGCATTCCCGACGGCGCGATCGTGAATGTCGTCCGTGAAGACTCGAAGCGGAAAGGTTTGTTGTTCGCGGGAACCGAGACGCAGGTGTGGGTCTCGTTCGACGACGGCGATCACTGGTCGTCGCTCCGCCTCAACATGCCGGCGACGTCGATCAGAGATCTCGTGATCAAGGACGACGACATCGCCGTCGGGACGCACGGGCGCTCGTTCTGGATCCTCGATGACATCGCGCCGCTGCGCCAAATCTCGGCGAGCACGACGTCGAGCGCGGCGACGCTGTTCGCGCCGGCGAGCGCCTATCGCTTCCGATTCAGCAAGTACACCGACACGCCGATCCCGCCCGACGAGCCGTGGGCGCAGAATCCGCCCGACGGCGCGATCATCGATTACTACTTGGGGGCGAATGCCGGCGGCGACGCGAAGCTCGACATTGTCGAATCGAGTGGGCGAGTGATTCGGAGCTATTCGAGTCGCGACACGTCGATGGCGCCCGCGGACCTGGGCAACACGCCGTCGTACTGGATCCGCCCGACGAAGATATTGTCGGCGGCGCCTGGCTTTCATCGTTTCGTGTGGGATCTGCACTATGCGCCGCCGGCGGGAACGAGCTCGCAGGCCGGGCAATACCCGATCTCGGCGACGCCGCACGATACGCCGCGCGGTCCGCACGGTCCGTGGGCGCTGCCGGGGCAGTACACGGTTCGTCTGACCGCGGGCGGGAAGACGTATGAGAAGCCGTTCATGGTGAAGATGGATCCGCGCATCAAGACGCCGGCGACGGTCATCGCGCAGAAGCACGCACTCGCGGTGGCGCTGTTCGACGACATCGCGCGAGACTCGGCGATCGTGGCGCAGGCGCGCTCGTTGTCGGCGCAGCTTCGCGGCGTTCGCGACCGCGCGAACAATGCGTCGCTCACGGAAGCGATCAATGCATATGATGAAAAGCTCACAGCTCTCGCAGGCCAGGGCGCTGGCGGCGGACGTCGCGGCGGTGGTGGTGGCCGCGGACGCGGCGGCGCTGGTGGTCAGCCGAGCTTCTCGTCGATCAGTGGTGAGCTGTTGACGATGATGGAGCTCCTCGAAGGCGCGGACGCCGAGCCGACGACCCAAGCGTTGGCGGCGGTTCGCGGAACCCAGCGGGATTTCGACGCGCTCGTCGCGCGGTGGAACGGGCTGCGAACGACGGACCTGACGTCGCTCAACGCTAAGCTGCGCACGGCGGGGCAAGCGCCGGTGCCGAAGGGACCTTGATTGAGTGAATTGTTAATTCACCGCAACGCGGGCTGTGACGCAATCTCCAATGCTTCGTCTTTAGGCTACTCTGATCCCACACGTCGGTGGTCAGAGTCGCTGAGCCGCCGATGAGGGTCGTTCGCTAATTGAACGTGAGCTTTACCGTTCGCGACACCCGGGTTCCAAATCTCTTGACAAATATTGCTTCGCCACAGCCGGCCTTCATGCAGCCGAGCTGCGCAGCGCGACAACGCGAACCACTGCCTACAAGGCATGGACTGACTGGGCGCAGGTGTGCGGACGCCAATACGTTCTTGAAATTCCGCCGAACCCAATGCCGGTGCGCACACAGATCCGATTGCTCTACGCGGACTACCCTTCGGGCTCATTTCACGGCAACTCAACGTTCGAGTATCTAGTGCCGGACGTCGCCGTATCTACGACTCTCAATTACGCGTGTGGCAAAGAGTACTGTCTCCGCGCGACGGTGCTCCAAACAAAGAACGCATATAACCAGATCATGACGAGTGATACGACTTGCTTTTCGGATCAATGCGGCAGCTATGCGAATCGCCTTCCGTTGACCCGACCTGTCGCAATGCCATCGGCGTCGAGGACCCGGCCCACGTTCCTCCGTCCTCCCTCTCGCCCAACGCAGATCGAGAAGCCCGATAATTTGGAGGTACCCCGTGACTAAACCCACAAGTACAAAGGGCTTCACACGAGGCGTTCGTCGGCACCGAGCTCCGAGTTGGCCCCTTGGGTTCTTGTTGTTCATGTTGAGCACTGGGCTGGATTGCCGACACGGCGGTGATCCAACGTTGGCACGCCCCGACCCTCGGTGGACTCGCGATTCAAGTCAGTATGTGGCTGACTCGACCAAATGGGTCCGTGACTCCATTGTCCGCGATTCGATCTCGCGGACGATGAATACCGATTCGCTGTACCGCCTGTATCGCCGCATGCTGTACGCTGCCGACCCAGTGCCGCTTATGCATTTGATCGAGTGCGAATCGACTCGGTTAGGTTGGCGATACGGTAGCATTCCGGCGACTGCGGCTATTCAAAGGATGGAGGACACATTGTGGCGGCCAGAAAACCGAAAAGACGAAAAGCTCATGTGGGCCAGGTTGCATAACATGTCGGTCGAGCAGATGTTGACGCTTGGTGTTAGCCCGGACCGATGCGGCGGTTGGGGATACCCACAACCGGTGATCCTGAATGGAACGAACCTTCAGGCAACGTCTCCTCGGCCGCGTCGTCCGCGGCGGCCATGATACAACGGCTCCAACCTTGTTGTGGCGAACCGCCGCCCCTTCGACATGTGTTTTGGCACGGTGTATCTGTTCGACGCTTGTCAGCGCTCGCGCGATTCCTGGCGTGCCACGCAGCCCTCGCAATTGCCAACCCCGGCGGCAACGCGGGCCGATCACCGCACGATTGAACTGCGACGACACCCTCACGGCGTGCGCGAGGAGCGCGAGCACCACCAAACCGGGCCCTCGAACTTCAACTACCTACAGCCTAACATCGCCGTTTCAGACACGCTTAACTACGCATGCGAAAACGAGTATTGCCTCCACGCGACGGTGCTGACGACTAAGAACGCGTACAAGGTGATCATGACCGCTGATACCACGTGCTTCTCAGATCAGTGCGATAGTCACATGAACCGAATCCCGGTGACGCGACCAACCGCGATACCGTTGCTCTCTCCGAGCCGACCTTCATCGCGGATCCCACTGCAATCGAAGTCACTTCCAAGATCGCAGCTCCGGGAAGTGCCGCACCAGGACTCGACCAAATGGGTTCGTGACTCCATTGTCCGCGATTCCATCTCACGCACGATCAACACGGATTCGCTCTACCGAACATGGCGCCGCATGCTTCACGCACCCGATCCTGTGCCTTTAATGGGCCTGATCTACTGCGAAGGAGCCCGGCTTGCGTGGCGATACGGGACGATCCCCTCGCTCGCGGCTAGCGAGCGCATGGAAGACACACTGTAGCTGCCAGAAGAGCGCCGCGACGCAGCGGCGGTCTCGGCTCGACTGCACAACATGACGGTCGAGCAGAGTGCCACGCTCGGAATCGGTCGCAAGAAGTGCGGCGACTGGGGTCCGCGCCACGCGGAGATCGTAAGCGGCGCAAATGTGGAAGCGATGTCAGGCCGACCGCGGCCGCCATACCGGCCTTAACGTTCTCCGACGACATCCCGCGCAGTCGACAGAGCGGTCTCTCCGATGGTGTTCATCGTCGACGGACCGCTCTCGTCGCAGCGCTGCGTCGACCCGCGGCCCACGCAATCGCCAACGCCGGTGGCAGCGCGAGCCCGATCACCGCGAGATTGACCTGCGACGATAACCTCACCGCGTGCGCCAGCAGCGCGATCACAGCCAGTCCCGCTAGTCCGAGCGCGAGCAGACGCGTCGACCGTGCCGCCCGCCCACTCCACATCGTGATCGCGATCGTCACCGCGAGCACGAGCCACAATGGATTGAACAGCAACAGATTCTCATTGCGATGGGCGAAGACGTGGTCGGTTACGCCCCAGAGCAGCGCGAGCAACAGGCCAAGAACGCCCGCCACGACACACCAGATCGACATCACGATCGCCGCACCGGCGCGTGCGCCGCGACGCCCGGACGCCGCTCGAGTACCGAGCCACGCGAAAATCGCTGCCAGCACGAGCCCGATCGCCGTCAGCCACGGCGCCAGATTCGGCGGTTCCTCGGGCTCCGGCGGGCGCGTCGCTCTGAACAACACATGTTCGGCGCGTACCAGCGGGCGCGTGACACCGGCGCTGTCGCGCACTTGAAGCGTGCCGACGACGTCGTGCAGCCGCCGCGGGAGAAACATCTCCTGCCACATGGTGATTCTGCGATCCGACGGCTCGCCCAGGCCGATGTGCACACCGAGGACGAGCGGCTTGTTGCCCTGCATCAACCGCAACGCCTCGGAGCGATACGACGCGTCGGTCAGCTGCGACGAATGCGCTTTGAGCTGCCCGCCAAGCACGAGGTCGAGCAGATCGCGGGGTCGCGTCGAGCAGTTGTCGACGAAATAATCGTAGCGGTACTGGAGGTTCTCCGGCCGCGCGTTGATCTGGATCAAGTGCAGCAGCGAGTCCTTCTGCGCCGGCGCGAGGTCGAGCTCCTGCGACACGACCGACCGATTGAAGTATCGATACTGATAGAGCAGATCGTCCAGCGTCGATCCGCCCATCTGGTACAACATCAAGCCCTGAAGAAAGTGCGGAATGAAGTGCGGCTGATGACTGTCGAACACGCCCCAGTTGAAGACGGTGTCGCGGCCGGTGACGTTGTCGTGTAGCCAGATCGCCGTGTGGCCGAACAGCTCCCACACCTGGTCCCCGTTGCCCATCGTGAGCAGCGAGACGGTCACGTTCCGGCCCGCCTCGTGGAGCGCATCGGGGGCGATCGGCGCCAGGGCCCGGCGCGGAGTGACCTGCGCGGAAAGCGTCGCGGCGGTAAACAGGGCGAGCGCGCTGCGAAAAATGGCACGGAGCATGGCCGGAAACTAACGGGCGGTGTGGCGCAATGCTGTGCCGCGCAGTAGTGTCTCAGGCGATCGCCCAGCCCCGGCACTGACATGGCGACACGTATCATCGACGCGCTCGACCGAACGGCACGGGCGCGCGGCGACAATCCAGCACTTCGGCGCAAGCGCGACGGACACTGGGAGACGACGAGCTGGCGCGAATACCGCGAGCAGGTTCGTCTCGCCGGACGCGCGCTCATCGCGCGCGGCGTCGAGCCGGGCGATCATGTCGTCATTCTAGGCTACAACTGTCCCGAATGGTTCGTCGCCGACATCGGTTCGATCGCGGCGGGCGCGATACCCGCCGGCATCTACGCGACGAACACGCCGGAGCAGTGCCAGTACGTCGCCGAGCACTGCGCCGCCCGCGTGGCGTTCGTCGAGAACGACGTCCAGCTCGCAAAGTTCCGCGCCGTGCGCGATCGCCTGCCGAATTTGCGTACGCTCGTGCTGATGCATGGCCAATCTGACGACGACGACGTCATCTCCTGGACGCAATTCCTCAAACTCGGCTCGTCGATTCCTGAAGAACGCCTCGATGCGCGGCTCGCGGCGCAACACGCCGACGATGTGTGCACCCTCATCTATACCTCAGGCACCACGGGAATTCCCAAAGCGGTGATGCTGAGCCACGCCAACATCACGTGGGTGATCGAACAGGCCGGCCACTTGGTCGACGTACGCGCCGGCGAGGACATGATTAGCTACCTGCCGCTGAGTCACGTCGCCGAGCAACTGTTCTCCCTGCACGCGAGCCTCGTGCTCGGCACGTGCATCTGGTTCGCCGAGAGTCTCGATACGCTCGGTGACACGCTGCGGGACGCGCGGCCGCATCACTTTCTCGGCGTTCCGCGCGTCTGGGAGAAGATTCAGGCGAAGATGGAAGCGACCGGGGCGAAGAGCTCCGCGGTCCAACGGAGAATCGTCGGCCGGGCGCGACGCATTGGCCTCACGGGAGGCTACGCCGATCAGCGCGGCGCATCACGTCCGCTGATGTATCCTGTCGCCGATCGACTGGTGTTCTCGAAGGTGCGCGAGCGGCTGGGGCTGGATCGCGCGCGAACGCTCATCACCGGTGCCGCCCCGATATCGACTCGTACGCTCGACTTCTTCTTGTCGCTCGGCTTGCCGATCTGCGAGGTGTACGGCATGAGCGAATGCACGGCCGTCACGACGTTCTCGACGCCGCGCCATTATCGAACTGGCAAGGCGGGCGCGATCATTCCGGGGACCGAGGTGCGAATCGCCGACGACGGCGAGATCTGCATGCGCGGGCCGCACATCTTCAAGGGGTATCTCGACGATCCGGTGGCGACAGCCGAAGCGATCGACGCTGATGGTTGGCTGCACTCGGGCGACATCGGCGTGCTCGATGCGGATGGGTTCATTCAGATCACGGACCGGAAGAAGGAGATCATCATCACGGCCGGTGGCGAGAATATCGCCCCACAATTTGTCGAGGGTCAGATCAAGTCGATTCCCGTCGTGAGCCAGGCGGTGCTGATCGGTGACCGGCGACGACATCTGTCGGTGCTGTTGACGCTCGACCCGGAGAAACTTCCATCGGCCGCATCCGTCGCCGGCAGTCAGGCGCGCACGCCGGAGGAAGCCGGGCAATGCGAGCGGTTCGCGGCATATCTGCAGCGCGAGATCGAATCGGTGAATGGACGCTTGGCGCGCGTTCAGACGGTAAAGCGGTTCGCGATCCTGCCCGGCGAGCTGTCGATCGACGGCGGCGAGCTCACGCCGACGCTCAAGCTCCGTCGGAAGGTGATCACCGAGAAGTACGCGCACGTGATCGAGCGGTTGTATCGGGACTGAGTAGCCGCGGCATCCGCGGAACAAACGGAATGACACAGAATGTCCCGCGGCAAAGATCTCAGGATGACCCCGGGATACCTTCCGCGACGCACTTGGCGAGCGCCATCACGGTGATCATCGGATTCACCCCACTCGACGCGGGGAACGCGCTCGCGTCGGCGACGAACAAGCCTCGCACGCCGAACACCTGACCGTTCTCGTCGCACACGGCGGTGCGCGCGTCGCGGCCCATGCGACACGTGCCCATCTGGTGTGCGCTGAAGAGCAGCGACCGGTTGTCGGCCAGCGGCTCGCGCAACAATCGCTCGCAGAACGCGTCGACGTCGCGCGACGTCGTCGCGTGTGTTTGACGCAGCGAGAGCCCGCGCGTGTGAAGCGTGAGCACCTCCTCGGCGCCGGCGGCCAAATGCACGCGCGCCGCCGCGACGATTCCCTGCGCGATGAGCGATTGCTCGGCGCGCCCGGGCCGGTAGTCGATCACCACCCTGCCGTCGCGTCGCGCGCGCACTCGGCCCCCGCTGGCGTCGCGACTGAGCGCAATGATGGCACTCGCGTGAGCGCAGCGTTGCATGAGGCGACGATGCGCGCGCGCGCCCGTCCATGGGATCGCGAGCGCGAGGAGGCCGGGATGGGTCGGCGCCGTCTCCAGGCGAAACCCGTAGTTCCCGGAGATCGCCGAGAAATGATTGCTGACGATCGACTGCGGCGGCCCCGACCACGCTTCGACGCGCTCGGCGTAGACGCCGGCGACCGCCGACGTCGGATGGAGGTAGAGGTTACGGCCAAGCTCCGGGAGCGTGAGGCCGGAACGGAGCAGCAATGCGGGTGATTGAATGCCGCCCGCGGCGATGACGACCGTCGGCGCGCGAACGGTCACCGCCACCTCGACTCCGCGTCCGTCACGAGCGATTGCCGCGACGCCGGTGACATGGCCGTTCGCCATCGTGACGCGTTGCGCCGTGCAGTTGGCGACGATCGTCGTGTCGCCGGCTCGTTGGGCGTCCGCGAGAAACGTGACCGTCGTTGCCTGCTTGCCGCCGATGCGACAGCCGAACGTGCAATAGCCGCATTGCGTCGTGTCACAGCCGTGCGAGTTGCGAGCGATCGGCGACCACTCGTAGCCGAGCGATTCGCAACCGCGTCGCAGCGGCGCGTTGTTCGCGTTCACGACGCTCTCGTCGGTCGACACGCCCGATCGCGCCCACACGAAGTCTGTCGCGCGAGTGAAGCGCTCGTCGGTGAACAGGCCGCAATTGGATGTCTCGCTCCATTCGTCGCGCACGTTGTCGGGCGTGCGAAGCGACGTTTGCCAGTTCACCGCCGTGCCGCCGCCCAGACACGCGCCGGCGAGAATCGACAACCCGAGGTCGCGTGTTGCCGTGAGACCCGCGTCGAGAAAGAGGCGTTGCGCGCTCTCGAGCTCGCGCTGGCCGAAGTCCGCCGCTTGATCGCCGGGCCCTGCCTCGAGGACGACGACGCGCATGCCGCGCGCGGCGAGATCGGATGCGACGACGCCGCCGCCGGCACCCGAGCCGACGATGCAGACGTCGCAGTCGAGCGTCGTCGGCGTGGGGATCGGTCTGATGCGCAACGCAGCCGGACCAGGTGCCGGCAGCGGCGACGGACGATAGCCGATCGATGCCCACGTCGCATTGTCGCCCGAACCATCGGTCACGCTGTACGACAAGAAATTCGTAAGGCGCTTGAGCGCTTGAAACACACTGCGCAGCTGCGGCACGGGGCTCGTCGCCAACGCGAGCAGCAGCCGCTCGCGTTGGGCGATCGTCATTCGGCTGGCACCGCGCGGCGTTCGTGCAAGAACGAGCCCGACGAGTCCGAGGTCGAGAAGCGCAAGCAATTGCCGTAACTCGGCTTGCTGCGGCGGAGCGAGCAGGGCGATTGCCTCCTCCGCCGCCTGCGGCACGCCAAGCTGCGCGGCGCCTGCCGCGAAGAGCACGGCGTCCTCGCCGGACTCGGCGTCGAGCGCCGGCTGCAATCCCTCGCAGAGCGCGGCGAGAGTAGATCGCTCGCGCGGCGTCAACGCTCGTGTTGCGTCCATGATTCCCCAACTTGCAGACACCGAACCGAGACCGATAGACGACAAGGCGGCACATGCCGGCGCACGTGGAGGGTGAGGCGCTGGGGGACGTACCCGAGCGAGGTCTGAGAAAGATTCATAGATTGGGCGATGGCTCCGTTTCCGGCCACACGCCCATCGGTGATCCGTGCGCTCGGCGCCGACGATCGCGCGACGCGCGACCGCGCGCGTGAAACGCTCGCCGCCACGTACTGGAAGCCGGCCTACAAGTACGTGCGCCTCCGCTGGAACGCGTCGCGCGAAGACGCCGAGGATCTCACGCAGGATTTCTTCATCCACGTCTTCGATCATGCGACGCTCGAGCGGTACGACGCTGGGCGCGCTCGCTTTCGCACCTTTCTCCGAACGTGCATCGACGGCGTCGTCGCCAACGCCCGGCGCGACGCGAGCCGCGTCAAGCGTGGCGGCGCGATCACGTTCGTTCCGATGGATTTCGCCGGCGCGGAGCTAGAGCTCGCCGGTGTCGCGCCGCCGGCCGACGCGCAGGTCG
>Ga0153915_10006773_pt1 | contig 10771 bp, 14 predicted proteins | sample Opewatmetagenome_2_FD_107003 | JGI IMG/M metagenome (GOLD analysis project Ga0153915, IMG submission 107003) | Freshwater wetland microbial communities from Ohio, USA - Open water 3 Core 3 Depth 3 metaG | ecosystem: Environmental > Aquatic > Freshwater > Wetlands | place: USA: Ohio, Lake Erie...
CTGCACGCAAGGGAGATGCCATGGTCAACTTCGGTGTGCTCACGGTCAAGGATTACAAGAAGAATGAGTTGGTGGCTGCTGCCATAGATCGAATAGTTAGCTCAGCGGGCATCGTGGAGAAATAAAATGAAACTTAGAGTAGTAGCTCACCGCCCACGTTTCATGAGACTGGGCGATAACGCATATCCTCATGAATACCTTGTTGGAACCTACCCTGAAGAGAAGGCCAGACAGGTGATCAAAAGTCTGCGTAATGCTCAGGCAAGGAAGAGGGATGCTGGTTATCCATGGCCTGGAGAGGACGTGCACGGATTTCACTATACCATTTACGATACCTTTTACCTGGCTGTAGTGGAAGAGGGCCAGGACTTCCACGGCGAGAGGTTATATAAGGAGAAATAACATGGCCTCACTTACTATGCAACGACATCAGAATATTGCAAAGATCAAGCAATTGACCACAGATTTGTGGAACAAGAGCACTCGGTATGAGAAAAAGACGCTGTTCCTATCCTATGTTTTCAGGATCGCATATGATTTTACCCTCACCGAACAGCGGTCTTGGATCCACATGTTAGAGAAACAATTGGCGGAGAAAACAGATGGCAAAGAAATCGTTACTTCCGAATGAACCTGACTTCATAGATGATGTGGTCATCGACAATCCCAAGGGCAGCATCCTGCGCCGATCCACTGGTCTGCACTCCCTGGATATGGCGCTGTCTTCGGGTGGCAACCAGGGCTTGCCCATGCGCTGCGTGGCTGAAGTCTATGGTCACCCGCACGTGGGCAAGTCCACCCTGACCTACTACCTGTCGGGTGTGATCACGGGGCATGGCACCATCGACCTGTGTGATGTGGAGGGTCTCGATCCTGACTACCTGCGCTCTGTGCTGCTGGCCTCAGGGTTTCGTGGGCACGTCAAGATCATTGACTCGGTGGACAAGGGCAAGCCCCGCCACCATGCTGACATGGTGAATGAAATGGCCAACGATCTTCTCACCAACCCAGGCACCAACGCTGCCATCCTGGATAGCGTCGGCGCCTTCATTCCCACGGCTGAGAGCGAGGGTGAGATCGGTGAGTCCTTCATGGGCAGACGCGCCCAGACCATCGCCCAATTCGTGCGCAGGATAAACAGTTACCTAATAGCCAAGGATCAGGCAGGTATGGCATTCATTGTCAACCACGTCCACTCTGTCATTGGTGGGCAGGGGCACATAACTGCGGGTGGTGAGACCTTGAAACACATCGCCTCAGTGCGCATCATGCTCTGGCAGAAACAGGTGATCAAGTCAGGCGACGACATCCTGGGCTACTGGGTGGGTGGCAAGCTGGAGAAGTTGCGCTATGGTGGCAAGGGTCGAGAGTTCCAATTCGTGCTCATCCCAGACTACGGCATCAGTAAGGAACTGTCGGCTATGTTCGACTGCTTTGAACTCGGGCTGGCTGAGCGGGGCACCCATGTCAAGATAGGCGACAAGTCTTTTGGATTTATCAGTAAGTTGATCGAGCAAGCCAAGGATGGAAACCGTGACAAATTCAACCCGTTCTTCGAACTCCTTGATGGCTACCATGATAAACACGTACTCGGGAGCGATCCATCTGGATCTGGGGAAGAGGCAGACGCTTGATTTTGGGGGCGTCAAGCTGCACTATATCAAGGCTGACCTGGATCGCTACCTCGTCTTTCCTGACAGCACAGGTGCGATCTGTGTGGGTGTGGATCCTGGTATTCACTTTGGCATCACTATCCTGAGCCACTTCTACGTAGGTGTGATGTGGGGGGCGCTCCCCCATCTGGATCAGTTCCCTGGTGTGGAGGCAATCAACTTTGTCCATCGCATGCTGTCGAATGAGTCCCCCTGGGAGATGATCTTCCGCTCGGGTGTAGCCAAGGTGATCCGAGTGGAGGGGCCGGCGTACCGTGAGATGGTGGGTCAACCCCTGCTAGAGCAAGTCCGTTTCGGATTTGCCTATGGGTTTATGCAGATGTTCAAAGATGTCTCCTACATGCAGCCAAACACCGCTCGGTACCGTGCCTTTGGACACGGCACCAAAGCGGGTAAGGACATCTGGGTCAACGTTGATGAGAACGCAGCCGACTCGATCGGCCTGGCACTAGGCGCAGCCTACGATTATGTCAGTCAATTCGAGCGAGCTTGACCTTCTTGGGTGTGGGCAGAATTCTGAACACGCCCTGGTTGGCGACAATGCCAGTGATCAGAATGCCAGCCAGTTCCCACCCACCCTGGATCGAGCAGGTTATGTTGACTTTGAACAGGTCGATGCAGCCACCACCAAAGATGCCACCACTGACCAAGATCATCATGACCAACATCCAGAGTTGTTTCTCGGCCTCGAGTTTCTTGGCGAACCATACATTCAAGCCTGGAAAATACTTGAACAGCAGGGTGATGGTCACACCCGCTACTGCAGCAATAAGTTCAGCCGTCACTTTGAAATCAAACATGTTAGCTTTCCTTTCGGGGTTGGGTTAGCTCCCTGGTTTGTCGCAGATTAGTGTTCTCAATTTCCAGTTCCTGCACTCGGATGGTCAGGGAGCGATTGGTCGTTTGCAGGTTGATGATCTGGGCCTTGAGATCTTGGTTCTCTTCCTCCAGTGTACGCACTTTGCCTTCTAATTCCAAATTTCTCAAGCGCATGACGGCTAAGTCTGCAGCATTCTGCGCATTGATCCGCTCTACCTCATCCAGTCTAGTCTTGAATTCTCGTGCCCACTCCAGGGACAGTTTGCCTTGGTTGAGATCATCTTCACTTTCCTGGTGCTCAATGTCGCTGCCGATTTTGGAAACCTCAGCTTTGTTCTTGCGGGTCTGTAGGAAATAGGTTCCAAGCGCCACGATGGATGGGACAACATAAGCACCTATGATGATCCAAAGATTAATCGTCCCTGGTTGGGTCTGATCCATAAAATATGCCCTCTACTTTCTTCTTGATCATCTTCTTCTTGTTTACGCTGAGCAGGATGAGGACGAAGAGGGATGTGTAGCCATGAAGTCGTAGAGTGGCAGACCAGCTAGTGAAGAACAGCACGCTGTCCTGGATATTGATCACGCCCCAGTGCTGCAGGAACACGAAGGCATAGTAAATCACCGTGTGCCCCATCCAGAGTGTGATCAGCAGGGACTCAGCAAAGTGGCCACCGTTTCTTTTCTTGCCCTGCCAGATCTCCAGGGCACTGATGGCTATGGCTAGGATGACGATACAAACTTGGGCGATGGTCACCCAGACTGCGAACTCCATCTCCACACTCATGCTACCCTCCTGGCTTGATTAGACCCATGATGTAGTCCAGTTCTTTCACATCATGAGCTTTCAAGTCCACCAACTCATAATACACTGTCTCCAACAGAGCTTTGTAGTCAGGCGAGGGCGGAGCAGCCGGCTCAGTGAAGCGGGCCAGTGCCTCATCGCTGAAGTAGTTGAGATCTATGGCAGTGGCACCACCGGCGCTGTTCTTGAAGTAGGGCAGGACGAACTTGTCACCACTCCACTGCCAAGCATCGAAGTAACGGTAACTTGTCGGCCAGGTGCTGGCGATGTAGGGAGAGAAAACCTTGGGCGCCCAACTTGTCATAAGCTCTCCCCAGGTGCAGGTGACTACCGTGTTGCCGAATGGATAAGATGCCATCCACTTGATGATGTTCAACTCAGGTCGATACAACCAGTTCGTGCTGGCCTGGTTGTTAGGTTCGCTGACTACCAGATATTTGAAGCGTTCCATGACCAATGCCGTCCGGCTGTACAACATCACGTCCAATCCCATGGTCTGAATGCCAGTCACCATGGCGAGTAGATTGATGGATAACCAGAGCGGATCCTTGTAAGGCACCAAATTGGAAGATGTCCAGCCGAACTGCTCGGCGTCGATCATGACTGCTTGGATGGCTGGATACTTGCTAGTCTGCGACCGAATAAGATCGAGTTGCAGTTTGAGATCCACGTAGGGATCGAACCAGTGGTAGGCTGCAGTGGGCATGCGCTGGTCGATGAAGCCCATCGCGTGCGTGTCGAACAGGGTATCGACAGACTTACCCTGGCTGCACTTGACTACCACACCCTTGAGAATGCCGGCCGCTTTGAGGGCAGCATAATCAATATAGTATTGCCAGTGAGAGAGATCAGCCACCACATTGAAGTAACCCATTTCGGTCTCCTTTGCCATGAACGGAAGAAATAATTGAAAGCTCATTAGGTGCTCGGCACGGGAGTGAGTTGATATTCTGTGCCCGCATCATTCTTGAAATAAAGATTGCCATCTAACTTCACATACAAAGCACCCAGTCCACCCGCAGGCGTGGCGGGCGTGGATGTCTCTGTAAACTGTAGCGTATTATTGACGCGGATCAAGGGCGCCTGGAGCAGAATTGAAGTACCAACGTCCACACTGAATGTGGCTCCACCAATACCAACTGTTCCATTGGAGTTTGCTTCCACCCGTGGTATCTCTCCACTCACTCCATCCCACGCCTCAAGGATCACTCTACCTGATGCCCAAGGAAGATCAGATGTCCCAAAGGCTCTTACGTACACTGTCATAAATCCACCAGTGTCTGCATAGTCCGCATAAAAAGCACCCATATCATAGAATGCGCCAGCCTGTTCATATTGAAGCCGGTATCTTTTGTTGTAATCGGATGATCCCTCACCGACAATATATAATCCCTCCGCGTCCATGATGACAGATCCACCACCGGCGTACAGCTTGCCGTTGGCAGCGTTGACCCCGAATTGCAGGACATCGTTGTTCACACCCACCAAGTTCCAGAGTTCACTGTTGTAAGTCAGGGCGGGGTAGGCCATGCGCATGCCCGAGAAGCCCTGGCTTGGTGCCTGTCTGTTGCCTGCCCTGAATTCTCCAGCCATGACCATGCCAAGATCTTCAGACAATTCAGACAGCCCTGTGACAATCACAATCTGGCCGGCCGACACACGCAGGCGCTCGGGCAACGTGTCGATTGCATACTGCAGGTTGGTCAATCTATTTAGGATTTCCTCTGGAGTAGCCATATCATCCACCTCCGATGGCCTGGATCTTGGCGATGCAGATCTCAACCCCTTCTAATATTTTTGCCCACAGATCCTCAGCTTCTTTGCCTGTCTCAGACTCGTAGGCACCATACGCTCCACCCGAGCCACCCATCCCGTTTGCCAGACCAAAAGCTCGGCGCATCCATTCCTCGAATAAATACTCACTGTAGATCACCTCGTCTGTGATCTCCATCACATGGTAGCCCATGACTGATAGCTCCCCGATCTGCTCGACATCCTTGCGCTGGCGCAGGAAAGTGTCATGGGTTGGCCCCTGCACCTGGATGATGATCTTCAGGAACGGGAACAGGAAGTCAGCCACGATGCCGCCCAGTTCCATGCGCCCACCCTGCAGGCTGGATTGGAAATCGAAGTCCACCCCACTCACATATTTCAGCCGGCTCACCAGATACAGATATAAAATTCGCTCGGGCAGGGTACCACGAACTGTGTCTTCACTCACCGCCCGAGCTTCTTGTTGATCCTGTCCCAGTCGGGGACGTTTGATCCCCCGCCTGTGTAGGGTGAACCACCAGGGTTCGATGTTGATGTTGCCCCACTGCACCACATCCTTCTCCCTGAAGATGATCGGGCGCTCTTCAGGTTGTGGGATCTGGATGCGCTTGCGCCTCCCAAACTTACTGGGTTGGACGTAGCGAGGGGTACGGATGCGGGTGATGGGCATTATCTGGCTTCCACACAATTGATATTGACAAATCCTTCGATGTTCTTGAGCACACCCTGTTGGTCATCATCATGGCGTTCGACTGCCTGATTGGTAACCGAACTGATGTAGATGGCTCGGGAGTTGCCATAAATGTCTGTGAATTGAACTGGCAACTTGGAGTCTCGAAACGCTTTGATCTCGGCTATGATTTCTCCAGCCGTGCGGGTGTCTTGATTGTCACCATACACCATCCTTGAGGCTGCGATGATATTGAAATTGTAGCCATAGAACACATCAGGGCGCAATAGGAAGCGCAGGGTCATGCCTTCCAGGATGGGCGACTGAGTGTAGTCATTAGTGATGAACTCCACCAGGAGAATGATGTAATTGTAGGAGTTCAACATCGGGGGGACAATTGGTGGAGGCATTGTCCCCCATCCTGGCTTGGGATTTGCTCCCCCTCGACCACCAGGATCGTAGGGCATGGCACCTCCCGAACTCATGAGGGTAGGAGCACCTACTCTTGGCAGGATAGGACGCTCCATCGCTCCACCACCAGATTGAAATCCATAATCTACGCCTGGGAAATAAAGTTGGGTCACACCATTTTGCTTGATGTCTCCGAGCTTGTTATAGACCATGCTGTTGGTGCCCGAGGCCTCACCCAGACCCAGGATCGCATACACAGACAGGTAGCGATCCGTGGCCGTGTTGGTGAAAGAAATGTTGGAAGCCTCGATCAAGATGCTTGGGCTGAACTTCTTCACCCTGCGGAAGCCCATGTCTAATCGGCTACTGATTAGAACGTTGGAATTGGCGCCGGTCTTGTATGGACTGGCCGGCAGGTTGGTGGTGCCCATCGAGAAGTAGCTGTCTGTCCGGCTGGCTGCTGTGGAATTGGCGACTGAGAGATACATGCGATTGTTGGTAGGATCGTATGCCAGACAACTGGTAGCTGGCAGCCCACCTGAATAGACCAAATCAGCCAGCTTGTGCCAGCCTATGCCATCGTAGCAGAACAGGGACGTGTATGTGCCGGTGCCATAGTAACCCACATAGGCTGACATGATCGGTTGGTGGTTCCAATTGGCGATCATGTAGAGGAAGTTGTTGGCTGTCAGCATCGGGCCGATCGTCTTGATCTCTGAGTAGGGGAACTGATCGGTGATTCTGGGTGGGGTCACATCCACCAAACGGGAGCCGTTCCACTGGAAGATCTTGTTGCGCACTGAGAAGTACAGGTAGCCATTGAACACGCAGCGTCCCACGAAGTTGGTGGTGTCAGCCTCGCTGGTGAAATCCAGAATTCGGCGGGCAACGTTGTCGGATCCAAGTACCCAGATGCTGTCCTTGCGAAAGACAAACAACTCCTGACCAAATGAGATCGCGCCGGTGGTAGTGAACTTGCCTCCCCCGATGTTGATCAGGGCGGGATCTTGGTTCTCGGCTGGATCTTCAGGCCCACCACCTTCCAGGTCGTCTAGCTCTTCGTCTGATCCATAATGGATCCGGCGCTCATTGTTCTTGCCGGCATAGATGTAGCCCTTATGGACGCAGAACCAACTGTAATCGGTGGAGTAGCCATCGTGTCCAGCATTTGTGAGCACTCCACCCGTGCTCAACTTCTGGATGCGCCCGCCTGATGGACTGAAGAACAGATAATTGTCGGTCGCCAGGGCACAGGTAACAGGCAAAGCACTGTAGATCGAAGACCAGATGCCCGTGGCAGTGGCAAGTTTGCGCAGGCCTGATGATCCCCAGGTGTACAGATCCCCGTTGAACATGGTCATGCCAGTCTTGGTAGCAGTGCTGTCTCCGCTATCCTGCACGGTTGAGGGGGCTGTGAATAGCATGGCGATCCCAGGCTGGCGGGTGTCGATGTTGCCCATCGAATACATGTAACCCATCGCGTCCGTGTGCCACGTGAAGCCCAGGCCATGGCGCCAGTCTGTGATGTTGAGGGGTTGGTACAGCATCAGTTCAGATTGGGTGATGGATCCACCTGGAACTGTCGCTCTTGGAGAGAAGTCAGCCAGATCCTTTTCTCGGTAGGATGTGATGTCAACCCGATAGGGTTTTCCGTTGAGCAGAATGTCTTCAGATGGATCCATGGTTTATCTCCAGTTCAAGGGATCACCCTGCGGATCTTGGATCAGTTCGTTGGCGATGTCTCGACCTTCCATCCACAATTCTGTGTCGGGCAGGCGGAAGAAATTATTCTTCTTATAGGTCTCAGCTTCTTTGTCGTACTCTTCAGCCAACATCGCGTAGCGTTGGCGATCCACCCTGTTGTCTCCCACTCGGGTTTTGCATAAGATCGAGATCGCCTTGGGAATGAGATACTCCTGGGGCACCACGGTCGTGCCTGCTTCAGTCGATAGGGTCAAGGGCATGGTTGAATACTTGATCCGTAACCGACTACCTCGATAAGCATAGATTGGAGCATACAGGCGCAGGTTGGAAGGCCACTGCTTGGCATCGAAGTGGACATTCTTCAGTGGATACCAGCCCAACTGCTGGTCGGTTGTGTCCCACAGCATACACTTCCCACCCGTACCAGGAATGGCTGAGGCATTGGTGTTGCTGAATTGGATGGAGTCGGCAGCCACATTGGTGATGACTTCTTCCAGTCCCTTGCCACTCCCATCGTAGATCGAGAAGTGCCAATTGGTTGCAACTACATCGCTGAGATCTGTGCCAAGCAGGGTGATCGTCCAGGTGGATGGTGGGACGAAGGATGTGCCAGTAACCGTGGCGTAGATGCGTGTGACAGGACGTTCCAGGGCGACACCGTGGACAATTCCAACGGCCGGGCTGATCCCTGATAGATCGTAGTGGAGCGTGTCTTCACAGATGACCAAGCTCTCATCCTCCAGGGTCTGGAAGAAGGATGGGTAGCTGGACTTGATGGCCTGGTTGATCGCCTCGTGGATCTCTAATGCGTTGAAAACAGCATGGATCTCATAGGCTTTGGCTGCTGCTGTTGCAGCTAGAGGGTACTCCAGGGTAGCCTTCCAGGTTGCTCGTTGGTAATCTATGATCTGCCTGACTTCATCGGATGCAGTCATGTAAACCCACTGTCCGCTCCAGAAGCCATCTGACTGCAGTAAAGTGGCAGTGTCAATCAGAGTAGATGTGGTACCTCCCGTCGATGTTGCAGTGCCGGCCGAAATTCGGCGGGCAAAGGGCATCATCAGGCGCATCGCTATGGATCGACGTAATTGTGTTCTCGTTACGGTGGGTCGAGTCATCTCTAACTCCTGTCATCAGACTGCATCGTCTCCGTTTGTGCACCGTATTTCCTGTTGATGTCGTTCCATTTCTGTGCCATGACTGTGTTGTCCAATGGAGCGTTGGCATTCAGGATTTTCTTACGCTCGACCGTCTCCTGCTTGATCTTCTGCCGTGCATAGAACTCATCTGCCACGGGTTTGGGCACGTCCACCGGAACTCCAGGGGGCAGCACCCAGTGTTTGTTGCGGATCTTGATCACTTCTGGCTCAGCCACCTGCTGGATCACACCCGCCTCGTTGACTGTGACGATCCTGCCCATGGAAGTAACGGTTACTATGGGTTGCTCAGCCAGCCACGCAGCGAAGGCGACATCATCAGAGGCGATGACGGCGCGGGCTGCCATGATCTCTTGCTGTATCTGGGCACCTGCTTTGGCAACCAACTTGGCTTTCTTATCTGGATCCTTGATCCGTAATGCTTCAGCCCTGGTCTGCACTTCTTCCAGGAACTGCCCACGATCTTCGTTCCAACGTTGGGCATCCTTGTCCATCTTGTCCATGCGTTCGGACAAGCGGGTGATCGCTTCACCCTGTCCCTCGACTCTGCTCAGGATAGCGTTCTGCCCACGGATGAGTTGCTGCAGCGCCAGAGCAATATCCAACGCCTCTCGGTTAGTGCCTTCTACAAATTTGTCCGATAAAAGGTCACGAACTACGGGATCTTCACCCACGCCGTCTGTTCTGACCTGGGAGTCCAGGACTTCGGCTTCCTTCTGCGCCTGCTCGATCTTTTGTGCTCTACTCGATCTCTTTTTTGAGTATGTCATCTGCCACCTCAGCACCATTGTGCCCGTCGAATATCTGGATCATCAAATCAGCTTCCATTCTGGCGCCGTTGATGGTGTTAGCCAGGGCTGAAGCATTGATCATCTCCTGCTGGACTTCCATGCGATGTTTGTTGGTGAGTTCAAGTTTTCCAGCAGCCATGCTCTCCAGGATGGGATCTCGGCCGATCGCAGCCTCTTCCAGAATAGCAGTTCTGCCCTGCAAACTAAAGAAGGTCTGCTCCTGCTTCTTGAGTTGGGCTGTCAATACATTTCTGCGCATCTCTAACTGCTGGCGGAAGCCAATCGACTCGTCCTCATAGGCGTACATCCGGCCACGCAGCAGATTGCAGCCCTCGGGCAGTTCCACATGGAGACCTCGGCCTCGCGCTATACCGATAAGATACTCAGCGTTCGGACGCTGATGGAAATATTCTGTGTTGGCAGCCATCTCAAAACCATACAGACCGATCCAATCGTACTTCTCATAGATAGCCATGGCGATCATGTAGGCAAAGGATGACGTGAAATAGTTCCCACCCAGATCCTCAATGATTTCGTCAATTGGATACTGCTGGCTCATGGGGATGTTGGGGTACCGGCGTTGCATGTAGATTGGAAAGTCCCTGACATTCTTCATCCATTGATAGTGATGAACGTCATTGGGATTTTGGTGCCGGCTGAAATTTACATAGCTGTGCAGTTGAAACCAGCGAGTGGGCTTGATCAGCATCTCGCTTGGATCGTGGTATGGATCTGGCTCAAGCACCTTGCCATCCTCGACGGTCTTGATGGCCGGCATTTCCTTGGTGAAGGGTGGGATGACATAGCCCTCATTACAGCCCCAGATCTCCGTGTCCGGTTGATCGAGCGGGGCTTTCATGCGTGAACTAGCAAAGCCCAGTATGATGGCTTTCTTCATGTTCGTCTCCTTCTAGTTGTGGTGGGGTGGAATTGCTCCCACCCCATTGTAGTGCAGATTAGTCGTTGTA
>Ga0153915_10006774_pt1 | contig 10771 bp, 10 predicted proteins | sample Opewatmetagenome_2_FD_107003 | JGI IMG/M metagenome (GOLD analysis project Ga0153915, IMG submission 107003) | Freshwater wetland microbial communities from Ohio, USA - Open water 3 Core 3 Depth 3 metaG | ecosystem: Environmental > Aquatic > Freshwater > Wetlands | place: USA: Ohio, Lake Erie...
CGAGAGGAAGAGATTACGGCGGCCCTGGGAAGGGCTGTTGAAGAGGCGCTGCGGGTACAGGCAAAAGAGGAGATCGAGCCGGAGCATATTCCCGGCAGAGAGTTCACGCCGCCCAAAGCGACGATCACTCCCAGCCACGAACAGAGGACCCTGCCCCTAGAAATCGGAAACGAGGCAGAGTGTTCAGTCTCTTGTGCAGTCTCCGTCCCTCCGGTCATTGAAAGCGCGGCGCATGGCGAGGCTCGAAATGTCAGAATCGTGGGCCAGATCCTGGATCTCTACATCGTGGCCGAGAGCGAGCAGGGGCTGGTTTTGGTCGATCAGCACGCTGCAGCGGAGCGAATTCGGTTTGAGCACTTGATGGAGTTGTATCGCCACAAAAATATCAAGCAGGAGCTGGCGGTCCCCATCGCCCTGGAATTGTCGCCGAGCGAGCTGATCATGATGGAGTCCTGGAAAGAGACGCTCTCGGACATCGGCTTTGACATTGCGCCCTTCGGAGGAAATACCGTCAGCGTCCGGTCCGTTCCTTCCCTGGGCCGGCGGCTGGAAAGCCCCGATGCCGTGCATGATATCTTGCGGGACCTGTTCTCTCGCGGAAAGGTGTCGCCGGCCTCGACGAGTCGGGAGGATATCCTCAAGCTGCTGTCCTGCAAAGGCTCCATCAAATCGGGAAAGAAGCTCACCATGACGGAGATGCAAAAAATTCTGGATGACCTTTACCGGTGCAAAAACCCGCTCACCTGCCCCCACGGAAGGCCGGTGATGATCTTCATGGACCGGGGCCATCTGGAGCGGCTCTTCGCCAGGAGATGAAGGATATAACTTTTCTAGGGGCAGTGCCTTTTAGCCCGTCATGGATCTGGAAGGGTTTGCCAAGAGAGGCCTGAAGAGAAATGACGATGCGATCGAGTCCAAACTCATCGCCCTCATCCGAGAGGTAAAGGAGATTCCCGAGAGCCGGGCAAAGACTCTCGCTCAAGCGGTTTTGGAAGAGGCGAAAGCGACGCTTCACCCCAGAGGCGACGTCTTCCGGCTGGAGGAAGTGGGTGTGAGCATGGGCGACTACGGCGTCGGATCGCGCGGCTCCGGGGACTTTTACACTCACACCAAGATCGCCGAGGTCATAGGCCGCACCGATGCCGTGGTTGACTCCCGCCAGCTCGATGATTCAGGCGTGGTGAAGGCCGAGGGAGATTACGTCGTCGTCACTGTGGACGGTATGCACTCCCGGCTCAGCGACTATCCGTTTTTAGCGGGATTCCATGTCACCCGCGCCGCCCTGCGCGACATTTACGTCATGGGAGCCAAGCCCGTGGCCCTGCTCTCGGACATTCACCTGGCCGATGACGGGGATGTGGCCAAGCTCTTCGACCACATCGCAGGCATCGCCACCGTCTCGGAATTGATTCACGTTCCGCTCATCACCGGCAGCACGCTGCGCATCGGCGGAGACATGGTCATCGGCGACCGGCTCACAGGCTGCGTGGGCGCTGTGGGCGTCTCCCGCAAGATTACTCCCCGAAAAGATGCCGAGCCCGGCGACGTGATCATGATGACGGAGGGAGCCGGCGGCGGAACCATCTGCGCTGCGGCCCTCTACTACGGGATGCACGAGGTGGTGGACGAGACGCTCAACATCAAATTCCTGGAAGCGAGCGAGGCTCTGCTAAAAGAGGACCTGACCATCCATGCCATGACCGATGTCACCAACGGCGGCATTCGCGGCGACGCCAAGGAGATCTCGCACACTGCCGGAGTGAAGCTGGTCTTCGAGGAAGAAAAGATGCGCGATCTGGTCAATCCCCGCGTTCAGCAGATGCTGGAGACGCTGAAGATCGACTACCTGGGTGTTTCCATCGATGCACTGCTCATCATCGCGCCGCCCGCTGAGGCGCAAAAGATCGCCGGGACCATTCGAGGTGCGGGCGTGGCTGTGAACGAGATCGGGCGTGTGGAGGAAGGCAAAGACGCCAGGCTGATAGTGAATGGACGCGAGACGGATTTTGAGCCCAGGTTCAGGGAAGCGGCCTACACGCCCATCAAGAAGGCCATCGGCCAGGACGCGCATAGGAACGTGGCGGAGATGACGGGGCTGGTGGACAGGGCAGCTAGGGATGCTGTAGAGAAGAAGAGGAGATTTGTGGAGAGAATTAAAAATAATTAATCTAAATTTTTACAAAGTTATTTATTTTCACTAGCTTTACGCATTGTAGTAATAATAGTAAAAATTTTATTTACATAAATAAACTATTTATATCATAACATCCAACATTTATGTCAAGGGAGTAAATAAGGGAGAAGATAACAATGAAGGAATCTTTCGTAATGAGATTTGACGAAAAGGATATCGAAGTGGTTGAGACTCTGAAGAGCCTGGGAGTTCCGAGGAAGGTATCCAACATGATCGCCTACCTCGCCAGCGGAACCGAAGCCACCTCCCGCGAGATTGAGAGAGGGTCCGATCTGCGCCAGCCCGAGGTGAGCATCGCCTTGCGAACTTTGCGCAAGAACAATTGGGTCGAGGAGAAGATGGGCAGGAGCGACGGCACAGGAAGGCCCATGAAGGTCTACCGGCTCAAGACGCCCATCGAGGACATCCTGCAATATTACGAGCAAGAGAAGGTGAATGAGGCCAACCAGGCCATGCAGTCAATTCAAAAGCTGAAAGTCCTTCTTTCCGAGCCGGAATCCAGTTGAGGGCAAGAAGAAACATAAAAAAAAAAGAAAACGCTAAACCTGGCCGTCCGGGCAAGAGGTGCCAGTTTGAATTAATCCGTCAACCCGCCCGAGAGGAGCAAATTGCGCCGGGGTATTGAGTTAAGAGTATAGATTCAGGGCATTGAGTTGAGAGTATCGATTCAGAAAATCGAACCAAGAGCATCAAGCTGAGATTTCAAGCATAGTGCGATCTCTCAGCAGTTCTTGGAGCCGGAATGATCCTGCAAGAGTCTCGCAGCCGGACTTATGCGCAGGATCCATCCGGTCAGGATGAGATCCATCTGGTTAGGATGATTAGAATGATCAGAATGATCATGAAATAGTCATCCTGCCCCGGGGTTCCAGTGAGAATAATTTTCACAAGAACAACTCGGCCCGGACTGCAAGCATTTTCCTCCCTTTTTTTCATCATCTACTTATTTTCAGTTCTGAATACAGATGCCCAAACCGATTCTGTGTACGATCATTAGTGCAGAATTATTTTTCCGGATCAACTCTTCGAAAAATATTCTCACGATTAGGATATATAGAAGAAAGGTGCAATAATAATATACGATAAAGCATGGGTGCAGACAGATCATTTGTTCGAGATGAAAATTGGCCCGGCAGGAAGCGCCAAGCAATTTAAATGGTCTTTAATGATATTAGTGTGGGCATTGATTCATTCGGATGACGGGATTTAATCTAAATTTATATAATCAAGACGAGGGTAGTGGTTCATTGACAGTTATCGAAGAAGTGATTCATAGGGCATATCTCAACAAGCTGGTGGGCGAAGACGGTCTGCGAATAGTCGAATGCATACCCGGAGAGGAGATCACTGATGAGCGGCTGGCGGAGTTGACCGGCATCAGCCTCAATACAGTAAGGCGGACGTTATATCTTCTCTACGAGCACAGATTGGCAATTTACCGCCGCAAGCGAGACCCGGATTCGGGATGGCTCACTTATCTGTGGCAACTGTGTCCCGAAAACTTCGACAAAGCCCTGGAGTCGGAGGCCAAGAGGCTGCTGCGCAAATTGGATGATCGCCTGACCTATGAGAAGGACAACATCTTCTATGCCTGCACGGAAGGCTGTGCCCGCTTCAAATTCGATGAGGCAAGCGAGGCCAATTTCATCTGCCCCTTCTGTCAGGGCAGCCTGGAGTATATGGAGAATGCCAAGGTCGTCGAAACCATCGAAAAGCAGATGGCGGAACTCAAGGCCTGCCTGTAAATGCGCATTTGCAGGTGCCTTGCCACCAATTTGCCCAAATCTGCAAGAGCCCAAATATTCGGACATGGCAGGTTTTGAGGCTTTGATGCAAATGAACGTGGCTCAAAGCTTCAAGATCTGAATTCACTGATTATAAATTTTATCATCGGTCATTGCAGGCACGACCCGCCGACGCTATAGGTTTTCAAGATTGTTGTCAAGAACGGCTGTCCACCACCAGCGGGCCATGTCCATGAGGTCGCGGCTGAACATGCCGGAAAGCCTGTACTCGCCACCTTTGTTGGAAATCAGGCCCGCTCCGAGCAGCTTATTTCTCATGGCATAAAAAGCGGAACGGCTAACGTCCAGCTCCTCCAGAAGAGCCTTCCATTCATGGGTCTTCATGGGATCTCCGCTCCTTTGCCGCTCTTCCACCATATTTAGAAATTTGCGACCGCGCATGGCCGTCGCTTCCTCCTGAAAGAGGCGCAGCATCAGCTCATAATAAGGATCGCGAGAGCGGCTGATGGCAAACTCCGATTTGGAGCGAATCTTCAGTGTGGTAGCAGTTCGTGGAGCTTTTTTAACATTAGTCATAGGGTCGCCAGTACCGCCCTGGCTATATCTGCATACTCATCCCTTAAAACATAAGTCTTAGGAGTGCGATACGACTTTTTATTTACATGCAAAATTCCTAAAGAAGAGCATATATAGCCGATCATGGAAGCGATCGTCTTCCTGGACACATTGAACCGTGAGCTGACGCATTCATGAAGCGAGGCTACCGTAAATTCTCGAGCCTCAACTATCGACTCAAGGACGAATCGCCTCAGACCATCTGAGTCCAGATTGAGGAACCTGATCATTCGGCTCAATATCTCGGACCGTTGTGGTTTCATCACATCCTCCCAAACTACCCCCAATATATTTACTAATTGTTTGTTAATATGTATAATATAAACCTTGCTATTTGAGCCTTCTCCGACCCACGGCTTTGCTCGAACCTTTGCTCGAACCCTTGCGAGCACCGCCATGAGTTTATGCTTGCATTGCGGACAGCCATGTGAAACAGAGATCCTGATGATAAAGAGGTTGCGGTTCAATGAGTGCAGAGCCTGAAAACTGGAAAGAGGCAGCGGAAAGCCTCTATGCCGGAGGCGACTTTGAGGGCGCTCTGGCAGCCTGGGAAAAGGCCGAGGAGGCCGGGCCATTGGATGCCGCCTCATGGCAAAGAAGAGGCATCGCCCTTCGCAAGATGGGGCAAAACGAAGGCGCAGCCCGTGCTCTGGAGAAGGCCGTGGCCCTTGACGCCAGGAATGCCGATGCCTGGAGAAACCTGGCCCTGGCCCAGAATCAACTGGATCGGAATGACGATGCCGTCAAGTCCGCGGAGAAGGCCATTGCCCTCGATCCCGCCAATGCCCGAACCTGGATCGTGAGAGGCTTTGCCCTGCACCGATTGGGCCGCTACGAGGAAGCCGTGGCAAGCTACGCCAGGGCCATCGAGCTGAATCCTCTCGGTTCGGATGGAAGGCGGGCCTGGAACAACCGGGGCGCGGCCCTCGATAATCTGCAAAGGCACGAAGAGGCCATCGAGAGCTACGAGGAGGCGATATTGATCGATCCCTTCGATATCTATGCCTGGAACAACAAAGGCGTGGCTCTGGGAATCCTGGGACGGCACGAGGAGGCGGTGAGCTGCTTTCAAAAGGCGATTCGGATCGAGCCGGAATATGCCACGGCCTGGAAAAATCTCGGCGTCGCCCGGAAAGCCCTGCGCCAAGAGGATAAATCATCGGAGGCCCTGAAGAGAGCAAAGGAGCTGGGGCTCGATTAGGCGAGTCAGGTTGGAGCAAGCCTTCCGCCCAAAAGGCAAAATCTGCTATCCGGGCACGATCAAAAAATTCATTAAATATATGCACTAGAATAATAAGCAAGAAGCCCCTAGGTGGTAACATGAATGGAGGACTTCTTGCCCAAGTAGTGCCCACAGCAAGGGCAGACAAGTCTGCAACGCCTCGACATATCAATTTAGTTGAGAGTATTTGTGAGAAGATCATATGATATATGCTGATATGCCGATCTCTCAGACAATTTTCTCAGATGATCTTGGTGATTTCGTTGACTCTTTTCGATTTTTTAGATGCTTTTCGATTTTTTGGGCAATTTCTGACGATTTTCTCAGGTGATCATCCATACGATCTCTTGGACTGTGATCCGTGTTCTTCGATAGTTATTGCACGAATAGCGGAACTAGCTGGAACCTGGCAACATCCACTAATCCCTTATCCGTCAGCTTCAGCTCCGGGATCACGGGCAGGCAGAGAAACGATAGCGTCATAAACGGATTTTTGATTGCGCATCCCAATCTTCGAGCCGCATCAATGCAGTCGTCGATTCCCTTCGCAACGTCTCGCATATGCATCTCCGAGAGCAGGCCCGCTACAGGCAATGGAAGGCTTGATTTGACTGTGCCGTTTTGCACTACCACCAGACCGCCTCCCATCCGGACAACCGCCAAGACCGCCGTATGCATATCATCATCCGTCACACCCACGACGGCAATGTTATGGGAGTCATGGGCAACGGACGTGGCCAGAGCGCCGCTGCATAGGCCGAAGCCCTGCACCAGGCCCAAACCTACATTTCCCGTGGCCTTGTGCCTTTCCACCACGGCCAATTTCAGTATGTCCTGCTTGGTGTCGGAAACTACATTGCCGTTGTCGATCTTGGGACTGCAATGCAGCGATTTTGTGATGATCTGGTCCGGGATGATGCAAATAGTCCTGGCTGCGCCCTTCTCTGCCCTGATCTCGAAGGATTTCGGGTTCAATTTTCCAATTCGCATTGACGTTTTCTTGGGAATCGGGAAGCTCTCCAGCCGGACGCAGATGTCGCCGGCCTCCGCCACCAGGATTCCGTCTTTGATCACCTTTTCTACGTGCGGTTTTTCCAGACTATCCAGCACAACAATATCGGCTCTGAAGCCCGTTGCAATGGCCCCAAGATCTCGCAGCCCGAAATATTGAGCTGCATTGAGGCTTGCGATCTGCAGGGCCAGGATGGGATCGAGCCCCCGTTCGATGGACGTTTTAACCATATTGTCGATGTGCCCATCTCTCAGGATATCCGCAGGATGGCGATCGTCCGAGACAAAGAGGAATTGGCGGGCATTTTTGGGCGTGACCAGCGGCAATAGCTCCCTCAAGCTCTTGGCAGCGCTGCCTTCCCGAATCATGATGTACATTCCCTGGCGCAGTTTCTCTCTTGCTTCATTGACACCCGCACATTCATGATCGGACCGTATCCCGGCTGCAATGTAGGCCGCAAGGTCTCTTCCGGTCAGACTTGGCGAATGGCCGTCGATGCGTTTTGGCCCGGCAAGTCGGATCTTCTTCAGAACCTCGGGATCGCGGAAAATGACTCCCGGATAATTCATGACCTCAGCCAGACCCAAAACTCTGACATCATCCATCAGCTCAGACAATGCTTCGGCGTCCAGGCTCGCCCCGGAAGTCTCCATGCTCGTAGCGGGAACGCAGGAGGGAAGCATGGCGAAGACGTTTAGCGGAACATTTCTTGAAGATTCGAGCATGTAGCGGATGCCGTCCATGCCCCAGACATTGGCGATCTCATGGGGATCGATAACAACTGATGTAGTGCCCTTGGGAACGACAGCTCTTGCATACTCCGGAACAGTGACCATGGCGCTCTCGATATGAACATGGGCGTCGATGAATCCCGGTGCCAGAATCTTGCCCTCCAGGTTGATGACCGACCCGGCACTCTCACAGTCAAAGCCGGCTATTCGGCCTTTGTGCACGGCGACATCTGCCCTATGCACTTCGCCGGAGAGCAGATTGGCGACGCTCGCGCCCTCGATCAGCAGGTCAACCTCCAGCTCGCCGCGGGCGGCTGCAATCATCTCTTCCAGTGTGGCCTGTGGAATTGTCATCTGCAACAACGTCCTCATCAATTCCTATTTAGCTTATCTCACCGAGATGTCGGCCTATCCCACCGATCAGACGTGCCGGAAGTTCTGATTTCGTGAACAATTGGCCGTCTGCCCGAAAATATTTGCCGCATTACTATCTTGTGCGCGTATAAAATTGCGTTCAATGTCGGATAAACTTATATCACTTGGGTTAAAATAAAGACAAGGTGTGTGGGAAGTGAAGGATATTCTTCTCAAGGTAGCCAAAGCCTACCCCAATGACTCAGCCCGAGGCATCGCCAGGCTGGACCCCAATGCTCTGCTCACTCTCCGGCTCTCGCCCGGAGACATCATCGAGATCGAGGGAAAAAGGCTAACTGCCGCCAAGGTCTGGCGTGCCGACCGGCAGGACTGGTCCCAGGACTACATCAGGATTGACGGTTTCATCCGCCAGAATGCCGGTGTGGGAATCGGGGACCGGGTGAAGATTCGCAAGGCAAAATTTGCCGATGCCCAGCGAATAGTTCTGGCTCCGCCCTCCGGCTCGCACATGCATTACGGCGACGAGGCGGCAGACATGATCCGCCGCCAAACCCTGAAGCGGCCAGTGGTGGCCGGCGATATCCTCCCCATCATGAGTTCCGGCACCCATCCCTTCGTGGGCAGAATGGAGGCCGTTCCCCTGGTGGTCACGGAGACGCATCCCGATAATGTTGTGGTGATCTCTGAGCGAACCGAGATCGTGCTCCTGGAAAAACCTGCCAAGGGCGTCAGCTCCGTCAAGGCCACCGGCACCACCTATGAGAACGTCGGAGGCTTGCGAACCGAGGTGCAGCGGGTGCGAGAGATGATTGAATTGCCCATGAAGCACCCAGAGGTCTTCCAAAAACTCGGTATCGAGCCGCCCAAAGGCGTTCTGCTCTACGGGCCGCCGGGCACGGGCAAGACATTGATCGCCAAAGCAGTCGCCAACGAGAGCGGCGCTAACTTTTCTTCCCTTGCGGGCCCGGAGATCATGTCCAAGTATTACGGGGAAAGCGAGCAGCGGCTGCGAGAGATCTTTGATGAGGCTCAGAAGAATGCGCCATCTATCATTTTTATCGACGAGATCGACTCCATCGCACCCAAGCGCGGCGAGGTGACGGGCGAGGTGGAGCGGCGCGTCGTCGCTCAGTTGCTGGCCATGATGGACGGCCTCAAGGAGCGCGGCCAGGTGGTCGTGATCGGCGCGACCAACCGGGAAGACGCCATCGATCCGGCACTGCGCAGGCCGGGCAGATTCGACCGGGAGATTGAGATCGGAGTTCCCGACCGAGCAGGCAGAGTGGAGATTTTGCAGATCCACATGCACAGCATGCCCATCGCCGAGGATGTCAATGTGGAGAGCCTGGCGGACAGGACGCACGGCTTTGTGGGCGCGGACGTGAATGCGCTGTGCAAAGAAGCCGCCATGCGGGCACTGCGCCGCTACCTGCCGGACATGACCTCGGAGGATGCCATCCCGAAAGAGATCATTGAGAATATGATGGTAACAGGCGACGACTTCGAGGATGCTCTCAAGGAGATTGAGCCTTCCGCCATGCGAGAGGTTTTGGTGGAGGTGCCGCATGTGCAGTGGAGCGACCTGGGTGGCCTCGGGATGCTGAAGCAGGAGCTGATCGAGGCTATCGAGTGGCCCATCAAGAGGCCGGAGAAGTTCAGGCAGATGGGCATCCGGCCACCGAAAGGCGTCCTGCTCTACGGGCCGCCGGGCACGGGCAAGACCATGATCGCCCAGGCGGTGGCCAACGAGACCAACGCCAACTTCATCAGCGTGCGTGGGCCGCAGATGCTCTCCAAGTGGGTGGGCGAGTCCGAGAAGGCCATACGCGAGATCTTCCGCAAAGCCAGGCAGGTGTCTCCCGCCATCATATTCTTCGACGAGCTGGACTCCATCGCGCCCATGCGGGGCATGGATGACGGCAGTCATGTGATGGAGCGAGTGGTAAACCAGCTTCTTGCAGAGATGGACGGCCTGGAGGCCCTCAAAGACGTAGTAGTGATAGCCGCAACCAACCGACCGGATATCCTGGACCCGGCGCTCCTGCGCTCGGGCCGGTTCGATCGCTTGCTCCTGGTCGGTGCGCCGGACAAATTGGGGCGGCATGAGATCCTCAAGATTCATACTGCAAAGATGCCGAACGGCGAGGACGTAAATTTGGAGGAATTAGCGGAGCTGACCGAGGGCTACGTGGGCTCGGACCTGGACTCGCTCTGCCGCGAGGCGGCCATGCTCGCCATGCGCGAGGATGGAGAGAAGGTGGACATGGATCACTACCGGGAAGCCCTGAAGAAGGTGAGGCCGAGCGTGGAAGAGAACATGGTCAGCTACTACGAGCGCATCAGCGAGAGGTTCAAGGGCGGAATGAAGATCGAGCCCGCCTCGCTCATCGGATACAGATAAAAGATAGGCATTAAGAAAGGAATTAGAAAGGCATTCGATATTTTTGAAAATTCAAAAATCGATCGCAAGAAGGTGTAAGGGGAATGGGAAAGGTGTTTGCAGGGACGATCGCTCGAAAAGAGATCGTGAACATCGACGGCACGGTGCTGGGGGAGCTGGAGAACGTGCGCTTTGAGGTCCAGACGGGCAAGCTGGAGGATCTGGTGGTGAAGCCCGACTCGGAGCTGAACCGCATGAAGTACCGGGAGGACGGCAAGTTCGTGCTCATTCCGTTCAGCTCCGTCGTGGCCGTCAAGGATTATGTCGTGGTTGACGAGAGCCGGGCGATCAAGAAGGGAGAATAAGCTTCCATCTCCCTGATCACATCTTCCCAAATCAAAAGCCTTCTTCCTGCGCCTCACATCCCGCTGGGTGCGACCTGCAAAACTTGGTCCTTTTCCAGATAACGATTTTCTGTCTCGGACTTTGGATGAGCC
>Ga0153915_10006775_pt1 | contig 10770 bp, 6 predicted proteins | sample Opewatmetagenome_2_FD_107003 | JGI IMG/M metagenome (GOLD analysis project Ga0153915, IMG submission 107003) | Freshwater wetland microbial communities from Ohio, USA - Open water 3 Core 3 Depth 3 metaG | ecosystem: Environmental > Aquatic > Freshwater > Wetlands | place: USA: Ohio, Lake Erie...
CGACGTCATCGGCCGGTTGCGGGTGACCCAGATCCGTCCGCGCGAAGTCGTGTTCACCATACAGGAATTCGGCTTTGAGCGGCAGCAGACGCTGTCCCTGAGGCCGCAGGAGGAGACGCCATGAAGCGCAGCATCGTAGCCATCGCGTGTCTCGCCCTCGGGGCGGCCCGGTTGGTGGCCGATCCGAAACGGGACGGCGAAGTCCGGGCGGTCACTGTGTCCCCCGCGAGCGGCCGGGTGGACGTCGTGATCGACCTGCAGGGCGCCGTCGAAGTCCAGGACTTCACGCTCGACGCGCCGGCCCGGTTGGTCATCGACCTGCTGGGCGCCCGGCTCGCGGCGCCGGCCACGCTGTACGACGGCCAGAACCGTGGCGGCGTGCGCAACATCCGCTACGGGCAGTTCCGGACGGGCGTGGTGCGCGTGGTCATCGAGCTCGATGCCCTCGCGGACTACCAGATTCAGCGCGGTGACGGTCAGGTGCGCGTGGAAATCGGCTCGGAGCGGACGGGATTCGGCGCGTGGTCGAGCGGCAGCGCGGCGCGCGTCGCCGCGGTCGCTCCGCCGCCCGCCACGACGGCCCCCGACCCTGCGCCGCCCGCCGTCACCGGCGATCCGACGGCCGCCCAGGTGGTGACGCCCACGGTCGGGGCCGTGGGCAGCGTCGACGACTATCTGCGGCTGCACCGGGCCGACGCCCTGCAATCGCAGGCGCCGCGCATCACGGTGCAATGGGACGGGGCCGACATCAACGACGTGGTGGCCGGCTTCGCGGCATTCAGCGGGCGGACCATCGTGGTCAGCAAGGGCATCACCGGGTCCGTGACGGCCGAGGTGAAGAACCAGCCGTGGGACCTGGCCTTCAAGGCCGTGCTCGAGTCGCAGGGGCTCGACGTGCAGACCCAGCCCGGCGGGATCCTCCTGGTCGTGGACAAAAAGGACCTGGCCCGCGCCGATTCCACGGTCCCGGTCGAGACGCGCCTGGTGCGCATCAACTACGCGCAGGCGAGCGCCCTCGTGCCGGCCGTCTCTTCGATCGTCACGAAGTCCCGCGGTGCGGTGGTCGCCGACACGGTGAATAACGCGCTCGTCATCACCGACGTGCAGACCCGGATCAACGACGTCGAGAGCTTCGTGCGGGGGCTCGACATCCGCACGCCGCAGGTCTCGATCCAGGCCAAGATCATCCTGGTGGACCGCACCGACGTGGAGGAGCTGGGGCTGCAGTACGACCTCGGGTCGCCCACACAGTTCTTCAACAAGCTCGTGGCGCGGCTGGACTCGACCGGCAAGCCGTTCACGCCCGACCAGACGATCGTCGATCTTGGGGGCAACACGCTGTCCGCGATCGGCAACGCCGACCAGCAGGTCATCAATCCGGCGCTCAAGCTCATCTTCTCGACCGCCATCGGCAACTTCACGCTGAGCACGTTCGTGCAGGCGCTGCAGCGGGTGGACCTGGCCGACGTGCAGGCCGAGCCCTCGGTGACGACGCTCGACAACCGCCCGGCGGAAGTGCTCGTCGGCGACCGGGTGCCGATCCGCGTCATCGACGTCAGCGCGGTCCAAACCGGCGGCGCAGCGGGGGGGGCGAATGTCCCGCGGGCCACGGTGCAGTTCCAGCAGACCGGTATCAACCTCAAGGTGACGCCGCACGTGACGGCGAACCGGCAGATTCTCATGCAGCTGCACGCCGAGCGCTCGGCCGTGAAGCCCGCCTCGGTGGACATCGGCTTCACGTTCCAGACGCAGCAGGCGGATGCCCAAGTCCTGGTGAACGACGGCGAGACGATCGTGATGGGCGGCCTCACGGAGACCGACCTCACCGTCACCAAGTCCGGCATCCCGTTCCTGGTCGACTTGCCGATCATCGGCCGCCTGTTCGGGTTTACGTCGCAGACGGAGCAACGGCGCGATCTCATCATCCTGATCACGCCGCACATCGTGGACGACTTGGCGACGCCGAGCAGCGCCAACTAGCCAGGGAGCGCATATGCGGGCAGCAGCACGCGTCAGAGCGGTCCTCCTCCTCTCCGGCGCCCTGGGAGCGGTGTGGGCGTGTAACGTGGCGCGCAACACGGGCGGTGTGACGCAAGACACCACCCGGCCCACGCTCTCACTCACCACCGTGGCCGACACGCAGAACATCGCGAGCGGGCTGACGTTCTCGGTCAGCGCGTCGGACAATCTCACGCTGCGGCTGGTGCGGCTCACCTACACCGGCGGCTACGTGGCGGGACCCGTGGACACGACCTTCACCGGTACGGTCCCTTCGGCGAGCTTCAGCCGGTCCATCACCTTCCCGGCGAACTCGGGGGCCGGCGGGCCGGTCCGCATCGTGGGTCGCGCCGTCGACGGGGCGGGGAATTTCACCGAAGACACGCTCTTCATCTTCCTCGCCAACGTCCAGTCGCTGCAGGTGCTCATCGTCCAACCCGCGCCCGGCGCGGTCGCGTCGAACGGCAAGAGCCTCCCGATCCAGGTGATCGCGGTGCACAACGCCGGGATCCGCAAGATCGGCTTCCAGGTGGCGCCGCCCGCGGCCGTGAGCAATCCCACCGGCACGGACTCGGTCCTGTTCTCCATTCCGTTCCAGGACTCGGTGAACATCACCGACACCGTGACCATCAACGCGACCAGCGGCACCTTCACCGTCGTCGGCTTCGCGGAGGATTCCGCCGGGCGTCGCGGCACGAGCAGCTCCGTGACGGTCACCGTCCTATCGGCGGCCACCGACAACACGCCGCCGTCGGTCGCGCACGTCGTCGGAAAGCGGGTGGAAGTGAGCGACAGCGTCCAGGTGCACGCCACCGACCCGAGCGGCATCAACTGGATCGGGATGCGGGTGGCGACGGTGGGAGGAACGCTGCTGCGGTTCGACACGGTCAACGTCGGCGGGGCGCTGACCGACATCACGCGGTCGTTCGGCCTGAACCTGGCCGCCCTGGTGACGACATTCCCCACGGACATCGTGGTGCAGGGCTATGCCTGCGATGCCGCGACGGCACGCAACTGTGCCTTCTCGCAGGTGGGCGCGGTGCCCGGCGCCGCGGCCAAGGCCGACACGGCCAGTGTCGTAGCCGGCGTGACGCGGCCGTTGCCGCGCGGCGGAACGATCGCCGACGCGATCTTCAACAAGAACGATAGCGCGCTGTATCTCACGAACCCGTCGCTCTCCCGCGTGGAGATCTTCCAGGTTGCCAACACCTCATTCGTCGCCGCGGGGATCCCAACGGCCGGCCCGTCGCCGTGGGGCATCGCGCTGTGGCCGCGCGACACGCTGGGCAACTACGGCGACACGATCGTGGTGGCCAACGCGGGCGGCACCGAGCTGTCGGTGATCGACGTGCGACCCGGATTCCGGCGGCTGGCCTGGCGCCAGGACCTGCCGAACTTCCTGATCGAGCGCTACAAGACCGTCAGTGTGGGCGCCGGGCTCTGGACGTCGGAGATCGAGGTGTTCGACGTGTCCGACCGACCCCAGTACCTGGCGACGGTGTGCCGCACCGCGGGCACGAGCGCCTGCGCGGCCGATTCGATCTTCGCGCTCTACTCGACGACGCCGACGGTCTCGAGCACCTCGCCCTTCAACGGGCGTGCCACGCTGCGAATGGAGAAGCTGATCAACACGACCGACACGACGCAGCTGTTCGCGCACCTGTTCTGGGAGATCGGCACGACCACCCAGGGCTCGCTGACCGACACGCTGCGGATCGAGATGCGCCGCGGGCAACCGTACAACCAGACTCGTACGGTGCTGTCGGCCTGCGCCGGCATCAACGTGGACATCGCCACGTTCGGGTTGGGGGATACGACGTTCGCGCGCAACTCGGGCAACTTCATGCACGCGTTCTTCGGTGAAGGCGGCAATGTGGCGGCGCAGTTCGCTCGGGTGATGGCGTACACCACGAAGGGCGCGCTGCTGCACGGGGCGGTGACGAACATTCCCCTGTGCTTCACCTCTCCCGATACCGCGCACGCGACCCCGACGACGTTCCGGGGTCCGACGGACGGCGGGGACAACGACCGCGACTTCGGTATGTCCCCGGGCGTGGACGTCAGCGACTTCATCAGCAACACCGGCGTGAAAGTCACAGCGATCGCGACGAACAAGAACGGCGGTACGAACGTCGTGCGGGCCGACTCGGTCTACTACCTGGACGAGGGATTGCGGCTCAAAGGCACGTCGCCGGCGCTCACCGGTGCGCCCGGGATGGACATGAACTACAACCACGCGTTCAACGCCGGGAATCCCGGCACGCCAACCTTCGGGGGCAGCGGCGATCCGAACGACCGCCTCCTGTTCGCGGCCCGGCCGGACGGGAACATCGATGTGTTCGACACCTTCTTCTACGCGGTCGTCGGATCGATCCCGATCCGCGACCCGATCATCGGGCCGCTGCGCGTCGCCCGGGATGCCGGCGGCAATCAGCTGCTGTTCGGCATCACGGCCAAAGGCCTGGTGATGGTGCGGCTGTCGACGATCCCGAACCCGTTCCCCGCGCCGCCGCGGGCAGGAGCCCGGTGAGGGCCGCAGCGTCCCGGCACAGCGGCACCGCCGCGAGCCCGACCCCCCGGTCGGGCTCGCGTGTTATTGTCCGGGGTATTCCCGGGCGGAGGCGCGCGTGACGTTTCGCTTTACGACGGCCGGCGAGAGCCACGGCCGCGGGCTGGCGGCGGTGGTGGAAGGCATCCCGGCTGGTCTGCCCGTCGACGCCACATGGGTGAACGCCGAGCTCAAGCGCCGCATGGCGGGGTACGGCCGCGGCGCACGGATGAAGATCGAAGCGGACGAAATCGAATGGCTGGCCGGCGTGCGGGCCGGCGAGACGATCGGCGCGCCGATCGCCATGCTGATCTGGAACCGCGACTGGGAGCACTGGCAGGACGTCATGGCACCCGAGGCCGCCCCCGATGGAGCACCGCGCCGGCGCCAGGTCACCCGGCCGCGTCCCGGGCACGCCGACTTGACGGGCGCCCTGAAATACGACCGCGAGGACGCCCGGGACATCCTCGAGCGCGCGAGCGCGCGGGAGACGGCCGCGCGGGTGGCGTGCGGCGCGGTGTGTAAACGGCTGCTCGACCAGTTCGGCATCGAAGTCGGGTCCCATGTCGTGGCGCTGGGCGACGTGACCGCATCGCCCCGGAGTCCGCTGCCCAGGCCGTTGAACCAGGCCGCCGACGCGAGCCCGGTGCGCTGCCTCGATCCGCTGGCGGAGCCCACCATGGTGGCGCGCATCGACGCGGCCAAAGCGGCCGGCGACACGCTGGGCGGGGTAGTCGAGGTGGTGGCGTTCGGACTTCCCGTCGGGCTCGGGTCGCACGCTTCCTGGGACCGGAAGCTGGACGGGCGGCTGGCGCAGGCGATCATGTCGATCCCGGCCGTCAAAGGGGTGGAGCTGGGCCTCGGCTTCGAGGCGGCGCGACGGCGTGGCTCGGAGGTCCATGACGAGATTCTCCCGGGTTTTCACCGCGCCACCAACCGCGCGGGCGGCACCGAGGGCGGCATGACGACCGGCGAGCCGCTCGTGCTGCACGCCGCGATGAAGCCCATCTCGACCCTGATGACGCCGCTGGCGACGGTGGACATCGCGTCGGGCACCGTGGCCAAGGCGCAATCGGAGCGCTCCGACGTCACGGCCGTGCCCGCGATGGGGGTGATCGCCGAGGCGATGACCGCCCTGGTGCTTGCGGAGGCGATGATCGAGAAATTCGGCGGGGACTCGCTGCGCGAGATGCGGCGCAACGCGGAGGGCTATCTCGCCCGCGTCCAGGCGCGCACGCCGCGGGGAGCGGCGTCCTGATGCGGCACGTCGTGTTGATCGGCCTCCCGGGCTCGGGCAAATCGGCCGTCGGCAAGCTGGTCGCCGAGGCCCTCCAGGGCCCGTGTCACGATATCGATGCGATCGTCACGCGCAAAGAGGGCCGCCCGATCCAGATGATCTTCGCCGAGCGCGGCGAGGACGCCTTCCGGCAGCTGGAGCGGCAGGAGATGGAAGCGGCGCTGGCCGGGCCGCCGTCGGTGATCGTCCCCGGCGGAGGATGGGCCGCGCAGCCCGGTGCGCTGGAGTCGGTGCAGGGCCGCGCGCTGCTCGTGTATCTCAAGACGCGTCCCGACACCGCGACGGCACGCGCGGCGCCTCAGGGGAACCGGCCGGCGTTGATGGGGGAGGATCCGACGTTGCAGATGCGGCAGCTGCTGCGTGAACGCGAGCCGTTCTATGTCAAAGCGGACGCGCAAGTTGAGACCGATCGCAAGACCGCCGCCAAAGTCGCGGACGAGGTCGTCGAGCTTGCGCGGAGGAGGGCAGGGTGGTAAAGATGCGTCCCTTGGAAATTGAGGAAGGGTTGATCAGTGGCTGGTAAGAAGAAGGCCGTGACGAAGACTCCCGCCGAGCCGAAACCGGCGCGCCGCCGGCGCGCCGCCGCCGCCGCGCCGCCCGCTGTCCCGGAAGAGCCGGAGCAGGAGCGCGAGGGTGGCGGCGGTGCGCTCGTGATCGTCGAATCGCCAACCAAGGCGAAGACGATCGGCAAGTACCTGGGGCGCGGTTACACGGTGAAGGCGACCGTGGGCCATATCCGCGACCTCCCGCCCCGCAAGCTGGGCGTCGACGTGGAGCACGGGTTTACGCCCGAGTACGTCACCATCAAGGAAAAGGCCAAGACCCTGGCCGAGATCAAGAAGGCGGCCAAGGGCGCGAGCCAGGTGCTGATCGCTACCGACCCTGATCGCGAGGGCGAGGCGATCGCCTGGCACGTGGCGTCGCAGCTGGGCAACGGCGGCCGGGTCCACCGGGTGCTGTTCCACGAGATCACCAAGGACGCCGTCTCGCAGGCGATCGCCAATCCGCTGGACATCGACCAGAAGAAAGTCGACGCGCAGCAGGCGCGCCGCATTCTCGACCGCCTGGTCGGCTACAAGGCGAGCCCCCTCCTTTGGAAGAGCATCAAGTCCGGCCTCTCCGCAGGGCGGGTGCAGACGGTCGCGCTGCGGCTGATTTGCGAGCGCGAAGAGGAGATCCGCCGCTTCGTGCCGCAGGAGTACTGGACCATCGAAGCGGATCTCGAGAAGGACGGCCAGGCCTTCCAGGCCCGGCTGCACAAGCTCGACGGGCACAAGCCGGAGATCCGCGACGAGGCCACCGCGCGGGGGATCGCGGACGAAGCGGGCCGCCTTCCGTTCGTGGTCAGCGCCGTGCGCCTGGGCAAGGGCACGCGCAACGCGCCGGCCCCGTTCATCACGAGCACGCTGCAACAGGAGGCCGCCAAGCAATACGGCTTCTCGGCCAAGCGCACGATGCGCGCCGCCCAGCAGCTCTACGAAGGCGTGGAGATCGGCGCCGAGGGCCCGGCGGGGCTCATCACCTACATGCGCACCGACTCGGTGCGGGTGGCGGACAGCGCGCTGACACAGCTGCGGGAATTCATCGGCGCCAATTGGTCGGCCCGCTACCTGCCGGCCGCGCCGGTGGTGCACAAGAGCTCGCGCGGCTCGAGCCGGGTGCAGGACGCCCACGAGGCCATCCGGCCGACCGACGTCAATCACCGCCCGGAAGCGCTCAAGCAGTACCTCGAGACGGACCTCTTCAAGGTGTACCAGCTGATCTGGCGGCGCTTCGTCGCCTCCCAGATGGCGGCGGCGGAGTTCGAGCGGACCACCGTGGACTTCGACCTGGGCCGGTTCCTGTTCCGGGCCACGGGATCGCGGATGCTGTTCGACGGATTCCAGGTCGTGTATCACGAAGGCCGGGAGCCCGAAGAGGGGACCGACGCCGGCGAGCTGGCCCCGATTCCTCAGCTCGCGCAGGGCGATGCCGTCACGCTGCGGCAGATGGTCCCGTCGCAACACTTCACCGAACCGCCGCCCCGCTACAGCCAGGCGAGCCTCGTGAAGGCGCTGGAAGAGAAGGGCATCGGCCGGCCGTCCACCTACGCCACCATCATCGGCACGCTGCAGAGCCGCTGGTACGCCACCACCAAAGAGCGCCGCTTCTCACCGACGACGCTGGGCGAAAAAGTGTGGAAGGTGATGCGCATCTGCTTCCCCGAGGTGTTCGAAGTCGGGTTCACGGCGCAGATGGAGACCGAGCTGGACAAGGTCGAAGAGGGCGATCTCGCCTGGCAGTCCGTGCTGGGGGACTTCTGGGGACCCTTCAACCTGGCGCTCGAGAACGTGGACATTCCCTCCATCCTGCACGACGTCCACGATCTGTCGAAGCTCCACGAGGAGCGCTGCCCCACCTGCGGCAGCCCGCTCGAAGTGCGCAGCGGACGCTTCGGGCCGTTCATCGCCTGCGTCAAGTATCCGGACGACTGCAAATTCACCAAGCCAATCGGGCGCGATAAGATCCCCGACAAGCCGAGCAATGAGATCTGCAAGGAGTGCGGCGCCCCGATGGTGATCAAGACGGGGCGGTTCGGCGAGTTCCTCGCCTGCACCCGGTTTCCCAAGTGCAAGCACACGCGCCCCGTGCCCCTCGGGATCACCTGTCCCAAGTGCGGCCAGGGCGACATCGCCGAGCGCCGCACCCGCAAAGGCAGAAACTTCTTCGGCTGCACCCGCTACCCGGATTGCGACTTCTCCGTCTGGAACCGCCCGGTGCCGGTGGCCTGCCCCGCGTGCGGCTACGTGGGGATGGAAGAGAAGGTGTCCAAGACGATGGGAGCGTCCCGCAAGTGCATGAAGTGCGGACACGAAATGACCGTGGACGCGGCCGGACCGGCGGAGCCGGACGCGGCCTGAGGGCGTCGGTCGTCGGGGGCGGTCTCGCGGGCAGCGAGGCGGCCTGGGCCCTGGCGGAGCGGGGCATCGCCGTCACGCTTCACGAAATGCGACCGACGGTGCGCACGCCGGCGCACCAGACCGACCGGCTCGCCGAGCTGGTCTGCAGCAACTCGTTCAAATCGGTCGAACTCACCAACGCCCACGGGCTTCTCAAGGCCGAAATGCGCCGGCTGGGGAGTCTGGTGCTCCCGTTGGCGGACGTGGCGCGCGTGCCGGGCGGCGCGGCGCTGGCGGTGGACCGGGCCGCCTTCTCCCAGGCCGTGCACGACCGGGTCACCGCCCATCCGAACATCGCCGTGGTGCGCGGGGAGGTCACCGAGCTGGCGTCGCCCGCGGTGGTAGCCACGGGGCCCCTCACCTCGGACCGGCTCGGTGCCGCGATCGCGCAGCGCCTCGGCGCGAGTGCACTCGCCTTTTTCGACGCCATCGCCCCGATCGTGTCGGACGACTCGCTCGACCACGAAGTCCTGTTCCGGGCCTCCCGCTACGGCAAGGGTGGCGGCGACGACTACCTCAACGCGCCGATGGACGAGGCGCAGTACGAGGCGTTCGTCGCCGCCCTCGTCGCGGCGGATCGCTACGAGCCGTCGCACGAATTCGATCGCACGCCATTCTTCGAGGGCTGCTTGCCGGCCGAAGAGATGGCGCGGCGCGGCCGCGACGTGCTGCGGTTCGGGCCGATGAAGCCCGTCGGCTTGACCGACCCGCGCACCGGGCGGATGCCCCACGCGGTGGTGCAGCTGCGCCGGGAGGACCGGGCCGGCCAAATGTGGAACCTCGTCGGCTTCCAGACGCGGCTGCGCACGGGTGAGCAGCAGCGGGTGCTGCGGATGATTCCCGGACTCGGCGCAGCCGAGTTCCTGCGCTACGGCAGCGTGCACCGCAACTCCTACCTCAACGCTCCCGCGACCCTCACGGCGCACCTCTCCGCCCGGGATGATGCGACCCTGCTGTTCGCGGGGCAGCTCACGGGGGTCGAGGGATACACCGAGTCGTCGGCTACCGGACTGCTCGCCGGGCTGAACCTCGCCCGCATGCTGCACGGCGAGGTGCCGCTGCTACCGCCGCCGACGACCATGCTGGGGGCACTGTATCGCTACCTGCGCGACACCGAGCCGACGCGGTTCCAGCCGATGAATGCCAACTGGGGTCTGCTCGACCCGCTCGACCCCCCGGTGCGGGACAAGGACCGCAAGCGGCGGCTGCTCGCCGAGCGGGCGATGGCGGACATCGCGGCGTTCGCCGCGTCGCTGGGCGCGCTGGTGGTGGCGTGAGCGCGCGGCCGGAGATCGGCGAGTTCACGACGTTCCTCGCCAAGGAGCGCAACGATTCGCCTCACACGGTGAAGGCGTACGCCCGCGACATCGCGGACTTCGCCGATTTTTGCGACCGCTATTACGGCGGCCGCTGGAGCTGGACCGGCGTGGACCGGCTGGCGATCCGGGGCTGGCTCGGAGCACTGGACGAACGGCGACTCGCCCGGCGCTCGGCGGCCCGGGCGCTCTCGGCGCTGCGGACGTTCTACCGGTTCCTGGCGGTCACGCATGGCGCGGACGTGAACCCGGCGCGCGCCGCCCGCACGCCGAAGCTGGAGCGTCGCCTGCCCAGCTACCTCGACCGGGCCGAGACGGAGCTGCTGTTCGCGGAAGCCGAGCGACGGGCCGCGGAAGGCGGATTCCGCGGCGCGCGTGACCTGGCGATGCTGGAGCTGTTCTACGCGACCGGCATGCGGCTCAGCGAGCTCGCTGGCCTGTCCGATCCCGACCTGGATCTCGTCTCCGACCAGGTGAAGGTGCGCGGCAAGGGACGCAAGGAGCGCATCGTGCCGGTCGGGACGCACGCGGCCCGCGCCCTGCGTGCCTACTTCCAGGAGCGCGATGCACTGCTCGCGGCCGGCTCGGGCGAGCGCCGCGCCGTATTTCTGAACGCTCGCGGCGGCCGGCTGACCCCGCGCGGCGTGCAGCTCGCAGTGCGTGGCTTGCTCG
>Ga0153915_10006776_pt1 | contig 10769 bp, 14 predicted proteins | sample Opewatmetagenome_2_FD_107003 | JGI IMG/M metagenome (GOLD analysis project Ga0153915, IMG submission 107003) | Freshwater wetland microbial communities from Ohio, USA - Open water 3 Core 3 Depth 3 metaG | ecosystem: Environmental > Aquatic > Freshwater > Wetlands | place: USA: Ohio, Lake Erie...
AATGAGCCACAGAGTCCAGATATGGCGGTGCCACGCTACCAGGACGCCCAGAAGCGATTGAAAAGCCGAAAGGGGAAGCCGTCCGGCCGAGTCGCAGATCTCCACGATAAAATTCCGCAGGACCCGATCGTTATCGGGGTGGCGACGCCTGAGCCATTCGAGATGCGCGGTGCTTCCGCCGGTCAAACGCTCGATCTCGGCGTTGGCGTCGCGCAACATCACGGCGTAGGGATCCTCTGCAGTTTCGTTCTCTCCATTCATGAGGCAGCCTCCTGCTGCGGGTACAAGGTCCGCAATCCGCGCGCGTACGCAAGCAGCAAGTCGGCGCCGGCCGCGTATTCCTCACGTTCCGGAGAGCCGGCCGGAAAGATCGCGCGAGGAAATTCCAGACTCGCCAGGTCGCGGAACAGATTGCCGATCGCCGCCGCGATCGCTCGCGGATCCTCCGCGGGCACATCGACGCGCACCAGCTCGCGGATCCTCCGCGGGCCCTGCCGGCAGAGTTTTTCCGCGATCAGGACGTCATAGAGCTCCCGGACATACGGATCCTTGGGGCGATCGCCTTCGCCGGCGCCGCGCAGGAGCAGGTTGAGCATCCGGTCGCTCAATCGGCCCATGTCGAAATTGATCAGGACTTCCGCCATCGCCTTTGGCCTCCTTTTCGGCGGATTGGCCGCCTGTATCTCGCTATTTACTAGGGCATCACGTGCCTACCGGCCGGGAAAACGCGAAAATCTATTTCGCGACGGTGTGCGTGACGCCGTGCGTCGGTTCGCACGGGCTGTAATTCTTGAAAATTTAGCCCCCTATCCCTCATACACTTAGCCCGGAAACAGCTCGAGCTGCGCACGAGGACCGGGAGCGCCGCGCTTGTTTCGTTCGACGCCCGGGCAACGCCATTGATGCGGGCGCATCGTCGCCACATCGATCGGCAGACGGCGACCACCCGGCGTTTGGTACCACCAGATCTTGGCGCCGCACCCGGGCTCCCGGCAGATCCCGGCTGCGATGAACCGGTAGCCCTCGAGCACGAGCGCCTTGTGTGTTCGCGGAAATTGTTTCCTCGCCATATCGATCCCCGGCCGATCATCCCGAAGACCTATGCTTCGCCGGTCGCCCGGCCTCGTCCAAACCGTATCGCTTTAGCAGCGAAGCCCGCTCTTCCCGATCGCGCTTCTCGCGGAGCTCGAGTGTTCGCTGGTTCGTTTGGATGTTTGGCCCTCCCTTTTCACTAAAGGGATGGGTTGGCGCCGCGTGCCGCGAGGCACCGGCGCTTTCTTTCTGGTTTTCTTTGATTCTTTCTTTAGTACTTGTTCGCGCCTGATGCGAGACTCGAGTCCCGTCTGGTGCGAGACTCGGCTCGCGCCTGGTGCGAGACTCATTGCTTGCGAGTCTCGCGTTAACAGCGAGACTCGCTCTCTCCAAGTCAAAGTCGAAGACAACCTCGATCGTGCTCGTTCGACGGAAGCCGTTGGCTTGGGCTCGAATCAGGCCCAATTTCCCCAGGGACTTCAAGGCGTCGAAGACAACCCGCGGGCTCACGTTGGAATCGCGAGCCAGGCTTGTCTGAGAAATCTGGATCCATCCCTGCCCGCGCGCTCTCTGGTCCGCATAACCGTACGTCTTTCGCCAGAGCTGAAGCAGCACGCAGAAGTGCGATGGCGGCAGGATAGTAGAGAGCGTGTCGAGAAAGTGATTAGGCACGCCGGTATAACCCGATGAACGCCACGCACATCCATCGCCGATTTGGGAAGCGCGTCCCAATTCTGCGCCTAAGCGGATTTACTCGCGGACTTTTCGCCCCGGACCGTTACGAGCTTGGCGCCGGCCCTTGTCATTCGCTCGAGCTCTCCGACCGGAATCAAGACTCTCCGGCCGACGCGCGCGGCTCTGATTTGACCGGTCCGGATGAGCTTCCTAAACATCTGCCCAGACAATCCGGTGATCTGGCTCGCTTCCTCGATCGATATGGTGAGCTTCGCTGCGGAAACTTTTGCCATTTTGCCTTTCCCTCCATGTGTGCCTAGGGCGCTCTGCGCCCGTCTACGGCACGGTTTTACACCCGCATTTTGTTTTGGCCGCCGGCGACGCGCGGGCGCACGATGCTAGTCCATGTGTCTTAGAAGTGGCGAGGAGTGGTGAGTAGTGCCGAGACCTCGCTCGAGTGCCGGCGGCGCATGCAAAATGCGCTTGACAGGCAATCATCAAAACGACCGGAGACCGGCATTTCTCCGATTATCCTTGACAAACATACTCGGCAGGTTTACGTTGCCCCTCATGGCGAAGCGCACGATCGAGAAACTGCTCAAGGAACACATGCGCGGCCTGGCGCGAAAGGGTGGCAAGGCGCGAGCGAAAAAGTACGACGCGAAGACGCTGCGGAAGTGGGGCAAACTCGGTGGCCGGCCGCGGAAGGATAAGAGGCTGGAACCACGGACGATTCGAACGGAAGCCGGGGCGGCAAAGAAATGAAGCCACGCAAAAACAGGGGAGTACAGGAATGGCCTCCGGGCTCCGGAAGATTCCGGATCGATTACTACGATCACGAAGGACGCCGGCACCGCGAGATGATCGGCAACGAGAAGCTGGCCGTTCACGTCTATCGCCAGCGCAAAACGGAGCTTTGGGAGGGCCGGTTCATCCCAAAATCGCGACAGCCGAAGGTCACTTTTGGCGAGCTCGCGAAGGCCCGTATGGCTGAAAAAAAACTCCGCCTCAAGGCGAGCTCTTACCACACCGACGAGCTCAGGCTGAAACCGATTGCGAAGGAATTCGGATCGATGCCGGCTGCCGAAGTGAGCATCGACAAGATCGGCGCGTTTTTCGCGAGGCTCAAGGCGACCGGCATCACAGGGTCCACAATGAACCGATATCGATCACTACTCAGCAACATTTTCGCCTTCGGCGTTCGGAATGGAACCATAGCGGTCAATCCGGTCGCGCGCGTGGATCCCTTCCCCGCGCCAGATGGCCGCACTCGATTTCTCGAGGCGGAAGAGGAAAAATCGCTGCGCGCGGCCGTGCGCGTTCGGTCGGCCGAACACGAGGCGGAGCTCGACTTGGCCCTCCATACCGGGCTCAGGCGCGGCGAGCAATACGGGCTCACGTGGGATCGTGTCGACCTCGACCGCGGGATCTTGACCGTTTACGGGAAAACCGGCCGGCGATTCGTCCAGATCAATTCGGCGGCGCGCGCGGCGATCGAGAAGCTCTGGCGCGCATCGAACGGGTCAAAGTTCGTCTGCCCGGACAAAAAGCGCGATGACCAGGTGGATTGGAGGCCCTGGCTCGGGAAGGCCTGCCGCGAGGCCGGCGTCGAAAACTTCCGTTGGCACGATCTGCGGCACACGTTCGCTTCGCGCCTGGTGATGGCGGGAGTGGATCTTCGGAGCATCCAGGAGCTGCTCGGCCACCGGTCGATCGTTACGACACAGCGTTACGCGCATCTCTCTCCCGATCACCAAAAAGCGAATGTCGAGAAATTGACAGGGGAACTGAAGTGCATCGTCTGTGCGGGTCGCGGCCGAGATCAAAAGGCGGTCCACATTTCGGGTAGCGCCGGTCTGTGTGACGGCTGCTTCAAGGAAACGCTCGCTTCGATCGTGGACACTCAGATGGACACCCCCTCGCGAACGAAGAAGAAGCTGTCCGCGCAAGTGCCTAAGTTTGGGAAGGTTGTTGGTGGGCCCGCAAGGATTTGAACCTTGGACCAACGGATTATGAGTCCGCTGCTCTAACCGCTGAGCTACGGGCCCCACGTGCTTGCATCATCCTACACTGAAAGAGCTTACTGCACATAAGCGAGATCGGCTGGAACCTGCTCAGTCGTCCCGGTGCTAGTTGTGGTGCCAGTTGGACCCTCAGAACTAGCGCCCGTCAGCTTCTCTACAGCCGCGAGAGTGTGTCGCGGGGTAAGGTGAGAATAGCGGACGGTCATGGTGATGCTCTTGTGCCCCATAAGCTCCTGCACGGTGCGAATGTCCACCCCGGCCATCACCAGGCGGCTGGCGAACGTGTGCCGCAAGCAGTGCCAGGAGAAGGCCCGAATCTTGGCTTGCCGGATGGCAGGCTCGAACCAGTGACGCGGGCCCGCCAGAGGCTCACCTTGCGGATTGCGGATCACAGCACCCGCGCTGCCCTCACTCCGGGCCTGTAGGGTTTCCAAGGCCGCGATTGCGGTACTATTGAGCGGGACGTGCCGCATCTCGCCATTCTTTGAGCGGGGCACGGTCAGCACACGGCGTGGCAAGTTTACGTTCTCCCAAACCAGCCCAAACATCTCGCCAAGGCGAAGCCCGGTGTTCAAGGCTAGGTCCAATTCCGGCATGTGCTCCGGGCAGGTAGCCGAAATCACTGCGCGGAGCCGTACTTCCTCTTCAGCCGAAAGCCAGCGAACGCGGGCATTATTCTCTTGCCGGTGCTTTACCAGTCGTGCGGGGTTTTCCTTCACCTTGCCGCTTTCAATGCCCAGCCGGAACACAAGAGACACCAGGGCCCGGTACCGATTCACAGTGGCGGGAGCCCAATCGTTCTCCTCAGCAGTCTGCGACAGGTGCTGCTCAAGCTCTTGCGGCGTAATGGAGTCGGCAGCGCGATCACGAAAGCGTGCAAGCAGGGGCTCCATCCGAATCACGTCATCATCGTAACTGCGCTTGTGGACTTTCGAGTAGGCCAGCGCATCGCGGGAAAGCTCGGCAAAACTCACCATTGGCGTGCGCAGATTCTCCGGCAGTTTCTTGCCTTGCAGCGTCTCCGTCTTCCGCTTCCGATACAAGGTGAGCGCGGCAGACTTCGTGCCTGCCTTCTCGCGCCGGATTCGACTCATAGTGTCGGCATAGCGAATCCACCAGACGCCAGAGCCGGGAAGTTTTTCGTACACGCCGCGCTGTCTCATGGTTTCCTCACATTCTTTGTACGGGGACGCCCGCCAAGCTTGCCCCAGGCTTGCATCCGTTCGCGGAACCCCTTATTTCCCCATTTGCGGCGGCGCGCCGTGACGCTCCGTCTTGCCAGTTCCCGCGCCGCTTCGTTTACCTTGCTCATGCTCCGAATATAACCTAGCGTTAGGTTATTGTCAAGAGAGAACCAAAGTGCTAGGATACGCACATGGACGCACGTAAGCTCACTCGACGCAAGACACCTCGCTTGGCGTATTCCGAGTACGTCAGCCCGGACGCGGATGAAAGCAGTCAGGTGTGGATGGCCCGGAACGAGCTGATTGAGGCCGCCAAAAGAGTCTTTCCTGTATTCCTCGAAACACTCTCCGGCAAGGTCTTCCCCTTCTACGAGAAGCTCGCAAAAGACGGATACGACCTCGATCAGGTTGGTTCTTACGAGACGCTCAGCGATAAGGGCGGTCTAAAGCGGGAACTCGCCGAGTGGGCGGATACATTCAACGCCAATCGTCCCTGGGTGATGGACGGGGCGCTAAGCACTTTACGGGGCTGGCACGTTGCCCCGGACTGGAGACGGGAACTCAGATGGCAGACGTTTCACGCCAGCTCATCGTCCGGCGCAATCGGCGAGCCTTTCGAGTTTTCCTTCGGGCCCTGGGACCCGGAAATGTTTACGTGGCCCCGGTACAGCCAATTACTGTGTAAGAAGGTTGAGGAAAAACTCTCCGAGTACGAAAAGGAGACACGCAAACTCGCTGAATCATGCGGCCTGGTCCGTGCGCGGCGAACGTACAGCCAGGACAACTTCGACTGGTTCGTGCTTTACCAGTTTGCGGGGCTGTCCTCCACCAAAATTGCAGACCGATGGTCCCGTACGCATGATGCGATTGACGAATCCACGGCGGGCAAGGGCATTAAAGCTGCCCAAAAACTCACAGCCTGGGATCGTTTAAGAACCCCTCCAGGCAAGCGAAACCGGAAAATACGGTAGTGCCCCAACTTTCCTAACTGTCCTTCGCGTGTGTGCCGTAATTTGCGCACATGGAGAAACAACCCGAAAGACTAGCAGTAGACATCCGACGTGCAGCGGAAATGCTGTCGGTATCGCCCCGGACAATTCAAAACTACATTGCCGCAAAACTTCTTCCGGCCCGCAAGATTGGCCGCCGAACGGTCATCTCGATTCGGTCACTGGAGAATTTTCTCCGTGTGGACCAACCTTCCCCTGTCTCCAAGCCAAGCGGTGACGGCGATGCACGCTGACGCCCGAGAAATCTCGGCGCTCGTGGCGATGCCGCGCTTGCTCGCAGCTCTGGGCTTCACAGTGAACGAGCGAACACGGCGCGGGCCGTGCCCTGTCCATGGCGGCTCGAATCCGAGCGCGTTTGCGTGGACGGATTCCGGGCTATGGCGCTGCCACTCATGCGGGCGTGGTGGGGATCGAATCGCGCTCGTGCGGGCCGTCAGGAATTGCGACTTCCGCGAGGCGCTCCGATTTCTAGCCAGCCTAACGGGCGTCGAGCTTGAACAAGACAAACGCGCCGACACCGAGCGGTTGCGGCAAGAGCGCCAGGCCGAAGAGGGGGCCGCCTATTTGCTCGCCGACGCCGAGCACGACCTACTGCTCGAACTGACCGAAGAACTCGAAAGCCTGCGAAGGCTTCATCGCAAGGCCAGCGCGTCTTTGGCAGCGGGGCAAAAGCCCGAACTGTGCTGGGCCGCGCTAAGGTTTGTTGCCGACACTCTGCCCCGCACGGATGCGGCCTACTGCATTTCCGCATTTGCAGGGGCGGTCGAGCAGGCGAGATTTGCCCTGCATCCAGAGCTACGGCCCGCGATGATTGACTCCGCGTTAGAGCGAGGGTTCGTCGCCACGGCGAAGGGCTATCGCTTCGAGGTGGCTCTCCAATGAGCGCCCAGAATCCTTTCAATGCGGGTGAGCGCAGGCGTGTTTTTGAGGCCCGTGCCGCGCTTGAGGCGAACCCCGAGCTTCGCGCCGAAGTTGAAGAACTTGCACACACGGCCCCTTTAATCGACAAGCAGCAATTCACGCCCCACTCACCCGAACGCCAATGGCCCGCCCCGCTCGCATCGCAGGCGTTTCACGGAATAGCAGGAGAGATCGTGCGGATAATCGAGCCGCACACGGAAGCTGACCCGTCCGCTCTCTTGTTTCAGTTCCTGGGCGGGTTCGGGAATCTCATCGGACGCGGTCCTCACACTATTGCTGACGGCGCTCGACACGGATGCAACCTGTTCGCCGCAATCGTCGGCGTTAGCTCAAAAGGGCGGAAGGGAACAGCGTGGAACCACATTCGGCGAGTGCTCGAAGCAATTGATTCGGAATGGGCAGGGAGAAGAATCCAGGGCGGACTTTCGAGCGGCGAGGGACTGATCTGGGGTGTGCGCGACCCCATCGAGAAGCAGGAAGCAGTCCGAGAGAAAAAGCGCATCGTGGAATATCAGACGGTTGTAGAAGACCCCGGAGTTTCCGACAAGCGCCTCCTAATCATCGAGTCCGAGCTAGCCGCAACACTGCGGGTTATGGCCCGCGAAGGTTCCACGCTCAGCACGACGATCCGCCAGGCGTGGGACACAGGTGATCTGCGAGTCTTGACGAAGAACAGTCCGGCGCAAGCGACCGGGGCGCATATCGCCATCATTGGGCATATCACCCGCGATGAATTGCTCCGGTTTCTGACTTCAACCGACGCGGCGAACGGTTTCGCAAATAGGTTCCTTTGGATTTGCTCCAGACGAAGCAAGTTGCTGCCGGAAGGCGGGGATATTCAAAGCGTAGACTTTGCGCCGCTGACCCGCCGTCTCGCCGAGATAGCGAGCGCCGCACGCAACGCCGGGGAATTGCAACGCGAAGAGGGCGCGAGGAAGATTTGGCGCGAAGTGTATGGGGCTCTCTCAGAAAGTAAGCCCGGCCTGCTGGGTAGCGTAACGGCCAGGTCGGAACCTCAAGTCTTGAGGTTATCGCTGGTGTACGCCTTGCTGGACGGCGCGACGATCATATCCGCGCCGCACATGCTTGCCGCGCTGGCGGCCTGGGACTACTGCGAAGCCTCCGCGCGATTCATCTTCGGGGACTCGCTGGGATACCCCGAGGCGGACCGAATTCTGGCCGCTCTGCGAGCTGACACGCGAGGACTGACCCGTACCCAGATTCGGGACCTATTCGGACGGAATCAGGGCGAGCCCGTGATCGAAGCCGCGCTGACGGCACTTGAGGAGCGTGGACTTGCCCGGCGAGACACACTGCAAACCGGAGGACGACCAACGGAGCGCTGGATTGCAGACGCACGAACTACGACGGAAACGACATAACTACCCCTTTTGTCGTTTTGGTCGTTTATGTCGTAACAGGAGAAGCAGGAATGCCGAGCTATCTAGAAATCGCGCTGCGAGCCGCAAGCCCTGCTCGGTCGGTGCCGTCTGAGCCAAGGCCCGACGCTCAGGCCCCAGCTACGCCTGTGGCATCGCAACAGAGCCCAGCACCCACCAAACCCCGGCCCGAGGTACCTGACGCGAGAAAACTGGCCCCATGCGACTCGCCGGACTGCACTGGATGCTACGAAGTCACGCCGGGAGTGCGGATTCACCCGCCGAAGTGCGGCGAGGACTACCGGGCGTGGCTGGAACGCTGGGAAGCCAAAGGAAGGGTGCAATGAAGACACCAGAGGAAAAGTCTGCCAATGCCCCGGCCATCGGGGATCGACTCTTGACCATCCGCGAAGCAGCCGAAGTCTTGCGTTTGAGCACGAGAACAGTGAGGGAATACGTAAAACGTGGCGAAATCAGGGGAAAAATCATCGGAAAACGGTGGAGATTTCGACGAGCAGACCTTGACGCTTTCTATGAAAATGCGCCCTCTGAGTGGGATTTTCGCGGGAAAGAGAGCGACCGGGGTTAGATGGTGGAACAGAGAAAACGCATCCGCAGAGGTTGGGACGGAAGATATCTGGGCTTTCGTATTAACTGCGAGCAGGTTCCCATGCTCCCGGCATGGGCCGTGCGCCAGGTCTGGGATGACCCTCGGCGGATTCCGTACCTGCTGGTGTGGAAGAGCCGCCGGGACGGTGAAGTGAAAGAGGCTGTACGAGTAGCTCGTTTTGTTCCGCAGACTGGTCTTCCTGAATCAGACTCGGTAAGGGTCCAGCGGACTGACGGGAGCAGCGTGCCGGTTTACTTGGCGTGGCGCTGGCAGCCTCACGGCGGGCGCAGTTTGCTCTTGCGGTGTTGGAAGTGCCAAAAACCACGCCGGGCGCTCTACGGTGCCAGGGTGGGCGATGATGGCCGTTTTTATGCCGCACGGCGCGCTGATTGGGAGTGCGGCCGATGCGCCGGGCTGCGCTACTCATCGGAAGGCGGCGCACTGTTGTTCCGTGAAGGAATACTGTCACAACTCTTCAGACAACCTGTTGGCCCTGTCTCCTCCCCGCGCCCGGAGCCGTGGCTTCCCTACGTGTTCACCGACCTAGACGATGCCATTCGATGGCTCAGAGAAACAGCCGCCTAACCCGCTTATTGTGACAATTGAAGGAGGCCTGCCAGGGGGGCGCAAAGCCGTAGCGGGATACAGGGCAATCAGGGCCTCTTTACTATTCCGCTTTTAGAGCCTTTAAGCGTGACTCGTACTGAGATCGGCACGCCCGGAGTTCAACATCCAGGTTCTGTTTAAGCTTGCTGGCGGCATATATCCGCATCATAGGAGACAGAGCCATAGTGCCGATCACGTTCATCTTTTTATCGTATTCGTTCTGCGACCTAACCCTGCAATCGTCAAAATCGTCCGTTGCCTTTTGGACCCCTTCTCGCTTCCTCTCGTCGGTTTGTTTCTCCATTGCAGCCGACTCCTTTGTCGGCTCGGAGCTTGAATGCCCCTCCGACGTGACAACCGTACTGTCCTGTGTTGGCAGTCCGCTGGGGGCTTCTACCATCGCCAGGATAACTGCATCGGGTACATTGGCGATCTTTAGGACCTTGAGGGCAGTAGGCGTTGTGTCAAATTCACATGCAGACGCACGTATTTTGGCGACCACAATCTCTTGCGAGAGGTCAGCCTTCAGCATGTCAAGAACATCCGCATTGGTCAGCCGCTTTGCGGTTGCCTGTGGTGCCTGTGGCGTCTTGGTATCGTGTGAAGCCAGCACTGAGCCGCTAAGGACGAGGCACAAAGTTAGGAGTAACACTGTATAGAAAAGGCGCATCACGGTCTCACCTCAAGCACAAACAGTCTGCCTCTGCGTGTGCCGGGGCGTCAACAAGTACAATCCGAGGACGGGGCGCGGCATGTTGTGGAGCGAAAGAGCAATCGTGCGCCCCAAGCGCCCCTGTGCGCGAGAAAGGGCAATCGCGGTGGGCATCGGCGATTCGCGGAGCGATGAATCGGTTTCTCGGCTACACAGAAGGCTGAGGCAATCTGAACGCACGAGTACAGTACTTGTCCGGTAATCCGACGGCCCGGTTTTCCGGTCATTGCCAAATTGGCCACTGTTTGAGCATTCGCGGCACCCTAACTCCGAAAGATGGCGTTGTCGGCTCCTTGGTGTATAAATCCAGGTGAATTTATTCGCTTGTGTGCGGCGCTCGAAGAGCGCAGGTGGAGAACTCAATGCCCAAAGCCTATTGGATCAGTTGGTACCGATCAATTGCGAATCCCGCCGCTCTTGCCGAATACGCCAAGCTGGCTGGTCCGGCACTGCAAGCGCAAGGAGGACGAACCATTGTCCGAGGCAATCCTGTGAAGACGTTTGAGGGCGGAACGGCTCAGCGAACTGTGATCATTGAGTTTGATAGCGTCGAGAAGGCAATTGCTGCCTATGAGAGCGAAGCTTACAAGGCCGCGCGAAAGAAATTGGAGGGTGC
>Ga0153915_10006777_pt1 | contig 10769 bp, 8 predicted proteins | sample Opewatmetagenome_2_FD_107003 | JGI IMG/M metagenome (GOLD analysis project Ga0153915, IMG submission 107003) | Freshwater wetland microbial communities from Ohio, USA - Open water 3 Core 3 Depth 3 metaG | ecosystem: Environmental > Aquatic > Freshwater > Wetlands | place: USA: Ohio, Lake Erie...
AAAGAATGATTATGATTCAGATGATTTTGTTCGTGTTTGATAATTTCATCAGCCTCAGATTCGGTTAATCTTTTATTTATGAATACATGACCAAATGCTGAGAATCCGGCTGTCTTAAGACCCTGGAACCATATTATATGACTGTTGTCGATACGTTGACGCATGACGAGAAAAACAAGCTCGACACAATCAATTACCAGTTTAAATCCGAAAATAATCACACCAGCTATATAAATTATGGATAACCATCTGTAAACGTCCAAAACCGAGGCATTCGAAATCGCTGAAGTATTATTTGAAGTCCCTGTTATTAATATTTCTGACAGGACCTTTCCAAACAGCGGAAAAGATGGCTTGATGAGCTGAATTGTGATCAATGGAAGAATCAATGCGGATATGACTGACATCAGAATGAAGATCCTGTTTCTCCCGTACATTGTGTCCCTGCTCAGGAAAAGCCTGTAAACGAGGAAAAATCCTGTCAGGTAAACAGCCGTCTTTATCATATATATCAATAATCCGTTCATCTTGCTACCTTTTGTCTTTTTACTTCGTTTTCCATGATTTTCATTATTTCCTCCATCTCCCTGACCGATATTCTTTTTTCTTTCGCGAAGAAGCTTACCATTTTCTCAAATGAGTTTGAAAAGTAATCTTTAACGAAAGTGTTAAGATGCATCTCTGAATAGTCACTTTTTGAGATAACAGGAAAGTATTCATGCGTTCTCCCGTAAGCTTTATGGTCAACAAATCCTTTGTCCTGCAATATTCTGACAATAGTGCTTACGGTATTGTAAGCAGGTTTGGGTTCATCGAAATGCTCGAGGATCTCTTTTACAAAACCTCTTTTTATTTTCCAGAGCACCTGCATTACCTGTTCTTCAGCTCGTGTTAGTTCTCTCATAGTATTATTTTTTTATCTCATTATTTGTGGAGACGCGATGTATTACGCCAGTACCAACAAATATACAACGAAAAAATTAGTTATGCAACTAAATTGTTAATTATTTTAAAAAAAAATGAAAAAATATTACCCTTCCAGGGTAAAAAATCAATTTGATTAACCGATTCTAATATTGGTGGAACGTCTCCGACGTTCATCGTCAGGATCGCCTCCAACCCAAATCAATCCAGGGGGAATTCCATCCATGCTAATATTGGTGGAACGTCTCCGACGTTCGTCGTCAGGATCGCCTCCAACCCAAATCAATCCAGGGGGAATTCCATCCATGCTAATATTGGTGGAACGTCTCCGACGTTCGTCGTCAGATAACATCCAATGCAAAAAAATCCCGGAGGGATTTCATACATGCTAGATCCAAATTGCAAAATTCCCCTGAACCGCGGAGCGGTTTTACACTAAATCTCTTAAAATCTATTCTTATCGTGGATTAGAAAAATTAATGTACTTTTATTTTTTTTTTGGGAGTATTTTAAAGAAAATTGTGAATGAATCTTGTAAAGAGAATTGGCATATTTAAGGAGAACCTGAGAATTTCGATAAAAGCCATTCAGTCGAACAGGGTAAGAGCGATCCTTACAATTTGCATTATAGCATTTGGTATTATGGCCCTTGTCGGCATTTTAACTGCGATTGATGCAATTAAATCATCCCTGACTTCACAGTTTACCATGATGGGAGCCAACTCTTTCACAATCACGTCCAGGGAAATGAACGTCCAATTGGGTAATACCAGGACCCGTAACAGGAATTCTTCGAGGATATCTTACAGGGAGGCTACAGAGTTCAAAAAGACGTTTACCGAACCCGCATGGGTATCCGTATTTTTCAATGCTACAGGATTAGCTACAGTTAAATTTGAAGCTGAAGAAACCAATCCTAATACAAGGCTGGTAGGTGTTGATGAGAACTATCTGGCAGTATCGGGTTATGAAATTGAAAATGGAAGGAATTTCAGCGCCGATGAGATACAGCTGAACCGAAGGCTTGTTCTCCTCGGATCGGATATAGCCAATGATATATTTTCTGCAGGAGTGGATCCAATGGGGAAGGAGATCACTGTTGCAGGACTGAAACTTCAGGTTGCAGGAGTGCTCAGGAGCAAGGGAGCGAGCGCCATGTCGGGAGATAAAATCTGTCTGATGCCTGTTACGACCGCACGTCAGTACTTTTCAAGGCCGGATATGAGCTTCAGCATCACCATAATGCCAATGAGTCCCGGCAATCTCGATGCAATGCAGGGTGAAGCTGAGGGTGTCTTCAGGGTGATTCGGAATCTTACACCCAGGGACCAGTCTGATTTTAGATTGTTGAAAAGCGACAGCATCCTGAATATGCTGTTGAAGAATATAAGGTATGTAACTCTTGCTGCAACACTGATCGGCGTTGTTACATTATTCGGAGCAGCTGTGGGACTCATGAACATTATGCTTGTCTCGGTGACTGAAAGAACCCGCGAGATCGGCGTAAGGAAAGCAATCGGAGCCAAACCCGTAACCATAAAATATCAGTTTCTCTTCGAATCAATACTGATCGGACAATTCGGCGGCATTTTCGGAATAATACTCGGTATCCTGATTGGCAATGGAATTTCGGCAATGCTCCGTTCAAGCTTTGTTATACCATGGTTCTGGGTTCTGGTGGGTATCATAGTCTGCTTCATTGTTGGAGTGGTATCAGGCTATGCTCCGGCTGTAAAGGCGGCCAACGTTGATCCCATCGAGGCTTTACGTTACGAATAAAAAAAGCTGTCCTTCTCAGACAGCTTCTCTCAAATACTAAAATATAGTCTATTTCATTACCAGCGGGATCAGGTCTACAACCCTGCATGAGTAGCCCCATTCATTATCATACCATGAAAGGACTTTAACCATTTTCCCGTTGACCATTGTGCTGAGCGAATCAAATATCGATGATGCTGTTGTGTGGATAACATCTACCGATACAATCGGATCTTCACAATATTCAAGAATACCTTTCATCGGACCTTCAGAAGCTTTTTTCATTGCAGCATTGATTTCTTCCTTCGTGGCTTCCTTCTTAAGAACGGCAACCAGGTCGACAAGTGAACCCGTTGGAGTTGGAACCCTGACGGAAATCCCGTCCAGTTTACCTTTAAGTTCCGGAATAACTTTTCCAACAGCCTTCGCCGCACCGGTAGTTGTTGGTATCTGTGACAAAGCAGCAGACCGGGCACGTCTCAGATCCTTATGCGGAAGATCGAGTATCCTCTGGTCGTTTGTATATGAGTGAATTGTGGTCATGTAGCCTATTTCGATGCCAAAACTATCATTCAGAACCTTTGCAACAGGTGCAAGACAGTTTGTGGTGCATGATGCATTTGAAACACACTGATGCTCGGGCTTTAAATCCTTTTCGTTAACTCCGATCACAATCATTGCATCGATTGTGTCTTTTGCAGGAACCGTAAGAATAACCTTTTTTGCACCATTCTTCAGGTGATCGCCGTAGCCACCTTTCGGGCTCTCCTTTGATGTGAAAATACCTGTAGATTCAATTACAACATCAGGTTTTTCTATCCACGGAATACTTGCAGGACTTTTTTCAGCATGAACTCTGAATTTAACTCCGTTTACAATAATATTTTCAGCATCGTGTGTTACTCCGGAAACTTTTCCCTGGGTTGAATCATATTTAAGCAGGTGAGCAAGGGTCAATGTATCGGTAATATCATTGATACCGATAACTTCGATATCCTTTCTCTCAAGTGCAATTTTAAATACATTGCGGCCTATCCTGCCAAAGCCGTTAATGGCAACTTTAATCTTTGACATAACTATATCATTAATTGGTTAATAAATTGAACTTCCAAAAATAGTATTTTTTTTCAGAAAAGAGGCAGGCGTTAATAAATTACAGTATTTCCGGAGGGTCTCTTCCTTTTAAAAAGATAGGAGAACTTATTAGTTTCCGGATTAAGGGGATCGATAACTATACCGAACCTGTAACTTACAAATAATGAAAAATATAGAGCTTTATTATCTTTTGTAGCCATAATAGGGATCTTCTTCGGGAAAGCGCTGAACACAGCGCCCACTTCAACTGCATGAATGACTTTATCCTGTTTGCTGTACTCAAAGTTAAATCCACTCTTGACAAACAGGCCTGGCAGCACTTTTGTTTCGCGAAGTCCTTTCGTGAAGCTGGCCCTGCTGTAAATAAGGTCCGGTGAAGTAGTATTTACATCCAGTTTTTCATCCCTGACCTCAAATTCACCTGCAGCAACTGGATATAATATCCTGTAATATATTGGTTTATATACAGCTAATACAGGTCCCCCCGAATAAAAGAACCTCACTGCAACACCTCCAAGGTCAGCCTTCTTGTATAATTCATGCTGATGACCGTAACTTCCCCTGAGATAGAAAACGGAATTAATCTTACCATAGACAAACGTGCCGGGAGTCTGATATACCGGATTTGATTCCCTGTATTCCCTCGGATGTTTCAGATTTCCGATTTCAATTTCGAAAAAACGCTTATTGAGAAAATCGACTCTTTTAGCTTCCCGGTAACTGATTCCTATTCCGTCGGAATTAAGAAGAGCAGCAAAGGATCTTTCGTTTCTGAAAAAAATCTTTTGCTGTTCATCAATCTCTCCCTGAGCAAAGAGAGCTGTCGCATAAAAACCCGACAGCATTAATATTATTATCAGCTTCCTCATTCAAATTAAATGTGCCAACTTAAAAAAATATGAATCAGAAGCACCCTGGAAGTCTTAACCGTTATTGCCGGTTTGCGTAGTTTCAGCTTGAGTGTAGGCAGGACATGATTTTTCGTTGCAAGCGCTGACAAACAAGGCAACAATAAAACAGACAACCAGGATTAAAGCAATCTTTTTCATAAAACCATGGTTTTGGTTCAACACAAAAGTAAAACAATCATTTTAATAACAATCTCTATGCCAGAAATTTTATTTTTCGGAGAAAATCCGGATTAAGTTATGATCCCGGCTTAGCATATACAAAACATATTTTTCTCAATTTTGTTGTATGTATCTTAACATATATTCATGCGATCATATGAAAATTCGATTATTATCAATATATTTTTTTATCGCTATGGCCACACAATCTTTCTCCCAGGAAAAACTGGGTTACAATGATCTTTCCAAACAGGAATCTGCTGTCATAAACTCAAAAGGTACGGAAGCTCCATTTACGGGAAAATACACAAACTTCTTTGGGAAAGGCACTTACATTTGTAAAAGGTGCGGAGCTGCTCTTTATAATTCAACTTCCAAGTTCGAATCCGATTGCGGTTGGCCGAGCTTTGATGATGAGATTAAGGGTGCAGTCAAAAGGTTTCCGGATCCCGACGGTTCCAGGACAGAGATTGAATGTGCTAACTGCGGGGCTCACCTCGGACATGTTTTCACAGGAGAACATTTGACTGCAAACAATGTAAGGCACTGTGTCAATTCAATATCAATGGAATTTGTCCCGGCTCAGCTTGAACCAGGAAGATATGGGACAGCTGTTTTTGCCGGCGGCTGCTTCTGGGGTGTGGAATACTACATGCAGAAAGCCCCGGGAGTAATCTCTGTAACATCAGGATATACAGGCGGACATGTTAAGAATCCTTCTTACAAAGAGGTTTGTACCGGCACAACGGGTCATGCTGAAGCCGTTAAGATTATCTATGATCCGGATAAAACTTCGTACGAGAAACTCTTACGTCTGTTTATGGAAATTCATGATCCCACGCAGGTTGGCGGCCAGGGTCCGGACATCGGAGATCAATATCGGTCAGAGATTTTTTACCTTAATGACGAACAGAAACAAATTGCCGAGAAGGACATTGCCCTTCTGAAAGCTAAAGGATACAAAGTGGCTACTGCGGTTACAAAAGCATCAGAGTTTTATCCGGCTGAAGATTACCATCAGGATTATTATTTTAAAAATGGCAAGCTCCCGTATTGTCATATTTACACAAAAAGATTCTGAGATTCCTGTCCGGGAGAGAGGGTGCATCCATGCAACTCTTTGTTCCTCTGTGTGACTCTGTGTAAGTTTTTGATATTCTATCAGTTACACAGAGATCCACGGACCTGCCTTTCGGCAGGCAGGGAAGTCACAGAGAACCACTGAGAAAGAAGAAATCGCAGATCTTTTTTTACTTGCTAAACCAGAATTTTCCTGCAGTATTCAACGCATTTCTTAACTTCTGCCACTGCATCAGATCCCTGCGGTATGTTATATTCCAGTTCGATATCAACGTTGATCGGCCATTTGTTTTTCTTCAGTAACAGAAGGATATCTGCAATCGGGGTTTCTCCTTTTCCCCATTCCATATTTGTATTGGGAGGAGTCCCTTTCGGGCCGGTCTTATCTTTTATATGGATACTGGCAATCCTGTCGTGAAGCTTTTCGATAATGCCGTTGGGGTGAAGCCCTGTAGCCCCAAAATAGTGTCCGGCATCGAAATTAAGCATGTTTGCAGGAGACATCTCAAGGAATTTTTCAAAAGTCCACCCCGGCTGTCCTGGCTGCATATGCTGGTGAAGTACAACCTTCATCCCGTGTTTCTCGGCAAATGGACCAAGCTTTTTAGCTGAGAGATCTCCGATTTCCGTAGATACTCCCTTGGCACCCATGGCTTTGGCTGCCCTGAAAGAATAATCTATTTCTTCATCTGACCAGTTCTCGGGTGAGAATTTAGCGATATGGATCTGCACTCCTGCATTATTGTACATTTTCCGGAGTTCCTCGAACTTGTTCATCTGGGCTGTTTTCCTCCAGTTATGCTGGGCCTCGGTATTGTTCTTCATTGCTTTCTGAAACGCTGATTTTTGTTCATCTGTTGCATCACGTCCGGGTCTTTCCATTGTTACACGCGGTATGCCTGCGAATTGCTCAGCGGTGTCGCTCATCAGCTCGATTGAACTGATTCCGCCTTCCAGGCAATATTTAAGTGTATCTTCGGCACCGGATGGCATGCTGCGCCAGCTATAGGTTATGGCACCTATCTGGACGCCTCCAAATTTTGAGTTTGGTTTCTTTGCTTTAGCCTTTTTTTGTACTTTGGCAGGGCTGAAGTTTACAGGAATAACTGTAAAAGCTGCAGCGGCAGCAGTGAGCCCCAGGAACCTGCGGCGCGATACCAGATTGTCTGATCTGTCATTGTTTTTCATATAGCTGATTTTAGTTTTTATTGTAATAATTTAATATTTAACTATTATATTATATTAATATTTAAATAATTCAATAATTTATTATTTCAATATTACAATATAATACTATAACATTATAACATTAAAATACATTCATCTTCTTACACATTCACCCACACATTACCTTTTGCATTGGAGCTGACAACCGCATGAATGAATTTCATTCCTCTGACCCCGTCATGAACCGTTGGAAATTCTCCGGTAGTGAACTTCTGATGACGTATTGATTTGGCAGTTCCTTTATAGATATTTGCCAGTGCCTCATATATTCCTTCAGGATGACCGGCAGGCATTGTATGGCCTTCCTCAGCAAGCTTCTCATTGTAACCGTGAGCAGGTTTGTAAATCCTTGTTGTATCTGAATCGCTCAGCATATACAGATAGTTGGGATTTTCCTGGCTCCATTTCAAACTGGCTTTGGACCCATAAACTGCAATCGTCAGATTGTTTTCTTCTCCGGCACAGACCTGGCTGGACCTTATCACTCCCTTGAGCTTTTTGCCGAACCGCAGCAAAACTGTTCCGTCAAGATCGAGCTTTATGCCCTCCTTTACAGGATTAAGATCGGCCAATACCTCCTTAACTTCAAGGCTGGTTGTAAATTCAATCAGATTAAAAGCATGTACACCGATATCCCCCATGCAGCTGCTGGCTCCGGCATGTTTTGGATCAAGCCTCCACACACCGGTTATCCTGCTGCCTGTGCCGTGGATGATGGAGTTAATCCATCCCTGGTAATACTGCGCATCAATACGCTGAATTGTACCAAGCACACCCTTGGAAATAAGATCCCTCATTTGCCGAACCATCGGATATCCCGTATAGGTATGAGTCAGAGAGAATGTAAGTTTGTTTTTTGCAACAAGCTTTTCCAGGTCCTGTGCTTCCTTAATTGTAATTGTCATCGGTTTTTCGCAAACAAGATGAAAACCGTTGGTAAGCAGTTTTTTGGCGAAAGGATAATGAAGGGCATTAGGCGTTACGATCGCAACGACTTCCATTCTTTCTTTTACGGGCATTGCCATCTCTGCCTTGATAAGCGCATCAACGCTTTTATAACAGCGGTCAAGAGGTATACCTTCCTTTACCGCAAATTCTTTGCTCTTTTCATAATCTGCGTCAAAAACACCGCCGACAAGTTCAAAATCGTTGCAAATACGGGAGGCACGTCGGTGAGCATCTCCAATGAATGCACCAATGCCGCCTCCGATCATTCCCATTTTTATTTTCTTCATAATAACTTTTTTAAGATATTTTTCTCCCCCGGGTCTCCAAAAGGGGGTTCTGAGATTACTTTTGATTTAGTATCCTGGCGAGTTTGGGGGATTAAGCATGCTTTCTTTTCCTTAAATGCAAAAAGGTGAAGAACACTATCAGTACAGCTGGTACTATAGCCACATATCTAAGTGTATAAGCCCCTCCCGTGAGTTGTGCTGTGGCCCATGCCACGGCCTCCTGTGTACCTGCAGCGGCTGTTTTAAGTACTTCAGCAATCTGTCCTGCCGGAATTGCAGCAGCTGTCTGAGCATCAAAAATTGCTCCCAGGACTGGCTGAGCTATAGCTCCGCCAAGAAAACCTATACCTCCCATAATTGCTAGACCTAGTGCGCCACTCTCAGGGATATTTTCAGATACGAAGCCAAGCATTGTAGGCCAGAAAAAAGCAATACCAAGTGCAAATATGCCTGCAGATGCAAAAACCATCACTCCGGTTGTATATCCCATCAGGATCAATCCGATAAATGCGAGGATTGATGATGTAAGCAACACGACTGTTGACCTGAGATTATGAATAAGAGTTCCTCCGAATTGTCTTGCTAATGCCATTATACCGGAAATCCAGACGAGCAACAAAATCGGATTATCGGAGACGTTGGCAAGCAATGCTGCTATCCACTGATTTGTACCCAATTCTGTTGATGCAGTGAGTATCATACAGAATGCCATAAAAAGGAACAAGGGACTAATACATGCCCTCAACATATCCTTGTAGCTGAAACCTGAAACAACACGTTCTGTCTGAGGAAATTGCTTTTTCAGGAACATATATCCGTAAACAAAGGTAGGAATGAGCATAATGCCCATAGCATATCGCCAGTCGTTGAGGCCGATGTTGTTAAAAAGGTAAACGATAAGACCTCCGATCACTATTCCCGTTGGGAACCAGGCATGAAACCGATTTAAGCGGCGTGTTTTTTCATCGGTGTACATGCTTGTGATCAAAGGATTGCAGGCTGCCTCTACACTGCCATTGGCAACTCCCACAAACAAAGTTGAGATGAACAGTGACCAGAATCCTGTAGCAACTATTGTCAGGATTATTCCAATGACATGACAGAAAAATGCAATCGAAATGATTCGTCCAAGCCCGATAATGTCAACGAGAGGCCCTCCAAAGATCATGGCCAGGGTAAAGCCCCAGAAGGCAGTTCCTACGATCCATCCTACCTGTGTGTGGGTAAGATTGAATTCAGTTGCCCATGCTTCCACAAAGGATCCCCTTGTAGCAAAGGCCAGAGCAGTAACTACCAATGCAACACAACTTGCATTGAACAGTTGGGTTTTTTTAATTGAATTCATGAAAAGAAGGTTAGGATTTAGGAGTTATAAATCAATTTATTGAGTGCTGATCCTGATTATTTTTCAAAGGCTGAGTCAAAAGCGATATTTGAAGGAGCAAAATCAACCGATTTAACGTACATGCAAGCTTCAGCAGCTCCATGTTCCCGATCCATTCCACTGTCTTCCCATTCTACCGACAATGGCCCTTTGTAACCGATACGGTTCAGCGCCCTGATGATCTCCTCAAAGTTGATATTGCCGCGGCCAAGGCTTCTGAAATCCCAGTACCGTCCCTTTGAACCGAAATCAGTATGGCCGCCGAAAACTCCTGCTTCAGCAGGCATGTCTGACCAGCCAACATCTTTCATATGTACATGGAAGATCCGGTCGCTGAAAGCATAAATAAATCCTATATAATCTACTCCCTGATAGCCAAGATGGGACGGATCAAAATTGAATCCGAAGGAAGGATGATTTTTCAAGGCTGCAAGAGCTTTTCTTGCAGATGCGATGTCAAAAGCAATTTCAGTAGGATGGACCTCAAGCGCAAACCTGATTCCAAGCTTTTTATAGGCGTCGAGGATTGGTTTCCAGCGACTTGCAAATTCCTTATATCCGTTATCAATCATTTTGGGAAGGACGGGAGGAAAGGAATAAACAAGATACCAGATCGGGCTCCCTGTGAATCCGTTAACAACAGAAACGCCAAGTCTTTTAGCAGCTTCCCCGGTTTTTATCATTTCAGCTGCTGCACGCTTCCGAACCCCTTCAGGATCTCCGTCACCCCAGATATATTCCGGAAGTATACCTTTATGCCTTTCATCAATCCGATCTGCGACAGCCTGTCCGACAAGATGGTTTGAAATGGAAAATACTTTTAATTCATACTTGTCAAGAAGTTTCCTCTTTGCCCTGCAATAGGAATCTGTAGCCTTACTGATTTCAAAATGATCACCCCAGCATGCAAGTTCCAGTCCGTCATATCCGAAGGATTTGGCTTTTTTGCATACTGTTTCAAGCGACAGATCGGCCCATTGACCCGTAAAAAGCGTT
>Ga0153915_10006778_pt1 | contig 10769 bp, 10 predicted proteins | sample Opewatmetagenome_2_FD_107003 | JGI IMG/M metagenome (GOLD analysis project Ga0153915, IMG submission 107003) | Freshwater wetland microbial communities from Ohio, USA - Open water 3 Core 3 Depth 3 metaG | ecosystem: Environmental > Aquatic > Freshwater > Wetlands | place: USA: Ohio, Lake Erie...
GCCATCATCCACCGGGCCGCGCAGGTCCTCAGCGTGCTGACGCAGGAGCTGGGTGTGGCGGTCGGTCCGTCGCTGGACGCGGTGTTGCTGGAGCGGCTTGAGCTGCTCGCCGTCTCGAGCGACAAGCTGCTGCTCGTCCTCACGCTGAAGAGCGGCGTGGTGCGGACGGTGTTCGTGGAGGTCCCGAGCAGCCTGCACCCCGAGGCGGTGACGAAGATCGGGGTCGTGCTGAACGACCGGCTCGCGGGGCTCACGCTGCGCGAGATCCGGCAGACGCTGCCGGAGCGGGTGAGAGACAGCGCGACCAGCCCCGCTGAGAGCGAGCTGCTCGACATCTTCGTGGCGACCGGCGACCAGCTGTTCGACCTCCCGGGACCCGACCTGGACGACGTGGTGCTTGGCCGGACCTCGGTGCTGGCGGAGCAGCCGGAGTTCGCGACGGGCGCGCGCATGAGGGAGCTGATCGAGCTGACCGAGCAGCGGGACGTGCTGCGCAAGGCGCTCGAGTCGCGGGCGAACTCGGTCGGCCTGTCCGTCACCATCGGCGGCGAGAACGAGAACCGGAGCCTCTCCAAGCTCACCCTCGTGACGGCGCCCTACCGGTCCGGCCCGCTGTCGGGCGTGATCGGCGTGCTGGGACCGACGCGCATGCCGTACCAGAAGGTGGTCACGCTGGTGGAGCACACGTCCAAGCTGGTCGGCGATCTGTTGCGATGAACGACTACTACGAGGTCTTGGGCGTGCCTCGCGACGCCGACGAGGCCGCGCTGAAGAAGGCGTACCGGCGCCTGGCGATGCAGTACCATCCCGATCGCAACAACGGCGACCGGGACGCCGAGGCGAAGTTCAAGGAAGTCACCGAGGCGTACGAGGTCCTGCACGATCCCGATAAGCGGGCGGTCTACGACCGCTACGGCGAGGCGGGCCTGCGCGGCCGGGCAGGGCAGGCCTACGGCTTCCACCCGTTCGATCTGTCCGAGGCGCTCAACATCTTCATGCGCGACTTCGGCGGGTTCAGCGGGTTCGAGGCGATGTTCGGCGGCGGCGACCGCGGCCATCGTGCCGAGCGCCGGGGCAACGATCTCAAGGCGGCGGTGTCGCTGACGCTGGACGAGGTGGCCACGGGGGTCAAGAAGACGCTGAAGTACAAGCGCCTGGTGGCATGCGAGACCTGCGGCGGGTCCGGCGCCAAGCCGGGGACCTCGCCCAAGACCTGCCAGACGTGCGGGGGGCGCGGCGAGGTGCGGCGGGCCCAGCGCTCGATCTTCGGCCAGTTCCTCTCGGTGTCGCCGTGCCCGACCTGCGCCGGAGAGGGCCGCGTGATCGCGGAGACGTGCCAGATCTGCCGCGGCGACGGGCGGACGCGCACCGATGCCACGATCACGGTGGACGTGCCGCCGGGCGTCTCTTCGTCCAACTACATCACCCTGCGTGGACACGGGCATGTGGGGCCGCGGGGCGGGCCGGCCGGCGACCTGGTCGTGATGCTGGAGGTCGAGGAGGACCAGCGCTTCCAGCGCCACGGCGACGACCTCATCTACGACCTGCCGCTCTCCTTCAGCCAGGCGGCGCTGGGGGCCGACATCCAGGTGCCGACGCCGTACGGCGACGAGAAGATCAAGATCCCGCCCGGCACCCAGGCCGCGATGGTGCTCCGCTTGAAGGGCCGCGGGCTGCCCCATCTCGGCGCCGGCGGCAAGGGCGACCTGCACGTGCGGATCGGCATCTGGACGCCCGACCGTCTCACGCCGGAGACGGAGAGGCTCTTCCGGGAGCTTGCACAACACGAGGGTGAGCCGCCGGCCGGCCGGGCCGGCCGCTCGTTCTGGGATCGCATGAAGGACGCGCTGGGCGCATGAGCCTCAGGGGCGCCGCCCCACCCGCCGCCACCGTGGTCGCGCGGGGGCCGTTCCAGGCGGGCGGCGTCGTGATCCTGGACGAGGAAGAGGCGCACCACCTCAAGGTGCGCCGGGTGGCCGACGGCGCCGTGATCCGCCTGGTGGACGGCCGCGGCAACGTCGCTACGGCCAGGATCTCTCTCGACGCGAAGGTCATCGTGGCGCGGGTCGTGGCCACGACGTCGGTCGGGCTGCCCCCGGCCGTGGAGCTGCTGCTCGGGGCCGGGGACCGCGATCGCTTCCTGGCCGCGGTCGAAAAGGCGACCGAGCTGGGCGCCACCCGGATCACCCCCGTGGTGACCGAGCGGGCCGCCGCGGTGGCGACGCGCTTTCAGGTGACGCACGTGGAGAAGGCGGCGGCCCGCGCCCGCGAGGCTGTCAAGCAGTGTGGCGGGGCCTGGGCGCCCGCCGTCACGTCTCCAGTGCCGCTCGCCGAGGCCCTCCGGCAGCATGTCGCTTCCTCCGTCGTGCGGCTTGTGGCCGACCCTGACGGCGGGCCGATGCCGAGGCTGCGCGACGCCGACGCGGTACAGTGGGCCATCGGGCCGGAGGGCGGTTTCAGCGACGCGGAGCTGGCGGCGCTGAAAGCGGCGGGATTCACTCCGGTCGCCCTGGCGCGCGCGACCCTGCGGTTCGACACTGCGGCCGTGGCGGCGCTGGCGGTCACTACTGCAGCCAGACGCGGCGGAGGGTGAGCGCATCACGTCGCTTGAAATGGAGACAGCGTGAGCACTGACACCTGCTTGTTCTGCAAGATGGTGCGCGGCGACATCAAGGCCGACGTCGTCTATCAGACGCCCTCGCTCCTGGCCATCCGCGACATCAATCCCCAGGCCCCGACCCATGTGCTGGTGCTCCCCACCGAGCATATCGAGTCGCTGAACGAAACGGCCGACCCGAGCGTGCTGGGCGACCTCCTCGTGGCCGCGCGCGAGATCGCCCGCCGGGAGCGGATTGACGTCCGCGGCTACCGGGTGGTGATCAACACCAGGGCGGAGTCGGGCCAGACGGTGCCCCACCTGCACCTCCACGTGCTCGGCGGCCGGGCGATGCGGTGGCCGCCGGGCTGAGTTGAGCGGGGTTGGTGTCTCTCACTTGTCCCTTCGGGAGGCCGGGCGTAACTTTTTAAGGTTACGCAGGATACACCCTCAACCACGGCGGACCCTGCATGCCGGAAGTGATCATTCACGAGGACGAGAACTTCGAGCGGGCGCTGAAGCGCTTCAAGAAGAAGTGCGAGAAGGCGGGGATTCTCTCCGACCTCCGCAAGCATCGGCACTACGAGAAGCCGAGTGAGCGCCGGAAGCGGAAGATGAACGCTGCGCGCCGCAAGAACCGCCGCAGCAGAAGTGAACGGTAGTCTCGCGGACGAGATCCGTGCCGCGCTGAATGCGGCGCGCAAGGACAGGGATCAGGCAGCCACCCTCCTCTACTCCACGATCCTCTCCGACATCCGCAACCGAGAAATCGAGCTGGCCAAGACGCTCGACGACGCCGAGACCGTCGAGGTGCTGCGGCGCGGGATCAAGCGGCGCCGTGAGTCCGTCGAGGCCTACACGAGCGGCGCCCGCCAGGACCTCGCCGACCGCGAGCAGCGCGAGATCGCCCTGCTGGAGAAGTACCTGCCGCCGGCCGTGCCTGACGAGGAGATCCGCGCCGCCGTACGCGAGGCGATCGGCGCCGGCGCCAGGGATCTCGGGGCCCTGATGGGCAAGGTGATGCCGCAGTTCAAGGGGCGTGCGGACGGCAAGGCCGTCAACCGCATCGCCCGCGAGGAACTCGCCGCGACGCCATGACCGTGGGGTTCGCGGAGTCCGCTCTCGCCGCCATCGAGTTCCCCGCCGCGCTCGATCTCGTCGCGCAACACGCCGTTTCCGCCCTGGGCGCCGCCCGGGTCCGTGCGCTGCGCCCGGCCGTCGACGCCTGGCTGGTCGCCCACGAGCTGGAGCGCGTCCAGCAGTTCGCGTCCCGCCTCGAGGCGCTCGACGATCTCGCCCCGGAGCCTTTCCCCGACGTGGCCCCGTCGCTGGCGCGGCTCCGCCTCGAGGGTGCGGTGCTCGAGGGGCGGGAGCTGGCCCAGCTCGGCCTGGTGCTCGCCGCGGCGCGGGCGGTCCACGGCCGGCTGATGAAGGTGGAGCGGCTCGCGCCGCTGGTCGCGGCGCTTGCCGCACCCTGCCCGCCCCACGAGGTCGAGGCCGCGCTCGCCAAGGCGTTGGAGCCGGACGGCGTGGTGCGCGACGCGGCGTCGCGCGACCTGGCCCGGGCGCGCCGCGACGTGCGCGAGGTCCGCGACCTGCTGGTCAAGAAGCTCGGTGCCATCCTCGCGTCCCTGGACTCGCGCCTCGTCCCGCCGGACGCCGCGGCGACGCTCCGCGGCGGGCGCTACGTCATTCCGGTGCGGCGCGAGGCCCGCACCCGCCTGGGCGGGATCGTGCACGACGAGTCGGCGACGCACGCGACTCTGTTCGTCGAGCCGGCGGAAGTGATCGAGCTGGGCAACCGACTGCGCGAAGCAGAGGCGGCGGAAACGCGCGAGGTGCTCCGCGTCCTGCGCGCGCTCACCGAGCTGCTGCGACCCCACGCGGAGGGGCTCGAGGCGGCGTTCGAGATGCTGATCGCCGTGGACTGCCTCTCGGCCCGCGCCCGCTTCGCGCTGGGCGTCGGCGCCACCCGGCCGGAGGTGATCGGAGCCGGGGCTGGCCCGCTCGCGATCGTCCAGGGAGCGCACCCGCTGCTGGCAGGAGGCGGGCATCCCGTGGTCCCCTTCGATCTGCTGCTCGATCCGGAGGAGCGGACGGTCCTGGTGTCCGGGCCCAACGCTGGTGGCAAGACGGTGCTCCTCAAGGCGGTGGGATTGCTGGTCGCGCTCGCCCAGAGCGGCGTGATCCCGCCGGTCGGCCCCGGCACGCGGCTGCCCGTGTTCGCCGCGCTGTTCGCGGACATCGGCGACCGGCAGAGCATCCAGGAGAGCCTCTCGACGTTCAGTGCGCACGTGGCGGCCCTCAAGGAGGTCCTCGAGGGCGCCGACGACGCGTCCCTCGTGCTCCTGGACGAGCTGGGGACCGGCACGGACCCGGCGGAGGGCGCTGCCCTCGCGGGCAGCGTGCTGTGTGCTCTCACCGCCCGGGGCTGCACCGTCCTGGCGACCACGCACCTCGGGTCCCTGAAGGAGCTTGCCGAGCGCGAGCGCGGGATCGTCAACGGCTCGCTCCAGTTCGACGCCGCCGCGCTGACGCCCACCTTCCATTTCACCAAGGGGATCCCCGGCCGCTCTTACGGGCTGGCGATCGCGCGGCGGCTGGGGATGGACGCGGCCGTGCTCGCGGCGGCCGAACGGACGCTGCCGTCCGACGTCAGGACGCTGGAACAGACTCTCGCCGGGCTCGAGGCCCGCATCCAGGAATCGGAGCGGCAGGCCGCCGAGGTCGCGGCGCGGGCCGCGGGGCTCGAAGCGGTGCGGGCGGAGCTGGAGCAGGCGCGCGTCGGGCTGGCCGTGCGGGAGCGTGACCTGAGGCAGAGGGAGAAGGAGCTGGAGCGGCTGGGGAAGCACGCGGTGCGCGAGTACCTGCTCGAGGCGCGGGCCGAAGTCGAGAAGGCCATCGCGATGGCGCGGGCCGAAGGGCGGGAGCGCGAGGCAAGGCGGATGGTGGAGGAGGCCATCGCGGCGGCCTCGGCTGAGCCGGCGATGCAGGTGCCGGCGCCGGCGCCGCCGGCGGGCCCGGTCGCGCCCGGTGACCGCGTGCGCATCGCGGCGCTCGGCCTCGAGGGCGACCTCGAAACGGTGCAGGGCTCCGAGGCCACCGTCCTGGTGCGTGGCAGGCGCTTCCGCGTCCCCGCCGCGACGCTGTCGCTCGCACCGGAGGCGACCCCGCGGTGATCGCGCCCGAGCTCATCGAGCAGATCCGCGACGCGACCGACATCGTGGCCCTGATCGGCGAGCACGTGGAGCTCAAGCGCACTGGCAGCGACTACCGCGGGCCGTGCCCGTTCCACGGCGGCACGCACCGCAACTTCTCGGTCGTGGCGCGGAAGCAGATGTACCACTGCTTCGTGTGTCACGAGTCCGGCGACGTGTTCACGTTCTACATGAAGCGGTTCGGGCTCGACTACCCCACCGCGGTACGCGAGATCGCCGCCAAGGTGGGCATTACGGTACCGGATGACCGGACGGTCGGCCCGGATCCGAACGAGCCGCTGTACTCGGCGCTGAGCGCGGCGGCCGAGTGGTACGCGCGCCGGCTCCGGGAGGCGGCCGACGCCGGCGCCGCGCGCGAGTATCTGGACGGGCGGGGCCTCGACGCGGAGGTGCGCGACCAGTACCAGCTCGGCTACGCTCCGAGCCGCGGGGACGAGCTGTTCGATGCCCTGCGCGCCCTGGGGATAGAGGAGGACGTGCTGAAGCGCGCCGGGCTCCTGGTCGAGCGGGAAGACAAGACCCTGGCGGCCCGCTTCCGGGGCCGGCTGATCTTCCCGATCGCCGACGTCCGCGGTCGCGTGGTCGGCTTCGGGGGCCGGCTGCTCGGTGATGGCGAGCCCAAGTACCTGAACTCGCCCGAGTCGCCCGTGTTTCACAAGGGGTCGCTGCTCTACGGTCTCGACCGCGCGCGGACCGCTATGCGGAGCCACATCTTCGCCATCCTGGTCGAGGGCTACGTGGACGCGATCCGGCTCCAGACGGCCGGCGTGGTCAACGCGGTCGCGCCGCTGGGCACGGCCTTGACGGCGGAGCAGGCGCGCCTGTTGCGGCGGTACGCCAAGCAGGTCGTGATCGCGTACGACGCCGATGCGCCCGGTCTCAAGTCCACCTTCCGGGCCGCCGACGAGTTGCTGCGTCAGGGGGCGAGCGTGAGCGTGCTGACCCTGCCGGCCGGTGAGGATCCCGACACGCTGGTCCGCAGCGAGGGCGCTGACGCGTTCCGGGAGCTGCTCGACAAGGCGGTGGACGTGTTCGAGCGCAAAATCCAGCTGCTCGACCGCAAGGGCCTCTTTCGCACGCTGGAGGGTCGCAGGGACGCACTCGACCGGCTGCTGCCGACGGTCCGGGCGGCGCGGGACCCGATCACGCGCGAGCTGTACATCACGCGCGCGGCCGAATGGAGCGGCGTGGCCAGGGACGTGCTCGAGCAGGAGGTGGGCCGCTTGGAGGCGACGGCACCCGCGGCCGCGGAGGCGCGCCGGGGGGACGGCGGGGAGGAGCGGGCGCCAGCGCGCGGCTCCGTGGCGGAGATCCCGATCGAGCGGATGCTGGTGCAGGTGCTGCTGGCGGAGCGCGGCCTCGTCGGCCGGGCGCGGGAGGCCGTTCCGGCCTCCGAATTCCGGCATCCCGGGTACCGGCAGGTGGCGGAGGCCCTGTACGCCGGCGCGGCCGGCCCCGTCTCGCCCGAGGGGCAGGCCGTCTGGATGGAGCTCGCCTCGAGACCGCTCGGCGACCTGGACCTCGAGCGGGAATTCGCGGCGTGCGTGACGTGGATGCAGGACCGCCACGCCACCGAGCGGCGCGCTGAGATTGACCGACTGATCGAGGTGGCGCCGGCGAACGAGAAGCCGGGGCTGCTCGCGGAGAAGACGCGGCTCTCGGCCGGCGGCGAGCGCCGCTACGGCCCGAAGGCGTTCAAGTCCCGGCGTGAGCCGAAACACTAAGTCATGCAAAGGAGCGGGCGTGCACCCTGACCTGGAGCCCTTGCTCGCACTGCAGGAACGCGACAGGGCGGTTGGCGCTGCGAAGAAGGCGCTGGACGCGCTGTTGCCGGAGGAGGCGGCGCTCGACACGGAGCTGGGCGCCCACACGAAAGCGCTGGAGGATGCCGAGCGCGCGGCGTCCGGCGCCGAGGCGCGCAAGGGCGAGCTCGAAGCCCGGATCGCCGGCTACAAACGCCTCCAGGAGCAGCGGCGGCAGCAGCTCGACTACGTGCGCGGCGCCAAGGAGGCATCCGCGCTGATGGCCGAGCTGGATCTGGCGCGCGGCCTGCTCGTCAAAGAGGAGACCGAGTACCTGCGCAGCGGCGATGCGATCGTCGAGTCACAGAAGCGGGTGAAGGACGCGGCCAAGGCGCATCAGGCGGTGATCGCCAAGCAGGCGGAGGCGCGCGCGGCGCTGGCCGCACGCCGTGCGGAGCTGCAGCAGCAGCTGGAGGCGTCTCAGGCGGAGCGCGATGGAGCGACCAAGGCCGTGAAGCCGGCGCTGCTCGCGCGGTATGAGCGCATCCGCCGCGGGCGCGCGCCGGCCGCTCTCTACCCGCTGCGCCAGGACGCGTGCGGGCACTGCTTCACCGCCGTGCCGATGCAGCGGCGCGTCCTCATCCAGCAGGGCGCATCCATCGAAGGCTGCGAGGTGTGTGGCGTGCTGCTGTATGCGGAGGAGTGATGCGCTGGGCCGCCGCTGGCAGCTCGAGGTCGCCCCCGACCCCGCGCGCACCGCCGCCCTGGCGCGCGAGCTCGGCGCACCGCCCTTGCTCGCCGGCCTGCTGCTCCAGCGCGGCATCACGAGCCAGGAGGAGGCGCGGCGCTTCCTCAAGCCCTCCCGCAACGACCTGCACGACCCCAACCTGCTTCCCGATGTCGGTATAGCGGTCGAGCGTCTCGCTCTCGCTGGGCGGCGGGGCGAGACCGTCCTGGTGCACGGCGACTACGACGTGGACGGCCAGTGCGCGGCGGCGATTGCCACGCGGACCCTGCGGCTCGGCGGTGGCCGCGCCGCCCCGTTCATCCCCCACCGGCTGCGCGACGGGTACGATCTCTCGGACGCCGGAGTCCGCGCGGCGCGCGAGGCCGGTGCCTCGGTGATCCTGGCCCTCGATTGCGGCACCACGGCCGTCGAGGCGGTCGCCGCCGCCAGGGCTGCAGGCATGGATGTGCTCATCGTGGATCACCACCTGCCGGGGCCCCGGCTGCCCGAGGCGACGGCCATGGTCAACCCGCGCCGGCCGGACAGCCGCTATCCCTGTCCCGACCTGTGCGCCACGGGCCTGGCGTTCAAGCTGGCGCTCGCGCTGGCGCCCGCCCTGGGCCTCAAGGCCGGCACCCCCTGGCACTTCCTCGATCTCGTCGCCCTCGCCACCGTCGCCGACCTGGTGCCGCTGACGGGCGAGAACCGGGTGCTGGTTCGCCTCGGACTCAAGTTGCTCGGTGCGAGCCGCTGGCCGGGGCTCGCGGCGCTGGTCACCACGTCGGGCCTCGGCACGCGCCCCTTACGCGCGGCGCATCTGGCGTTCGTGCTCGGGCCGCGGCTCAACGCCGCCGGCCGCATCGGCGACGCGGGTGACGGGCTCCGGCTGCTGCTCACCGACGACGCCGCCGAAGCGTACGCGCTCGCCCTGGCGCTCGAGCGCCAGAACACCGAGCGGCAGGCGCTGGACCAGCGGACGCTGGAGGAAGCGCTCGCCGACCTGGACGCTGGCTTCGACCCGGCGCGCGACGCCGGCGTCGTGTTGGCGCGCGATTCCTGGCACCCGGGGGTGATCGGCATCGTGGCTTCGCGCGTGGTCGAGCGGATCGCGCGGCCCACGTTCCTGGTCGCGTTCGACGGCGAGCTCGGCAGGGGCTCGGGGCGCTCGGTGCCGCGCTGCGATCTCCACCTCGCCCTGGCGCGCTGCGCCGACCAGCTGGAGAAATGGGGCGGGCACCACATGGCGGCCGGGGTGACGGTGCGGCGCGAGCGGCTGGATGCGTTCCGGGCGGCGTTCAACCGGGCGTGCGCCGAGCAGGTCGTCGCGGCCGAGCTGGCCCCGAGCCAGCGCGTGGACGCGCTCATCGCCATCGAGTCGCTCACCGGCGACCTCGAGCGGGCGCTCCAGGCGCTCGAGCCCACCGGCATCGGGAACCCCGGCGCGGTGTTCGGCCTGGCGGGCCTCACGCTCGAGGGCCCGCCGCGCCGGGTGGGTGACCAGCACGTCCGGCTGACACTGCACGATGGCACCGGCAGACTGCGCGTCGTCGGGTTCGGGGTGCGCGAGGAAGTCGAGCGGGTGGTGCAGGATTCGGCCGGCCCGTTCCGGGCGGCGATCCGGCTCGAGCGCGACACCTGGCAGGGGCGGGACGAGCTGCAGGGCCGTCTCGTCGCCTTCGGCCCGGGGTAGGCGGTGCGCATCGTCGGAGGCATGTGGGGGAGCCGCCGCATCGAGCCGCCGCCGGACGCACGGGCGCGGCCGACTACCGACCGCGTGCGGGAGGCGTGGATGTCCATCGTCGCCGACAGGCTGCCCGGGGCGCGGGTGGTGGACCTGTTCGCCGGCTCCGGGGCGATGGGCCTGGAAGCGCTGTCGCGCGGAGCCCTCTCCTGCGATTTCGTGGAGCTCTCGCCCGCCAGCCTCGGCGCGCTGCACCGCAACCTGGCGGCCCTCGGCGCGGCCGGGGCGCGCGTGCACCGTGCCGACGCCCTCCGCTATGCCGCCAGGCTCCAGCGGCTCGCCTTCGACGTCGCGTTCGCCGACCCGCCCTACACCACGGGGCATGCCGCGCGGGTGGCGGACCTCTTCCGCGCGCGGCCGTTCGCGCGCATTCTCGGCGTCGAGCACGACACTCACGAGGACGTCGGGCCGGGGGACCATCGCCGCTACGGCCGGACCGTTCTCACATTCCTCGAGGCTCCATGACGAAGCTCGCGGTCTACCCCGGCTCGTTCGATCCGATCACCCGCGGCCACGAGGACCTCATCCGGCGCGGCCTCGTGTTCAGCGACCACGTGGTGGTCGCCGTGGCCACCCAGGTGGCGAAGCAGCCCCTCTTCACGCTCGAGGAGCGGCTGGCGCTGGTGAAGACCGTGCTGGGATCGGACGCGCGCCTGGACGTGCAGCCCTTCGACGGCCTGCTGGTCGAGTTTGCCCGCAGGACCGGCGCGGGCGTCATCGTGCGCGGCCTCCGCTACGTCAGCGA
>Ga0153915_10006779_pt1 | contig 10769 bp, 5 predicted proteins | sample Opewatmetagenome_2_FD_107003 | JGI IMG/M metagenome (GOLD analysis project Ga0153915, IMG submission 107003) | Freshwater wetland microbial communities from Ohio, USA - Open water 3 Core 3 Depth 3 metaG | ecosystem: Environmental > Aquatic > Freshwater > Wetlands | place: USA: Ohio, Lake Erie...
AGAACAGGGGCAGTGCTCGTAGACGAAGAGAAATGCATCGCATGCGGCGCCTGCATCGAAGCTTGCCCCGGAAAAGTCCCCCATCTCCACCCAGCGAAGAAAACCATCCTGATATGCGATCTATGTAGTGGTCACCCACAATGCACGAAAATCTGTCAGGAAGGAAACTGGGACGCCCTGACAACTGTAACGCGAAGCTCTTGGCAGATCTACAAAGTACACGCGCGAAAACCCGAAGAAATCACTCGCGAAATCGTCCAGAACCTATACGGCGAAAACGGAAAGGAGTACGTCTAAATGCGTGGATACGCGGGCAAACTCTTAGAAATTGACCTCTCCGCAGAGAAAACAAATGAAATCATGTTTGACGAGAATATTTTGGAGAGCTACATCGGTGGGCGTGGTCTTGCGGCGAGGATTCTCTGGGACAGATTGGGCAGCAATTGGGAGACAGTTGATCCGTTCTCGCCTGAAAACGTGCTGACAGTCTTAACAGGTCCCTTGACAGGTTATTATCCGGGCGGCAGAGTCTGCATATCTGGAAAATCGCCCCAAAGCAACGGAATGGTTGGCTCCACAGTAGCCGGAGAGTTCGGAATAGACCTGAAATGCGCTGGCTACGACGGTCTAGTCATCACGGGCAAAGCATCCAAGCCTAGGTACATCGCCGTTATCGAGAACCATGTGTCAATAAAAGACGCTGACCATATTTGGGGCAAAGACGGAAAGCACACGCTCAAAACGCTCGTCGAAGAAGAAAGAACAGAACTCCGAAAGGAATTCCCTGAATATGGCGAACTCAAGGAGCCATCCGCCATCTACATCGGACCCGCCGGTGAAAGCAAGACAAGAACTGCAGGGGTCATGGCAAAATGGACCCACGCAGCTGGCTACGGAGGCTACGGCGGCGTCATGGGTTCCAAGAACCTGAAGGCGATTGTTGCGAAAGGACTGGGACCTCTTCCAGAAGTTGACGACATGGAAAAAGTCACAGAGTTGATGAAGCTAGTAGACAAAGACTGCTACAAGAATGGGTCATTCAGGAATTGGGGTACGGCTGGGTCAGGCTACAGCTGTGGCTTCAGGTCTAGCTCTGAACCCGTGCGGAATTGGCAGGAGGAGTGGCACGACGAAAAGAGTTTCGCCGTGGACAAGTTTGAGGAGAGGCTCTGGGTCAAGAGGTATTGGGCAGACTTTGGCTGTCCAACTGGGTGCTTGAAAATCTCCAATCCCAAGACTGGTGAATTCAAAGGTGCGATAACCGACAACCCTGACTATGAAATGCAGGCTTATCTCGGACCGAACCTGGGCATCTTCAAGCCCGAAGACAACGTCTACTTGGTCTCACTAATCGACGATTTGGGCTTCTGCGGGATACAAACAGGAAACACGTTGGCATTTGCGGCAGAACTGTACCAACGCGGAATTCTCAGCGAAGAGGAATTAGACGGAATCAAATTGGAATGGAAAAATCCAGAGGCGTTCGCTGAGCTGGCTCAGAAAATTGCCAAGCGTGAAGGAATCGGAAACATACTAGCCGAAGGCTCTTATCGAGCCGCATTAGAGTTGGGAAAGAGGAAGGGCGTGGATCTTACTTCATTTGTTGTTCATGAGAAGGGCATGGCAATAGGCGCACACGGCATTCGAAGCGGCAGAGATTACCCTTCGAACATCGCCTACGCCTGCAACGTGCAGGCCGGTGACCACACCTCGACAGCTTCCATTCCAAACGGGCAGGAAGAGAGCGAGCTTAATGATGTGTTGCACGACTCAGGCGTCTACTGCAACTTCAACACTTTCTCAGTTGACCTTGACACGCTCTGGGACTTTTTTGTAGCTGTGACGGGGTGGAAGGCAATACGCCAGAAATGGTATGAGACGAACGGATTAAGAATTCTCAATCTGCAGAGAGCCATGTTGCTGCTCGGAGGCCCTGACTTAAGATGGAGAGCCAATACCGACGATGAAAACCCTCCGAGATTCTATGAGCCCTTGCCTTCAGGTCCGTACAAAGGGAAAGCAGCCAGCAGAAAATCAGTTGAAGAGTCGAAACAAGAATACTACGCAGCAGTCGGTTGGGACAAGAACGGCGTGCCTAAGCCAGCAACTCTGAAAAAACTTGGGTTACAGGATGTTGAAGCAAAACTGAAGAAAACAGAGGTTATGTGATGCTGACGTTTTGAATTTCGAAGTATCGCTTGGCTAGGAATCTGATTCGTTCCGCGTTGCGTCCGTTCTTGCCTATGGCGACGCCCTTGTCTCTTGGGTTCACCGTTACAACTGCGATCGTCTTGCCATCTGGGCGTGGTGTAATGCGGATTTCGTTCACTCGGGCGGGTTTCAATGCGTTCTTGATGAACTGCTGTGGAGTGCTGGAGTGCTCTATTATCTCATGCTTCTTGCCTGTCATCCTCTCAAGCAGATGGATATTTTTTCCGCCTCTCCCAATGGCGACTCCGATATCTCCCTCTTTAACTATGAAGATGATGCGGTTTTGTTCATCATCAACGATGCAGTCTTTGACTGTTGCGCTGGTGATGCTCTCAAACAAAGCTATGTAACGCATTTCTTTGCTTGTTAATCGAATGCCGCTATGCATCTGTTTCCTCCACTGTCTCGGTCTCCGATTCCTCGCTGACTTCTTTAGCTCTCTCGCCAAGCCTGAGAATGTCTGAATCCCCTGGTTCACGTATCGTCAAAGCCGAAACCATGAATGGTTTACCACACGTTACGCCCAAATCTATACTTGAGCCTTTATAAATAGCTACTGGGACGTCTGAAAGTTTAGCGTAGTACGTTATGTCGTCGATTACTATTTTTGGGCAATTTGATGCAACCAGAATCAGTTTGGCTCGACCCATTTTGGCGCTTCTTATGGCGTTGCCGGCTCCGAAGTGCACTCTGCCAGTCTTGACCACTGTTGCAATTGCCTTTTCAACGTCTATCATTGACTGCTTCCCTTCGCAAGCGTCGACATGTAAAGTTCAACCAAGCCTGTGCCGATAGGTATGGATTGTCCGACAATAACGTTTTCGGTCACGCCTTTCAATGGGTCGCTCTCGCCTTTGATAGCGGCGTCCACAATGTTTGGCACCGTGATTTCGAAGGCAGCTCTGGCTAGGACACTGGATTTTTCACCACTGATTCCGTGGCGTCCGATCTGACGAACTTCACCCGTTGCTGTCATTATGTCCGATACAAGCATGACGTGTCGAATGTCCACGTCTAAGCCTTGTTCCTCAAGGACGCCCATGGCTTCTTGGATGATGACGTTTCGGGCAGCTTCGATTCCTAACGTTTTGGCAATTTCGTGTATGTGATTGGTCGTGGTTCGCGTTGGATCAATTCCTGAAATCTCTAAGACCCTTGGCAAGTTTGAGCCATCAGTGCGAATTACCCATTCGCCTTTTTCTTCAGTAAGTAGGACTCTTCGAATTCCTGGTATGCCTTTTACATGGTGCGCTGTGACTTTACCAAGTAGTTTGCGTGGCTCGGCTTTCTTTGGTGTAATATACAACTTGTCTTCTTTTGTTCTCAGGGTTGTGTTGGGTAATTTCAGAACTTCTTCCAGTTCTTTCATTGTCACTCCTCTGTCTTGCATCATGTTTTTGTCGACTTGAATGACAACTTCGTCTTCAGGTGCTATATACATGGCTTTGGTTATGTCTTGCATCGTGGTCTGGATGATTTCACGCGCAACCTCAGTGGCTTTGTTCTTGCTAACTCCATGTTCTTTGTCCAGGAAAATTGCCATTATAGGGGTTGAGGGCATTCTGCGTGCGTCAACAATTTCTATGAGTCTAGGCAGACCTAAAGTGACGTTCTGTTCTCGAACACCTGCATAGTGGAATGTTCTAAGCGTCATCTGAGTGCCAGGTTCACCGATGGATTGGGCGGCAACTATTCCAACTGCTTCACCTGGCTCGACGAGTGCCCGCTTGTAATTCTCTTGGGTCAATTCTACCGCTTTGTCTACGCCTTTTCGGGTCAGTTCTTCCTTGCTTATCTCTTCCTTCAATTCCTGGACAAGAATTGGCGTCAATCTGTCTTTTGCGTCGTCTACTTTTTCTTTGACGTAGTCCTTTAGTGCGGGTTTGCCTTTTTCAACCATGATTCTGATTTGTTCTGCGATTCTTCCAACGTTGACTGCTTTTCCATGGTCGCTTTTCGCTGGGTCTACTCCATCTTCGCCGTATCGGAATTGAATGATGTCGCCGATCGAGTTTCGCACCGTACCATCGTATTCTACGCGTAAGTGTTCCAACGCGTTGATTAATCGTCTCTGCATGTAGCCGCTTTGCTGTGTTCGCACGGCTGTGTCAACGAGGCCTTCTCGACCACCCATAGAGTGGAAGAAGAACTCAACTGGGTCTAGGCCTTCTCGATACGATGCATCCACGAAGCCTCGCGCTGTAGGTGACGGATCGCCTAACTTAAAGTGGGGCAGTGCTCTCTCCAAATAGCCTCGCATTATCCGTTTTCCACGGACAGATTGTTGTCCAACAATTGCTGTCATCTGACCGATGTTGAGGCTTGAGCCTCTCGCGCCTGTTTTGGTCATTATCATGCCAGAATTGTTAACTGCAAAAGAGTTTTCGGCGGTTCTTCCAGCTTTGTCTCTCGCTTCGGCTAACTCGTTCATTACATAGATTTCAAAAGAGTCTGCCAGGGTCTGACCAGGAAGTCGCGGAAGGGTTCCGCCTTTGTAGTCCTTGATAAGTTTATTTATTCGCTCTTCCGCTTCGGTTATGATCTGTCGGATTTTCTTCTGTGCAGGTTGTGGCAACTCAAGTTCGTCGTATGAGTATGTGAAACCCCGGATCGTCATGAACATGTTAAGCAGTCGGCAAATGTGGTTTAGAAATGATCTTCCAGCCGCTGAACCGTAGTCCTTTATTATTCTGTGCAATAAGGATTCCGACTGTTCTGCTCCAATCGCGGCTCGGTCGATGACTCCTTTCAGGATAACTCCGTCTTTGATGACTACGTAGGCGTCGTATTCGCATTCTTCGCGTAGACATTTGGCACACGCGATGCATGTGTTTGCTTTGAATGCATAGTTCAGGTCCTTGGGGATGAAGAGGCTGAAGATTTGTTTGCCAGTCCACTGCTTTTGAGGCTTTTTGACCTCTGGCTCTGGTAGAGGTCCTTCGAATGCTGCCGCAAGTAAGAGTTTGCCCACCTCTTCTTCTGTGAGTTGAGTTTCCCGTCTGGTTAACAAGTATGCGGCGGTAATGAAGTCCGTTTTGCAGCCGACTATGGGTCCACCAAATCTTGGTGAAAGAATCTGATCTTGAACCTGCATTAGCATTCGTGATTCAGTCTGTGCTTCTTCGCTCTGTGGTATGTGCAGGTTCATTTCGTCGCCGTCGAAGTCTGCGTTATACGGTGGACAGACGGTGAGGTGCAAGCGGAATGTCTTGTATGGAAGAACCTTTACGTAGTGTGCCATTATCGACATGCGATGGAGAGAGGGTTGCCTGTTGAATATTGCTATATCTCCGTCTGTAAGATGTCTTTCCACAACGAACATTGGTTCGATCGCTTCAGCAATTTTCGTTCTGTCAGTTACGAATTCAAGCCTGATGCGTTTGCCATCGGGTCTAACGATGTAGAGTGCGCCTGGGTATTTTTCAGGTCCGTTGATTACGTATTTGCGCATTTCTTCGATGTTCCACGCTGTGACTTTTTCGGGCATGGAGAGTCGCATGGCTACTTCGAGGGGCACACCAACTTCGCTTATGTCGAGGTTCGGGTCTGGCGAAATCACGGTGCGTGCTGAGAAATCCACTCGTTTTCCTGATAGGTTGCTTCTGAATCTGCCTTCTTTTCCTTTGAGTCTTTGAGAGATGGTCTTGAGGGCTCTTCCTGAGCGGTGTCTGGCTGGCGGGATGCCTGATGCTTCGTTGTTGAAGTATGTTGTTACGTGGTATTGGAGTAGTTCGGAGAGGTCTTGGATGATGAGTGTTGGAGCGCCGGCTTCCATGTTTTCCTTGAGGCGTTGATTGATGCGGATGATGTCGACTAGCTTGTGGGTTAAATCGTCTTCTGAACGGATTCCAGATTCGAGAGTGATGGAAGGTCTCACATAGACTGGCGGAACGGGCAGTACTTGCAGAATCATCCATTCGGGGCGTGCAGTGCTGGGGTTGAAGCCAAACAGTTCGAGGTCATCGTTGGGTATGCGTTCAAGTCGCTCTCTGATGATGCTGGGGGTTAGTCTCTGTGCTCCTTCTTCAGAGATCTCATGTAGAGTAGTGGGCTTGGTGAATTCAATCTTGTATTGGAGTGCATTGCAGTGCGGGCATTGTTTGCCTTTTGCTCTTTGAAAGACTTGCTTGTACAGGGCCTCAGGCACGATTCCGAGCAGTTTCCGCGTGCGGTCGATTTTTGCTCGGAGGCGAGTGATGCTTTGGTCGGATAGTAGTATGCGACCGCAGTTTCTGCACGTGGAATTCAGTAGGTCATAGATGATTTTTGTGAATTCGACGTGAATGGTGGGCACCGCGAGTTCGATGTGGCCGAAGTGCCCTGGGCATCGTATTGCTGTGTTGCCGCATGTTTTGCATCTTTGTCTCGGCTCCAATGTGCCCAGTCGTCCATCCATGAGCCCTGATGTTATGGGTGCTCCGTCCTCGTCATAAGTGTCCGCTGTCTGTATTTCAGCCACTGAGAGTCTGCGGATATCTTGGGGTGCCATAACACCAAAGTAGAGTTGGTCTACGACTTTATGCACTGTTTCTTCTACAGTTGCCATCTTAAGCTCTCTCCTTCAATTTCAGCTTCGGCGTCACACACAGACTCATCAGCTCCTGCAAGAGCAGTTTGAAGGCATACGACACAACAACAGGAGAAACGTGCGCTTTCTCTTCGCACACACGACACACGTATTTTCGCTGTTTGATGTCGTAGAAGGCAATGTACCCGCAGTTTTCGCACACATAGAGGAGGTATTTGTCGGATTCCTCCAACAATCTGTCTCTTAGCAGCATAGCGGCGCCATGGCCTATGAGGCAGTCTCTTTCCATCTCGCCGAATCGTAAGCCGCCGCCTCTGGCTCTGCCTTCTGTTGGTTGTCTTGTCAGCATTTGCACTTGTCCTCTTGCTCTCGCGTGGATCTTGTCAGCCACCATATGGTGGAGTTTTTGATAGTAGACGACTCCGATGAAAATGTCGACTGAGAAGCGTTCACCCGTGATGCCGTTGTATAGTGTTTCTCTGCCTGAGTGGCTGAACCCCAGTTCTTTGAGCATGCGTTTGAGTTCGTCGGGCTTCTCGTTCACGAAGGGTGTGCCGTCCACTGGGGCTCCTCGAGCCGCGGCAACTTTCCCACCGATGGATTCCAAGAATTGCCCAATCGTCATGCGTGAAGGCATTGCGTGTGGGTTGATTATGATGTCAGGGACTATACCGTCTGGACTGAATGGCATGTCCTCTTGGGGAATGACCATTCCAATAACTCCTTTCTGTCCATGTCTGGAAGCGAATTTGTCACCCAGCTCAGGTATCCGTTGGTCTCGAACTCGTACCTTGACGAGTTTGCTTCCCTCTCCACTCTCGGTTATGAAAATCTGGTCCACTACACCTGTTTCAGCCGGACGAACGTCAACAGACGTGTCACGCATCGTTGGTCCTTTCACCTCGAATTCTTTGTATTCTTCAAGGAATCGAGGTGGACTTGTGCGTCCGATAAGAACGTCTCCGCCGACCACTGCGGATTCTAAACCGATTATACCGTCTGGTTCAAGCAGTCGGTAATATTGCTCACCTCTGTACCCTCGTATGCCTGGTTCAGGTGCGACGAATTTGTCTTTCAGCCCACCAAGGTATTGGCGGCATTCGGCCTCATAGATTCTGTAGAAGGTTGAGCGACCTAGTCCCCGTTCAACTGACGCCTTGTTGAATATGAGTGCGTCTTCCATGTTATAGCCTTCGAATGAAGCTACCGCTAGAACGCAGTTTTGTCCTGAAGGATGGATGTCATAGCCGATGATGTCCATTGCACGGGTGTCAACAAGCGGTTTTTGTGGATAGTGCAGAATGTGTGAGCGTGAATCGACGCGTATAAGGAAGTTTGTTGAGTAGATTCCTAACGCTTGTTTGGCCATTGCTGCCTCGTATGAGTTGCGTGGAGACTGATTGTGTTCAGGGTATGGAATCAGCGATGCGCAGATTCCTAGTATCGTGTATGTGGTGATTTCGACATGATTGTGTTCTGACTGGACTTTGCTGTAGTCCAACGCGATGTACAGGTTCTCTTCCTCTTCTGCATCGATGTACTCGATTATGCCGGTTTTGACTAGGTCTTCCCAGCCCATTTCGCCGGCGCGGATTCTTTCGATGTGTTCAGGTGTCAGTTTTGGCACGCCTTTCTCAACAATTATCAGTGGTCTTCGCACTCGTCCTTCGTCGCAGTTGACGTATATCTCGTCTTTCTCTTTTCCGTGTATTTTCGAGAAGTGTGCGATGTTGACTTCGGTTGAGACTTCTCCTAATCGCCGTTTAGTTCTTATCTCCGCGGTCAAATCGTCTGGTGTAAGGCTGTATCCGATTATGTTGCCGTCAACGAAGACCTTTGCTCCTAGGATTCTTGTTTCGTCGTTGACATCTTGAACCGGGATTACTCCCATCTTGTACAGAGCATGCCTTACTTTTTCCGCGTTCGCGCCCACTGATATCGATGAGCCCAAAGCGAGATTCTTCACCAAACCGCAGTTTGAGCCTTCCGGTGTCTCGTTGGGGCAGAGTCTTCCCCAATGGGTGGGATGAAGGTCTCGAGCCTCGAAGTTCGGTTGACTTCTGCTGAGTGGCGACTGTAATCGTCTCAGATGGCTCAGCGTGGAAGTGTGATTTGTCCTGTCCAGCAACTGTGTAATTCCAACACGACCTCGGCCCCAGTTTCCAGTGGCCAATGCGTGCTGAAGTCTTTCGGTTATTATGCCGGGTCTAACAGCAACTGAAACGGTGAGTAGTTGTCGTTTGACACCCATGCGTTCAAGCTGGTACTTTATGTCTCGCGCAAGGTTTCTGAAAGCAATTCTGAATAGGTCAGCAAGCAATGGCCCGGCGAGTTTCAAGCGTTTGTTTTTGAAGTGGTCTTTGTCGTCTTCTTTTCTCTTACCGAGCTTCAGTTCGATGACCCTGTTTGCCATCTCGCCCAAGAATAGAGCTTTATCCTTTCTTCTGTCTTGGGTTCGTCCGATGTGTGGTAGGAAGTTGCGGTCCAATATGCTCTCGGCTTTTTGACGTCGATATTCTTCTACCTGTCCGTGGGCAACGCGGCTTCCGATGTACATAACAGCCTCTGCAACGCTGTCAATTCCAAGTGCTTTCTCAAATGACGGTTCAATCTCGCTTTGAATGACTTTTTCGGGTGAAACGGCGTCAGCGATTTCTTTGTCTGATTTTAGCCCCAACGCTCGCATCACGATTACGAAGGGTATCTCCGTTGGAACACCTGGCATAGAAACGTTCAGTGAACCATCGGACTTCAGGCGCAGTTCTATGCGGGCTCTGAAACCAACCGTTGTGGAGAAAATCTTGGACTGATAGACAGGTGAGGCGCCGCGTGTGTCAATGTCGACTAGAATTCGATTTGGTGCAAGGTCTTCGAGGGCTACGATGACTCTCTCTGATCCATTGATGACGAAGTAGCCTCCTGGGTCACTCGGGTCTTCACCGTGGGCAACTAGTTCCTCGGGCAGGAGTTGGGACAGTACGCAGAGCTTCGATTTGAGCATGACTGGAAGATTGCCGACCAAAACGAGTTCGGTTTCTTGTTCTCGTCCGTCCACGATGGGCGTCATTTCCAGCGAAAGCGGAGCAGCATAAGATAGGTTGCGGAAACGCCCTTCCAATGGATAGATTTCGTGTTTGGTGCCGTCAACTTCGGTCATGTATGGACCGCTGATCTTGGACTGGGGATCGATGATCCATATCTGGCCTAGTTTAATCTTGTAGGGTTGTTCGGGCACCTCGATGTCGATCTCGCCGATTTCGTTGATGACTTCCTGTAAGCCTTTCTCAATGAATTCGTTGTATGAGTCTAAGTGTTGTCTGACCAAGCCTTTCTCTTTAAAGAACGCCTTCTGCAGTAGCAGAAAATCGTCTTGCGTGACTAGTTCTTCCAACTTATTTTGTTCTCCTCAAACTTACATGTAAAGAGATGACTACATGGGTACGCATGGCGTGTGTATATTTCAAACTTGGAGGGTCCTCCAAACGGGCCGGCGTCATCCGACCCGAAAAATCGGGTCTTCAGGCATATTATTCCCATATACATGGGCGTGCTCAAACGTAAACATAACACCATACTAATAAACTTAATGCTTCTGAAATTAGCTCGGAAAGGAAAATTCTAACCAGAAAACGGTGAATTGGAGCTGCGGTTCCAAGGCGTTGTGTCCATCTCAGTAATGTTTACGATTCTGGAAGACTTGTTAAATCATTCTGAGCGGTATCGTATGACTGAATGATGATGTTCCTGCGATTGAGAGGTCTAACTATAGTTCTGCTTGCGGCGGTCATCCTCCTATCATCGATGTCGAAGAGTGTAGAATGGTCTTTTTCGAACGCTTCAGATGTCAGCACAGACGTATTCACCCAGAAGGAACCTTTCAGCGGAAAGGGTGCAAATGTTGCGAGTGACGCTTTTGGACCTGGAGAAGTTGTCATTCTGAACGCGCATGTCGTCTCTAACGAGGTGTCCATGCGAGACGTGCAGGTCGTTTTCGAAGTGAAGCCTCCGGCAAATGCGTCATTCAGCCTAA
>Ga0153915_10006780_pt1 | contig 10768 bp, 11 predicted proteins | sample Opewatmetagenome_2_FD_107003 | JGI IMG/M metagenome (GOLD analysis project Ga0153915, IMG submission 107003) | Freshwater wetland microbial communities from Ohio, USA - Open water 3 Core 3 Depth 3 metaG | ecosystem: Environmental > Aquatic > Freshwater > Wetlands | place: USA: Ohio, Lake Erie...
GCTAATTACTTAAAGGAGAAACCAAATGGAGATTTTTAATGCCGATGTAATATGGAAACCTATTAAAGGATATGAAGGTTTATATGAAGTATCTAATACTGGGGAAGTGCGGAGTTTTTTAATTAATTCTTCTGGTAAAATTTTGAAGAAGCAAAATAATAGTCGTAAGCAGCATACAGTTGCTTTACATAAAAACAATAAAACTAAAACTGTAACTGTGTCTCGTTTAGTTGCAACTGCTTTTTTAGATCATCCGCTAGGAAAAGATGTAGTATGCCATAATGATAATGATCCGTTTAATAATAGTGTTTCTAATCTTAGGTGGGATACTGCGATGGGGAATGAACTAGATAAATTTAAGTTTGGAACCACTAATAGCGGTGAAACTAATGGTAGATCTAAATTATCTGAAGCAGATGTTCTAAATATACATAAGATGCGTCTGGAAGGAATACCAAACAAAGAAATAGCTTTAAAATATGGTATTACTACACAAACAGTTTGTGCTATATTAAATTTTAGATATTGGAGACATCTTAAAGATGTTATAAAACCAAAAGAAAATCATATCACACTAAAAGAGCGTCCTTTTATTATAGAAGGAGGAAATTTTATAGACGATAGGGGGTCATTAAAATTTGCTAATGCATTCGATTTTTTTGGAATAAAAAGGTTTTATAATGTTAGTAATATAGAGCCACACACGGTCAGGGCTTGGCATGGCCACAATCAAGAAGGTAAAGTATTTTTTGCTTCTGTTGGAACATTTGTGGTGGGCGTTGTTGATATGGGAACTGAGAAGTTGGAGAAATTTATACTTTCCGACCAAGGGAGTACAAAATTGCTTTGGGTTCCGGCGGGGTATTTTAATGGATTTATGAATTTAACAAAAGAAAATAATCTCACTATTTTTTCTACCTCTTCTGTTGAAGAAAGCATGGGGGATGATATAAGACTTCCATTTGATAAGTGGGATATTTGGAAAGTTGAGTATAGATAAAATGATTTTAAAAATTAGGAGGATTTTAGATAATGAAAATAGTAATATTAGGTAGTTCAGGAATGCTGGGACATATGGTATTTAATTACTTTAAGTCTCAGGAAGGTTACGAAGTAATAAGATCAGTACGCAATCCAGAATATTTGGCAGAAGATACTTTTATATTTGACCCTTTGGTAGAAGAAACGATGTTTGATATTCCAAAAGATGCGGATTATGTTATTAATTGTATTGGAGTCATTAAGCCTCATATGCTAAAGAATTTAACCAAATCAATTTATGTTAATTCTATTTTCCCGCATGAGCTTGCAGCTCGCTGTAAGTCTAATGGCACCAAGGTGATTCATATCACTACTGATTGTGTGTTTAGTGGTATGACTGGAGAATACGATGAGGAATCCCTCCACGATGCAACAGACGAGTATGGTAAATCGAAATCGCTTGGGGAATCAAAGAATTGTATGGTTATTAGAACTAGCATTATTGGTACAGAAGTTTATAATAATGCAAGTCTTATTGCATGGGTTCTGGCACAGGGTGGAAAATCTATAAATGGTTTTACTAATCATTTTTGGAATGGAATAACTACCTTACAATTTGCGAAGGTGTGTGAGAAAATCATACAACAAAATTTATACAAGGAGGAGTTATATCATGTGATTTCTCCAGGTAGTGTAGATAAATATGAATTAGTTTCAATGATTAATGAAGTCTATGAAGTAGACGCATCAGTTAATCCAGTGCCCGCGGATATCGCAGTTGATAGAACGCTGTCTACAATAAAGGATTTGTGTCATAGATTAGACATCCCAGCTTTGAAAGTACAGTTGCAGGAGATGAAAGCCTTTGGAAAATAAAGTAGATTTAATTATACCAGTATATAACTGCTTTGATTTTGCGATCACATTAATTAATTCTATTTTAGATTCAGATATTTCGCGGGTTAATAAAATAATAATGATAGATGATCAGTCTACTGAAGGAAACTTATCAGATTTGTTTCACCATGATGTAATAGAAGTCCATAGGATGCCTTATAAAGGATACTTTAGTGGTACAGTTAATTATGGTGTATCTCTTTCTGACGCCGAATATATTTGTATAATGAATCACGATATGAAAGTATTACCAGAATGGAAAAATTGGTTAACTATGTGTCTTGAATATTACGAAAAGATTCTAAATATAGGTATGGTATCACCTAATCTTGGTCCATACCATCATCCATTAGACAAAGGGCATATGCCAACTTATGAAATCTATAAAGATTGTGCGCAGATACAATTTGGTGCCGCTTTTATGAAGAGATCTATCTGGGATGAAGTAGGCAAGTTATTGGATTATGGAAGATACAGAGTATGGCACAGCGATAAAGAATGGTTAAATAGATTAACCTTAAAAGGATATTGTGTAGCTTATGTGCCTTGTTGGATTGCACATGCAGGTGGTGTAAGTGTGCACGAATTAATAAAAGTAGATCCAATAAGAGAGGATGAAAAATAGGAGAAATGTTATGGAAAAGAGTTTTGAACGCCCAATTAAATTAATCGTTAGCGAAATTGATGGGGTATTAACTAACGGCTCTTATGCAGAGGATGAAATTGGAAATGTCCTCTATAAATTTTTTAACCAGAAAGATTTTGCTGCGATTAATGAATTAAAGAAGTATTATAAGATAGTATTTTTGTGTGATGATAATAGAATAAATTATAGTTTTTGCCAACGTAAGAATATACCTTTTTATTGGGGTAAAGGAGAGAAGGGTAAACATACTACACTATTAGAAATTTTGCGTCGATATAGTGTCACTCCGGACGAAATTATCTATATCGGATCAAAGATTTCTGATAGGAGATGTATGCAGACAATACCTTGCTCTATGTGCCCAGAAGAAAGTGGTAAGTATTTAGCCAGCATTGCTTGGACTACGTTTACCACTGCTGGGGGCGATGGTGTTTTTGTAGAACTTTTGGATTTATTACAATATGATATAAAGAATATGGAAAACGGGAATAAAAACATCTAGCAAAATTCAAATTTTATTCTATAATATAGATGATACGTTTAGGTATGGAAAAGGGAGAATTATATGATAAGGAAAAGAAAAGACGGAGATCTTAACATTTCGTATCGACCTTATAGGATAGACGAAATGTTAGGTAACGACCGTATTAAAAGTATGCTTTCTGCATATCTTACCGATGGCACATTGCCACATGCGTCGTTGTTTACTGGCCCCGCTGGGTGTGGCAAAACAACTGCCGCAAGAATAATTGCTTTAGGACTAAATTGTGAGACAGGGGTTACCCCAAATCCATGTTGCGAATGTTCAACATGCAAAAGTATAATTGCATTGAATAATTTATCCGTACTTGAGTTAGATGGTGCGAGAACAGGAAATAAGGATATGGTGTTACGTATTCTTAATGATCTGCCTTCTGCGCCATTCGGTATAGATAGATATCGTGTGCTTATACTTGATGAGGCCCATAAACTTAGTAATGACGCTGAAGATGCTCTATTGAAATTTCTTGAAGATACTCCTAAGCATGTGTATGTGATACTCTGCACTAACGAACCCATGCAATTGAAAGAAGTTACACGCCAAAGATGTAAGCCAATTCAATTTAGTCGGATGGAAAATAATACAATTTACGAGATGTTAGACCAAGTATCTCAATTCGAAGGTATGATGGCAAAACCTGAAATTTTGCATATGATATCTGAAGAATGTGATGGTACTCCGAGGGTAGCTTTATCCTTTTTGCAGCAGGTATCGGCGGAAGGCTCATGGACTAAAGAGGCGGCAACTTTTATTTTGAGTGCTGGAGTGGTGGAGGCTGATCAACAAGAGGTCATAGATTTGGGTAGATTATTGCTATCAAGTAGTAGGTGGTATCCTATTCAAGATATGTATTTGAGACTCGTCAAAAAAATTCCAGTTGAAACTTTGAGGATAACCATGATGGGATTTTTGGCGGGGTGTTTCAAAAATGCCAAGACGAACGAGGACGCAATATTGTTTCATAATTGTACAGAAACTGTGGGAGCATTATATTATGGTCCTAATGCTCAGCATATAATTCTAATGCGATTATTTAAGTGTTATTCATTAATTAAAGGTACGGAGTTGAATAGATGGGTATAACAGCTGAACCAATAGGTTTGATAGAGTTACCTGCACCAAATTACCAGTATATTACTACCACAGATGAAGCCCTACGTATTTTGCCTGAGATAGAAAAGTATGAAGTAATAGAGGTTGATACTGAAGATACTGCGTTAGATCCATTAGTATCCCGTACAGTATTGATTCAAATAGGCATTATAGGTAAATCTTTTGTATTTGATGTCAGAGATGGTCGCGTTGATGGTCGTATATTTAAGCCTCTTTTTGAAAGTGATAATCATTTAAAAATAATCCAGAATGCGGTATATGACTATGAGGTATTGAAAACTAATTTCGGTATTTCTTGTAATCGTATTTATGATACCATGATTGCAGAGCAACTATTGGGATTGGGATTACATCCAAAAGCCTCATTAGGCTATTTAGTTGGTAAGTATTTAGGTATGCATATGCCTAAAGATATCGCTAATAGTTTTGTTGATTATAATCAGGAGTATCAGGAATATCAATTGCGCTATGCAGCCAACGATGTGTCGGTCTTGCGAGAAATTTATAATATGCAAGTACCAAAGCTTAAACAAGATGGACTCATGCGTGTTGCAAAATTGGAATTCGATTTTGTCAAACCTTTATGCGAAATGGAACTGAATGGTGTATTACTGGATGTTCCAAAATGGCGCGAAATTCTTGATGAAATGTTAGTTGAACGAAATAGATTGCGCATACAGTTGGATGAAATCTTTAATAGTATGTCAGACCAAACTACATTATTTGGTGTATGCACTATGAACTTGGATAGTCCAGTTCAACTTGTGAATGCTTTAAATAAGATAGGCGTTGCGGTTCAAAGCACAGATATAAAAGAACTTGGTAAGTATAAAGATCATTCGGTAGTAAAGACTTTACTTGAATATAGAAAGTATGAGAAATTTATTACTACATATGGTGAACCAATGATTGAGCGTATGCATCCAGTTACAGGTAGGTTGCATACTAACTTTAAGCAGATGGTTGATACAGGTAGGATGAGTTCTTCAAATCCAAATCTACAAAATATTCCTAAAGAACAAAAATATAGGTCATGTTTTATAGCTCGACCGGGGTACAAGTTGATAACTTGCGATATGGCTGCAGCAGAACTTCGAATAATCGCTAATCTGTCTGGAGAATCTCAGTGGGTAGATGTATTTAATAGTGGAAAAGATTTGCATACAATTTCTGCTGCTTATATTTATGGTATAACGGTCGATGAGGTGATAGCTGATAAAAAGTTACCAGAGGGTGATCCTAAAAAGAAAAATTATAGGACTAATTCCAAGGCAATCTCGTTTGGGCTTTGTTACGGGCTTACTAAAGTAGGGCTTGCTTTGAGATTAGGAATATCAGAAGATGATGCACAAAATCTCATTGATAAATATTATAAGCTATATCCAGTTGTTATATCATTCTTGGAGAATTCTGGTAAGGAGGCTGTTTTAAAAGGATATACATCCTCTGTTAGTGGCCGAAGACGCTATTATGCATTACCGAATCCCAGCGATGCTTCTTTTAAGAAAATTAGAGGATCTGTCGAAAGGCAAGGCAAGAATATGAAAATACAAGCTGCAAATGCAGATACAATAAAACAAGCTATGATATTTGTTGTTGAAAGAATACGTGCTTATGATGCCCGCTTACTTTTAACGGTTCACGACGAGTTGGTAGTGGAAGCAAAAGAAGATCATGTGTTAGATGTAAAGCGCATAGTTGAGCAGTCGGTTATAGATGGTTTTGGGGAATTTTTTACAACAGTGCCGATGGCGGCAGAAGCTGTTGTAGGAAATTGTTGGATTAAAGGGTAATCACTATGAATAATATTACGTTTGATTATATATTAAACGCTTTTGCATCTGAAGGGTATTTATTATTGTCAAAAACATATAATGGTAATCGTAAAAAATTAGATTACATATGCCCACAGGGCCATCATCATTCTATATCATGGGATAATTGGCGAGGTAAAAAAAGATGCCCTTATTGTGCAGGAAGGCCACCTATTGATAGTAAATTTGTCAATAATTATTTAAATTCTTTTGGATATATGTTGTTATCTGAGTATAAAAATAACAATACTAAATTTAAAGTTAGGTGTAATAAAGGGCATGATTATTTTACTACGTGGATGAGTATTTATAATAATAAACATAGATGTCCTCATTGCTCAAATAATGCACGCATGTCTTTCGCTGATGTAAAGAAGGCATTCAATTCTGAAAACTATATTTTATTAGACAGTTGTTATAAAAACGCGCATACTAAGCTCAGATATATTTGTCCAAATGGGCATAGAGGTTCTATTACATGGAGTAATTGGAACAATGCAAAAAAATTTAGATGCCCAAAATGTTCTAATAGAATATCCAAGCAGGAAATAGAGATTCAGCAGTATATCAAATCATTAAATGTTATAGCCACTTTTAATGATAGATCGCTTTTAGTAAATCCATATACTGGACGTTCTTTAGAATTGGATGTTTTTATAAAAGATCAAAATAAGGCTATAGAATTTAATGGTGAATATTGGCATAGTGATGCACAGAGGATTAACATAGATTCTATTAAAAAGGAATTATGTAGACTGAATAATATTGAATTGTTAATCGTACAATATAATGATTGGAAAAATGATAAATATACGACTCTTGATATAATTAGAAAATTTGTAGGAGGAGGATTAATATGACAGCAATAGCAGGATTAGTTCAGGACGGAAATGTTTATATTGGCGGAGATAGTGCCAGTGTAAATGGTATCGATGTGATAGTAAGAAAAGATACAAAGGTGTTTAGGGTGCAAGATTTTATCATAGGACACACCTCTTCTTTCAGAATGGGGCAGTTACTAAGATTTTCATTTAATCCACCCCAACACGATAGTAAAGTAGATACTTATGAGTATATGTGTACTTTATTTGTATCTGCTTTAAGGGAATGCTTTAAAAATGGTGGGTATGCTCATATAGAAAATAATGTAGAAAGCGGTGGTAATTTTTTGGTTGGATACAAAGGCCGTCTTTTTTACATAGATAATGATTTTCAAGTCGGGGAATCTATATTTGATTATAATGCGGTTGGATGCGGTATGTACTATATACTTGGTTCTCTGTACTCTTCTGAGCGTCTTGGTATAGTAGATCCCTTAACTCGTATAAAATTAGCACTTGAATCAGCGGTAGAATTTTCGGGGGGAGTAAGACCACCTTTTAATTTTGAAATATTAAAACAAGGAGAATAAAATGAAATTAGGATTTAAAAAGATGCATAAAGATGCTATCATTCCATCGTATGGGCATGAAGGTGACTCTTGTATGGATTTATATGTTGTAGATGGGAGAGAAATATTTTCTGGGGAAGTTGTAATGTTAAGTACTGGTTTATCTTTTGATATACCTACTGGATACTTTATAGATATTAGACCTCGTAGTAGTGCTGTCAAAAATCAATTGATTATTTTGAATGCGCCAGGTACAATAGATAGTTTATATACTGGTATTGTATATATAGGTATAAAAAATATAGGAGACCGTTCTTATACAGTTAAGAAGGGTGATAGATTAGCACAGATGCGCTTGGAGAAGACTATAACAATTGAATTACAAGAAATTGATGAATTAAAAACTACATCCCGTGGTAGCGGTGGATTTGGATCTACTGGTAGATAATATTGTTTAAAATATAGGAGAGAATCGATATGAATAATGGATCGTTTGTTATAAAAAGAAGTGGTAAAAAAGTACCGTTCGATGGTGAAAAGGTTTATCAAGCTATTTTTAAAGCAGGTGCAGAAACGAAAGAATTTGATGAAAAAAGAGCAAGAAAGCTTACTACAAAAGTAATAATGTGTTTGGATGATATGTTTTCTGCAAGTGAAAGTACTCCTACTGTGGAAGATGTCCAAGATGTTGTGGAAACCGTGTTGATGCACTCTACTTATAAAGAAACCGCCAAAGTCTATATTCTTTATAGAGAGGCCCGCGCTCAGGTGCGTGATTTTAGTAAAAGTCTAGATTTAATAGATGCCTATGTCGGTAAAACGGATTGGCTTTTGAAAGAAAATGCTTCCAGTTCTTTTAGTTTACAAGGCATGAATAACTATGTATCTTCCGCTCTGGTATCTAGATATTGGCTAGATAGAATATATCCTAAAACTATCAGGAATCTACATGATGCTGGTGATATTCATATACATGATTTATCTTCTTTGAGCGCTTATTGTGTTGGATGGGATTTGTATGATTTGTTACAAATAGGTTTTAGAGGTCTTCATTCTGGAAAAGTGGATGCTGGTCCCGCAAAACATTTTAGTGCCGCTCTGGGACAAATGTTTAATTTTATGTACACCCTTCAAGGTGAAGCCGCTGGTGCGCAAGCTTTTTCTAACGTAGATACTTTATTGGCTCCATTAGTTGCTAAAGATGCTCTTACATATGAGAAAGTTAAGCAAGAACTTCAGCAGTTTATTTTTAATATGAATGTGCCTACTAGGGTTGGTTTTCAGCAGCCATTTACTAATTTAACATTTGATTTGATCCCTAGCCCTATTTATAAAGACCAGTGTGTGATTATCGGAGGGGAACCTTATGGAGACCATACGTATGGAGAATTTCAAAAAGAAATGACAATGATAAACAAGGCTTTTTGTGAAATTATGTGTGAAGGCGATTATTCCGGCAGGCCATTTTCTTTTCCGATACCCACCTATAATATAACAGAGGATTTTGATTGGAATAATTCAGAATTGATCTCATTGTGGGAAATGACTGGTAAGTTTGGCGTTCCTTATTTTGCTAATTTTATAGGGTCTGATATGGACCCGTCCGACGCTAGGTCTATGTGCTGTAGGCTTAGATTGGATGGGAGCAAGCTCTCTAAGCGGATGGGGGGCATGTTTGGGTCTGCACCGTTGACGGGTAGTATAGGGGTTGTTACAATCAACCTCCCAAGGATAGCTTATAAGACTAAAACCGTAGAAGATTTTAAAATACGCCTCGAAGATCTTTTCAAGTTATCCGTAGAAAGTTTGTCTATAAAAAGAAAAGTTGTAGAAGATCTTACCGACAAAGGTTTATACCCATATTCTAGATTTTATCTTAGAGCAATTAAAGAAAGAACTGATAAATACTGGACCAATCATTTTGAAACTGTTGGTGTTGTTGGTATGAATGAGGCCTGCTTAAATTTATTTGGTGAAGATATATCTACAGAAAAAGGCTTGCTGTTTTCTAAGGATATTTTATCGTTTTTGAAAAATTTGGTGGAAGACCATAATGATAAAACCGATGGTTTATGTAATTTAGAGGCCACACCGGCTGAGGGTGTATGTTATAGGCTGGCTAAGCTGGATAAAGAAACTTATCCTAAAATTATTACAGCAGGAGACGATGTGCCCTATTATACCAACTCTACATTTTTACCTGTTAATAAAACAAATGATCTTTTTGAAGCGTTAACTCACCAAGAACAGATACAAACATATTACACCGGCGGCACCGTTTTTCATGCTTTTCTTGGGGAAAGTATTCCATCCACAAACTTAGTAAGGGATTTAATTAAGAAGATAACACAGGGGTTTAAGCTTCCTTACATCACCTTGACACCCACATTTAGTATATGTCCAGATCATGGTGTTTTTAATGGCGAGTTTTTTGAATGCCCCGTTTGTAAAAAAGAAATAGAGGTTTTTTCTAGGGTTGTAGGATATTATAGGCCTATTTCTAGGTGGAATCCTGGTAAACAAGAGGAATTTAAAGATAGGCTACCCTACTCAATAAAGGAGTGATTATGGAAATAGGCGGGGTGCATTGGCTATCTGTTATAGATTGTCCAGATAAATTATCTTCTGTAATATTTACTCAGGGCTGTAATTTTAATTGCCCATATTGTCACAACAAATCTTTTATAAATACGAACATCATAGGCAGCATTAATAAAGATTATATTTTAGGTAAGCTGCGGGATAGAAAAGATTTTATTGATGGGGTAGTTATTACTGGGGGAGAGCCTACTATCCATGAATCTGAGTTGGTGCATCTGGTTAATGCCCTAAAAAGTATGGGTTTTTTTGTTAAGTTAGATACCAACGGCACCAATCCTATTTTATTGGACTATTTAATAGGCAATGGCCTAGTAGATTATGTGGCCATGGATATAAAAACCTGTAAATCGGATTATAATAAAGTGTCTAACCTTGATTTAGAACGTGTGTGGGGAAATATAGATTGTTCCGTGTCGCTCTTTTCAAGTTTAGACGTATCTATGTGGGAATTTAGAACCACATGCGACGCTAGAATAGTTAACATACATTCTATAGGGTTGTTGGCTAAGTACTTAAGTAAATATCTGCGTAATGATTTACCTTATAAATGGTATTTACAAAAAGCCACGTTGCCGTGTGGATCCCCTATAAACGCGGATGATTTAGAACAGATATGTTTTAAGGCTAAGAAATATATTCCCACGGTATGTATTAGGTAATGTAGAAGGAGATTGTTGGTTGTATCAAACATAAGGAGGGTTGGGGGATATGGAAATAGATTTTATAGAAGTAAGAGGGACATGGCGAGATGTTGCGGATTCAGCAAGAACAACTATTGGTATGGA
>Ga0153915_10006781_pt1 | contig 10768 bp, 13 predicted proteins | sample Opewatmetagenome_2_FD_107003 | JGI IMG/M metagenome (GOLD analysis project Ga0153915, IMG submission 107003) | Freshwater wetland microbial communities from Ohio, USA - Open water 3 Core 3 Depth 3 metaG | ecosystem: Environmental > Aquatic > Freshwater > Wetlands | place: USA: Ohio, Lake Erie...
CTACCCGCCACACCGAGGAATCAGCAAACGAGACTCCTACGGGATTTACGCGAACACCAGCACCGTGGTCGCAAGCATCAATAATATCATGGTCTCTGCGACCATACCCACCGGTTGGCATCACTTTGCGGTCACCTATGACGGAACCAACATCACGCTTTTTGTTCATGACACCGCGGGTAATTTACTTGCATCTGCCTCACAACTATACCTAAATCACCAGATTAACACGACCTCAGCTGATTTAACCTTCGGACGGAACTATTACGGATTCATTGACGAGATAGCTGTCTATGATCAAGCCCTCACGGAACCGCAAGTAAAAGCTCATGCAACAAGTCCAGGGGTTTTCACCTGGTTAATGTTCCATTAGATCATATAAAAAGCATGGGATGTTCAGTCATTTATTCAAATTCCGAATAAACCTCTTTGTTAGGGCTGACGACGATTCCTTTTTCTGTAATGCTCATCGCGACGATTTTCTTCTGATGTTTCTCGCCACGCATCTTCAACACTTCGATAGCATTCTCTCTAGTATTCTGTCGTCGAATGTTGTAAATCACAATCACACCATCAGCTAAAAATTCTTCAACGCCGGTTGGGGAAAATATTTCTGGTATCTGCTGAGTTTCTGTAACAAGAAACGTTGTTGCACCGATTTTTTCAAAAAACCTGAAGAGACGTTCGACATAGAATCGATACGACTGTTCCTTGCCTTGAAATGTTGAGGAGATTGCTGTGAGCGAATCAAGAACAATGAACTCGGGTTTAAACCCTACAGAATCCGCGATGGATAGCGGTTCTAACTCCATGAGTAGCGGATCGACCTCTTTCGTCATCATCGCCTGGATGTCACTGCCGCTTCTTTTATCGTAATAATAAATCTCGCTTGTTAAAAAACGCTTGATTTTAAGATTCCCTGACCGTACCAGCTCCTCAGGGTTCCAGCCGAATGTAGCCATCGTATCAATCAAGCGCTGTTCTGACTCCTCAAATCCCATGAAGTAACATTTCCTTCCCTGCGATGCATGATGCGCGAGGATTTGTAAACAAAAATTCGTCTTCCCGCTCCCGGTACCTCCCGCAACAATCACCAAGGATGACCGTGGGATTCCATGCTTAAACAGATCATCAAATCCGGGTACACCCGTGGTGACATATTTTGAATTTTTCAACTCTGTTTCCATCACACTCACCACTCATGATTATTTATTATGGTTCGCTAGACCAACAACTGTATAGTTATTGGACTCTTAAAATGCTTCGCTTTTCCACCGGAGCTAGAACGTCATCTTTAAAAATAAGGAGTGTATACAGCCTCTCCTATGAGAAAAGCTGACCGATGCATTTCATGCGGAAAAGGGTTACTAGAGCAGGGCTCTACGACGTTCCCATGCCCGACCTGCGAGACCGTGATCGGACGGTGCTCGAACTGCAGGGAGCAAAGCGTCGTGTACATCTGCCCGAAATGCGGGTTCCGAGGACCATAACCGGAGGACATGAACATGGGGGAAGTCATTGCACTGATCCGTTTGATGCCTGGTGGCATTGTCACCGATAAGGATATGGATGCGATCACTGAGGAAGTCAGAAAGGTTGTTCAAAAACCTGTGCGGCTCGGACGCGTCGAGGTCAAGGAGATCGCGTTCGGCTTGCGCGGTCTTGATGTGACGGTCGCGGTGCCTGACACCGCGGGTGGCCTTGATCCCATCGTCGAGAAGCTTGAGAAGATCAAGAAGGTCGACAGTGTCGAGGTCGTGGACGTCGGCAGAATCTAGGCAGCGTGCTCCGGTACAGTTTTTAAGTACTCGTGGTACGTCTCCATGGTTTGTCGTCCGATTTCTGTGGGGTAGTAGACGGGGTATGCGGAGTTCATGGTGTCTCCTTCGACGAGCTCCGCTTCGTACATCTTGTTGAGGTGCCAGCGTACCACGTGGTGGTTGATGTTGAGGGCATGGGCGATTTCGAGGAGGTGCTTGCCTGGGTGGTCGGTGAGGTACTGCAGGATGTCGCGAGCATTCTTGTTACGTAGGATCGATTCTGAGATCGCGCGCTGCTTCGCTTCCAGGCCTCCTTCGACGAGGTAGTACACCTTCTTGCCGCCGATGCTTCTGCTTCTGACAAGGTTCGTCTGCTCGAGTTTGCGGAGGTGCCACGCGGCGTTGCTTGGCTTAAGGTCAAGCTCCCGTGCAATCTCCCGCAGGTGGCTTCCTGGGTACTCGTCGATGTAGTCGTACAGGTGTTTGCGCACCTCAGTGTCAAGGACGTTTTCCGGGGTGACGTACTTCACGCCACCCATGAGGAAGAAAAATGCAAGAATGAGGGCGACGACCGTGATGATGACTGCTAGCGTCGTGGTGCTGAAGTCCACCTGGCCAAGGTCAGGTGCCGCAGCTCCATTAGTGACAGCAAGGACAAAAAAGAGACCTACAATAGCCATGATGATGTTAAGAGACCGCATGGTGTTTCCCATCCTTTGGTGTTGCATCCCGATTAGGGTTTGAAATCGAATGGAGGCTTAAATACCTTTACCTTAATGTGGTGTTTGATTCACACGAAAAACATCTTTGATCTACATTTAAAACAATTTATGAAGAGAAAGGATGAAATCTGAAATAAGGATATGGTCTCATAATGCAAAAACGGTTTGTGATTCTTGCAATGGCGCTTGTTCTTTTTACTCTTGTTGTTGGATGCACTGAATCGACGAGCGAGAGGAACAAATTCATCGGAACCTGGTCGACCCAAGAAAAAACAAATCCCATGGACGGTAGTACCTACAATGACACAGTCATCTTCTACGAGAACGGCACCTACGCGCAGACCACCCTGGGCATCCACAACATCCCGGGGACATGGAGCCTCCAAAATGGGAAGCTGCGCATCAACACCTACTACCCAGGCACGTACCAGTACGTCTTTTCGAACAACAACACGGTCTTGACGCTCACCCCAACCAATGGCGGAGAGGTCGAGACATTAACAAGACAGATCTAACGCACCTATTTGTGGGTGAATATCCCCACAAGCCTGTGCTGCTGTCGTTCGAGCCGTACGAACCCGACGCGCTCGAACTGCACGATCTCACCGTCAGGTAGCGTTCCGACGTCATGCTCAGCAAATCCATGCATCTCATGCAAACTATCCTGGTTGTATGCATCGTTTTTAAAAATAAGCCCCGGGATGAGGACCTTCAAGGCAAGATGCTCATCGGTGACCCACTGGATTTTGGCGGTGTCGGCAAGGAGCTCTTCGCCTCCATATGATCCTGCGAGTTCATCCCCTGTTTTTGTAATCCGTACGTTGTATAAACCTTTCAAGCGAAAAATGCTACCTTCCTTCATTTTGTGCGCATCCTCTCGGGGGATGTAAAACGAAGAGCCAGTATGGATCAGACGGTCCCCCATGGACGCGTCAGGATGCAGCAGCAGTTTCACGTCTTTTTTCGGCGCATCCTCGATCACGAGGTGTACCGGGTCTGGGACGTAGTAGTACCGCTTCACCCGAGGATCTAGGACCTTGCGGTTCACGGCCTCGACGAGGCTGAAGTCGACCACGGACTCCACCTTGGAGAACCCCTGCTGCAGGACGAACTGCTTGATCGCCTCAGGGACAATCCCCCGCCGTCTGAGTCCCCGTAAGGTCGGTAGGCGGATGTCATCGAACCCTGACACGAGCCCTTTCTCGATGAGCGGTTTGATCTTGCGCTTCGACACCGGCATCCCCTCGATGGAGAGCCGGGAGAATTCCATGAGATGCGGCTCACGCAGTTTCAAGAGACTAAGGATTTTGAAATACACCGGGTCGCGCAGCTCGTACTCCTTCGTGCGAAACGGATGCGTCACACCACTGAGGCTGTCCTCGACCGCGCCAGCGAAATCATACGTCGGCCACACATGGAACTTGTCACCGGTGAGCGGATGCGGCTGCTCGATCATCCGGAACAGGGTCGGGTCCCGCATCGCTGTGTTCTCACTTGCCATGTCCCCGCGCAGTCTGAGGATTCCTCCGACTTCAGGAGCTGCTAGCATCTCCCGCCACAGATCAAGTGCCTTCTCACCCGTGTTTTTATCACGGCAGCTGCAGGTTTTTGCATTGAACCGCCCCTCCTTGATCGCCTCAGAGCTGCACTGGCAGACGTACGCGTCACCCTGACGGATCAATTGTTCCGCGAGCCGATAGTGCGTCTCGATGTTGTCCGAGGTGTGATACTCCTGGTCCCAGGTGATGCCGAGCCATCGCAGGTCTTCCTTCTGCGCCTCGTAGAACTCCAGCTGCGCGTTCTCCGGGTTCGTGTCATCGAACCGTAAAATGAACTTCCCGTCATACAATCGCGCGTACTCACAGTCAATCACCGCGGCTTTCGCATGACCGATATGAAGGTACCCGTTCGGCTCTGGTGGGAACCGCGTCACCACCTTGCCTTTCTCCGCGAACGGAAGGTCTGGAAGCGAGAAATCGCGCTCCTTCTTCTGCTTCTGCAGGAGTTCCGGTGCGAGCGTCTCTAGCTCCTTGATCTGCTCCTCGAGAGAGAGGCGATTGACCTCGTGAACAACGGATCGTACGACTGGGAGAATCTGGGCGGGCGTGACACCGTTTTTTTTCAACGCGGCGATGACCTTGCCAGTAACCGCCTTCTCATTGGCTGTCCCATGAAAAAGAATCGCGTTCTGCAGTGCGAATTTCCGTGCCTCCCGCGCAATCAACTCCGTCGACATAGTTATTTAACCCTATGAATCGCATAATCAACGAGGTCGCTGAGGAGCTGCTTTGCAGGGGAACTTCTGATGGCTCCGAGGGCGTCTTTGGCAAGCGTGTTATAATGCAGCGCTTGTTGTTGCGCGTACTCAATGGACCCAAGGTCACGGAAGCAGGTGAACACTTTATTGACTTCGGCATCGGTCGCCTTCCGGTCCCCGAAGAGGTCATCGAGGAGCTGCTTCTGCTTCCCGGTGGCGTGCGAGTGCGAATGGACAGCGATCAACGTTTTTTTCCCGTTCCTGATGTCGTTACCAATGTCCTTGCCGATGGTTTTCTCGTCGCTGCTCATGTCAAGATAGTCATCCCAAATCTGGAACGAAAGCCCAAGCGATGTTCCGTATGTCCCGAGCGCATCGATCTCTTTGCTACTGCCGCCACCAATGAGCGCGCCGCCTTTCGCGGAAAGCTCAAACAGGACAGCGGTTTTTTTCTTGATCATGTCAAGATATTCCTTCTCGCTGACCGTCGCTCGCTGCTCGAACTCCATGTCAAGGTGTTGGCCTTCGCAGATCCCGATGATGCAGTCGACGAACCATCCTTCCAGTTGCTTGAATGTCTCGTAGATGACGGCGGTGTCCAGCAGTGCCTCGAAGGATTTTGCAAACATGAGGTCCCCTGCGAGGATTGCGGACGGCTCACCGAATTTTATATGCACCGTAGGGTAGTTGCGTCGCAGCACCGACCGGTCCATGATGTCATCATGCACCAAAGTGAAGTTGTGCATGAGCTCTAGGGCTGCAGCGAACGGCAGCGCCGCATTCATATCTCCCGCGACGCTTTCGCAGGCGGTGAGCGCAAGGAAGGGCCGCACCCGTTTCCCCCCAGCGTGCGGCAGATGCCAGGCTGCCTGATACAGGGTGGGTGGCGTGCCAGCCGTGAGGTACTTCTCCCAGTACGTGTTGAACAAGGTTGTTTTTTTCGACAGTTCACTCTCTAAGGTCATGGTTGAGTTTCACTCCCGTGTCCGACAGTTTCTCAAGTGAATCAGCGCCGACGAGAAACATCGCTGTCCGTAGCTCCCTGATGATCACCTCAAGCTCGAGTTGGGTTGTCTTGGTGTCCTTCACCGCTGGTTTCAGCAGCGCGTGTGCGATGCCTGCGGCGTGTGCCCCAAGCACTAGGGCTTTTGCGACATCAAGGCCATGCCGGATGCCGCCAGTCGCGATGATCGGCAGCTCCCAGTTCGTGGTCTTGCCGACCTCAAGGATGCAGGTCGGGGTGGGGATGCCCCAGTCCCAGAACGTCTGACCCACGCGCATGTTGTGGATGTCTCCCTTGAGTTTCGCTCGGTAGTACTCGACTGCGGCAAACGAGGTGCCGCCGCAGCCGCCGACGTCGATGCCAGCGATCTTTGTTCTTTTGAGGAGGCTAGCGACCTTCCCGGAGATCCCTCCGCCGCTCTCTTTAACAAGGATAGGCCGGCCGAACTCCTGGGCAAGCATCTCAATGGTCGCGAGGCAGCCTTTCGCGTGTGCCTCACCCTCAGGCTGCACTGCCTCCTGCAGGAAGTTCAGGCAGACCGCGAGTACGTCCGCATCAATCATGTTGACGATCTTCTCCGCGTTCTGCAGGATGGTCTGTTTGTCCCATAACACCATCTGGGAGGCGCCGATGTTGGCTATCTTAAGCGGGATGTCGTACTCTTTGACGATACTGTAGGTTTCTTCGAGCTTCTGGTTCTCCAGAGCGGCCCGTTGCGACCCGATACCCATGCCGACCTGGAATTTCGCGGCCGCGGACGCGAGATGCTCGTTGATCTTGCGTCCCTCGGCGTACCCGCCGGTCATCCCGGAGATGATGAGCGGCGCAGCGAGTTTCTTGTGGAACAATTGAGTTGAGAGATTGACGTCCTCTTCGTTGATCTCGGGCAACGCGTTATGGAACAAGGTGACGTCATCCCAGTAGTTGTAATGGGCTGCCACGTTTTCTTTGAGTGAGATTTGTACATGCTCCCGCTTCCGTTCCTCCGTTTGATTCATGGTTCTTCCCCAAGGATCCGTGTGTATTTTGTACGCTTTCCCTTCAAGGTATCATATAAGCGGTTATGTATATTCCCATTCAAAAGAATCGTGTCAATCCCGTTGCGTGCGATGCGTTGGATCGAGGCGAGCTTCCCTTCCATTCCTTTGGTGACGTCCGCGTGTTTGTTGGAACTCGTTGCAAGTGTTCGTAATTCTCTAGCAGTCGTTGTCTCGATGAACGAGGCATCCGGATGTGTCTTAGGGTTCTCGGAGTACAACCCGTCCTCATCCATCACGAAAATCACTTTCTCTGGTTTGAATCGGGCGGCAAGGAGCTCTACGAGGAGGTCTCCGGAGCAGATGGAAAACCCAAGGGTCGCATCGAGGGCGACGTCGCCGAAGGTCACCGGGAGGAACGCGTGCTTCACATAATCTTTGAAAACCTTGGTGTCGAAGTGTGAAACCCGATGGTTGCGAAGCGTGATGACCGCATGGGGTGGGATTGACACCGCGGGAAGGCCGTGGTTCTGGAGGCTTGCGAGCACCAGGTTGTTCAGCCGTTGTACCTGAGCATGCGTCAAGGCGAAGCCTTGCAGCTGGTTCTTTTTCTTGAAGCCGTTGTTGAGGTCGTACTGTTTCGCAAGGATATGGCCGAATGAGCCTGCGCCATGGACAAGGATTATTCGTTTGCCTGCGCGTTTCACCTGCGAAGCGAGATCGTCCATGACGTCTTGCTTGAAGCAGCAGTCCTTGGCTTTCTCCGTAATCACGCTGCCGCCGAATTTGACGATGAACATGTGACACCAGCATGACTCTCGCTATAAAAAAGGATTGTGATAGTCCGGTAGCAGCTGTTGTACAGAGGATTCGTTACTTGTGTCGAATGAATGGTTGCTTGTCCTTGTTCTGCTCGTTGATCAGCCACAGCGATATCGGCATCCCAGCCCCTGGCCGACGCATGACGCTCTGCGTCCATTCCATGATTTCTTGGTCTGATGTGTTCGTCCGACAGTCTTCACAGATGAAGAACTTGTCATCGAAGACGAGCCCCATCTGATGCTCATCGAGATGAAATTTGTGTTTACACATCTCGCATTTTTTCTCGAGAATGATTATCTCCTCCACACACGAGGCGTGTTAGTGCGTTTCATTATGCTTTTGTGCTATAAAACATTTGTGGATGAGCGACAGAAAAAAAGGGGAGAGAGGGGATGGGATGCCCTCCTTGACAAGTGGTGGCAGAGATGCGTTGGGAAGGGGCTGGCATGTCTCCCGTGGCGCTTGTCAATTGTACCTGTGATGGTCGTGCGTGGTTATAAACCTACGATGGGGAGGTGGGCGAAAGTAACGCCAACGGGTGTCCGAAAAAAAATCTCGCTAAAGTATTTAGATCAAATGAATGGCAAATTTACATTCAGAATCTCCAGCAACGACAGATTGGAGGAGGTCTACTTTCACGGACCGTCCAAGGGCGCTTTCCCACAGTTTCTGGACAAACGCTTTCGAACAATGACAGTACGTCAACGAGACAGATGAATCCTTTGGCAATCCTCTCAGGAGGCTGCAATAGCATCTCATCGGTGGAGTAAGCGAAAGAGGTACATACGACTGATAGAGGATAGTTCCCTCTCGAGAGAGCCGTGTTCCTTTCATGGGTTTTCGTTGCTCTGCCTTTAAAAACGCGTCAACGTCTTTGAATTTCTTTCGACGCAGTTTCGCTGCATCGATCACTCTATTGTTCACTGAGGCGCAATGCTGGCCGCAGCTATGCATGATGCGCATCCGTGTTTGTTCGTCAACGGTCGAGTCTAATCGGTCCATGGTGTCTCGTACAAATAGCGCAATGGTTTCTTTGGTCGATGATCGTGTCACCTGGTCGCTTCCTTGCATGATATGGTTCCTCGCAGTCTTCTCTGCGATATGTTCCACGGTCTTTCCCAACTGTTGTATCATACGAACATCTGTTTCGGTCATTTCTATCCTCCGATTCTTATTAGTTGTTGCATCGTGCATCCATTCTGTATTGTTTAAACACTCTTCCACTTTGAGGAGTCACTATCGCATTCTTGGGATGTCGTAGGGTTCTTTAGCTGGGTGCCAATCGACATTAATCCACGGTATGAGTATGTACCAAAAGGTGAAATAGCCAGGGATAATTTTCGGTCGAAAGAGTGGTCTTCCCCAGTAGTTCTCCTCCCAGTGAAGTAAGAACGCGTTCATGAATTTTGCATCGAGATGGTTGTTGAGGAAATTGTTATGACTGAACGTGATTCCATAAGTAGTGCCGACCTTGATCCCCGTCTGACAATTCTGTATCGTATTGTCACGCACGGTCCCGCCCCCTGCCCAGACATCAATGCCTACACTGCAGTTTTGCACGATGTTATGCGCAAAGAGACCCAAGGGAGCTCCAAAGGTAACACTGCTACCGATGAACGTATTGTATTCATCATCATCGTACAGGCCGTAGCTAAAAAGGCCACTACTATCATAATTAAACGTGTTGAACTTAAACACACTATGGTTGCCCTGGATTCCTGCACCCAACTGCGAATGATTCATGGTGTTATTGAAAAATCGACAATTCTCACACGTCCAGTAGAAGCAACTTCCGCAGTCATCAAAGCTGTTGTTCTCAAACGTGGAATTGGTGACATGTTCGAGATAGATGCCGACATCGACATCGAAGATGGTCAAGTTTTTAACGGTGATATTATTACAATTGTAACAGGCAACCTGCCCCGCGCCTTCCACGACAACGCCATGTTCTCGATTCAACAGCACAAAAGGTTTGTTGTTCACCGTATTATTGGCAAGGACTCCTAGTGCTTCCGGTCGTAGGGAAAAACAGCTTTTGAACAACCGGTTGCCTACGACGTCGTTGTTCGTCCCGCCCGTTACTTGGATACTGCCGTGATGTGATGATTCCCCGACAACGGTGTTATTGATGATAGCATTCGCATCACCAGAGAGAAGCAGATCGAAATCCACCATGAAGTTGTTTGTAATGATGACCCTTTTCACGTGGACAGCGGAAAGGAAAGTTGACTGTAATGTGTTGTTTTGAATAATCCAATCTTCAACACTAATGATGTTGAAGGCATACTGACAGCGGAAAGTGTTTCCTGCTATGTAGGAATGAACTCGTGCGTGTGGACAAGAAACCCCACGATTGCTGATGAGGATGTTACCGATGATGGTGCTATTCCCCGATTTCAGAAAGATATCGTAGCTGTCAAACGAATCCGATGGCTGGGTAATGGTGAATCCTGAGATGACTGTCTGGGGGGCGTTGACCGTGATGGTGTGCGAGTCCTTTCTTCCGTCCAGCTGCGTCGTCGTTTGATTCTCCCCAAGCAGCGTCAGGGTGGTGTTGATGACGATGTTTTCGTTGTACGGGGAGGAATCATGATACACAAACACCGTATCCCCAGCACTTGCATTATCGACAGCGTCTTGGATGATACTATAATTCCCTGGACCAACCCCACCAACATACAACCAATGACCTCTTGATTCTGATGGTGATTTTTCAATATTCTGTGCAGTCGACGGAATGATAGCTGTCCCGAGGAACAAAAGAATGATGACAACCGCCAGACTTTTCTGTGTTGGAATCGTGTGCATGAGATCATCCCCCAAGAGGACAGGGTGTGCGTGCAGGGTGGCGATCGTATTCAAACCATGGGAGGATGACCCCTATGCCGCCTTCATAGTTAATAAACGCGATTCCTACCACGAGCCATCCGGGTATTCCGTGTGGGCCGACCCCTATCCAGGTATCCCAGTAATTCCCTATCCAGGTATCTTTGTTACTTATATAAAAACCAATAAGAAATACAATCATAGCTCTATTCCACCAGGGGTCCCGGGCGTCCCGACTGAAATTTTTGAAATTATTTTTTGTAATCGTGTTGCCTCGTTCATGCTGATACTCTTCGTCAGGATCGTACACGCCGATGGGACAACTCTCGATATCATTCCCGTAGATGGTATTCCCCGTACCAGCTATTCGTATGCCATATAAGCATCGTTTGATGCTATTA
>Ga0153915_10006782_pt1 | contig 10768 bp, 15 predicted proteins | sample Opewatmetagenome_2_FD_107003 | JGI IMG/M metagenome (GOLD analysis project Ga0153915, IMG submission 107003) | Freshwater wetland microbial communities from Ohio, USA - Open water 3 Core 3 Depth 3 metaG | ecosystem: Environmental > Aquatic > Freshwater > Wetlands | place: USA: Ohio, Lake Erie...
ATCAGATCGTCCAATCCGCCGAAGCGATCATGGATAGGATCCGTTGGGGATACGAGAAACTTTTAGAAGAAGAGGCTAAGGAACTTGTCTGGATGGTCCAATATAATACCATTATCAAGGCTTACGAGGTGGCGGAAAAATATGTGAAGGAGATCAATTATACGGCAGAGGATATCGAAGAGTTCTGTTTTGCCTTAGAGAACACTCAAAAGATTCCCTATCTCATCCCAGGACCAGCCGGCGTCTACATCTCTGCATTATGTAATTATGCGGGGGAAGAAGAGATCGCCCTAAAACTTTCTGAACTGAAGACGGAAATCAATCTCATTGGGTTTCGACTTCCGAAAGGAAAACGATTGTTGATCGAAGGAGATACGGGTGATTTCACAGGCATCGGCCTCGAAGGTGGAGAATTGGTCGTTGAGGGAAATGCAAAAAACTGGACAGGGGCGGGGATGAGAGGGGGAAAGATTTTGATTAAGAAGAACATTGGTCTCCACACTGGTGAATGGATGATGGGAGGAGAGATTTATGTGGGAGGGAGGGTAAGAGGGCTGGGAAATATTGTCGAAGGGAAGGTCTACGAAAGGGATAAACTAGTTTATCCAGGCAAAGTGCGGTATCCCAACCTCTATTATTAAAATAAAGAAAAGACTTAGATGAACTCCAGAGATTAAGGATGGAAAAGCAGAATTACCAGTCGATCGTTGAAGAGATTTGGCCCAAGTTGAAGAAAAAGCATCTCTACCCTGAGATCCCTATGCCCAAGGTCAGTGGAACCTCTGACCCTAGCCAGGTTGGGGGTGAGGAGAACGAAGGCGTTGGGTTGGAGATGAAACAAAAGCAGATGACCATCAACAGTGTTTTTGTATCAGAGATGAAAGGCAAAATGCCAGAAAAAAGGGTGATCGAGGCGCTTCTCGATCATGGGATTACCCATTACACTTTCTGCCCATGGGATTTCAATACGCATCTCAGGCTTTATGCGGAGGCCAAGAAAGTGGTGGGCGATAAAGAATTGGCCAAACAGGTGTCCAATTACTTTATCGATGTCATCGCGGATACGCATTGTGTGAAAAAGAAGTTTACGGAGATTCCAGAATTGCATCGAAACCTGAAAAAAGGGGCGCTGGAGGAAGTCATCGCCTTCCTTTACCAAAAGATTTGGGGAATCGATTTGGGAATCCAGCCTTCCAAGATGAGTGGGAAAGGACACGCAGACATTGTCAGACGGCTTGCACGAATCCCTTATTTGGATCGTTCACGGTGGGGAGAGAGTATTCAAAAGTTTGCCCGTTCTCTTAAACCCCTTCTCATTGAAGAACAGAAACAACAAGGGGCTAAGGGGGGAAAGGGGGAACCCAATCCTCAAGGGGAGCACGATTTAAATAACTATTCCTATGAAGAGATTGATCAGGGTTTGAGAGATTATGCAAAACAAACCATGGCATTGACTGAATTCAAAGATGTTGTGGAGGACTTTTCGGATGAACTAAAAGGGGCGGGTTATGGAATGGAAGGAGGGATGGGAAGGGGTCAAGGGAATCTCATCGATGGAGACGTCCTTTTTTATATGAAGTTGGCCGAAAATTATTCGATCCCTCTGAAGAAAGTCTCTTTGGAGGAGAAAGGGTCTTTGCATCCTCATTCCCATTCTCCATGGGAGATTGGGTCACCCTTTCAAGATGTGGATATTTGGACCAGTTTTGGGAAGATTATGCCAGGCATCACTCAGGTCTGGACGAAAAGGGAGGGAAAAGGGAGAGGGAAAATTGAAGGTGTTCCAGATTGCTTAATTGCCATCGATTCTTCAGGAAGCATGATCAATCCTCGAAAGAGCCTCTCCTATGCCGTACTGGGAGCAGCTTGTGCCACCAATGCCTATCTCCAAAATGATTCAAAAGTGGGCGTCTATAATTTTAGCGATGCCCCCATGGGGGGAAAGGACATCTTGAATTATACTGACCGGCGAGAAGACATCTACCGCGTCCTTTGTAAATATTTTGGAGGTGGTACAGCCTTGGATTTAGAGGATTTGATGCCATTGATTCAAGGGAAGAAAAATTTGGATCTTTTCATCATTACCGATATGAAGATTACCAACCTGGAATCATTGATCGGATTCTTTGGACAGATTCAAAACAGGGTAACGGCGGTGCATATTGGAGACAATCCATACGCGGCCCGATTTGAAAAGGCGGTTGAGAAGAAGAAAAACATCAGCATCTATACCGTCAAACGAAAAGAGGATATTCCTCACATTGTTCTCGGGAGGATAAGGGATTATTTTAATCCAACTCATATAAAAAATTCTTGACTCCTCTCCCTCGAATCCTGTAATTTATTTCTAGGTCATTTCCCCGTTGAGGAGTGGGGAATGGTAACAGAAAGGATCTGCCTTTCATGATGGGAGTTTTTGAATGAATCAAGAAATCTTAGAAGCCAGATATACACACCAAGAGATTATCCGAAAATATAATTGGATTGCTCCGATCTATGATTTGTTTGGAGTTTTGATGGAGTCAAAAGCCCGTCAACGGGCATTGGATTTCGCGGCCATTCGAAATGGGGAAAAAGTTTTGGAAGTGGCCCTTGGAACCGGACTCAATTTTGTGGAAATACTGAAAAGGAATCAGAATGGGTGGGTGGATGGAATCGATGTTTCCATGAAGATGGTGGAGAAGGCAAGAAAAAGGATTTCCAAAACAGGGCAAAATAATTATACCCTCTATCTCTGCGATTGTCGGCATCTCCCTTTCGAAGATGAAACGTTTGATGTCATCATGAACCAATATCTTCTGGACATCCTTCCGGTTGAGGATTTCATTCCCATCCTTTTGGAATTTAAAAGAGTTCTAAAAGATGGAGGGAGAATTATATTAGCCAATATGACAAAGGGGGAAAGATGGTTGAATCAAATTTACGAAGGGATTTATAAATTAAAACTCCCCCTTTTAGCAGGATGCAGAGGCGTTATGGCCCAACCCTTTCTCGGAGAGATTGGATTTAAAGAATTTCACAGGGAATTTATATCCCAACTTGGATTTCCATCGGAGGTAGTACGGGGGATAAAGAGGAACGGGCTTGATTAAAATTAATGATCACCTTGAAAAATGATTAAGATTTTTGTTGACTAAAGATTAGGCATTTTGCTAAAAAAATGGTGATTAGGCCATTTTTAAGTTAAAAGATAAAGGTTTTCAACAGGGTATTCACAAAATATGTGGGAAACAGGTAGAACTTATTAATTTTATTTAATAAATTAAAAGGGATCAGTTAGAGGAGGGCCATAACTGATCCCAACCAATACATCAAATGGGGGTGAAACAAGGAGGTGATATGGTTTGATGTACTGATCAAATAAATAATAATATATAATAATAAAAAAATCAATAATCAAAAAAAATTGGCATAGGTTTTGCTGGACTAATGACGATGAAAAAAATTTTATTTATTATTTTATGGACCTTGTTCTTGGTTATGGGAGAAATCTCCTTTGCAGAGGTGTATAAATGGGTCGATGAAAAAGGAGTGGTCTATTTCACGGATGATATTATGCAAGTCCCGGAGAAATATCGACCTAAGACTGAAAGAATTGGATTGCCAGAAGGGAAAGAAGAGACAAAAGTTGGAGGGGAGTCCACGCCCAAGAAAAAAGAAGAGACCTATAAGGATCGATTAGGTAGGGGAGAAGACTATTGGAAGGAACGCGTGGAGGAGTGGAGAAAAAAATTAAGAGGATACCAGAACGGTTTGGAAACCCTGAGAGCTAAATATAATGAATTGACGATGAGGTATAATGATTCAAAGAGCACGGCTGAGAGGGGAACTCTCCGAATAGAAAGAGAGCAGATCAAGAGCGAAATGGACCAATTAAAAATTCAAATTGACGAAGCCAAGAACATGCTCGACAAAAAGATCCCAGAAGAGGCTGAACTTTATAAAGCAAAACCAGAATGGGTAAAACAATGAAATTATTTCATAGGGTTTAAAAAAAGTATCCACCGAATGAAAATCGACTCAAAAGTTGATAACCTCCCTTTTTAAAAGAGATATTCTTTCAGCCCCCATCTCCAAAATCCTCGCTCTAATAATAAAATATGACAATTTGTAAAAGGTTCTAAAAAATAATTAAGTTGGTATCATTTTTGCTTATAATTTATTATATAAATATTAACTTAACATGATAAAATATTAACCAAAATTTGAATTCATATTGTAATTTATAGCAAAAACTGAAAAAATGGCATCAAAAATGCAAATTTATTTAAATTGAGCCTAACCATAAATGAACAAAATGGATCAAAATAATCCAGCCACTTCACAAACTAAAATGGGTGTCCTGGCTATTGAAAAGAGGAAACATCCTAGGTTTAGCGTTGAGCTGCCTCTTGATTATTCTCGTGTAAATGGAAAAGAAACCTATGGGGGAATGGTGGCCAATGCAAGCGAAGGGGGTCTCCTTGTCTACCTGCCTGAAAGGATGGAAATAGGGTCTTTATTGAAAATTGAAATATTTTATGTAAGAGGTTTAGAATTGAATACAATTAAAGCGGTGGGGAAAGTGGTCTGGGCTGATTTAGCTGCCAGGGAAAGTTGGGGGGAGCACCGATATGGATTACAGTTCGAGAATATTGATGAAAATGATTTTAATCGATTGACGACATTATTAAAAGAAGTAGGAAAATAAAATAGGGATTGAAATGAATAAAAGTATTTCCTAATGAAAGTCGCAGAGCGAGATAAAAAATATGTTGAATTATTTTAAAAAATTATTTAAAAATAGGGAGGAAGAAATGGATCAGCCCTGTTCGGGCATGGCCGAGAGGGGGCCCTAATTTTCCCCTTCTATATAAAGCGATTAAAGATCTCCCTTGATATGGTTTAGGGAAAAACCACTCGGCATCAAAGGAACATCATGTATAGATTAGATCAAGAAGAAGGGAGATATAGAGTCCTCCTCATTGCCATTGGGGGTAACACTGAAGAAGAAAAAAACTCTTTCTGTCATAGTCTTTCTAACAATTATGTTATTCCTTTCCCTCTCTTAAAAAAGATTGTTGACCGCTGCCCCATTATCCTCAAAAAAAATCTCTCTTTAAAAAGAGCCAAAACACTTGCTAAAACTCTTAAGTCTTACGGGGCTACCGTCTCTGTTGAAGAAAGAAGACATTTACCCCCCATCTCTCTCGAATTTCAGGAATTGGTTCCGCATCAGTTGGCCCTGGAGTCATCCTATCTCAAAAAGGCATCGAGGGGAACACGGAGTGTCATAGGAAGGGCAAAAAATATATCGGATGAAGCATTGAGTGATACCTGGGCACTTATTCAACTCTTTGATGCCTTTGAAGAATTTATTACATTTGAAGAAGCCCCCCTCACTATAAACCCTCTCCCCCCAGGAGAGAGTTCTCCCTTTAAGGTACTGTTTGGAGGAGACTTTACAATTAAAAGGATTTCTATTGCATTCAAAAATGCCTCAGGGCAACCCATCCCAGCAGTGGATAAAAGGAAAAAGAGGGAATGGGTAGAGGTGGAGATCAATGATGAAGGTGTACGTTTTTATTCCCCTCCATGGATATCCAAAGAGGTTGAGGGAAGACCTCAAGTCATTGAGCTGACCGAACCTGCAGAAAAAATGGTTATGGAAAAGGGGAAGGAAATTCAAAAAGAGACCCTCCCCCACCTAAACCAGGAAGTGGGTTCTTCCCCTGAGGAAGAGATAAGAAAAAAGCCGGGAGGAGACGCGGTGGAGGTCTCCAAAGAATCCCTTTCACTGACCCTTGATGAAGATTCTTCAGAGAGGATGTTTGAACCCTTGGCAAAAGATTTTGAGATCGCTCCAAATTTGCTAGACGGAAATGAATATCCGGCAGGGGATGAATTAAAGATCGCTTTTGAACATGAGACCTTTCTAACACTCCCCCCTCATTTATCAGAAGAATTGGAAGATACCACAGAAGAAGAAGCAACTTTGAGTGATTTAGAGCCTCATTCTGATGATGGAGAAGTGATTGAAGAATCGCGGGTTGACGTTTCTGTATTTGAAGAAGCCACCCAATTGTTAGAAGATATTTCTGAGGGCACCCAGGAGGTCGAGGTAGAAGAGAGAATAGAGGAAATAGAGGAAAGGGGTGTAGAAGAAGAGAACCCTCCCGTCTTTTCATGGATAGAGAATTTTAGAGATGCGATGGAAACCTATTATCAAAAACCTCATGATATTTTTTCGATATGGTTTAATGAGTGTCGAGAGGAGGGCGAATTTAAGAAACCCCTTCATTCCCTTTTGACCATATTGGTTCATGCCCGGTTTGAACAGGGGGGCCCGTCTATTAAAGCGTTGGAAAACACACAAAGGGTATTCAGACTCATCGTTCAACCGGACCTTCTCCTTGAGGAGATTCCGCCTCTTGAGGGGACACCCTTTGCATCTGGAGAAATTTGGAAAGAACTGTTTTATAGAGCGATCCCTAAGGTTCAGCAAATTGGAAATGCTATCCTTGAAAAAGATAGATGGAGGGCCTTTGATTTAGAACAGGCGATCCAAGTCATCCCTCATATGGGTCACCCAAACAGCCAAATGGCCATCCGATGGGTCAACAAATTGATTCCAGATGTCGTGGAACTTAATTTTTCTGATACCCCCATCTCCATTGGTGAAAGTCTCTACAGAGTGGCTTCGAGATTAGGGATTGTGGATCCACATTTCGACTATTACCAAGGTAGGAATTCGATGGGAGACATTAGAATTCAATCTTTTGCTAAAATGGCTTTTCCTCAAAATCCAATGAAGATTGAGGAACCGATGGCTTGGATTGGGAGTGAAAAAGAGCAGGGAGGACATTGCTTCCCTACCCAACCAGAATGCGAGGGGTGCCTCTTTGAAACCTTCTGTCTGCGACTTTATATTCACTTTAACCCGTCAGAAAAAGGGATGAGAGAGTGATTTAAATATTGGTTGGAGGATGGTGGATGGAGAAACTAACTCCGCATATCGAAAGAAGGAGATATCCGCGGATGTCCTTAGATTTGCCGCTTGAATATCGGGTGATCAATGCCCCCTATGCTCTTGGAGGATTAGTTGTGAATGCGAGTGAGGTGGGGCTTCTCATCAATTCCATCAAAAATATACCGATCGGTTCAAAATTAAATATTGCTGTTTTATTTCCAAAAGGGTTTGAATTGACTAACTTTGAAGTTTTAGCCGAAATCATATGGAAAGACCTTTACTGGGAGGAGGATTGGGAAGGATACAGGTATGGACTAAAATTTATTAAAATATTAGAGGAGGACTGCGGGAAACTAAAGCAAATTCTCAGCGGTGAATTTCAATTGGGTGAGATTTCTTCTCGTCCATAGAAAGTGAAGAAAGGAAACGTGACAGAGAAATGGGAAGCGAAATCCCATGTAGGGATGGTTAATTTAGAAAGGAGGAGACATCCCCGATTTTCCATTGATTTGCCAATAGAATACCAACTTATCCCCCCCAACATCAACCATACAGGCCGGGCCCTTAATTCTAGCGAGGGTGGGTTGTTGGTTTATCTTCCACAACAGATAGAAATTGGCCAACATCTGAAAATAAAACTCTTTTTTGCATCGGGTCCTCATTTGAATTCCATTGAATTGGTGGCAGAGGTGGTTTGGATGGATATCCATTTGTGGAAAGAGCGGGGGGATTACCGATGCGGAGTCAAGTTTGCCGATATTTCCCAAGATGACTTCAACAAGTTAAAAAATTTTTTAATAAGCCTTTCGGAATAAATTTGTCCCCTCATCGCCCTCCAGGAGATAAAGGATTTTGTTCTCTTGTCAAAAGTATAATTAAATTTTATAATATTGGTAAAGGAGTAGAAAGATGAGTGGGAAGAGTAGTTTTCCTTACCGGAAGTACGATCGGAAACCACATCCTCATATTGTCAAGCAAATTTTAGAGGATAATGAATTGATCGAGATGATGAAAGAGGTGCTTATTCAGGAGGGACGATCCTGCCCCTTTTGTCATCGTAAATTAAAGGGAGAAGCCAAGGTAAGGGAAATTTGGTAAGAGGTCAAACTAAAAAGAGATGACTTGGAAGAGAATCCTCTCTTTTTAGTTTAAGAAACAGGTCTAATCGAAAGATTCGAAAATAACTTCCCTTGTCAATTCGTGTGTATTAAATATCCTCATCTGGGAATTCCCGAGTAAAGGAGAATTGAAAGGGTTGAACAATAAACATATTTGCCGCATCGCTCACCCCTCCGGTAGGAATGGTGAAAGGGAGCGAGACGACAAAAACGGCAGTCCCCAAAATTCCAACAACCACCCCAATAGGTCTGGCAACAATTAAATCTACAGCACTCCATTCTTGTCCGATGGGGTCATTCCTAACCCATTTACCTTTATCTTCAGCCCACCCTGTCGAATAAAGGCTGCCCATAACCAATGAAAGGGTCAATAATAACAGAGATAACTTTTTTAGTCCTTTCATAGGATCTCCCTCCTTTACGGTTTATTTTAAAAAAATTTATCAAAATTAAAGTGAATTGTCAAATGTTTTTAAAAAAGCAAAGTTGAGTTGTCATGGTATTAATTTAATGGAGTATTCTCATCACCCAGAATGAAAACCCCTTTACGATGAATAGTTTGAAGATAAGCAAATGGATCTTCAAGAGATATAGATTGGCCAATAAAGTTTCTTTTGTTAACTTCACCATCGGTTTATCCATAATTTAAAACGAAATATCGGGAATTCCAGAATATGATCTTTATATTTAAGGATTTGGTTAGGAACCCAAGAATTGTAATAAGAAGGAGAAGAGATGAAGGGAAATAATTTATAATTAATTCAAAAAGTTGAATCATAATAATTTTTTATGCAATTTTTTTGCCAATCCAAAAAATTAAATCAAAGGTGGATAACTTATTGAAATTTGTACATAAATATTTTTGAGCTTAAGGAGATGTTTTATACAATAATTTTTAAGAGTGACAAGATTTGTTATTTGGATAAAAATTGTCATTTTGAATTCTAGCTTTTCTATTAAAACCAATAGCTCCTCAAAGGGCTATCATTTCATTCACCAGCCGTATTAACTTCCAAGTGAGAAAGCAATTTCTTACAACGCAAAAAGTCATTGGTTCCTTAAAACACTTGACAATTGAATCAAAAATCGCTATATCTACTCAAAATTCAAGGGGATATTTTGGTTTCTTATTGAGCGATGGAATGGACATTACTTCTCAACTCTACTTTTGAGCCATTAAAAGTAGTCACGTGGAAGAAAGCGATCATCATGGTGATGCTTGAAAAAGTAGAGGTGATTGAAGAATACGATCGTAGGATTCGCGGCGTCAGTTTTTCCTTACGGCTGCCCGCCGTGATTCGATTAAATCGGTTTATCAAAAGGAAAACTCCCATCGTTAAATTTTCTCGCCAGAATCTCTATGTACGCGATCGGGGAAAGTGTCAGTATTGTGGCACCCCTTTTGAGCACAAGGAATTAACCTATGACCATGTCATCCCGCGCTCTAAGGGTGGTCAAACAGAATGGACCAATGTCGTTACCTGCTGCACGGCCTGCAATCTCAAAAAAGGTGGGAGGACACCTGAAGAAGCAGGAATGTCGTTGATCCGAAAACCCAGGGCACCCATCTGGATACCCCTATTACCGATGAGCCTAGGGATCAAAGAGACCCCAGATCCTTGGAAAGATTATCTCTACCTTAATATGGAGTTGACCTCTTAATCTTTCGCCATGGAAACCGATATTCCTAAAATACTCTTGCCTCTATTAAGAATAGGTCTCAGAGATGAACGGTGGAGTAGAATGGGTGAGGAGGAAGGACCGATTAAGACTCTTTACAGAAATGAAAGAGGGGTAAGGTATCGCGAAGGGATGGAAAACAATGAAATACCTTTGGGCTCCGTGGAGGATGGATTATATTTTACGGGATAAGGGAAAAGGCTGTTTCTTTTGCGAAAAGCTTAGAGAGAAAAGGAATGTAAAGAACCTTATCCTGTATCAGGGTGAGTATGTGTTTGTGATCATGAACAAGTATCCCTATACCAATGGCCATTTAATGGTTGTTCCCAAACGCCATTGCCTCGATTTGGAACAATTAGAAGCGAATGAATTAAGGGAGATTTTTGAATTATTAAAAGCCTCCGCACAGGTGCTCAAGGCAAGCCTTCATCCACATGGGTTTAATATTGGAATGAACATTGGGAAGATCGGAGGGGCTGGAGAAGACCATCTTCACTTCCATATTGTCCCGAGGTGGACGGGAGATACCAATTTTATGCCGGTGATAGGAGAAACGAAGATCATCCCTGAATATTTAGAAAAAACCTATCAGAAACTTCACTCTACCTTTATGGGTTATCTGCGAAAGAAAGAGCGTCCAAGAAGGAGGATGAAAAGGTGAGATGGGTCAAGACATTGCTTTGGATGTTGGTCTTTTTAATTTGTTTTCTTTTTTGTACTCAAAATCAAGACCCAGTTACCCTTCGATTCGTTCTCTTACCATGGGAGAATTATCAATGGTTTGAAATTCCCAAAATTCCTCTCCCTCTCTTTCTGGTCATTCTTTGCTTCATTTTTTTAGGAATCTTGATCGGAGGGATAGGAGACCTTTATAGACGGTTTCAACTCAAAAGAACCCTTCGCCAAAATCTGAAAACGATCGAGAGGTTGGAGAGGGAGATTCAATCACTTCGGGGTCCGGGTTTGGATCAGCCTTCTTTTCTCAAGAAAGAAGGATAACCTTTTGATCAGTGAAGGAGAT
>Ga0153915_10006783_pt1 | contig 10767 bp, 9 predicted proteins | sample Opewatmetagenome_2_FD_107003 | JGI IMG/M metagenome (GOLD analysis project Ga0153915, IMG submission 107003) | Freshwater wetland microbial communities from Ohio, USA - Open water 3 Core 3 Depth 3 metaG | ecosystem: Environmental > Aquatic > Freshwater > Wetlands | place: USA: Ohio, Lake Erie...
CGGCCGTTCTCAACAACTACTACATTCTAGAGAAGGTCAAAAAGATTGGGGGGGCGAGCGCCCCCTTTGCCCCGGGCCGCCACCGGATCGAGCAGGTCCGGTACAGCTGGGAGAAGATGACGAAGGAGACGGCCGTCACCACGGAAGACGTGGCGCTCCGGATGGCGGATTTCGGCTTCCACCTTTGGTCAAGCCATCACCCGTTCATTGTGCCCGAGCCCTTCACCATCGAGCCGACGGAGTCTTACTCGAAAGCCGAGATCGACGAATACCTGGCCGCCCTGAGAAAAATCTCTGACGAAGCGTACGAGGACCCGGCGAAGGTCAAAGGCGCGCCTTACCGGAGCGTCGTCCACAGGATCGACCACAGTTCGTTCGATGACCCGGCGAAATGGGCCATCACCTGGCGTTCTTACCTGAAGAAGCACGGGAAAGGCATTTGACCCCATGTTTTTCGGACTGCTAGAATCATGACTATGACGGGAAAAGCCAAGGCGCACGTGCTCGCTTTGGGGGACGTTCACGGTGTCGCCCAATGCTACTTCGCCGGAAAATACTCCAAGACCTTCGGGATTACAGACTGAGTGAGAAACATGTACGACGGCCGAGTGGAGGTGCTGGCCGAGGGTGACAGGGCGGACATCGATAGATTTGTCGAACGCTTCAAGGACGTGACTTTCCCCCCTAAAATCGGTCCAGGTATTGCGAGAAAAACCTGGCAAGTCCAGGCTGGAAAATCTCACTTCAGAGGTGGTAAATTGAGCGGGGGCAGGTCAGGCGCGGCTTTCGGGCATCATGACCGAGGCCATGGTCGTCTGGGCCCATGTCCTGTCCGGCGCGTTCGCCGCCCTGGCGGCCATGCTGTGGGCCTCCAAGCTCGGCTCGGCTGCCCCGAAACGGGCGACGACTGGCTCATCGTTTCCTTCGCCGTGGCCATCATTGGCGGGACGGGCCTGAACGGCTGGATCATCTCGGCCCTGGGGATCTTCATGGGTTCGGCAATCTTCATGCTCATCAAGCACGGCCTGGTCGAGGTCAAGGCGAACCCCTATTACGCGAATTTGTTCCTCGGCCTGCTCATCCTTCTGACGATCGTCGTCGACCGGGTCCGAGAGATCTACAGCGACAGGCAGAAAGCGCGGTAGGCGATGGAGACCGGATCCCGCCCCGACCTCGTCCGCCTCTCGCCACAAGGGAGATTAACCATGAATAGAATGATCCGCGCCACGGCCGCACTGGCCTACTTTTTCCTGACCGCCGGCCTCGCGGCCGCGGCCGAACCCCAGGCCTCGAAGGCGTTGCCGGCCCCCGACCGCGGCTTCCTCAGCTCGGAGCCGGGCGCGACCTGGGAACAGGGGCTCCTCAGCGGGAACGGGACGATCGGCGCGAGCGTCCTCGGCCGGCCCCTCGACGAAGTCGTCGTCTTCAGCCACAAGCACATGTTCGTCCCCGAGCGCGACCCGCTCCTCCCGCCGGCCACGGCCACCCGGCTGTTCGAGATCCGCCGGCTCATCGATCGCGGTCTCTATGCCCAGGCGGGCCAGCTGGCGGTCGACGCCTCCGTGCAGAAGGAATTCCTCTATCCCGACGCCCTCATGCCTGCCTTCGACCTGCGGATCAAGATGGCTGCGGAAGGCCCCGTCTCGAATTACGCGCGCTCCACGGATTTCGCGACCGGCGAAACGACCGTCCATTGGTCCGACGGCCGCGGCGTCTTCGAGCGCCGCCTCTTCGTTTCCCGGGCGGACGGGATTGCCGTCATGAGGATCACGGGTCCCGGTCGCGGCACAGTGAGCTGCCGGCTGGAGCTCTTGCCCCGCGAGCCGAGAAACCGGAGGTTCAAGGAAGACGTCACCAACCTGGCCACGACGGTCGACGCCTCAATAATGACCTTCCGCCACGGCTTCGCCCGCGCCTACGCGGGCAGCATCCAGAGCCTCGAAGGCGTGGCCCGGGTCGTCGTGCAGAACGGGACGACGGCCACGGACGGTCCCGTCATGACGGTCAGCGGGGCGGACGAAGTCCTGGTCTTCGTCGACATCAAGGTCCTCGACGACCTCGAAAAGTCCCTGATCGAACGGACAAAGAAGGCCCTATCCGCTCTGCCCGCCGATTACGCCGGCCTCCTCGCGCGGCACGCAAAGATTCACGGGGAGATCTTCCGGCGCATGCGGCTCGACCTCGGCGGCGGCGCCGACTGCGGGCTAACGTCGGAGGAGCTCCTGGCCAAGACGACGGACGCAGAACCCTCCCGGGCCCTCCTCGAAAAGGTCTTCGACGCCGGCCGCTACAACATCCTCTCCAGCACGGGCGACCTGCCGCCGACGCTCCAAGGGGTCTGGGCCGGGACCTATGACCCGCCCTGGGCTAGCGACTTCACCCACAACGGGAACGTCCCCTCGGCCATCGCCTCGATGCTCATGGGGAACATGCCCGAGCTCCTGCTCGCCTACACGTCCTACATGGAATGGCTGGTCCCCTATCTCGAGGTCAACGCGAAAATGATCTTCGGGGCGCGGGGGATCGCCCTGCCGTCGCGCTCGACGACGAACGGCTACAACAACGCCTTCGAGGCGGACTTCCCAGGCCAGTTCTGGGTCGCCGGCGCGGCCTGGGCAGCCCACTTCTTCTACGACTACTGGCTCTATACGGGCGACCGGAGGTTCCTGGCCGAGCACGCTCTGCCGTTCATGGCGAAAGCGGCTCTATTTTTCGAGGACTACCTCACCGAGGGCCCGGACGGGAGATACGTCTTCAGCCCGACCCAATCGCCGGAGAACGCCCCCTCCAACACGGGCTCTCAGGTGACATTCAACGCCACCATGGACGTCGCGGCGGCCAAGGAGCTTCTCCGCAACACGATCGCCGCCTCCAGGGAACTCGGCCTCAACCGAGACAAGATCCCGGTCTGGGAGCGGATGCTGGCCAAGATGCCGGAGTACCTCGTCAACAAGGACGGCGCCGTCCAGGAATGGCTGACGTCCAAGCTCGAGGACGACTACAACCACCGGCACAGCTCCCAACTTTACGCGCTCTTCGACGGGATGCCGGACGAGATCGCCAAGGACGTCAAGCTCCAGGCCGCCTTCAGGCGGCTGATCGAGCTCAAGCTCGAGCGGCACTGGTCGAACTGGCAGAAGCAGGGCGGCTTCATGTCCTTCGGCTTGGTCCAGCTCGGGCAGGCGTCGGCCAGCCTGGGCCAGGCGGACCTCGCCTACCGCTGCCTGGTGCCGCTCCTCAACCGCTACTGGTTGCACAACCTGGCGTCCATGCACAACGCCAAGAAGCTCTTCAACACGGACATCAGCGGCGGCCTGCCGGCCGTGCTCATTAAGATGCTCGTGGCGTCGGACACCGGCGTCGTCCGGTTGCTTCCGGCATGCCCGGCGGCCTGGCCCTCGGGAACGATCGAGGGCGTCCTTTGCCGCGGGCAGATCGAGATTGAGCGGCTCGAATGGAACGGCAAGGCAATCCAGGCCGTGCTCCGGAGCGGCAAGACGCAGGCCGTGACGCTCTACGCGCCGGGGGAGATCAAGAGAGCGGCGGTGAAGAAAGGCGGGGCGGCGGTCCAGGCCGTAGGCGACCCCCGGGCGCGCAAGCTGACGCTTACCGCCGGACAGGACGTCCCGATCGAGATCGAACTGAAGTGAGGGCGGGGACCGAACCCCGCGCGGTTTTCGCCAAGGAGCTTCGGGAGCGACGCATAATCAGAATCACGGTCGCCGGCATCAGAATCCTCGGGGCGTTCTTCCTCCTGGCGCACATTCCCCCGGCGGCTTCCGGGCGCCTCACGCCCAGTGAACCGGCCTCCCCGCCCCTCTCGAAGGAGTTCTACGTCTCGCCACAAGGACGGCATCTGGATGTAAAATCTGCCGGCCGTGCGGCGGGTCTGGCTGTTCGACAGGCCGGACATAAAGGACCACATCCTATCGGGCGTGCTTCTCTTCAGTGACGGCAGAGCCATCAGGGTCGGGGAGCTCCCCAACGACGCCCGCTCCGCCCGGGAGATCACTTTCCCGGTCAAGACGGTCTCCGGGGTCGTGTTCGCCGTGGATACCGTCTCCAAAGAAACTGCGAACGTCGGGCTGGCAGAGATCGCTGTCTTCAAGGATTAGCGACGTACGGAGGACGCGGCGTTCTCGAAAACGGTCGGCCGTTTTGATATCCTGAAGCAAAGATTATTCAAGAGGCCAGCCCCCGGGGGACTGCCCCTCTTCACAAAAAGGAGGCAAAACGTCATGAGCAAGCGTGCATTTCTGGTCACGATCATCATCACGGCTATGGCATTCGTGATCCCGTCGCTCACCGCCGCCCAGAACACGTCGACCGATCCGATCCTGACCGTCGACCGGATTTTCAACTCCCGCGAATTCTCCGCCGAGCGGTACGGCCCGGCCCGTTGGATGAGCGACGGCGAGTCCTACGCGACCCTCGAACCGAGCGCCGAAGCCAAGGGAGGCCGCGACCTCATCCTCTACAGGGCCGAGACAGGGAAGCGCGAGGTCCTGGTATCCGCGTCCAAGCTCGTCCCGCCCGGCGATTCCGAGCCCCTGGCGGTCGAGAACTGCGACTGGTCTCCCGACGGCAAGAACCTCATCATTTTCACCAACTCCAAGCGGGTCTGGCGGCAGAACACCCGCGGCGATTTCTGGACCTACGACCTGGCTTCCGGCCGGCTCCACAAGCTCGGCGCTGACTTCGAGCCGTCGGCGCTGATGTTCGCCAAGCTCTCGCCGGACGGCGCGACGGCCGCGTATGTCGTACATAACAATATCTATGCCGAGAACCTGGCCACGGGACGGGTCCGGCAGCTAACGTTCGACGGCGGCGGGGACATCATCAACGGCACGTCCGATTGGGTCTACGAGGAGGAGTTTGGCGTCCGGGACGGCTTCCGTTGGAGCCCGGACAGCCGTTCGATCGCCTTCTGGCAGTTCAACACGAGCGGCGTGCCCGTCTTCACCATGATTGACAACACGGATTCCCTCTACCCGCGGCTGACGAGCTTCAAGTATCCCAAGGCCGGCGAGACGAACCCGGCCGTGCACGTCGGCGTCGTCCCCGTCTCCGGCGGCTACCCCGTCTGGATGAAGGCGCCCGGCGACCCCCGCGACAACTACATCCCGTGCCTCGAGTGGGCCGGGAATCCTCACGAGGTCGTCTTCCAGCGCCTGAACCGGCTCCAGAACACGAACACGGTCTACGTCGGGGACGCGGCGACGGGGGAGGTCCGGCCCGTTTTCACGGACCAGGACGAGACATGGGTCGAGATCATGCCCGAGTTCCTCTGGCTCGCCGGCGGCAGGGGCCTTCTCTGGCTGAGCGAGCGCGACGGCTGGAAGCACGCCTACGAAGTCTCGCGCGACGGGAAAGAGGTCCGGCTCCTGACCCCGGGGGATTACGACGTGGTCGGCGTCGACGGCATCGACGGCAAAGGCGGCTGGCTGTATATCACCGCTTCGCCGGACGACCCGACGAAGCGCTTCATCTACCGCGTCCGAATAGACGGCCACGGGAAGCCGGAACGCGTCGGGCCGACGAATCAAACCGGCGTCCACCGCGTTGAGATCTCGCCTTCGGCCCACTGGGCGTTCCACACGTACTCGACGCTCGACACGCCCCCGGTCACCGAGCTCATCCGGCTGCCCAAGGGCGAGGTCGTGCGAACCCTGGCGGCCAATAAGGACCTCCGGGCGAAAGTCGACGCTCTCAAACGGAAGCGGGCGGAATTCTTCAGGCTCCAGATCGGCGGCGGCGTCCAAGTCGACGGCTGGCGCATCCTGCCGCCCGATTTCGACCCGGCCGGGAAATACCCGCTATTCGTCTACGTCTACGGCGAGCCGGCCGGGCAGACGACTCAGGACAACTGGGGCGGCAGCGGCTACCTCTGGCACCTCATGCTCGCCCAGCACGGCTATATCGTGGCCAGCTTCGACAACCACGGGACCCCGGCGCCGCGCGGCCGGGCCTGGCGGAAGAGCATCTACCGCCAGATCGGCATCCTGGCCTCGGCCGACCAGGCCGCGGCTGTCCGGGCCGCTCTCGCCGCCTGGCCCTACGCCGACCCGGACCGCGTCGGCGTCTGGGGTTGGAGCGGGGGCGGGTCGATGACCTTGAACGCCATGTTCCGCTATCCCGACCTTTATAAGACCGGGATCTCCGTGGCCTCGGTTTCGAACCAGCGGCTCTATGACACGATCTACCAGGAACGCTACATGGGCCTACCGAAGGACAACGAGGACGGGTTCAAGAACGGCTCGCCCCTCACCTTCGCCAAGAACCTCAGGGGCCACCTCCTTATCGTCCACGGCACGGGCGACGACAATTGCCATTATCAGGGATTCGAAATGCTGGTCAACGAGCTCGTAGTCAACAACAAGGCGTTCACCATGATGTCCTATCCCAACCGTTCCCACGGCATCTTCGAAGGGAAGGGCACGACGCTCCACCTCTACAACCTGTTCACCAGGTTCCTAAACGAGAACATGCCGGCTGGCCCGAAGTCCCGCTGAGCCGGGTCCGTTCGGTTTTAGGGAGTCATCGGTAGGACGACTTTTCCCGAGGGACTAACGGGGCAGCTCACGGCCGAAGCCAGCGCGCAGCGCATTCTCATACGCCAGGGACGCCGCATAGAGGTCCTGGACGGCCAGGCCGACGGATTTGAAGAGTGTGATTTCGGAAGCCGACCGGCGTCCTTCGGCGCGGCTGAGAAGGACATCGCCCAGTTCGGTCTCAAAGCGGCCGCGGCCGATCAACCCGGCGGCTAACGGCTGAAGCAGGTCGCCGGCCTCTTCCAAAGCCGCCTCACGCTGATCGACAATGACGCGGGCGCGGCAGACGGTTTGAGGCGGAATCTCGGCCTTCTCCGGCTGGTAAACGCCGACGGCGTTGATGTGCGCGCCATCGGCCACGTCCCGATCATCGAACACGGGCGTTCGGGAAGTCGTGGCCGTGCCGACGATGTCGGCCCCTCGGAGAGCCGATGAGGTGTCGGACTCAACACGGACGACAATCCCCAACTTCGGCGCCATGTCGCGGGCAAATGAGGTGGCCGCGTCCTTGTCAGGATCGAAGACGCGCGCTTCGCGGAGCGGGCGAACGGCGGCGACGGCTTCGAGCTGGGCGCGGGCTTGCACGCCGGCGCCGAAGATGGCCGCGACCGTGGCGTCGGGGCGAGCCAGAGCGTCGGTGGCGACGCCGGAGGCCCCGCCCGTCCGCAAGGCGGTCAGCGCAGCTCCATCGAGGATGGACAGAGGCGTTCCCGTTCCGGTGTCGATTAGGATGACGAGCGCCTGGATTAACGGCAAGCCAGCTGCGCGGTTGCCTTCGTAAAGCGTCAGGAGCTTTAGCGCCAAGCGGGCACTGCCCGCGCTCTGGCTGGGCATGATCAATACGACACCCTTGCCTGGGGAGGCGAACCGGGTGCGCAGCGGCATATCCACGGCGCCAGAGGCGAGGTCTTTAAACGCACTTCTCATCGCCTCGATGGCGGAGATCATAGGAAGGGCCCGGCGCACATCGTCACCTCCGAGATAAAGAAAAGGCGGCCTTGTCATCAGCGTATCACCTTCTGCGGCTTTTTCGACTCGATGGCTTCAGGGCCCTGGCTGACGGCGCCATAGCCAAGCCACCCTTGGCCGTGCAGCGGAGCTCGGCGGGCAGCATACGGCCCACGGACAAGACAGCGTCGATCGTCTCGTCGAATGGAACGGGATTGATGTAACCGCCCATAATCAGATCGGCACAGACGAAGGCCGAAGCGGCGGCCGCAGCATTACGGGTATGGCAGGGGATTTCGACGATACCTTGGACGAGGTCGCAGACCGAGCCCATCGTGTTCTGGAAGGCGATGGCGGCCGCGTCCAGGGCTTGGGCGGCGCTTCCTCTGCAGGCTTCGACGATGGCGGCCGCGGCCATGGCCCCGGCCGCGCCGATCTCGACCTGACAGCCGGCCACCTCGGCGGCGAACGTGGCCCGGTAGGCCGTGATCAACCCGGCGGCTCCGGCAGCGAAAAGCGCCAAAGCAATGTCTTCGCGGGACATGCGGCGCTCTTCGGCCAAGGTCAGGAGGGCGCCCGGGATCGTACCCGCTGATCCGCCCGTGGGCGCCGCACAGACGACGCCCATAGCGCTGTTGACGTGCATAACGGCTAGAGCCCGGGCTGCCGCTCGCGTCTGCGGGCCGGTCACCGACAATTGGCCGGCGGCTGCGGCCCGGAAGACGGCGCCCGCGCTGGGAGCCAACAGCTGCATGCTCCCGAATTCGCCCGCCAATCCCTCTTGCGCCGCGGCGGCCATGACGTCGTAGCGGCGGAGCATCTCGGCCAGCGCCTGCTCGCGCGTCATGCCGAGCAGGCGGCATTCATATTCGAGGCCGGCGCGTCCCAGGCTCCAGCCCTCGGATCGGGCGAGGCCGGCCAGGGCTGCCGCGGAGGCAAACAGCGCCTCGCCGGTCTGAATGAAATAGACCGGAGGGGCTTCAAACAAGATGGCGTCGGGAGACGCAACGTGTACGGCCTGGCGTATATCCTCGGTCAAGGCCTTGGAGCGCCTGGCGACCAGAGCGAGGCGGTTCTCGCCCGCCGAAGTGACGGCCGGTTCGCCCATCAGGCTGCCATCGGCATTCAGCGCGGCCGGCAGGCGGGGCAGGACGTCGCCTTCGGCCTCGACAAGGATTTCGAAGGCCGCGCCGGTGAAGGAAACAGGGAACGCATCGAGGCGGGTGATCTCCACGTTTCCTCCCCCGATTGAACGCGCCTCGAGCACGAAGTCTGGACGCCCCACCCGGCCGATCTCGATCTCCATAGCGTTGGGATGGTCGGGGTGCTGAAGACGCCGCTCGACGAATCTGAGGTCGAGGCCGGCGGCGGCGGCGTCCCCGAGCGCGGTGAAGAACGACTCATCGGTCAGCGGCTTGCCCTGAAAGCCCGTGGCAAAGGCCCGGTCGGCACCCTGTTGGGCATACGTGCGAACATAAGAGCCCTGCGGGTCGAAGGCGATGGTGACTCGCTTGAGGGAATCGCCGGCTAGCCCACGGACCATAACGGCGATGTGATAGGCCGCCGCGGTGTGCGAGCTGGACGGGCCGCGCATGACCGGCCCCAGCACGTGGTTGAAGATGCCGAGGGATTTCATGTCCGTCCGCTCAGGGTGTGGTCGGCTTCTTCTTCAGCGAGCCCCTTCCCGTCCATGAGAACCGGGGAGGCCTTGATCAAGGCCTGAATCAATCTGAGCGGCTTATCTTTGAAAGTCCGTCCCGCATTCATGACCTACCCCTCGTCAAGATACCACGTCCAAAGTGGGATTTTCAATCCATGAACAGGTTGCCCTGATGGCGGCCGAGGAGAGCGTTGATTTCTTGACACCCGTCCGGGGCCGACAAGCGCCTGGCGATGGAGCGGGTAGGGGAGGCCCTGTTTCCGGCACGTCAAAAAGACGCCAAGGAGGAAACGGCCAGCCCCACGACAGACTCTGTAACCTGAGCACCCTCAGTCAGTTGGGCGGCTCATGACCCCGAGGTAATCGGGACTTCGAATCCGCAGGTCGGGAGTTCGAATCTCCCCCGGCGCACTCTCTTTTTGCCCCTGCTATATTCAGAAAATCAAAGACTTACGATGAGGCCTGACCCGCTCACCGTATCCCGTCCGAAACCGTAATTTACCTGCGCTTTCAGCCTATTCTGTCACGCCACGGGCACACGGCCAGCCGAATCGGTCTCGGAATCTTGATATTCCATACGGGGGTGGTAAACTAATCGATGAAAGAGGAGGGAAGAAATGTGGATATTTAAACTCGTCGTTGGGTTGTCTCTTATTATCTTCGGGGGGGGATGGTGGCGTTGGTGGCGGATGATGATTTCTCACTCTTTGCAAAGAATGGATTGCTCTTGTCCCCTCTGTTTTACGTGGGCGTTTTCATTTTTGCCGGTGGGGTGGTGACTATCATACAGGCCATTAAGTTGAGGGCCAAGGATAAAGAGCCACCGTCTTTAGACCTTCGCGGGGAGAAGAAATAAACAGGACATAGAAGCGGACCATCGGCTGGGCGTTGAGGCCGGGGAAGTCCCAGACCTTGCGGCCTTAGAACCGGCGCTTTCAGTCGATTTTGGCACGCCACCGGCACACGGGTCGCAGTGGAGATGCCGGACCAGCAGGGAGGCCTCTGGGACGGACGCCCGCTTACTTATGGTCGCGAATCCGGGCTTTGCCGCGCAATCTATCCAAGAAACTCGCCCGGTCCGATTCGGACATTCCATCGAGCTGAATTGTCTTGTCTTTTCCCTGCAACGCCCCTGTTACGAGGCCAATCAACCCACCGGCGGCTCCAATAACCGCGACCCCGGTGATGGTGTTGCCTGTATCATCCCACTCACCTGCCGATTGAGAATGGGCATATAGGCCTCCGCCGACCGCGCCGAACAGAAACCCGAAGAGCGCATACGACCCCGCCTTGGATTTCTTGGCGACCCTTATAGCCGCGATATAGGCAAGGCCGACCGATTCGTCTTTCTGGGCAGGACTTAGTAAAAGAAGCGAATCCGGCTTGACGGCGATGAGCTCTCCCCAGACAGAATGCCCGTCCTTAAGTGTGATGACGAGGTTCGCACCCCGCCTTTCCCGGGCTGAAAGCGCTCCGGGAACAAGGAGTATCAAACAGGCCACGACCGTCGCGACCAGCTTGTCGAGCTTCTGTTTCATGGAACGCCTTCTTCATCCGGGACGACCTCCTCTTTGGAATTTTGCCACAAAACTAGCATTTTCGGTGGAC
>Ga0153915_10006784_pt1 | contig 10767 bp, 13 predicted proteins | sample Opewatmetagenome_2_FD_107003 | JGI IMG/M metagenome (GOLD analysis project Ga0153915, IMG submission 107003) | Freshwater wetland microbial communities from Ohio, USA - Open water 3 Core 3 Depth 3 metaG | ecosystem: Environmental > Aquatic > Freshwater > Wetlands | place: USA: Ohio, Lake Erie...
AAAAACGTTTTTCCATTCTATTCTCCCAATCAAAACTTATTATGAGAACTTAACAAAATAGTAAGAACTTGTCCGTAAATAATTATCTCTTTAAATCCCCCTTGATCCCCCTTTATCAAAGGGGGAAACCATTCACTCCTCCCTTTGGCAAAGGGAGGTTGGGAAGGATTTTCAAAGATCTCAAGTGTTACTATTTACACCTTAATTACCTGCGGGCACTGGGCCTCGTGAGGATGATCATTGCCTTCGTAGATCTTGAGCTTTTTCAGCATTTTCCGCCCCAAAGAGTTTTTCGGCAACATCCCTCTCACTGCAAAAAGCAATACTTTCTCCGGGTGATCCTTTAACATTTTTCCCGCATTTGTCATCTTCAAACCACCAGGGTATCTGGAATGATGATAGTAAACCTTATCGGACATTTTTTTGCCAGTAAGGGAAACCTTTCCGGCATTCACGACAATCACAAAATCCCCTGTATCCACATATGGTGTATAAATGGGTTTATGCTTACCCCGCAAGCGCCTTGCGACCTCACAGGCAAGTCTGCCCAGGATCTGTCCTTCTGCATCAATGAGATACCAGCTCTTGACAACGTCCTCTTGTCTCGCATTATACGTTTTCATAAAATTCACCCGAGTGATAAAATGTAAGAAGAGAAGCTACGAAATTTCAATATATTTGTCAAGAAAAAAACCTGTGATGAATTAAAATGCTTTACTTCCCGCCAATCTTCCCGAGGCCATAGAGAGAAAACGCCGCCGCGAAACTCTTATCATCCTGAGTTTCCGTGTATCTTATTTCAATGGTCCAGCACTGTTTACTATAGTTGAGGCCATACGTCCTCTCTATAGTTCTATGATCTAATTCATTTCTCCTGTACACATGAATCAGAGAAAAGTAATTTGTGAGCATGGCTTTTAATGAAAGGTTGATTTCTTCGACAGGAGCCTGAGAATATCGATACGTGGTAAAAGGCAATGCGGAGCCATAAGGATTCACTTCCTCAGTGACTGTCTTGGCATTGCGATATCCTGCGGTAATCGAATCTCCCCGCCAGTCACTCACCGTGACATCATAATTTATCTGTTCCCATTCACCCGACTTTATACTGTATTTGTTGCGCGCGAGAAAAGTGAGGTGTGGAAAAGGTTTTACATCAAGTTCCATATCAATATCACTGAACGGCCTTTTGTCTCTTGGAGGTGTCGCCTCCCCCCTTCTTGCCTCTTTGAAATCGTAAGTCTGTGCCAGTTTGAAACGCAGCAATTCCTGGTAACTTTTCACACCCCCCTTTTCATTCAATCTTGCCACAAGCGAATTGGTCAAAGCATACGTGAGGGTGTTTTGTTCCGGTACCCGGGTTACAAAATCAGGCGCATCATCCTGATAGGAATAAGGAACATAAGTATATGTTATTTCCGGCCTGATACCATGTCGGATTTTGTCGATAACCTCGCCACCGATATCGAATATCCTGTGGATTTCAGTCGTCGCGGTCGCTCCCGCAGTGTAAATTCCCCGATCACCATGTTTACTATAGACAGTATTGCCTGTGTCAAGATTATCATCCCGGTCCCAGAAGGTACTCTTCACCCCTATCTGCGGGGTTACCTTAAGATAATCTCCCCAGCGCAGCGGTAAGGAGAGAACCGGTTGTACATCATAAAGATGCCCCTTTTGACCTTCGTTTCTGTAATAATAATCGTAAGTCGCATCAACCTCGAAATACAGGGGAGTTCCCCAGAGTGGTTGTTTTATCCCCTTCAGGGCAAATTCAGGATATTTCTGCAACGTTGCATCATTTGATGCACTTGCGAAATCATCGGTGTAACGGACAAGTGCGGACAGGCTGTACAGCTGCCAGTTTTTGACCAGACGGACCGACGAATCGAGGGATCCGAGGGATTCATCACCCACAAATGATACTCTTTTAAATTTTTGCGTTTCCGTTGCCGAATAATTACTCAAGTAGTAGTTATGCGAGGTAAAGTCCTTGAAGTACCAGTTATCGGATACCTTCCGGATATCAGTTCTGAGGAAAAAAGAAGGACTGAAAGTAGTCTCGTGATTGAAATAGTATGACCATCTCTTATGGTCGGATTGCCAATCTCTGCTCGTTACTCCTACCGTGGTTCCGCTTGGATCCTTACCGCGCCAGGTATCATTCATTATATCGCCATAAAAGGTGCCGAACGAATTATTACCGAGGAAATATCTGAATTCAACACCCTCTTTAAACCCCCTCTTGTCCATGTACCGCTGATAAAATGTCGCATCAGTACTTTCTGAAATCGCCCAGTAAAAGGGAAGTTCCACATCCAAGCCTAACTTATTTTGGGAATAGGCAAGATGGGGAAGCAGGAATCCCGATTGGCGTGTGGTCTTCGCAGGAAACAATAGATACGGGGTGTAAAAAATGGGGATATCTTTTGCCAGAAATTTGCTGTTTTTCAAAGTGCCATAACCATCAATGGTTACATTCATTTCACTACCCATCAATCGCCAGTCGGGGAAATTCCCGTCACATGTGGTAGCCGTCGCATCTTCGATATGGTATGTGGCTTCTCCTGTTTTCTCTATTTTTAACCCTGAGAGGTAAAAATGATTTTTAGCCAGAAACACCTTTCCCTCATAAGCGATGCCGGTTTTCGTTTCAATGTTGAACTGTACTTTATCTCCCTCAAGAATATCGCCATCGCTTATGACCATCACATACCCTTGTGCCAGGGCTTCATTGGATGTCCTGTTAAGGGACACAGATTCCGCCAAGAGAGAGCCCCCGGAAAAGACTATGAAAACATCCCCCTTTGCGTGATAGGTATCCTTCGCCTTGTCATAGGCGATGCTTGATGCTTCAATTGTTACCGGTCCCTTGGAAAGATCAGCCTTAGCTGCGCCAAAACCATGAACAGGAAGGAAACAAAGCAGAAAGATTACACCAATCCTCGCCAATGGTCCTCTCAATGCCATGAGGAATAGTTTTGCACAGGTCTCATTATGAATAAACAGTGTCTTCATAGTGACATTATGGTATTTTTGAAAATATTCGTTTAATCTCACCAACAAGATAGAGCGATCCCGTTACACAGATAAGATCATCTGAATCGGCTATGGATAACGCCCGCTTCAAAGCCTCATGGGAGTTCTCCGCAACCTCGACGCGACTATTGTAGTGCCGTGCGACCGGCACGATTACCTCAGGCGGCAACGATCTTTCCATATCCGGCCTTGTGATAATCAGTCGATCCGCAAGAGGACCCAGCTTTTTCAACATAGCCCTGTGATCCTTATCATTGAGAACACCAAAAATTAGAATTAACTTTTTGTAAGAAAAATCCTCCTTCAATGTCTTGGACAGGGCAGATACACCGCCTGCATTATGGGCGCCATCTACAATGAGCATCGGGGCATGCTGAAGGACCTCTAACCGTCCTTCCCATCGCACATCGCGAATACCGGTAAAAACTGCATCAGCATTCACGGCAAACCCCTTCATGGCGATAGTTTCCATAACACCAAGAGCAACGGCGGCGTTCTCGATCTGATGCCCTCCCTTCAAAAGGCACACGAGGTGGCCATAGTTCTTTCTCACACCCTTATAGGAAAATAATCCACTACCGAGCCTTTTGACTTTTATTTCCCTGCCAACTTTGATTAACTCCGCCCTCCTGTCACGGCAAATATTCGCTATAATATCAAACACACTCTTTTGTTTAACCGCAGTGATACATACCCCTCCATCTTTAATGATGCCGCCTTTTTCCCGGGCAATTTTTTCCAGACAGTCCCCTAGATATTCTCCGTGATCGAGGGATATATTTGATATGACGGATACAAGGGGCGTGACCACATTAGTCGCATCAAGCCTTCCCCCCATCCCCACTTCCAGGACAGCGATATCTACGTTTTTCCTACAAAAATAGAGTAAAGCAACAGCAGTGAGATACTCAAAGTAGGTAATATCTTCTGTAGTCTGCTCCTTTACCTCTTTTATATATTCCTCCATCTCCTGCGGGGAAATCATGGCGTCATTCACTTTGATCCGTTCCCGGATATCGATCAAGTGTGGAGATGTATATAAACCGACACGAAAACCACCGTGAGAAAGGACGGATGCCACCATAGCGGCAATGGAACCTTTACCGTTGGTTCCACCAATCAAAATGGTCTTGTACGCAGTAAAAGGATTATTAAAACGATCAAGAAGTCGTGTGATAGGGCCAAGACCAAGACGGATATTTACACATTTTATTCCATAGAGACGTTCAAGGGGATCCTGCATTTAGCGAACTCATAAAATTTGTAAAATGAAAAAAAGGACGGCTTCGTAAATAGTTTCAGAGGTATGGCGCTCTTATCGTTCGCCTAAAGCGGGAGATAAGGAAAATACGTAACCTCATCAATAAGGTCAGATGTTAATGACCTCACCATCTTGAAGAATACGAATATTTCTGTTTTTGATCATAGCGATCTCATTCTGAATAGACTCACGGTACTGGAGTTTCATGTGATAAAGATATATCGGGGGATTGAGGACATGCAGTTTCTTTAACTCTTCTTCCAGACCTGAAGCCGTCAGGTGGCCTGTCACATCCGCAATATCTTTCATACTATTGGGAAGCGATGTTTCCACAAATACTGCCTTCAAGTTCCTTATATTGTTCGCAACATTCCACACATCTTCCGTAGGACCCGTGTCTCCGATTATTACAATGGATCCTTCTTTAGATTCAATGGCATAACTGACGGTCTCAATAACGTGATTCACGAGGACAGCTGTCACATTGACATTATCGAGCGCAACTTTTTCCCCGGGCCTGATAGTCTCAAATTTCAGGACCGGATTTTCAGGGCTCGGGAGCAAAGAAAAATCAGGCCAAATGATATTATTGAAAAGATAGGTTTTAAGTGTATCGATAATGTTCTGGGTACCCACGACAATGAGAGGTCGGTCTTTCTGGAGATAGCAGATATTATCTGCCAGAAACATGATATCCTTTACATGATCGAGGTGGGCATGAGTGACAAGAACATAATTTATCTTAATCTGCTCTTCAATAGTCAGCAAAGATGTAATAGTTCCGGCATCGATCAGAATATTCCCGTTCAATAAAAAAGTCGTCGTATTGCATCCGGGCGTTTGTGATCCATGGCAACCCAATACCCTGATTTGCATTCCTTTCCATCCTCTCAATATGAGCCTTAACTTATAAAGACTGGAAAAAAGATCATAGGAGCTGTCACAAGCGGACGAATTCTATAAGTTTTACACAATATACAACAGTTTCCCCATGCCGGCTGAACGTTAGCATAGCTTTGCTGTTCAGGCAATAACTTTATCGCCGGTTATGACTTTTTAACAAAAGTCCATCACCAACTTTCTAAGCCGGTAGACTATTCTGGTACTACCTTGTAGACTTCATCCCCGGGACGAACACGATCAGAAACCTTGACGCCAATAAAATCCCCTGCTACAGCTTTTTCAATCTTTTGATTATTAGTTTCCATCGATTCAATCACACTTGTCATATCGGTAGTATGACCGGAAACTTTAATTGTATCCCCTATCTTTAACTCGCCATCTGTAATCTTTATGGCCGCAACAGAAGGCTTTGAAAAAAATTTTACAACTTCGCCTATCTTTTCTTCCGCCATGCCTAATCCTCCTTCTAAAGAACAACAAGGTTCACCGGGGCAAAGAACTGCTGACAAAGGTTAGTTATTGAAAAAACCGACAATGCGAAATGAAGTATATTTTTTCTGATAAAAAAACAAGAGAAAAAAAGAAAAGCAGGGTGAGAGAGGAATCCCTGCTTTTGCATTAAAATTTTTTGAGGATGCTGATGTGATATTAATACTGATTTTATTTCATTATTTTTGCGCAACAACCTTCTTTTTTGCTTGTTCCGGAGCTGCTTCCTGAATAAATTCGATTATCGACATTGGGGCATTATCACCCGCACGATTACCCATTTTCATGATCCTTGTATAACCGCCTGTGTGGTCACGATAACGTGCCGACAGCTCATTAAAAAGCTTTCCCACGATTTCTTTGTCCCTCACAAAAGAAAGTGCCTGCCTCCGTGCATGAAGATCTCCTCTCTTGCCCAGAGTAATCATTTTTTCTGCAACTTTTCTCAATTCTTTGGCTTTGGCATCTGTTGTAGTAATCTTTTCATATTTCAAAAGGGAAGTAACCATATTTCGCAACATAGCCTCCCTGTGACTTGTAGTTTTGCCCAATTTCCTTCCTGTTTTCCTATGACGCATTTGCACTATCTCCCTTCTCAACCAACCTATGTTCTTTTATCATTTCGCGCCTATGTTTTCACTTCCTTTATTCTCTTCTTTATTCCAGGGAGGAAAATCCAACTTCATACCGAAACTAAGGGCCATTTCAGCAAGAATTTCCTTTATTTCATTCAGAGACTTCCTGCCAAAATTTTTTGTTTTAAGCATTTCGGCCTCTGTCTTCTGAACCAGTTCCCCAATCAAGTTAATACCAGCATTTTTTAAACAGTTAGCCGACCTTACCGAAAGTTCCAGATCATCAACATGTCTTAAAAGGTTTTCATTCACGGTCTCTTTTTCTTCAACGACTTCCTGCTGCTCCTCTTCATCAACCTCATCAAAGTTGATAAATATATCCAATTGACCTTTCAGTATCTTCGCCGCATACGCAAGGGCATCTTCCGGAAGAACACTGCCGTCCGTCCATACTTCCACGATGAGTCGGTCATAATCAGCAATCTGCCCTACCCTTGCGTGCGTAACCGTATAATTGACTTTTTTTATCGGTGAAAAAGCTGCATCAATATTGATCGTCCCTTCCGGTTGATCGGCAGTTCTTTCACTTCGCGCAGGCACATATCCCTTACCTGTCTTCACAACAAGCTCCGCCTTAAATTTGTCGCCGCCGGTGAGAGTCGCAATGAGGTGATCAGGATTGAGAATCTCTAACGATCCGTCAGTAATAATGTCTGCTGCGGTTATAGCCCCTTCCCGCGAGGCATCAATATAGACGACTTTCGGCCCATCCTCATGCAGCTTTAGACGGACACCTTTTATATTGAGTATAATATCGGCCACATCTTCTTTAACTCCCGGAATTGTCGAATATTCATGGAGGACACCGTCAACTTTCAAAGAGACAATAGCCGCCCCCTGAATAGATGACAAAAGCACCCTTCTGAGAGCATTTCCGAGGGTAATACCAAATCCCCTCTCTAAAGGCTGACATGAAAACTCTCCATAAAAGCGCGTATGGGTACCTTCATCAATCTCAATTCGCTTGGGTCGTATTAAACTTCGCCAGCACTTTTGCATATTTTTTATTCCCTACCCTTCGGGTATTTATTTAGAACATCATAGAATTACTTAGAATAAAGCTCAACGACTAACTGCTCCTGAACGGGCATAACTAATTCTTCACGGGAAGGAAGAGCTTTTACCACGCCTTTAAAATTATCTTTGTCGAGTTCCAACCATTGCGGAATGCTTCGTCTGGCAACTGTCTCCATTGCCTCAATTATCCGTTCAACCTTCCTGCTCTTCTCTCTTACCTGGATTTCACTTCCCACATCAACCAGATATGACGGTATATTTACTGGTTTCCCATTGACTAAAAAATGATCATGCCTTACCAACTGTCTCGCCTCATTCCTCGAATTGGCAAAACCCATACGGAAGATCATATTATCGAGACGTCTTTCCAAAAAAAGCAAAAGATTTGTACCTGTTATTCCTTTCTGTCTATCAGCCTTTCCAAAGTAACCTCTGAATTGCCTTTCCAGAAGGCCATACATCCTTTTAAGTTTTTGTTTTTCCCTTAACTGCACACCATAATCAGAATATTTTCTGCGAATCTGGCCATGATCACCCGGAGCATAATTCCTCCTTTCAAAGGCACACTTATCACCATAACACCTGTCTCCTTTGAGAAAAAGTTTCAAGCCTTCTCTCCGGCACAACCTACATACGGATTCTTTATATCTTGCCAAAAAAAACCTCCCAATTATCTGAAAATTCTAAATTCTATTATTCAAACTCTAAACAAATTCCAAATTAAAATATCAAAATTCGATACTTTTTTTTCATTGTTGTTTTGATATTATTTAGGATTTCTTGTTTAGTGTTTCCCTTGTTATACTCTCCTTCGCTTCGGAGGACGGCATCCGTTATGGGGGATCGGCGTAACATCCCTGATAAGACTGATACTGAGCCCGGCTACCTGTAACGATCTTAATGCCGATTCCCGGCCTGAACCAGGCCCCTTCACATACACTTGAACCCGCCTCATCCCCTGTTCCTTTGCCTTTTTGACGGCATCCTCGGCTGCCACTTGCGCCGCGAATGGTGTACTTTTTCTCGAACCTTTAAATCCTTGTGTCCCGGAAGACGACCAGGCGACTACATTGCCGCTGAGATCTGTGATTGTAATAATTGTATTGTTAAAGGTAGATTGAATATGTACAATCCCCTCGGGTACATTCCTTTTTTCCTTTTTTTTCCCTGTTTTTCTCGTTTGTTTTGCCATTTCTCCTCCGGATCAGTACATGCTATTTCTTTTTACCGGCAATTGACCTTCTCGGTCCCTTCCTGGTTCGTGAGTTTGTGCTGGTTCTTTGCCCCCTCACGGGAAGTCCTTTCCTGTGTCTTAGTCCACGATAGGCTCCGAGATCCATCAGTCGCTTCACTGACATAGATATATCCCGTCGTAAATCACCTTCAACCCTGTGATCCTTATCGATAATATTTCTTATAGAGGTAATTTCTACATCAGCAAGATCATCTGTTTTTTTATCGAAACTGACATTCGCCTTTTCAAGAATATCTCGCGCTTTGCTCCTTCCTATTCCATATATGTACGTTAACGCGATTTCCATTCTTTTGTTTTTGGGTAAATCCACTCCTGCAATTCTTGCCACCTGATAACCTCCTGACAATAAATAACTTTTGCCCTATCTATCCCTGTCGCTGCTTGTGTTTGGGATTCTCACAAATAACCCTCAAAACCCCACGCCGCTTGATAATTTTACATTTATCACAAATCTTTTTCACAGAAGATCTAACTTTCACAATACCCACTCCTCTACCAGATTGCTCTAAGCATACTGCCAAATGCACTCCGCTATTTCCGGTTTATTTTGTCCTGTATATAATCCTGCCACGAGTTAAATCGTAAGGAGAAAGCTCTACGGTCACTTTATCACCAGGTAATATCTTGATAAAATGCATACGCATCTTCCCTGAAATATGGGCAAGTACCCGGTGTCCGTTTTCCAGCTCAACTCGGAACATTGCATTTGGTAAAGTTTCCACTACCTTACCTTCTACCTCAATTGGTTCCTCTTTTGCCATAAAATCCTGTCTCACTCAAAGACCTTTACAAAGGCCTCTCTTTGAAGGGACTCCCCTCAAACTCTCCCCGCATCGAACAAGGGATGTGCTACTTCCCGCCGACAGCGGGCGATAAATCCATCTACGATAGATATTGATGAACTCGAAAAACCGAAATCCTGCTTCGCGAATGGAGAAATAAATTTCAGTTTAACATGCTAAGGATATCCGGACCGTCCTCGGTAACCGCAACAGAATGTTCGAAGTGAGCCGATAATTTTCCATCCTCTGTCACAACCGTCCAGCCATTATCAATTACTTTGACCTTGTATGTGCCCTCATTGACCATCGGCTCGATCGCGAAAACCATGCCAGTCTTTAATTGTAATCCTCTCCCTCGTATTCCGTAATTGGGTACTTGCGGGTCCTCATGAAGTTTTTTCCCAATCCCGTGGCCCACAAAGTCTCTCACAACAGAAAACCCAGCAGCCTCAACGCAATGCTGCACCGCAGCTGATATATCCCCAAGTCGGTTCCCGGCTCTCGCCTCTCTGATGCCATCGTAAAGTCCCTGTTCGGTAACCCGAATCAATCTTGTCGCCTCCTCAGAAATCTCGCCAACAGGGACTGTTATGGCAGCATCTCCATAATATCCTTTATAATATGCCCCAAAATCGAGACTTACAATATCCCCCTCAACTAACACCCTGTTTGAGGGTAATCCATGAACGACTTCTGAATTCACCGATATGCACAGGGAATAAGGATACCCCAAGTACCCCTTAAATGCCGGTTGTGCTCCCTTTTTTCGTACAAGCTCTTCTGCATAGCTATCCAGTTCACTGGTGGTTATACCAGGTCTCACCTTTTCCTTTAATGCGTTTAATATCTCGGCGACAATATAATTGCTCGCTCTCATTTTTTCAATTTCTTCTGGCAGCTTCAGGATGATCATTACCCTTAACGCCTTTTTGCAATGCGTCCTTTCTTCATGAAGCCCTCATATTGTCTCGTCAACAAATGGGTTTCTATCTGACCTGCCGTGTCCAGAGCGACACCAACCACTATCAGGAGAGCCGTTCCGCCAAAATAGAAGGGCACATTGAAGTAGCTTATCAGTATACTGGGAAGGACACACACCGCCGATACATATATTGCCCCACTAAAAGTCAGTTTCGACAATACATCATCAATATATTCCGCCGTTTTCTTACCAGGCCTTATCCCTGGGACATATCCACCATATTTTTTCATGTTATCGGAAACATCGGCAGGATTAAAGACTACGGCCGTATAAAAATAACAGAAAAATACGATGAAGGCGACATACATGGACTCATAAATCCACCTCCCCGGAACTAATGCCTGAGAAACTACCTTCATCCATGGACGATCGATGAAGTTCGCAATCGTCGCCGGAAACATGAT
>Ga0153915_10006785_pt1 | contig 10766 bp, 8 predicted proteins | sample Opewatmetagenome_2_FD_107003 | JGI IMG/M metagenome (GOLD analysis project Ga0153915, IMG submission 107003) | Freshwater wetland microbial communities from Ohio, USA - Open water 3 Core 3 Depth 3 metaG | ecosystem: Environmental > Aquatic > Freshwater > Wetlands | place: USA: Ohio, Lake Erie...
AGCCGTCCGGCCCGAAGGTGAGGAGCGCATTGTACAAGGTGCGGCCGCTGCGCTCGTGGACGCCGACCACCAGCGTCACGCCCAGCTCGCGCGCCAGCGACCCGAGCGCCTGCGTGGCGTGACCCGGCACCTCCACCGCGTTGGCGGCCAGGCGCGAGAACAGCGCCTTCCCGCCGGCGTGCCCCCACAGCGCGGCGTCGGGCGAGCTGTCGAGCCAGGCCGGGTAACCCGGGACCCACGTCTCGCCGAATGCGATGATCCGGGCTCCGTCCTTCGCGGCGCGGCGGGCCCACTCGCCGAGGCGGGTCAGCGTTTTGTCGCGGTCGAGATAGACGGGGCTCGCCTGCACGGCGGCCACGCGAAGGCGGGCGGCGGCGCTCACGGCCGGAGAATATACCAGCCGGGGCCGGCGCCGCGCCCTCAGCGTCCCGCGAGCGGATCGGGCAGGCGGCTGCGGTGGTCGGCGGCGGCGGTGGCGGCACGATCGCCGAAGACGAGGCCGCCGTCCTCGCCCGGGGGGCCGCTCTCTCCGCGCAGGGCGCGAATGGCCTCCTCCGAGTGCCCGGCGGCGCGAAGTCGGCGGTCCATCTCGACACGGCGGACGGCCGCCTTCAGCGTCCCGAGCGCGAGGGTGGCGCAGCGCGGCCTCGAGTTGACCAGGTCGCGCCCGAGCAGCTCCATCATCTCCTCATAGGTGAGGGCCAGGACTTCCTCGAACGTCGGTCGCCGCTTGTTCACACGCTCCGCGAGGATCGAGGCCGCCGCCTGGCTCAGGGTGCAGCCCTCGCCCTCGAAGGTGAGCGCGGCTACGCGAGGCTCGTCGGGAAGCGCCTTGAGGTACGCCGTGAGCAGATCCCCGCACCCGGGGTTTCCCCCCGGCATGCGCACGTCGGCATCCTCCAGCTTCCCGCGGTGCCGCGGGTGTTGGAAGTGGTCGACCAGCCAGGCGATCCGCGTTTCTCTGTCCACCGTTCACTCGATTCCCGCACCCGCCGGCACCTCGGCGTCGGGCGCCAGACACCGGCTCGTCACGGCTTCTCGACCGGCGCCCTCACCAGATTGCCCCATTCCGTCCACGAGCCGTCGTAGTTGCGCACCTTCCGGAATCCCAGCAGGTAGGTGAGCGAGAACCAGGTGTGGGACGAGCGTTCGCCGATCCGGCAGTAGGCGATCACGTCGTCCTCGGGCCCCAGACCGTTCTCTTCCTGGTAAATGGTCCTCAGCTCCGCGGCCGCCCGGAAGCAGTGCGTGTCCGGGTTCACGGCACGACCCCAGGGGATGCTCTTCGCGCCGGGGATGTGGCCGCCACGCAGCGCGCCCTCGTTCGGGTACTCCGGCATGTGCAGCCGGTCCCCGCGGTATTCCTCGGGGCTGCGCACGTCCACCAGGGGACGTCGCGCCGCGACATGGGCCTGGACGTCTTCGCGATACGCGCGGATCACGCGGTCGTTCCGCTCTCCCACCGTGATGTTGCCCTCCGGATGGCGCGGCACCTCGGTGACGAGCGGCCGCCCTTCCTCCGCCCACCGCACGCGGCCACCGTCCATCACCCTGAGGTGCGTCAGCCCGAACAGGCGGAACACCCAGAACGCATAGGTGGCCCACCAATTGTTCTTGTCGCCGTACAGCACCACGGTGGTGTCGTCGTTGATCCCCTTCGACCTGAGCAGGCGTTGCAGCTGATCGCGGGACAGGTAGTCGCGAACCAACGGATCATTCAGGTCACCCACCCAGTCGATCTTGACCGCGCCCGGGATGTGGCCGGTTTCATAGAGCAGCACGTCCTCGTCGGACTCCACCACGCGGACCCCGGGATCCTTCAGCCTCTGCGCGACCCACTCGGTCGACACCAGCACCTCGGGGTGCGCATAGCCGCGCTCGCCAATGGGCACGACCTTCGAGACGCTCTTGTTCTGTTCCACGGGTAACCCCCTGCCTTTCCCTAGACTACACTGCGGGCAATTACTAGTGCCGCATCGGCGGTGTCAACGGGTTGCGCATCGGGGGCTATCGGCTAGCTTGTCTCTCAGGACCACGTTTTCGAGCCTACCCCCGACCAGGAGGTTCATCTGCGCCATGTTTCCGTCGGTTCGGGATTGGCGATGGCGTGCGCGGCCGCCGTCGTGGTGGCCGCATGTGATGTAGCGACCGCGCCGCCCTCTGGTTTCTGCAACTTGGTGAGCTCCTACGTCGTGGGCGACACGGCGCGCGATTCCCTGGCGACGGGTGACTGCCAGCAGTCGGACGGGACGTACATCGATTTCCACGACTTCACGCTCGACGCGCAGGCCTCCCTGCGCGTCTCGCTCTCCTCGCCCACGAACCCCGCAATCCTGCAGGTGTTCGACTCGCGCGGCGCCGTCATCGCGAACTCCTACGTTCAGACGGGGTTGGCGGACACCTCCGCCACGCTGCGGCTGATCCTGGCCAGCGGGACGTACGGCATCGGAGTGCGCGGGGCCAAGAAGGGCGCGAAGGGAGCGTACCATTTCATCGCCACGAACGACACGGCGGTGGTCTCCGGCTGCGGCTACATCTGGGTGACCCCGGGAACGACCATGTCGCAGCGGATCGTCAGCACCGATTGCGGCACAGGCCCGGCCGGCCCCGGCTACATCTATCACGTCTATACCGTCGTGCTGCTGCAGAGCCAGTCGCTCGACATCACGGAGCACTCGACCGCCTTCAGCCCGCAGATGTATCTCATCGGCGTCACCGGCAGCACCGTCTCCTCCGTGGACAGTACGGGAACGAACGCCATCATCTCGTTCCTGAACGCCGGCCAGGGCGCGTTCCAGCTGTGGGTGGGCGGCTCCACGACAGCTGCGCTGGGGGACTACACGCTGACGCTGCAGTAGTGACGTGATGGGTGATGCGTGATGGGGGATTAGGCGATAGGGAGCCCTGACTCCCCATCACGCAATCACGTTTCACCTCTATCCCGGTATCGCCCGGAACAGTTCCAGCCCCCGCTCGAATCGCCGCCCGATCTGGGCCACGACCGGTCGCAGCCCGGGAGCACTCAGCGTCGGGTCGGCCGCGATCACGTCGCGGGCCAGGCGGTGCGCCACGGTGAGCAGGTCGAGATCCCGCGCCCAATCCGCGAACCGGAACTCGACCGGCCCGGCCTGCTTCGCCCCCACCAGCTCCCCATGGCCCCGCTCGCGGAGGTCCAGCTCCGCGATGGCAAAGCCGTCCTCCGTCGCCGCAAACCGCTCGAGCCGCTCGCGACTCTCCCCGGGGCCGACCATGAGGATGCAGTGGCTCGCCGCCCCGCCACGCCCGATGCGCCCGCGCAGCTGGTGGAGCTGCGCGAGACCGAACCGCTCCGGATGCTCGATCACCATCACCGTGGCGCTGGGCACGTCGATCCCGACCTCGATGACCGTCGTCGCCACCAGCACCTGGATCTCACCCGCGCGGAAGCGCCGCATCACATCGTCGCGATCGTCCGCGGCGAGACGCCCATGCACCAGGCCCACCGCGAGATCCGGAAAGATCTCCTTCGCCAGGTATTCGGCCATCGTCGCCGCCGCCTTGACGTCGAGCTGCTCCGTCTCGTCGATGACCGGATAGACGATGTAGGCCTGGTGGCCCGCCCGGGCCTCCTTCCGGACGAAGTCGTACACCCGGCTCCGGGCGCCATCGTCCCGTATCGCCGTTCGCACCGGCTTTCTCCCCGGCGGCATTTCGTCCAGGCGCGACACGTCGAGGTCGCCGTACAGCGCGAGCGCGAGGGTGCGCGGGATGGGCGTGGCCGAGAGCAGCAGCACGTCGGGCCCCTCGCGCAGGTTCTTCTCCGCCAGCAGCGCGCGCTGGGCCACACCGAAGCGGTGCTGCTCGTCGATCACGGCCAGGCCCAGCCGGTGAAAGGCAACCTGCTCCTGGATCAGGGCGTGCGTGCCCACGACGATCCGTGCCCTGCCACGTTCCAGTCGCTCCCGTACCGCCGCCTTATCGGGCGCGGGCAGCCGGCCGACGAGCAGCTCCGGCATCATGCCCAGCGGGGCCAGCAGCCGCGTCACCGTCGCCTGGTGCTGCTCCGCCAGCAGCTCGGTGGGCGCCATCAGGGCGGCCTGGTAGCCGTTCTCCACGGCCAGCAGCATCGCGAACAGCGCGACGACGGTCTTGCCGGAGCCCACGTCGCCTTGAAGCAGCCGGTGCATGCGCACGGGAGAGGTCTGGTCAGCGACGATTTCCTTGATGCAGCGCTTCTGCGCCGCCGTCAGGCTGAATGGCAGCCGGGACCGCAACGCGGTCGTGAACTCGCGCCGCACCTCGAAACGGATGCCGGCCCGCGACTGCTTGGCCAGCCAGCGGGCGCGCGCCAGCACGAGCTGGAAGAGCATCAGCTCCTCGAAGGCGAGGCGCCGCCGCCCCTGCTCTGCCTCGCCCGCGGACGCCGGCCGGTGCACCGCGCTGAGCGCGGCAGGCAGCTCGATCACGCCGGCCGCCTGCCGCCACGCCGCCGGCAGCTCCTCCCGCACGCCGGGCAGCAAACCGTCCAGGTGCCGCTGAATCAGCCCTCGCACCTGGCGGACGGTCAGCCCTTCGGTCACGCGGTAGATGGGGAGCACCTGGCCGCGCGGCTCCTCTTCCTCGCCGGCCAGCACGAGCCACTCGCGCGGCTGGAGCTGCTTGCCGTGGAAGTGGCGGACCGGTCCGGTGACCAGGAGCAGCAATCCCTTGGTGATCTGCCGCTCGAGGAACGGCCGCCCCGGCCACCCGCATTCGATCAACCCGGACGCGTCCTGCAGGACGGCCTGGAAGACCCGGAGGCCGCGGCGCGTCGGGAGAACTCCGGTCGAGATCACGCGGCCGATCACGGTGACCTCGGTACCCACTCTCGCGTCCTTGACCCGTGCGATCGGCGTGATCTGGGTGGCGTCGAGGTAGCGGAACGGGATGTGGAGCAGCAGGTCGCGCGCGGTATGGATGCCGAGCCGCCCGAGCAGCTCCGCGCGGCGCTCGCCGACACCCTTCAGGAACTGGACGGGGGCGTCGGACCTGAGGCTAGCGGTCGGGGCCAAGGAGACGCTTCGCGTAGGCTGCGGCGTCGAAGACCTCGAGGTCTTCGGCCCGCTCGCCGACGCCGAGGAAGCGGACGGGGAGCCCCAGGTCCGTGCGGAGCGCCACGACGGTGCCGCCGCGCCCCGTGCCGTCGAGCTTGGTGACGAACAGCCCGGTGACGGGGAGCGCGGCCTTGAACGCCCTGCCCTGCTGCACGGCGTTCTGTCCGGTCGAGCCGTCCACGACCAGCAGGGTCTCGTGCGGGGCGCCGGGCGACTTCCGCGCCGCGACCCGCGCCATCTTCTGCAGCTCCTTCATCAGGTCGTCCTGCGTGTGCAGCCGGCCGGCCGTGTCCGCGATCACGGTGTCGAGGCCGCGCGTCGCCGCCGCCTCGATGGCGTCGAACACCACCGCCGCCGGGTCGCCTCCCGGCGCTCCCTTTACGCACGGCGTGCCGATCGCCTCCGCCCACCGCTCGAGCTGCGGCACGGCACCGGCGCGATAGGTATCAGCCGCCACCAGCAGGGCGCTCCGGCCCTCGGAGCCCAGCCGGCGCGCGAGCTTGGCCGCAGCCGTGGTCTTGCCCGTGCCGTTGACCCCGACCATGAGGATCACCGTCGGCCCGGGATCGCCGCGCGCGACGTCGCCCGGCGCGTGGCCGTCCGGCGCCTGGAGCATCGCCACCAGACGCGCCTCCAGCGCGGCGCGCACCTGCTCCGCGGTCCGGAGCCTCCCCCGCCGGACCTCGTCCTCGACGTGCCCGACCAGGTCCTCCGCCGCGGCCACGCCCAGGTCGGCCTCGATCAACACCCGCTCGAACTCCTCGAGCTCGGCCTTGCCGAAGCCGCGGACCAGCACCGCCACGTCGGTGACCGCCAGCCGCCTGATCCTCCCCCACAACCCCGGCACCCTGCCTCCCCCTCTCACCTGGTCACCCATCACCCAACCACCCATCACCTCAGTCCTTTTCTTCTCCTGGCGATCCACTCCATCATCAGCGCCGCCAGCGCGAGCGCGTACATCCACGGCTCGCGCCGGAGCGGCTCGCGCTCACCCGCCACGGCGACCTGCGACCCCGTCTGGTCGTGGATGGTCCGCGGCCTCGGCAGTAGCTCGTCGAGCCCCCGGTTCAGCGAGTCGCGGCGCGCCGCGAGCGCCAGACCCTCGCGCGGCGCCTCCTCGAGCAGCCAGTTGGTGGCCGCGGCGACGAGGGCGGCGTAGCCCGCGGCGGCCAGGCCGCCTTTGCCCGCCCAGCGCCACAGTCCGGAGCCCAGCACGCGCACGGTCCGCCGCCCGCCGGCCTCGGAGCCGACGATCACCGGCCGCGCACGCCCGCGCCGCGCCAGCTGCGCCACCAGCCCGGTCCACCCCGCCGTATCGCCCGATCCCTCCCACAGGGCTTCCAGGGGCGGAAGGCTGTCGGCCAGCACGCCCGCCAGGACGGCGCCGAGGGGCGAGGCCGCGCCCGAGGGCGCGACGTACCAGTCGCCGGAAACCGCCGGCCCGCGCCCCAGGGTCCACACCCACACGTTGTGCCGGGCCAGCGCGAGGATCGCGGCCGCTCCTGGCGTGCCGTGGACCACCACCAGCGCCGCGTCGCGCGCGGCGTCCTCGACGGCGCGCTGCGGCACCGGCTCGAGCTTCCCCGCCTCCCGCCACGGCCCCGCCGCGACGTGCACGAAGGCGCGCACCGGGACACCGCTCGTGCGCGCCAGCGCGGCGGCGAGAGCGCGGAAGTCCCAATCGGGACTGTCGGAGAACAGCGCGATCGTGCTTCCCCGGGTGACCTCGGCGAGGGACGTCCGCGCGTCGTCGCGGGGCTCGGCATCGTTCCGAACGCCGCTCAGCCGCGCCACGTACCGGCGCACTTCGCGCTCGCCGTGCGCCGCCGCAGGGACGAACGGCAGCTCGCGCCGGAGCGTCCCGCCCTGGCCCACAGCGACGCGGGTGCGAGCGAGGACACGAGCGCCCTCGAGCAACTCGACCGTCGCCGTGTCCGCGGGAGCCGCGCCCGCCGCCACGATGGTGACGGTGGCCGTCGCGGTGTCTCCGGCGCGGACGGCCAGCGGAAGGTCGAGCGCGGCGACGCCGACGTCGGTCCTGGCCGGCCGAGGGACGACGACCACGCGCGCCGCACGCATGAAGTCCGCCGGCAGGTCGCGCGCATCGTCCACCTCCCCGTCGGTCACAACGGCGACCGGCCCGCCGAGCGACGCCGCCTCGCGCCACGCCGGCAACAGGCCGGTCGCGGGCGCGTCCGGGCGCGCGCCCTCCCGGTACGGTGCCGGCGTGGTCCCGAACAGGATGACGCGACCTGCCCGGCCCGCGATGGCGCGGGCGGTATCCACCGCCGCGCGCCAGCGCGCACCGCCGCCCGACGTGTCGCGGGGATCCGACATCGAGAGGGAATGGTCGAGCAGGACCACCGGCGGCGGCGCGCCAGCGCCGCGCCCGCAGCCCGGATCCACGAGCAGCGCCGCCAGCGCGATCCAGGCGGCGGCCCGCAGCATCGCGAGGGGCAGCGCGCCGGTCCCTGCCCGCTCAAGGACCAGGTAGAGAGCGAGCGCCGCCGCCACGGCCGCGAGCGCTACGACGACGAGCATGTGAGCGCCTCACGCAGCGTGAACCGGCCTTCGAACAGCGCCCGTCCCACGATGGCCCCGGCGAGGCCGGCGTCGCGCACGCGCTTCAGCTCGTCCAGCGTGTGGATGCCGCCGGACACGATGACGTCCACGCCGCAGTCCCTCGCCAGCGCCGCGGCGCCCGCGACGTCGGTGCCCACCAGCAACCCTTCCCGGCCCAGGTCGGTGTGGATCACGGTGCGAATGCCGGCGCGCGCCACGCCGCGGGCCAGGGTCGCAGCGTCCGCCGCTGTGAGGCCCTCCACCGCGCCGGCCCGTCCCGCCCTCGGGCCGTCGCCCAGCACGTCGATCGCGACCGCCAGTCTGGAGCCACCGATGCGGGCGGCGAGCGCCTCAAGCCAGCCGACGTCGCGGGCAGCGGCGCCGCGGACGATCACCCGCTCGACGCCACACGCCAGCACGGCCGCCACGTCCTCTGGGGCCGCCAGGCCGCCGCCGACCTGGAAGCGCAGCGGGAAGCGCCGCGCCAGCTCAGTGATCAACCCGGTCTGCTGGCCGACGCCGAACACGCGGTCCAGGTCCACCACGTGGACCCAGCGCGCGCCGTCGCGGGCATAGCCCTCAGCCACGGCCGCGGGGTCCGCGTGGTACACGATCTCCGAGGAGGGGTCGCCGCGGCGCACACGCACCACCCGCCCGGCCCGGATGTCGATGGCGGGGTACAGGTCCACGGCGTGAAAGATGGCAAGGCCCGGCGCTTCGTGCCGGGACGGATCAGTCCGTGCGGGCGACGGCCCGCGGCCGCTCGGGTTCGAGCATCGCCGCGAGGCGTGCCTTCTCCTGCAGGAAACCGGCCCGGCGGGAGGCCGCGAGCGGGACCCCGGCCCTGACTCCGAGCACCACGCTCGGCCGCACCGCCCGCCCGTTGAGCCGGACCTCGTAGTGGAGGTGCGGGCCCGTGGCCAAGCCCGTGGCCCCGACGTACCCGATCACCTCGCCTTGCGCGACGTGCGCGCCGGCCTGGATCCCCGGGGCAAACTCCCTCAGGTGCCCGTAGCGCGTCGCGACGCCCTTGGGATGCCGGATCTCGACCAGGTTGCCGTAGTCGCCCTCGCGCCCGGCGAAAGCCACTGTCCCCTCGCCCACCGTGCGCACTTCCGTGCCGATGTCGGCCGCGAAATCGGTCCCAAGATGCGCGCGGTAGTAGTGCAGGATCGGCTGCCAGCGCGACATGCTGAATTGGCTGCTGACCCGCTTGAACCTCAGCGGCGCGCGCAGGTAGTCGCGCCGCAACGACCTGCCCTGCTCGTCCCAGAACTCCGACCGGTCGCCGTCGTCGTACCTGAACGCGTAGAGCTTGCTGCCGGCGTTGTCGATGCGCGCGGCAAGCACCCGCCCGTACCACGTCTCGCCTTCCGCGGATACCAGGCGCTCGGCCACCACGCGGAAACGATCGCCGGGCTGGAGGTCGCGCGCGAAGTCGATCTCCCAGTCGTACACGTCCGCCAGGCCCCATGCGAGCTGGACGCGCTCGCTCCGCGGCAGCACGTCGTCACCGATGGCGACGTCCAGCGCATCGTAGAGGTTGCCGTCGGCCGGGATGGTCCCCTCGGCGACCATCGGGCGCACCTCGTACGGGATGCTCTCGACCGACGCCGACCAGCCGCCGGCGCTGCGCGAGATGACCAACCGCTCGTCGCGCGACACGCGAGCCGCCGCGGCGTAGGGCGCCGCCTCGCCGTGCCGCTGCCGGAACAGGAACACCAGACCGGCCTTCACGCGCGAGGGCTGGAAGTTGCGCACGCCCGCGGCCACCGCCGCCCAGTCCACGTCGCTGACGCCGCGCCGCCCGAACAGCTGCGAGAGCGTCTCGCTCGGCCGAAGCGTATCGGTGATGGTGCTGACCGGCGGCGAAGAGACGATGAGCGCCGGTGCGCTCTTGAGGCCGCCCAGGTAGCCGGCGCTCCGCGCCAGGCCGGCGCCGGCGCCGCCGAGCACCACGAGCCCCGCCGCGAGCAGGGCGCCTCGCCGCCGCGCGGGCCGCCTCAATCCATCTGCCTGCGGATGAAGGTCGGGATCTCCATGTCGGAGAGCGGTTCGCTCGCCGGAGCGGCGGGCCCAGGGGTGCCACCGGCGGGCGCAGCCCCAGTGCGGCGTGCCCCGGCCGCGCCGACGCTCTGCGAGCCGGCCGCGGGGTGCGGTTGGGCCGGCCCGGTGGAGCCCCGCATGCCAGCCACCTGCCGCTGCGGGAACTGGATCACGCCCGCGGCGCGGACCGCGCCGGGCTCCTTGGCCTCGCGGCGGTCGAACCCGGTGGCGATCACCGTGACCCGGATCTCCCCCTCCATGGCCGGGTCTACGACCGCGCCGAAGATGATCTCCGCGTCGTCGCCCGCGGCGTCGTGAATCGTCTCGCTGATCTGCTGCACCTCGCCCGTGGTGAGGTCGGCCCCGCCCGAGATATTGACCAGCGCCCCACTTGCGCCGTTGATGGACAGGCTGTCCAGCAGCGGGCTCGAGATGGCCTGCTGCGCCGCCTCGAGCGCCCGGTTCTCTCCCCGCCCCGTCCCCGTCCCCATCAGGGCCGAGCCGCCGTTCTGCATCACGGTGCGCACGTCGGCGAAGTCCACGTTGATCAGGCCCGGCACGCTGATGAGCGTCGAGATGCCGCGCGTCGCATTGAGCAGGACTTCATCCGCCTTCTTGAGCGACTCGATGAACGAGGTCTGCTTGCCCACCACCGCGAGCAGGCGCTCGTTGGGCACGACCACCATGGTGTCCACGAACTTCCGCATCTCGGCGATGCCCATCTCCGCCTGGCGCATCCGCTTCTTGCCCTCGAAGAGGAACGGTCGGGTCACGATCCCCACGGTGAGGGCGCCCGCGTCGCGCGCCATCCCGGCGATGATGGGTGCCGCGCCCGTGCCGGTGCCGCCGCCCATCCCGCAAGTCACGAACACCAGATCGGCGCTCTGGATCACCCGCGACACGTCTTCGCGGTTCTCCTCGATCGCCTGCCGGCCGATCTCCGGCCGCGCGCCAGCCCCGAGGCCGCGGGTGAGCTTCTTGCCGATCTGGACCTTGATGTCCGACCGCGAGTTGAGGAGCGCCTGCGCGTCGGTGTTGACCGAGATGAACTCGACACCGGTCAGGTGCTCCTCGATCATCCGGTTC
>Ga0153915_10006787_pt1 | contig 10765 bp, 11 predicted proteins | sample Opewatmetagenome_2_FD_107003 | JGI IMG/M metagenome (GOLD analysis project Ga0153915, IMG submission 107003) | Freshwater wetland microbial communities from Ohio, USA - Open water 3 Core 3 Depth 3 metaG | ecosystem: Environmental > Aquatic > Freshwater > Wetlands | place: USA: Ohio, Lake Erie...
CCATTCCTGAGTGGGTTCTCCGAACTCGGTCGCTATCAGATGGATATTCTTGGATTGGGAGAGGACTTTGACGTCAGAGAAGCTCGTAAGATGGTCAGGTCCTTGAATGCGCGGATAGTTCCAATCAAATCCTTCTCGGCACAGCTATACGATGACTACCTGCTTTCGGCCATCGGCCGGTTGCTGTCAGACAAGGCTCACGTGCGACCTGGCGAATGAATAGACTCTTGAAGACACTCAGTGTCTAAATCACCATGGTTTGGTAAGTTCGAACGGCTGCCGTCTTTGATCCACAAAGGACCTCCACTCTCAAACTGGCCTTGCCCCTTTCGTCTGACATGGGAATAAGTGGAATGCTGATAGTCTCATCGGCTCTTGGGCTAATCTCGTGCGGCTCATTCATCATCTCTGATACTCCCTGGGACGTGATTAACGTGGCGACGACCCGGATCCCCACATGAGCAAGACTTGGGTTTCGTATTTTGATCTTGAATGGAAAAGACTTGCCCGGCACTAATGAACTCGGAACATTCCCGAGTTCAACGGTCAGGCCCGTCTGAGACTGAGTCAGCGGCCGTCCGCTCGGCCAAGACGGAATATGTTCCAACTCTATAAGTCTCGAGAGAGATGTCTTGATGGCCCTGAGTTCCAACCCGAGCTCGGTGGCTGCTTCGCCTATGTCGAAAACGGCATCGTGCGAGATATAGTAAGCAAGGACACGACGGTCGGCTTCAATTAGTTCACCCATGTCCTCAAGAATGCCGAGAATTGCTTCGGGAAGCTGGTGGGCTTCCGTGAGAGAATAGTACCTTCCGCCTTCAACGGAGTCAGCGATGCTTCTGAAGGACTGCTCCACCAAGGGGTTGCAGCCACATACGAAAATGAACATCGTGTTGCCATAAAGTCTCTTCAGGGTCTGAACCTCTGAACGAGGGTCATGCCCATCGGGACACCCTTCGGGGAAGTAATCATCTGCGAGCATGTTGTAGTTTCTTCCATGAGGAGGCGCATCACCAATCAAGAGGAGGGCCTTGTACGAATCCTTTTGCCAAGATAGCTTAGTACGTGCATCATAAAGGCCATCAGCCACTGCTTCCGGGACGTCTCCACCTTCGGACGGACTCAAATCTGAAATTTCCCGGTGAACGGCCTTAATCTTGTCAGTGAAATCGAAGACACGTGTGACATACGTACGATCCTGTGGTGGGTGATCACGATAGGAAACAATACCGAACCGGATGTGAAGTCCCTTTGTCCTTTCGGCAACACGGTCCACTATTCGGAAAAGATTGTCTCGAACTGCTTCTATATCGTCCTTCATCGACCCGGTGGTGTCAACAACAAAGGCGATTTCGAGAATCGTTTCTACCAGCCCGATTCACTCCGGGTACGTTTCAAGGCCAACCACAATTAAGGATTTGCAGCAAATAGCGCCGGAGCACATTTTAAGCCCGAAGCTCAAGGACTGCCGCCGTGAGTCCGATGAGTGAGAGCGAACTGCCCATTGAACTTGAGTTCGAAGGGGGATTGGTTCTGACTGGTGTCCTTGATCGAATCCTTGGTCCTCTAATCATAGAGGAGATCAAGTACCGCCTTCCAATCGCTGGGAAGGCTGCAGTTATAGCTGGACAAGTGAAGATTACTCTTGGTTTGAAAGCCGGGAATCTGAAAGCATCCACGGAAGTCAAGCAGGGCGACTTAGCTTACAACCCATTAGGAGACTCTCTCGACATCTATCTGAAGGATATGCATACTGCTGGCCGAGTCAATATCGTCGGTAGAATAACTTCGGGCAAGGACGCCCTTGAGAGACTGGCCGGGCTGAGACGAGGAGCTAGAGTCACTGTCCGCTCTGCAAGTCAGCCGAAGCGATAAACGGTCGAATCGTACCCAGTGAAGACTGGCACCGACAAGCCTATCGTCCTTTAGTGTGCATCAAGTCTTCTAAGTCCGTTCAAGGTTTCTTATCAGAGTCTCGACTTTGTCAACCAATTCCTCTGACGGGTCAACTGTCATTCCGGGATCGTGCGTTTCGATTATGACTTCCATTCCGGAGTCAGTGACTTTCTTGAATCCTAGTCTAGATGTCGGTCTCACTCTCAATTGAGTCGTCTCGAACTCTGTCTTGCGAACAGTGCCGACGGTTTGGGATTCCCGGGGGATCTTGAGCCTCGTCAGGCGAAGCTGTTCCTTGAGCTCTGCAACCTCGACCTGTAGCTGGTTCTTTGTCAGTGTGGCATCGCTGAGACGGGTCTTCAACGCTTCATATTCGGAACGTTGGACAAACTCGACAGAGCGATCAACCCACATAAGAGTCGTACCATCGGACTTGCGCTTGGTCGTAACAAGACCTAGGGCCTTGAGAATAGCAACTATGTCATACACTCTTCTCTTGGGGCTCTGAAGCATGCTGGCGAGCACGTCGCTTCGAATACCTTGGGTTCCTGCTTCCTCGATGAGCTCAATGGACTTCTGGGCCAACTCAACGAGCTTCAACGTTTCACCCCTAGGTCAGCGGCGGCAGTATCTCCTCGGACCAGCTCTTCTTGCTGTACACCTCAGGTTGTATTTAGGTGTTTGTGTTGTATGTTGCGATTTTGCGAATGGGTTTTCTAGAAACCAACCACTCGTTTTTTCGAAAGGTTTCATCTAAGGAAGGACCTCGTTTGCGCAATCAAACCGTCGGGTCTCTATCTCAACCCCTGCGGCGCAGACGAATGGTCTGTTGACGACACCGATAGTTTATTACGTCGTCAAAAGCGCCCCACCCGCGACCACTTCAAAGTATGAAGGGCGGCATACAGAATGAGCAGGATCAAAGTCATAATCATGGGAGCAGCAGGCCGCGACTTTCACAACTTCAATGTCCACTTCAGAGACAACGAACAGTACGAGGTTGTGGCCTTCACCGCAGAACAGATACCAGGAATTGAAGACAGAATCTATCCCCCGGAGCTGGCGGGAAAGCTGTATCCAAAGGGCATCAAGATATACCCCGAACAGAAACTGCCTGAGTTGATAAAGAAGTTCGACGTGCAACAATGCATTCTAGCATACTCGGACTTGCCATATGATACAGTTGGTCACAAGATAGCCTTGGTCAACTCATCGGGTCCAGATATGCGTCTTATGGGTCCGACGACGACTATGCTGAAGAGTACTAAGCCAGTAATCGCAGTCTGTGCCGTGAGGACAGGTTGCGGGAAGAGTCAGACTTCAAGAAGAGTCAATTCGCTGCTTGTACAGATGGGACTCAAGCCCGTCAACGTGAGACACCCCATGCCATATGATCCTGACTTGAGAACTCAGATTGCCCAGCGATATGCTCGTCTTGAAGACATGGACCGCTACAACTGCACCATTGAAGAGCGCGAGGAGTATGAACCTATGATTAATGCCGGTGTTATTCTCTATGCTGGCGTTGACTATGGCAAGATTCTGGAGATGGCGCAAAAGGAAGCGGACGTTATTACTTGGGACGGTGGCAACAATGACTTCCCATTCTACAAACCGGATCTGCACATTGTAATCACAGACCCACACAGGCCCGGCCATGAAGTCGGTTACTACCCGGGTGAGACAAACCTCAGAATGGCCGATGTTGTGATCATAAACAAGATAGACACGGCCAACTACGATAATGTCGAGAAGGTAAGAGAGAATATTACCAAGACTAACCCGCGTGCGATTATCATAGATGCTGCTTCACCGTTGACTGTCGGAGATGCCTCCGTCATCCGAGGAAAGAGAGTAATAGCTATCGAAGATGGTCCTACAGTCACACATGGTGGTATGCCCTATGGCGCAGCTTACATTGCCGCACGCAAACACGGAGGAACAATCGTTGACCCAAGACCGTTTGCTGTGGGAAGCATCCGAGACACTTTCCAGAAATACACACATGTCAGAGAAGTGTTGCCCGCTATGGGCTACGGTAAGAAGCAAATGCAGGAACTCGAGGAAACAATCAACAAGTCAGACGTTGACTCCATTGTGGTCGGCACTCCAATAGACCTCACACATCTGCTGAGAATCAGCAAGCCAAGCACAAGAGTGAGGTACGATCTTCAGGAAATCGGCAAGCCAGACCTCACTGATGTACTCACCGACTTCGTAAAGAAGCACAAGCTCAAGTAGACACGGTTGAGCACACGTTGGTCTGAGCTATTCCCGCGTGTGCTCATCGTATCTCCGTTTGACTGGATTTCGCCCCATATACATGGTTGGCTAGTTCGAGGTTCAACGTATTCACGCATCTCTTGGGCGATTGCGTGATATTGTGCATTAAGCCGGAGTAGTGAAAGAACTGCTGCTACTACCACAACTGCTGCTGAGACTCCATGCCCTCTCTCGCCAAGAGGTCCTTCCAAAGAACTGCTTGGAAGACATAGTCTAGCGGATTCAGCAACAACGCAGCTATTACGCCGTATACTATCGAATAGAGAGGATCGACATTGGATGTGATCATGCCGACAAATAAGGTGATGACTACGCTAAACAACATCACAATGATCATCAACAGGACTCTTGCACCAAAGATGTGCCAGAATCGGTGACCCGTCAATGAAAAGGTCCTCTTGATCGATTCTACGGCGGACAGCCCTTCACCGATCACAACTGCAACGAGGGGAGCAAACCTCATTGTGACGTATAAGACGGCAGCCAAGCTAAAGAACATGATGACAATTGCATACAAGGCGAATGTCACGGCTTCAGGACTATATATGTCGATGGTCAGGAATGTGAGCAATACGAGGACAAGAGGAATGAGTATCGCAGTACTGATCAGACTAACAACCAGCTGAGAACCTATGAGTGTCGGTACTCGTCCGAATGCGAAAGAGACGCTATCCCCTACCGTCCCACCTTGCGGCGAACTGTAGTTGTCCATCGCCAGTTTTGTCACGGCGCCACCGACGACCGCGTATACTACCATCTCCACAATCATGAGGATGGCCATGACAGTGAAGAAGGACGTTATCGTCGTCGACATCACGAGACTCAGCAGAAATGATAAAGGATCAGCCGAAACCTCGCCGACATTCGACAGGCCAGCCGCACCAAACAGGGACAAGAAAACGCCAGCCTCGAGTGCAGTCAGCCCAATTGCCGCTATGGCCGATATGGTAATGTAACCGACGATTCTCCTTGACCATAGGCCGAAGGTCCTTGAGACCAAGCCCACGGCATCCACTCTGAATTCAGGACGCCCGGGTTCTATGGGTGCTGGACCCGGGCCTGTGTTCTCCTCCATCTTGGTTCAGCTGAAAGTCATTTGCAGACTTTGTTCTTATAACCGCTCCGATAACAGAACCGGCTCGACATTCAGCTCAAGCAGGCTTCGGCCGAACGTCTGCGATTTCCATGAACTTCAGTCCGCCTGCCTTCTCCATTAGCTCTTCAAAGGCTATGATGAAGACATGTGGGGTGATTTCCGTGCTGCTCTTCGTGATGCGTTGGATCTCGCGTATTAGGAGTCTGTAATCTTCATCCACGGGACCGCTTGGAGCCACGTAGAGATTGAGCGTATCCATGCTGTACGGATCATTCATATCTTCCTTCGCAACCTCGACTTGGGCCTCCTCGACCTCCGGGAGATTCAGAATGTCGGTCCGAAGTGCAGTCAGGTTAACAGTCGCACCCTTGATTTTCTTCTCGGCCAAACCCATGATGGCTATCTGAGCCTGTGCATCATTTGTGCGGCCTATGTCCCAGAAGAATGGTCCGTCCATACCACATATTGGGCATTTAGCATTCTCGTGCTTGGAGGCAGTGTCACCCAGCAGGAATCCCTCAAACACTGTCCCTGTGCCGTCCATGTGGAAGAGAGTGACATGTCCAGGTTCGGTCTCATCCACGAATTCATACGACCCGTCGTTGTTTACCCTCAGAAACTCGAAGGACATCTCAAGAGGTGACACATTATGATACGGGCCTTTGTAGTCACACTGTACTGCGAATGAAATCTTGCTTTCCGAAGATGCGTAGCCTCCAATGACTCTAACCTCCTTTGCTCCCTTGTTGCTAAGAATCTGGACCATGTCGTCAACAACTGGAGGATAGATCTTCTCACCGGCTAGCAACAACACAACCTTCTCAGGTGCTTGGAAGTCTGCTTCTGACATCGCTCTGAAGAATCGGTTTCTCAGGTAGCTTGGCATGCCTGCGAATCCGTTGGCCTTGAAGACCTTTGCAAGCTCGACAAGCTTCTCGCTTGGAATTGCACCACCTGCACTAGTGGCCACATAGAACTTGGACATCTGCCTCAGTCCAAGGTTTACAGCCCACCACCCAAGGTGAGGAGCGTAGGGGAAGAGGTTCATACTGATTAGTTCCCAGCCACCTTTCACCCAAGGATCAACAGCCATCTGTCCGACCTTGACGCAGTTCCTGTTCAGCAAGTCGTAGTCGTAACGTGTCAGAAAGACTGGTGATGGAAGACCGGACGCCCTGCCGGAACTCAACCAGAACTGCAACGGAGCGTATTGGTAAGTCATACGTTCCTTCAGATCCTTCATGGCCTTCTTTGCACCAGCGTGAAGCTTGACCCGAACACCCTTGCCCCGGATGAACTTGTAGTCCTCATCATATCCAGCGTTCTTTGTGTAGGACATCAGGGTTCTAACAATCTCTGCGGGGGGGCGAGGGGCGCCGTCAACTTCTGATGGGTTCAGGACGAAAGACCTCAGGTTGTCTTTGTAGTCTATCTTCTTGATAAGAGGAAGCTGGTACTTGCCCCAGTCCTCAACACATGTAATGTTGAAGGGATCCACATTCAAGCGCTTGAACATCTGACGGTAGTAGGGATGATTGGGCCAGACTTGGTATCTAATGAATGCCTTGAACTTGCGGTCTTGGAGCTCCTTTATTTCGCGGTGATTGGTTCTCTTTAGTTCCTCGAAAGTATAGCTTGTGCGGGTCATTCGACAGCCTCCGAATCTGTTCTCGCTAATCGGCTTTTAACAAAGCCATCTTGGGCGATTATGGCAGTAGCCTACAAGTCCACGTTCTCGGGGTCATAAACATTCCGAGCCCTGAAATAGCCTACATGATTGCCTCTCTGGTCAAGAAGCCCATAATAGTAACCCATAATAGCATCAGAGGTTCTCAGCCAGCGGGAATCAGACGATAGGAGTGCGTCAGTTTGTCCGAGACCGACGAGAAGTTGCAGAAAGGTATCATAGAACTGGACCATGGAAATGACAAGAAAGCGTTCGAATACTTCAAAGAGGTGTTCGAAGGGCGGCAGGACAGGCTAATCAAGAAGGTGCAGGAGAACCCGAAGTCGCCCACACTGATGCTGGATGCATTGTATATGATTCACGCGCTCGTATGGCTGAGGGTTGCCGAAGCTGGGATGAGGAAGGAAATGGGAACCGAACTCCTCGGAAAAGCCGTCGGAACTGTAGAAGCGGCAAGGAGTGCACTCGGACCCTTAGTGACAGGCTTGGCTCAATGGGCTAAGGAGAAGAACATCAAGATAGTTCAGAACAAAGCGCTTGGTCTTCTAGAAGCGACCAAGGATCTTGAAGATATGGCGAAAAAAGCCCTCGAAGCAAGTAAGGCGAAGTAGATCCTAACTTGCGGCACCCGAGGACTCTACTTCTTCTGGCGTCCTTCCATGTACTCAGACCACGCCTTAGCTGGGAATCTCTCGTTCATAATCTTGATCTCTGAGAAGATACTTTTCTCCAGGTCAATCGCATAATGGTTTGCGAGCTGAAACAGCAGCGAGATGACTTGGGCAAACTCTCGAGACAGATCCTCTTTCTTTGGGGCTTCATGGCCTATTCCTACAACCTTGTATCCCTCTTCTACCGTTATGTGTCGCGCCACCTCCCCAAGTTCTTCTATCAAGTGCGCAAAAACCTGTGACGCTGGAAACTTGTCCCAACCGCGTTCCTGCTCGAACTTGGCGAGCATTTCCTGAATCTTCGATAGATCCACTTAGACCATCCTCTTCATTATGTTCATGACATGAGCCCTTGCCTGGTCGAGGGCAGACGACGTAGGTGCAAGTATCGGCCCCAGCTCGGTTGACTCAGGGAGCGCTTCCTCACCAAGGAACATCGCCTCGCTGACTGCGCCCATCATTTCCACGGGCGGGAGAACTGCGCACGGAAGCTTCATGCCCGGCTTCAGACCCTTGATGTTTGTGACGACGTGCCACACTCGTGACCCGTCAGAGCATCTGCATTCGGTCAGATTCTTGGACGATTCTAAGGGATGTGTCTCGGTGATCTGAACAGCCAAGATATCTATCGCAAACGCCGCATCATCTCCATAATCCCGGAGCCGCCTCGGGAATCCCTGCACAATCCGCAACGAATAGCCCAACTCGGCCAGAGATTCGACCTCCTTCACTGTCTTCGGCTTGTACGAACTCGATTTTATCGCATTGTCATAGATATGAGCGACCTCATCAATCGCAGCAACCAGCTTTTTCGTGGCATCAAGGTCTGCGAGCACCAACGGTTCCACATACGAGTATTTCACTTCGTAGAGAAGAGCACCCGCAGTCTTGACGGAATCTGTGAGCTCGCTATAGTCAAGATGTACCCTGACCCTTCGGCTCGTGATGATTTCATTCAGGCGCTTGAGCGCATCCTCAAGAACCAGAACCCGGGCATTCTTTGCCGTGTCCAAACATCTTCACCGTGAGGTGTCATCTTCTCTGTTCCCATTTAAAAGCTAACCAACTCATTGAGTCATGGCATAGGAAAGGTATGAGAGGTACATGAGTCGAACACGAGAAGTCATATAAAGCAACATTGAGTACTCGCTTTCCAGACTCAAACACGGAGAATACTGGTGTGCTCCAAGCTGTATACATTCTCATCGCCGACAGCGGTCTGTGTGTGCTCGATAGGAAGTATGGCACCGCTGACATGGACCCGAATCTAATCAGCGGGTTCTTGACAGCCCTCATCCAGTTCGGGCGAGAACTGAGTGACGGAAACAGAGTCCATGTTATAGACTTCGGAGCATTTGACATATGCCTTTCTTTGAGGGAAAATGTCATAGTCGCCGCCTCGGTAGACAAGACTGATGACAGCAACGCAGCAATGGCTGTATTGTCTGATGTAAATCACGAGTTTGTGGAGACTTATCGTGATGTCTTGGCCAAATGGGATGGCAATCTGGAACCTTTCGAGAAGTTCACTAAGAAGCTTGATGAGATCACAAAGGATGGTCATGCTTCGGAGAAGAGGATAATTGTGCCCGTTCTCAAGGGAAAGGTATCGCCAATGCTCGTGAGACTTGGACAACTGAGCCAAGAGGCATTTCAGGTAGGCCAAATGTGCAAGGGAAGACTCACGACAAAGGCTATTGCTGACCAGCTGGGTATGCCACTGAAACAGGTTCAGAAAGCGTTGCAGACACTTGAGGACATGAAGATGCTCGTCTGGAAGGAGATAGGGGAGTAGTCGTCTATCCCAGTGTGACATTATCCTCCTGTTCGAGGAGCATCCCTGTGTCGCTCACGCTGATGCCAACCTCCGAGTGCGCACCAACAGTCTACTGCGTCTGACCCCATTCGTTCGCAACTGCGATCAGTATCAGGCTAATCACGATAAGGCCGGGAGCCAGAATACCCGGAATCGTGTACGACCCGAATACTACAGTGGCCAAGAAATGCCTTCCAGCAGAAATGACTTGGCCGGCAAACATTATCAAGAAACCAAGGCCAAGCAGCGCATTGGAACGTCGGAGCACACCGCCTGATTGGTATGCCAAGTACCAGAACAACAGGGGAATGAAGAGCGCGTAGATGATTCCCGCCCCGCCTGAAACTATCATCCTGGTGGTTGAGTCCATTGGTACAAAGGCCAGCACCACAGCGATCAAGAAGGCAGGTATGGCGAAAAGAAGCTCTGCCAGCTTGTTCCCGAATATCATGAATGCAGCTGTTGCGGACAATACCGCGAGCCCGGACCATTGGAAGAACGCCCCTGCGCTCAGTAACCAGCTCCCATTCGTAAGCAAGGGCGAAATGCCGAAGCCAGGCAGATCGCCGTAGAGCGAAGTGGAGTCCGCATAGAAATCAGCTATGAAGTAGAAGACCCGTCCCACAGCTAGAAGAAGAAAGAACAATGACATGGCCAACTGGAATGGATTTCGCGTCCTACGCCAGCGGAAGAAGAGGATGAATAGAAACAGGAAGAAATACAGGCCAACTACCAAGAACCAAAGGCCCACGTGAATTTCACGGACAACCATGTCTATTGTCTGCAGCAAGTGCTTATCTCCGGAGACGGTTCAGTTAGTGGCTGCTGATTGTCTACCAGCAGATAAATGTATTTTGAGCTGTTGGATTCGCGATAGGTCTCGACAAGCTCTATATGAGTTGCGAAGACAGTCCTGTTGATGTCATGATGAGTAGTGCGGGCACGTGGAGGCTGAAGTCAGAGGACGGGAATGTTAGGACGTTCTTTGATATCCGAAGAAAAGTCGGAAACAAGATCATTAGAGCATACCTGCTCAAGACAATGATTGAAGAGGGCAGGGTTCAGCGAATCAGGGCCACTCTCAAAGGGCCTAAGGACGAATTCAAGGATTTTGCCGACTTTCTGGTTCTAGGAGCGCATGGTGAGCAGGGAGACTTCCACATGCTCGTTGAAGCAGGGGTTTACGAGAACCTGCGAATCGTAGGAACGGACAAGGAGGAATTGCATCAGATTCAGCCCGATGCGCTCTTGGCGATGTTCACTGATGCATTAGAGAATCCTGCTTCGCACGACGCTATGCTGTTCCTTAGCGTCGA
>Ga0153915_10006788_pt1 | contig 10762 bp, 9 predicted proteins | sample Opewatmetagenome_2_FD_107003 | JGI IMG/M metagenome (GOLD analysis project Ga0153915, IMG submission 107003) | Freshwater wetland microbial communities from Ohio, USA - Open water 3 Core 3 Depth 3 metaG | ecosystem: Environmental > Aquatic > Freshwater > Wetlands | place: USA: Ohio, Lake Erie...
CGTCGATTGAATTCATATACAAAGGCCCTTAATGAAATGGGCTATAAAGTCGAACCCTTAACTGTCCAAGAGGCAATGGCAACCTCATGAAGTTTCATAAGAGTATCTTGTGAAGGGTTACTCTCCGACTTTTATCCATCTCCCGCTTGTAAGAAGTTCTGAAATTTCCATCATTGAACTCACATGATAATCAGCATCTAATTCCCTGTTTTTGTAGGCGACAAAGATTACGCCTGCGGACCTTGCAGACTCATAATCTAGGTTTGAATCACCGATATATATCGCGTCTCCCGGACTTATTTTAAAATATTTCAATATTTTTAAGAGAGATTCAGGGTGAGGCTTTGGATTCTTGACATCAAGAGAGGATACCACAATGTCAAAGAAATCAACCAATCCATGGATCTTAAGCACATTGCCTATCGTAGTGCTTCTGTTTGTAGCAACTCCAAGCCAGAAGTCAGGTTTAAGGGCGCTAAGCAACTCCTTGAGGTCCGGTTCAATAATCATATCATGTATGAAAGGCGTATAATCGGTATTCTTTGCGATAGCAATGGCCTGATCAAGATATGGTGTCCCTTCAAATATATGTCTTATCGAGTCCTTGGCAGTATAGGCATGGACAAAGTCGATCTTGTCATCCGTCATGGGGGGAAGGTTAAACCTTGAGAGAAGATAGTTGTAGTAATTGATATTGGCGTTACGTGAGTCAAACATTACACCGTCACAGTCAAATATGACGGCATATTTCTTTGGTTGTGCGACCATAAAAAATCCTTTTTATTAATATATGCTTTGGAGTATATTGTATTAAACTCTTTTATGATATGCCAATGTATGAGATAAACAATTACATGTCAATTTCAGAACACATGAATTTTGATCGTGCATGATAATATGCAGACAAAATAAAGGAAAAATAATATGGAAATAAAAACCGACTATCTTGTTGTCGGATCAGGCATCGCAGGGCTTTCATTCGCCCTGCATGCCTCTGAATCAGGCACTGTGGCGATAGTTACAAAGAAGGAGCGGATGGAGACATCCACCAATTATGCACAGGGCGGGATAGCCTCTGTCCTGGATATGAATGACAGCTTTGATATGCACATCAAGGACACCCTTAAATCAGGCGACGGGCTCTGCAATAAAAAGGTAGTGGATATAGTGGTGAAAAACGGCCCTGACAGGATAAAGGAATTGATAGATATAGGGGTGAATTTTTCACATAATCCGGAAGACCCTGGGCACCTTGACCTGGGTATGGAAGGAGGACATTCAAGGAGGCGGATCGTACACACAAAGGACCGTACAGGGAGGGAGGTTGAAAGGGCGCTCCTTGAAAAGGTCAGAGAGAATAAAAACATCACAGTCTATGATGACCATATGGCCATAGACCTCATTACAAAATCAAAATTAATTAAAAGGGGATTAATCTCAAGCGAGAGCCGCGAATCATGCTGGGGCGCCTATGTCCTGGATGTGGAAAGGGGTGGGGTCATCACATTTCAGGCGAGGATAACGGTCCTGTCAACCGGTGGGGCTGGGAAGGTTTATCTTTATACGAGCAATCCCGATATAGCCACAGGGGACGGTGTGGCCATGGGCTACAGGGCAGGAGTAAATGTAGCCGACATGGAATTTGTCCAGTTTCACCCTACATGTCTTTATCATCCTATGGCCAAGAATTTTCTCATATCAGAGGCTGTAAGGGGTGAAGGGGGTATACTGATAGACAGTAAAGGCAATCGTTTTATGGAGAAATATCATCCCCTGAAGGATCTGGCATTCAGAGACATCGTCGCTAGGTCTATATATCTGGAACTTAAAAAAAGCGGAGAAGAATGCGTATACCTGGATATAACCCATAAATCACCTGACTTCATAAGGGAGAGATTTCCCAATATCTATGAAAACTGTATGAACTATCAGATTGATATCACAAAGCAGCCTATACCCGTCGTGCCTGCGGCCCATTATATGTGCGGCGGTCTTTTGACCGATGAAAATGGGGCTACCAATATAAGGAACCTCGATGCGATCGGGGAGGTGGCATGCACTGGCCTTCACGGTGCAAATCGTCTGGCAAGCAATTCCCTCCTGGAGGCCCTTGTGTTTGCAAAAAGGGCGGCTGACAGATCCGGCAAGGAATTGATCGAAGGCATGAGTGCACATATATCAAAGGCCCCTGAATGGGATCCGGGGAGCGCCACGGACAGCGAGGAGATGATAGTTGTCTCCCATAACTGGGACGAGATAAGGCGGACCATGTGGAATTATGTGGGCATAGTAAGGACAAACAAACGGCTGGCAAGGGCAAGGACCAGGATTGAAAATATTCAGTCGGAGATAAAGGAATACTACTGGGATTTTATAGTCACAAGAGACCTGCTTGAACTCAGAAATATCGCCCTTGTTGCAGAGCTCATTATTACCTGCGCCACAATGAGAAAGGAGAGCAGGGGGCTGCATTACAACCTTGATTATCTCGACAGGGATGATGAGCACTGGCAAAGGGACACAGTGATATGAAGGTAGGGCCTAAGGTCTGACCGGTGGATGGATTCAGGGTGACAATGATGTAATAAGTGCGTTTTCAGGTTGGTGTGAAATAAAGGCGCCCTATTCCTATTCCAGGGGGATATTAAGCCTTCTTCCCAGGCCCTTTTCCGCCTCTTCTATGATTATCCGGATTATCTTGGGCACCTTGGCCTCTACCTCAGGCGACAGCGACATGCCCATCTCAAGGCTCCTGGGTTCCACCCCTATTATTGTGGTGTAGGGGGTGGAACCTATAAGCCCTGAAAGGTTTACTACCTCCATAATGGAGATCTGATGGACCGAGGTCTTGAAGATGTCCGGGCAGGGATTAACGTCTTCCACGTCAAACCGGTAGATGGAGGCAGGGGCTCCTCCGCCCCTGACTGCGTCGATGAGGATCATCCGGTCCGCCTCCAGTATAATATTGATCAGGCCGAAGCCGTCAGTTCCTCCTTCAACGACGCGCACCTCGGGCGGCATATCCATTTCCATCATCCGCTGTGCCACGTGGACGCCGACGCCTTCATCGCTCAGGAGGAGGTTTCCCACCCCCATGACCAGGATGCGGCTGTAATGGCCCTGCTGCGGTCTTTCCTCTGACGACATCACCCGACTATAAACTTGCGCAGTTCATTTGTCTTGGGATCAATAAGGTGTATGGCGCAGGCCATGCACGGATCAAAGGATCGGATGACGCGAACTACGTTTATGGGATTCTCAGGGTCAGGCACCGGGACGCCTATAAGGGCCTCCTCATACTGTCCCCTCTGCCCCTTTTCATCGCGAGGAGAAGCCATCCATGTGGACGGGACGACTGCCTGATAATTTGCGATCTTGCTGTCCTTTATCTTGATCCAGTGTCCGAGTGCGCCTCTGGGGGCCTCATAATATCCTGCCCCTTCACCCTCTTTTGGCGGCTCCCAGTGGTCCGTGTCATGTATCTTGAATTCATCTTTTGTCATGGCCGAGGTCAGGGCGTCGCACCAGGTATAGAGTGCGTCAATGATCTTTTTCGTCTCAATCGCCCTTGCTGCATGTCTTGCAACCACGCCTGGTTTGACTCCCTGGTCCTTTATCAGACCGAGGAGGGTCGGGTCCTGTCCCACCAGCATCCTTGCCAGGGGGCCGAGTTCCATCGGTGTGTTGTCATATCTGGGCGCCTTGACAAATGAATATGCACCCTCCCTGTTCAGGTCAAATACCTGTTCGCCTTCATAGGGGTGTTTGGGTGTATCCTTTTTGTACCAGCTTGAGTGGACGGACTCTGTTATCTTCTTCTGGTCAAAGGGATCGATCTTGATGGCGGAAGGATCCTTCAAGCCCCTTATCACACCGGGTGTGAAGAGGAGTTTGTTCCCCGCCTCATCCATCTCCGAGCCTCCAAAGGCAAGATAGTTGAGATGGCCTCCGCCTATGCCGGCCTTGGCAAGGGGCAGAAGAGGACCGGTCCCGAAGGCCAGGACATCGGGGATGTAGACCTCATTGACAAAAGCGGCAAGTTCATCGAGTATGGAACGGAACTGGGCGATCTGGTTGATGTTCGGGTACTGTGTAAAACCTCCTACCACGATGCTCTGATAATGGGGCGCCCTCCCGCCGAAGATTGTCCCCATGTTCTTGGCCTTCACCTGCATCTGGAGTGCATCCAGGTAGTGTTTTACCGCTGAGATGACCGTATCAGGGTCCTTGACGCTGTATTCATCAGGGTTATAACGAGGGGTCAGAGGAAATGTGTCCTTCTGCTGAACGAGTCCGACGATCTTGTCCTTTACCTTGTTGAGCCCTGCATCCTTGCCCTTGTAATCGGCAACTGCCATGACATCAAGGTAATCCAGTGCGCTCAGGTGATAAAAATGGAGCATATGGTCATAGATATACTCTGCGCCCATGACAAGGTTCCTCAGGAGTGTGCCCCCCCATGGGACCTTTGCGCCGAAGGCCGCATCCAGCGCCCTGGCCGACGCTATCTGGTGGACGCTGAAACAGATCCCGCAGAAGCGGCTCACTATATAGGGCGCGTCACGCGGGTCTTTCCCCTGTAAAAGGGCCTCAAAGCCACGGGCCATTGTGCCGCTGCTCCAGGCATCTTTGACCTTTCCATTTTCTATCTCTACCTCTATCTTGAGGTGTCCCTCGATTCTTGTTATCGGATCAATAGTAATTCGTTTTGCCATCAGATTCACCTTTTCCTAAACAGTATTTTTATTGGATGGCAGACCTGCGATCACTACAGCATCAGTCTGCCCAGTATCTATACAGCTTTATAGAGCGGGCTGTTGCCGGGATAAAAACCAGGCTCGGAGCAACCCTGACACGGGGCGCCTGCATCGATGCAGAAGTTTATCCCGTTGTTCCACCTTCTCACCGGACAGTCGCTATAAGTGTCAGGCCCCTTGCATCCCTTCTCATAGAGGCACCATTCCTGCTGGGTGGGATCATTCCAGTCCTTCAGAAATTCCCCTGCGTCAAAATGTGCCCTGCGCCTGCAGTTGTCGTGTACATAGGTGCTGAAATACATCTTGGGGCGTTTATGCTTGTCCAGGGGTGGCGTCTTATGTGTGACCAGATAATAGAGTATGGTCCCGACAATATGGTCCATATGAACCGGACAGGTTGACAGGTTTATAATAGGCTTGTCGGCAATCAGTTTACTGACAGGCAGCCCCTTGCTGGGCGTCTCGGTAGGTATGCCGCCGAAGGAGGAACAGGCGCCGGCACAGATGATTACATCCGCCTTTTGGGCAGCCTCTTTAAGTATCTCCTTGAAAGGCCTTCCTCCGATCATGCAAAACCGGTCGTCGGCCTCCGGTATGGAGCCTTCCACTACAAGGACGTAACCGCCTTCCTTGATAGTATCTTCCTTTGCCTTTTCAGCGACAGTCCCTGCCGCCGCCATTATGGACTCATGATATCTGAGTGATATCTTGTCCAGGATAATGCTGGCCGGCGAAGGGTCTTCCAGGCTGATAAGGGAATTTGTGCATCCGGTGCAATCCTGACCCTCCAGCCATATGACGGGGGCCTTTTTAGAGGTAGGCTCAAGTGCCTGTGCGATCTCTTCGACGCTGAACATGTCCGAGAGACCGACCGCAGCTGCTATTACACCGCAGAGTTTCATGAAATCACGTCTTGATAAATTGTCAAATGATCTGGTCATCTTCTCCTCGCATTGCCTATTTAAGTTCATATGACAAATTTTCTTCCCAGGGTTTTACCCCTAAGAAGATGTGATAACCGGTTAATTTTTTAAGAAATTATAAGGGGATCACCCCTGTGTGTCAAGGAGTAATTAGTTTAAATCAAACCCGCCCTCTTAATGGGCATCCGGCGGCTCTTCTCCCGATCCGTCATGAAGAGATATAAGGGTCTTAAAGAAGGCATAGGTTAATCCGCCTCCAATGATGATAAGGACAAGATACAGGAGCCCCATGAATATGAAGTGGGGTGTATCCCATTGCCATTCAAACGATAATGGTGTCATAAAGTACTCCAAAAAACAAAAAGGTTTAAGGTGTACGGTATAAGATATATGGTGCAGGGTTTAGGCCATATGTTTTGGTTAGGCTTTTGGCCTTATACCTTACACCGTAAAATTTGTATCTCATGCCTTGCCTTCATTCAATTCCTTTTCCCTGGGGAACAGGGGCAGATACCTGTATGATACGGAAAATACCAGAAAGCCGAAGGCTATTATCCCGAATGTTACGCCCCATTCCTGCCATGATGGGGTATAGCTCCAGAACCTGTCGAAGGGCATTACCGGTATAGCCAGTGTCAGGATCACAAATACAAAACGGTTGATGACTATGCCCGTGCAGTTCATAAGACAGGCGGTGATCAGCCATCCGTTATTCTTGCATGCCTTTGGGGTCATAAGGATTATCGCCGGGATGATCCCGAAGACAAAGATCTCGCAGACAAGAAGCCAGACGCCGTATGGCCCCTGTTTATAAAAATCCATAAAGGTCTGTCCAGCCCTGGGCACTACCCCATAGATCCAGTTAATCGTATCGGCGATCTTCAGCAGGAGGTATATGCTGAGGAGCCACCCGGATATCTTTGCAAGCAGTTGTATGGTTGTGTCGGGCACAAGTTTTTTGCGTCCCAGTGTCTCCGTCAATCTGGTGCACAGGATAGTAAAGCAGGGGCCTGCCGCTATGGCTGAGAATATGAAGAGGAAGAATGTCCATGGCCAGATGTAAAAGCCCTCCCTTGCCGCGAAAGGCCTTGCATGCATGACCCCGAACATTCCGCCCAGAGATCCCTGGTGAAAGAAGGAAAGGAATGTCCCTATGGCCGCAAAGAGCGCCATGATATGATGGAGACTGTGTCCGAAGATGTCCAGCTCGCGGATCTTTTTAAGTCCTCTGTTCTCCAAGATGATAGGGATATATTCAATCGATAATACGGTAAGATAGCATGTGATGCAGAAAGAGACCTCCACGAGCATGGAATGCACATTGGCATGCCAGAAGATAAACCAGCCCCTGATGGGCTGGCCGACATCCGCCACCCCCAGCATTATCATTGCCCCGGAATAACAGATGAAACCGATTATGACGGCCGGATAGATAATATCCTTGAGTTCCTTCCTGCCTATTATGTATGTCAGAAACCCTGTAAAGAACGCCCCTGCCCCCAGGGCGATCACTGCCAGGTCAAAGACGATCCACAGCGCAAATACAAAGATGTCGCTCATGTTTGTCTGATTCAGCCCAAGGGCAAGACATAAAAGTGCGGATACGGTACCCCAGGCAAAAAGGGCGAGCCAGGGCGATGTCCATAAAAGGAATTTACCTGTGGAACACCGGTTTACATTATGGGGTATCAATGCGGAATCCATATTTTAACTCCTCTTTCCTTATTATCCTTTAAGGCCGCTTACCGGCTCTCCCGGAAGGTAGTTATCCGCCAGCCTGCGGACCCATTCCTTTGAAGACAGGTAATAAACCTTGGGTTTGGTATTAAGGCGCTCAAGCAGCCTGAATGCGTTGGGGCTCTTGATAAGCTGAGAGACCTTGTGATCAGGGTTGTTGAGGTCGCCGAAGACAATCGCCCGGGCCGGACAGGCCTCTGCGCAGGCGGTTATGTATTCCTCTTCCTCAATCTCCCTTCGACCCTGTGCATAGGCCGTGTCCTTTGCCCTCATAAGCCTGTGGTGGCAGAAGGTGCATTTCTCCACGACCCCCCTCATGCGGGGTGAGACCTCCGGAGACAGCGATCGTTCCATCCCGTCAGGAAAGGGCTTGAAATATTTATATCCGTCCCACCAGTTAAAGTATCTCGCATGATAGGGACAGGCCGCCTGACAGTACCTGCAACCCACGCAGCGTGTGTATACCTGGCTTACGATCCCTGTGCTTTCATCAAGGGTTGTGGCGGTGGAGACGCACACGGATACGCATGGAGAGTGTTTTTTTCCGTTGCCGTCCTCCTCACAGTGCATGCAGGGACGAGGAAAGTAGCTTGTCCGGTTCTTTGGAAATTTCTCGCCGTTGTTTATCTTATACAGTTGCATCCAGGCTATGCTGCGCTGCTTATCCGATTCATCGGCCCTGAACGTGACGTTGTTTTCAGATGCGCATGCGACCATGCAGGTCCCGCATCCTGTACATTTATCCAGGTCAATCACCATGCCATATTTATGTTTTTCAGTTTTTATTTCTTCCATATCCTGCCTCTATGCCTTTATCAGTCTTACCGGCGTGTCCCACCAGACAGCATGTCCGCTCAGGGGATCCCTTGCGCCTATAATGATGTCATTGGGGTTAGCACCCTTTCCCTTAAGAAAATCGTCATAGGCCCGGTGCCCGAACCCTAGGGGCATGAATACAATGCCTGGCATGGCCCCTTCAAAGAGATTGACCAGTGCCTGAACCTTTCCCCCGGATGATTCTATAAAGATACTGTCCCCCTGTTTGATGCCGTATTCCTTTGCAGTGTCAGGGTTGATCTCGACATAGGAAAGGTCTTTTATCAACTGATCGTCAAAGAGCGTCTTGTTGATATAAGGGGGATCAGGGGACCATCCGCTTGCAAGGTTTATCATCTCATAGGGATACATGCGAAGTGGGAATGCCGGGCTGTCCTTGTCGGATGTATCTTCAAAGTGGGGCATGCATATCTCATCGCCCGAGGCCTTTATCCCGAGGGCCCTGGGGTCAGTCCCTTTAATTGCCGATTCTATCGTGGTGCTGTAAAATTCAAATCCGGACGACGCAGTCCTGAAGATATTGTCCCTGGAAGGATAAACCGGCCTGTACCACAGACCGTTTTTCTTTATCCTTTTCCACATGTCATCGAAACTGTTGTAGTCGGATGAGGCGATATCGCTCTCCTGCATGGATTCCCATGGAAATGATTCGCCCTCAAAGGCGCTCGCACCTTTCCATGCCTCGCAGATACCGTTGGCCCTTGCCTTTAAGACCTCTTCATAGCCGGACCACGGGAAGGCATCCTTTACCCTGCCTCCGATCAGCTTTGCCAGTTCAAGGATTGCATCTCCTGAATTTTTTGTATCATACAGGGGCTTGACGACCGGTGTTGAAACACCATATAGGGGATACTGCAAGCCTCTCGGCCATACGATGTCGTCGATCTTTTCGAGGTATGCATGATCAGGGAGTATCAGATCGGCCATCATGGCGGTCTCATCACGATAGGGAGAGAAGCTGACTATGAAAGGGATACTGGAAAGGGCCTTTCGGAGGTCGCCTCCATCAGGGGTTGTAAATGCAGGGTTTGCGGAAAAGACAAGCATAGTGTCTATGGGCGACGCTTTTTCCTTCAGTATGGAGGCGGAGAGATTGTCCAGCAGGCCGTTGCTGAAGGGATAGACGCCACCTGCCCCGAGAAGGGTCTCTTTTGCATCTCCCTTGATCTCAGGCAATGCGGAAAAGGGAAGGGTGTCATGTATGAATATCCCGCCTTTCCTGTTTATTTGGCCTGCCATGGCATTAAGACTAAGCACTGCCATGGACTCGTAAAGGCTGCCGTACTGTGACCCTTTGCCGCGTCCGCAGATCGCGACAGGGGCCTTGGCCTTTGCAAACCCCCTGGCGATATCCCGTATCTCGATTGCGTCTATCCCAGTGATCTCAGCTGCCTTTTCAGGGGAATATTTCTCGAGCACAAGGGTCTTGAATCCCTTATGCCCAATCCCGTCAGGCGACTTGAAATCTGAAAAGCCGTAGCCATATCTTTCCATAAATCCTGCATCATAAAGTCCTTCACTGATGAGCACGTGACATATCGAAAGGGCAAGGGCGGCCTCTGTGCCTGGTTTCGCAGGGACCCATTTGTCCGCCTTGGAGGCGGTGTTGGAGGCCCTTGGTTCCACCTGGACGACCTTTACCTTATTCTTCATGTCCCCGGATCTCCAGAGGCCCCAGGCATTGATCACCCTGCCGGGCGCGCCCCAGCCCTCCAGGAGTCCGCTTCCGAAACTCAATATATAATCGCTGTTTTCAAGGTCGCAAGTCACGGTGCCCTGCGTGCCGGTCATGAGGTATGCAGCGGTATCATCCGTATCCTGGGATGACTGTATCCTTATGTAATTACCTGTCCCCAGGGCGTTCAGGAGCCTTTCAATCATGACGGACATGGTTGAGCCTTTCATGTTTCCGTCTATTGCAGCGAGGGATTTGATGTTCCCCCTGAGCCCGGATATCCTTTCTGCAAGGGTCTTCATGGCCTCATCCCATGAGATGGACTGAAATGCGCCTGCGCCCCTCTCGCCTGTGCGCTTCATGGGCCCTGTAAAACGCACCTGCTCATTGTACAGGATCTGCAGCCCGCCCATGCCCTGGGGGCATAGGCCGCCCGGGTTGACCGGAAAATCCGTGCGGCCTTCGATCTTTACAGCCCTTTCATCAACCTTTCTAACCTTTATGCCGCAGCCGCCGGGGCACAGTGTGCAGAGTGTATTTGCATAGGTGAATTCCCCGGTTTCAGGCACGGGGACCCAGGGGAGGTTCTGGGTGAATATGGCCGTATCATCCATGAGCTTCCATGGGAGGGGAGACAGGGTGACGCCGATGGCCCCGCCAAGGGCCAGCTTGATAAAGTTTCTTCGGCTTATTCCCAGACGATGTGTGATGGTGTTTTCTTTTTGATCCATGGTATCATTCCATTATTTGTGACATGCGAAACATTCATTGTTTTCTTTGCGACCGTTGTCGGCGTGACATCTTGCGCAATCGTCCATCTTCATGCGGTCCCA
>Ga0153915_10006789_pt1 | contig 10762 bp, 9 predicted proteins | sample Opewatmetagenome_2_FD_107003 | JGI IMG/M metagenome (GOLD analysis project Ga0153915, IMG submission 107003) | Freshwater wetland microbial communities from Ohio, USA - Open water 3 Core 3 Depth 3 metaG | ecosystem: Environmental > Aquatic > Freshwater > Wetlands | place: USA: Ohio, Lake Erie...
CAAAATGACTAATTTCCAAATCCTAATTTCTAATATCTAAACTCCCGGAGAAATAAAAAATGCGAAAATTAAGTGAGCTAAGGAAACAATATCCGGTTTTTAGTTATAAAAAATACTCTTGGAAAATCTCCAAGGGGAATTTGAATATTTCTTTTAGCTTTAAGGTTGCGCCTGCGACCGCAGACTTAGAGGCCGGGCCCTTCGACAACGCTCAGGGTAAACCCTTCGGCGATGCTCAGGGTAAACCGGATATTTCTTTTAAGCCAAAAGTAGTTATTGAAAATATTAGTAAAACCAGGCTCAAAACAATGGGGGAGAGTCAGTTAAATAATCTGGTATTCCATCTGGGTCTGGCCGAAATACCGAGCTACTGGAAGGTAACCTGTTCCAAGGAAATCAGGATTGAAGCGGGTGGTTTGGATAGACAACAAATGAAATGGTGGAAAGATTTGATTTTAAACGGAATGGACCAGTTCTTTTTTGAAAATAAAATCAATTTTAGAGGAGTAAATTTTCTAAAGATTTCATCTTTGGAGCCGGGTAGTGAAAATGGCCAAAAAGCTACGATTGCGGAAAATAAAGTTCTGGTGCCTTTGGGAGGAGGCAAAGACTCAATTGTAACTTTGGAAATTTTAAAAAATGCCGGCAAAAATATAACTTGTTTTTCCTTAAATCCGACCGAAAATGCCCAACAAGTAATGAAAGTTGCCGGCTGCCAAAAATCAATTATCGTTAGAAGAACCATTGACCCAAAGCTTTTGGAAATGAACAAACAGGGTTTTTTGAACGGCCACACTCCCTTTTCTTCCTATCTGGCTTTTTTGAGCGTGCTTTCGGCAGCAATCTTTGATTTTAAATACATTGCGCTGTCAAATGAAAGAAGTTCCAACGAAGGCAATGTCAGGTATTTAGGAAAAGAAATCAACCATCAGTGGTCAAAGAGTTTTGATTTTGAAAATAAATTTAGAGATTATACTAAAAAATATCTGGCGGACGTTGAATATTTCAGTTTTTTAAGACCTCTGTATGAATTTCAGATTGCAAAAATATTTTCACGTCTTCCAAAATATTTTTCTTCTTTTTTGAGCTGTAATGAAGCATTTAAGACCATTTCCGGGACGAGAATCCCTTCGGGAAAATGGTGCGGGAACTGCCCTAAATGTCTTTTCGTTTTTGCCTGCCTCTATCCTTTTTTAGAAAAGGAAGCCTTGCTAAAAATCTTCGGCCAGAATTTATTTATAAAACAGGAACTTTTGCCCGTAATGCTGGAGTTGCTGGGGCTTAAAGATTATAAGCCCTTTGAGTGCGTGGGGACAAAAAAAGAAAGTTTGATTGCCTTTTATTTAAGCTGGCAAAAAGCCAAAACGGCAGGGGAATCGCCGTTTCTTTTGAAATATTTTGAAAATAAAATTTTGAAAAAACATCCCGATTTAGAAGAAGAAGCTAAAAAATTATTAGAATCTTGGGATAACCAAAATTGTCTGCCGAAAGAATTTGAAAAAATTCTAAAGGCAAAAATTTTCTAGGGGGCCCCGCTGCGAATTGAATTTTTTGCAAGAAGGGAAAAAACGGAGAACAGTTCTCCGTTTTTCTATTTTGGCCCCACTATAACATTTGAACGAGGCCTTGCCTCGTTCAAATTGTTCGAAACCTACTACCCGGTTGACAAAATTAAGCTAATCTGTAATAATCGCAGCTGGGAGGGTGTGACTTGGCAGCTTGCTGAATATCCCATCTTATCCAGTCCGGGGTAGTCAGAAGAGACCTTCCTGGGGAAGGCCGGCCGGTGGAGATTCCCGTAACTTAGTCGGGAAACCCTCTATTACCATCCCTAACGCCAGGTCCAGACGGTGGACGATAAACCTGAATACCGTCCGTCAAGCGGATTCGGGCTCTGTGGTGAGACCCCCTCACCCCCCACTCCCCACCGTTCTCAGAAGAACATTTTATTAAAGTAAAGTCAGGGAGGACAATGAAAAAACTCCTGACAATTAACCCCCTATCATGGGGCAGACACTGAAAGATCGTTTCATTCTTACACTTTTTTTGGGAAATTTTCCCACTGGGTCGGGAGAAGGAGGTGGAACTGCACGTCCCGCGCGGACGATGATTTATCCTGCCCCCGAAAATCCAGGAAATTTAGATCTTTGTTTCGTACAAGGAGCGCAAGCGCTCCTTTTTCGTTTTTGGTTAAACTACGACTTCTTGTGGGGTTGACAAAAATAATTAGTTTGATATAATATGTGTACAGCTCTTTCCTCGAGGTAATCCTCGAGTAACAACTTCCGAGGGCGCTCGTGAAGAGAGGCACCCACCAGAAAAGAGCATTAGTATTCTATAGTTCTTTGCTTAATCTCTTCGCTCAAATCGGCAAGACCAAGACTTAACGCGTTGAGCCGAACTGAGATGACCGACTGCGACGACCCCTATTCCGGGTCAACCTACATCGCATCCTGCACGAGGGATAACCTATATGAGGTTTCAGGACCTTAGGCCGGGCAAGTGTATCGGCCGAAACACAATCGCAGCACCAGTCTGCCGTTGCCACGGAATTACTATCCTGAAGAACACCCTGGACCGACTCCTGGGAACCTGAAGATCCATCGCCACCGCCCGCTCACGGCCAGCGAACGGGGAGTTTGTGAGGAGGTACAACATTTGACTCTGTACCCCCGCACCCGTTAATGGTACGTGAAGGGCCTGTCAGCGGTACTTCTTGAGCCCAAGCATAGCCAAACCTGGCGATTGCTAGACCCAGAAGACTCCTGACCAAAGAGGGAAATCTAGTCATTACTTCGTTATCAACGAGGAGAAACAGACTAGCTCTTTCCCTCTTTTCAATTTGACAAGAAAAGCGCTTTTGTTAGATTGAAAATTGGGGAGACAGTGAATCAAGCAGATTGCCGGATTCTCGGTGTTTCGATTGAACGGAGTCTACTCGCGACGGAGTCAAGACTATAGGGACACACCGAGCCCTCCCCACCAATCTGGTTTCTATTCGACAGAAGGGGAATAATTCCTGACGGTGTTCGACCAATTACAGCAACATGAGACCCTGTCCTCCTCACAACCGACGGGAGTAGGCAACAGCAATCCTGGATTCTCGATGCGAGTGAGAACTTCCTGAAAACTCTCAGCCTAGCTGGATAGCGCATCCGGCCCCCTGGCGAAAATTAGAAACTAAAAATTGTACTTTGAAATTCACTAATGAAAAGAGGTATCTTTCATTCTCTTGAAGGCAAAAGGGACGGTATTTGCACGAGGGCATCCTGACAAGAGCTCTCATTTTCTTCTCCCCCGAGAAAGGAAATGGATACTCCCTACTAACCCCCGGGATAATCCGCTGCACGGGTGCTGTCCCTGCTAAGTTGCAAGAGGTGAAAGATTCTTGGCTGGCCGACAAAGGGCAAAACCTTGTATCGTCGTCCGTAGGACCTGAGGGCGGCCGTGAAAAGCCTATGATGGTCTTAAGCGAAAGACCGGTTACTAGTGCCGGTGATGATGAGAGGGGTCAGTAGGACTTCGTGTCGCATTTTTCGCCCAGTCGGGAAAGCTGGGATTATCCCACACCACCGCGAACCCTACCCCGTCGAAAGTTCAGCTGAGAAAACTTCTTTTCTTTCAGCTCCTTAATCTAAACGAGCAAGGCCACAATCCTTGCTCTTTTTACATAGAGCTGTTCTCTGCCAGTTTGTTTTTATAAATCTTAATGCCGCGCGAACCGATTTAGGTTGACAAAAATTGCGCTAATGATATAATTATTTTATAAGGAATGTGTTCCTTATCAATCTAAGATGTGAGGTGATTCATTGTGGAAATTACGGAAGCAAAGTCGGTATTGTTAAAGAGACCCGGAATCTTTATTGTCCCCGCTATAATAACCGCGGTCTCGACCTGGCTCACACTGTCAAACTGGGAAATAATGCATGATATCATCTTTGCTGCTGGTATCATATTTTTGCTCATAGTACTGCTGATAGTATGGATATTAATAAAAAACTCCAGCCACTACAGTTCCACCGGTGGTTTCATCCAAATGATTTTTATTGTTGCGATACTTGCTGTCTTCGAAATATTTTTCAACGTTGTTTTTAAAACGATAATATATTTGCTGGGAATCGTGGTTATTGGTTTTTCCCTGATAATATTATGGCCCATATGGCAACTCGATGCACCGTAAGTCGTCCAATTGCCTCAAAATAATTTTTATTGAAAATTTATTGAGGCTTTTTTTGTTGGGTCAGAATTTGAACGAGGCCTTGCCTCGTTCAAATTGATGGTGCGCTGGCGTTCGGGTTTAATAAATAGTAAAGATAGATAGTAAATGGCTTGACAAAATAGATTTTATTATGTTATAATATAGGTATTCCGAGGTGTTTGCTTTGGATAGATTAGTAACAGTGCAGTTCAGCCTTTCAAACCGCTCAGCAGTTCCCGAGGAGGAAAATCTTTTCCGCGAGAAGGAAACTCCGGAGGGACTTGAAAAGAGGTCCAACCCGACGGGGGTCGGAAGGCAGATTCTCCAGAACGTTGAGAAATTCAACATTGCGCCGATTGTGCCCGACCTGATTGCGGCCGGCTATCAGCTGGTGGACGCCTTCGCTCAGGAGCGGATCCATGAAAAGGATCCGAAAATGCAGAGGACGTACGTCATGGTGAGATTCGTTTTCTCACTCAATGAATACGCAACTCCCTTCGAGGATTTTCTGGCGATTCGGCCAAGAATGATGGCCGTCCTTCAAAAGATGGTTGACCAAGCATTCTGGAGAGCCCGTGCCTATCGCAATCCCTTCTTTGAAAAGGGGGTGGAGGTGGCAAATCACCACGCCATTTCCATTAACCTCGAAGCACGCGTCCCGCGTTTCCAAGGAAATGGCCAACCGGTCGTGATGTGGAATAAGGATGAGAAGGGTGACCGTATCGGCGATGCTCCCGAGCCCATCTCTCCTCAGGGAGAGCTCCATTTCCAGAACGGAATGGTAAAGGCTGTAGTATAGTTCGTTGAACAAGGTTGGTGTAAACTTTATGAAGAATAAGGTTTTACACCAACTTCTTTTTTTTAGAAAAAGTAAAAATATCTTTATTAAAGCGAAAATTCGTGATAATCTATAAATTGACATGAAAATTGAAGATTTAGAAAATCGTAGCGTCCTGATTCTCGGGTTTGGCCAAGAGGGGAGGGATAGTTTTTCTTTTTTAAGGAAGATATTTCCCGATAAAATTTTAGGAATTTCAGATAAACAGGAAAACTTAAAAGTAAAAACTAAAAAGGTAAAACTTTATTTGGGAAAAAACTATCTAAAATCACTGAAAAATTACGATTTGATTATTAAATCGCCGGGGATTCCCATCCATCTGCCTGAGATTGAGAGGGCCTATAAACAAGGAAAAATTACTTCTCAAACCACGATTTTCTTTGAAAACTGGCCGGGAAAAATAGTGGGCATTACCGGCACTAAAGGAAAAAGCACAACCGCTTCTTTAATTTATCTAATCTTAAAAAAAGCCGGCGTAAAAGCCCATTTAATGGGAAACATCGGAAAACCGGTTTTGTCTTCGTTATTTGGAGCTAGAAAAAATGAAATTGCGGTCTGTGAATTATCCAGTCATCAGCTCTATAATTCAAAGAAAAGTCCGCAAATTGCCGTTCTTTTAAACATCTATCCCGAACATTTAGATTATTATCGTAATTTTAAAGAATATAGCCAGGCTAAAGCTAATATTGCCAGGTATCAGTCGGAAAAAGATTATCTGGTTTTTAATTCTTCAGATAAAACCATAAGAGAAATAGCCAGAAAATCAAGGGCAAAGAAAATTCCAATTAAGGGAGATTATTATGAATTAGACCGAAAAGCGGCGCAAGCAGTCGGAAAAATCTTTAAAGTTCCGTCTAAAATAATCTTTTCTGTCTTTAAAAATTTTAAAGGTCTGCCTCATCGTTTAGAGAAGGTTGGAACCTTTAAGGGAATTACTTTCTATAACGATGCCCTGGCAACAATACCCGAAGCGACAATTGCCGCTATCAAAAAGTTAGGGAATAGGGTAGAAACCATCATGCTTGGCGGCTTTGACAGAAATATCGACTTTAAAAATTTAGCCAAAGAAGTTTTAAAAAGCAAAATCGGAAACATAATTTTATTTCCGACAACGGGAGAAAAAATCTGGAAAAATGTTGTAAAACTTTCTCACGGTAGGGGATTGCCGAAGCATTTCTTTGTTGACAATATGGCAGACGCGGTAAAATTAGCTTACAGACATACCAATAAGGGAAAAATTTGTCTTCTTTCTACCGCGTCATCGAGTTTTAGTATTTTTAAAGATTATAAAGAAAAGGGGGATTTGTTCAAAAAATACGTGAGAAAATATGGCAAAAGCAGCTAAAATTGACTATGTTCTATTATTAGCCCTGCTGGGCTTGCTGATTTTTGGTTTTTTGATTCTGGCCAGCGTTTCTTTTCCGGTTTCCCAACAAAAATTCGGTAATAATTTTTACTATCTGAACCACCAGCTTCTTTTCGGATTTTTACCCGGCTTAATTTTAGGATTTCTGGCCTTCATCATAAGCTTAAACTTCTTTAAGAAATGGGCTCCGCTTTTTCTTTTGATAAACATAATAATGTTGATAATGGTTTTTCTGCCCTTTATCGGCCTCCATTTGCAGGGAGGAAGCCGCTGGCTGAATTTAGGATTCATAACTTTTCAGCCCTCGGAACTTTTAAAACTGACTTTTGTCTTGTATCTGGCAAGCTGGCTGGCCAGTCGAAGCGAAAAACATAAAGAATTGGGGAAAACATTGATTGCTTTTTTATTCGTCATTGGAATAATAAGCCTGCTCTTAATTAAGCAGCCGGATGTGAGCACTTTGGGAGTAATAGTGGTCACGGCCATTTTGATGTATTTTTTAGCCGATGCTCCTTTTTGGCATATTTTCTTAATAGGCCTGATTGGCGTTTTAGGATTAGCGCTGCTGACCATAAGCGCCTCTTATCGGCTTGACAGGGTAAAGGCCTTTTTAGGGCAGGCGGATCCGATGGGAAAGGGCTATCAGGCAAAACAGTTGGAAATAGCAATAGGTTCGGGAGGACTTTTCGGCACGGGGCTGGGATTGTCTGAGCAAAAATTCGGATACCTGCCCCAATCTTTTTCCGATTCTGTTTTTGCCATCCTGGCCGAAGAGACGGGACTTACCGGCTGTCTGATTTTACTATTTTTATTTTTACTCTTTTTCTGGCGGGGATTCAAAATTGCCAAAAATTCTCGCGATAAATTCTCTCAGCTGACTGCGGTCGGGATAACTTTGTGGATGGTAATTCAGGCATTAACAAATATCGCTTCGATGACGGGAATCCTGCCCTTGGCCGGCATTCCTTTGCCCTTTATCAGTTACGGCGGGTCGGCGCTTATTTCCGAGTTAATCGGAGCGGGGATATTGCTTAATATCTCAAAAAGCGTCTCGAGGGCCGAATAATTTTACGGCTTCACCCCGCCGCGTCTGACGCGGCGGGGTTGCGCCTTTGGGCTTAACATTTTCCCTTAAATATCTTATATTTAAAGTATGAAGATACTTTTTACCGGCGGCGGAACCGGCGGTCACATCTTTCCCATTATCGCCGTCGCCAGGGAAATAAGAAGAATCCATCCAGCTGCGGAGTTTTTTTATATTGGACCGAAGGACGAATTCGGACAATATGCCTTTTCCCAAGAGGACATAAAGATAAAGACGGTTCCGGCCGGCAAACTAAGAAGATACGTCAACCCAAAAAGCATTCTCGCAAATATCGTTGACCTTCTGTTTAGAACGCCGATGGGCATTTTACGGGCGTTTTTTTATATATTTTATTTAGGCCCGGATGTTATTTTCTCAAATGGCGGCTACGGTTCAATTCCGGCAACGGTTGCCGGATGGATACTGGGAGTGCCCATATTCTTGCACGAATCGGATGCAATACCGGGAAAAGCCAACAGGTTTGCGGCTCGATTTGCCTGGGAAATTTTTATTTCTTTTCGAAAAACTCCTTACTTCCCCGAAGGAAAAATGATCTTAATCGGAAACCCGATAAGAAGAGAAATTATGACCGGGGACAGGAAAGAGGCGCTGGAATTTTTTAAGTTAGATGACCAAAAACCAACAATAGTGGTCTTCGGAGGTTCCCAGGGGGCCCAGCGAATAAACGACGTAATTTTGGAGGTTTTGCCCGAAATGCTAAAGAATTTCTACGTAATTCACCAAACGGGAGAAAAGAACTACGAACAAATAAAGAAAGAGGCAGCGATTATGGTACCCGACCCGGAATTGAGAAAAAATTACCGCCCCTTTTCTTTTTTACAGGAGGCCGATTTAAAAGATGCTTATGCGGTAGCCGATTTAATTATCTCCCGAGCGGGGTCGGGAAGTATCTTTGAGATAGCGGCTGCCGGAAAACCATCGATTTTAGTACCCTTGACCGAATCAGCCCAGAACCATCAATCGGAAAACGCCTACGGCTATGCCGAGGGAGGAGCGGCAGTAATATTGGAAGAGGGAAACTTTTCTCCTCATTTTCTGTTAGAAAGAATAAAATATATCTTTGCCCGACCAGAAGAATTGATAAAAATGACGGCGGCGGCTAAAAGCTTTTCCCGGCCCTTGGCGGCAAAAGTGATTGCCGAGTACCTGGTGACCTTTTTGACCCCGTAAATAATATAATTTTAAAAAAGAAATGATTGCCGATCCTGCGGAAGAATTTAAATTTATCAAACCGGGGGAGGTAAGAACCAGATTTGCTCCTTCTCCTACCGGGTTTTTGCACGTCGGTACGGCCAGGACTGCGCTTTTTAACTTTTTATTTACAAAAAAAAATCAGGGCAGTTTTGTTTTGAGAATTGAAGATACCGACAAAGAAAGGTCAAGGCCGGAATACGAAAAAGATGTTGTCGAAAGCCTGAAATGGCTGGGAATTGAATGGAATGAGGGCCCGGATATGGAAGGACCATTTGGGCCTTATCGACAGTCGGAAAGAAAAGAAATTTACAAAAAATACCTAAAAAAACTACTTGATGAAGAAAAGGCCTATTATTGTTTTTGCTCGGAAGAAGAATTGGAGGCGGAAAGACAGTATCAGCTTTCAATCGGGGAAGCGCCGCGATATTCAAGAAAATGCGCCGGTCTGGATAAGGCAACTGTTAAAAAATGCCTAAAAGAAGGTAAAAAATCGGTCATCAGATTTAAATTAGACGGTAGAAAGGTGGGGTTTGAAGACCTGATAAAAGGAATGCTGGAATTTGATACTTCTCTGATGGGAGATTTGGTCATTGCCAAAGATTTGGATTCGCCCTTATACAATTTTGCGGTCGTGGTTGACGATTTTGAAATGAAGATTTCCCACATCATCAGGGGTGAAGACCTTTTGCCAAATACCCCGCGCCAGATTCTACTCCAGGAAGCATTAGGCTTTAATCCCTTAAAATATGCCCACTTACCTTTAATTTTGGGAAAGGACCGGAGTAAATTATCTAAAAGACACGGTGCCGTTTCAATTTCGGAATATAAAAAAGAGGGGTATTTACCCGAAACCATGGTCAATTTTATTGCCTTTTTGGGCTGGAATCCGGGAACGGAAAAAGAAATTTATTCGATGAATGCTTTGATAAAAGAGTTCTCCATTGAAAGAGTACAAAAAGGAGGGGCCATTTTTAACGTTAAAAAGCTGGACTCTCTCAACGGATTTTATATCCGCCAGAGAAAAACGGAAAAACTAACCGAGTTCTGCATTCCTTATTTAATGGAAAAAGGATTCATCGTTCCTCAGGCCGGACAGGAAGAATTTTTGATAGCCCAAAATTATAACATACCGGCCACGGGGGAGGGGATAACCTTTGAAAAGCTGCAAAAAATAATTGGGATTTATCAGGAAAGAATGAAAAAACTTTCCGAGATTATAGATTTAACTCATTATTTTTTTGAAGGAAAACTTAGTTACGACAAAGAACTTTTAAAATGGGGTGAGATGGGGGATAGGGAAACGGACAAATCCCTTGACACATCTCAGAAAATATTGTCTAAAATAAAAGAGGTTAATTTCACCAAAGAAAACCTGGAAAGCAGGCTGCTCGAGGAAGCTGAAAAAATCGGAAAAGGAGACCGAGGAGTACTTTTATGGCCCTTGAGGGCGGCTTTAACCGGGGAAAAAGCCTCGGCCGGTCCTTTTGAAGTTGCCGAAATTCTGGGCAAAGAAAAAACATTAAAGAGGATAAAAGAGGCGAGGGAACTGCTAAACGGCTAATTTTATGAGAAATAAAAATCTTTTGCTGGTTTTAATAATATCGGGCCTTGTTTTGGCTAATTATACCTTTGGGGCAATGACCTTTCACGTGCCCGATACCCTGGAAGGTGTAAAAAACGCGATATATGACGCGTTTTTAGCGCTAAAAGAGCGAATGCCGGTCGTTTTAAATAGAATATGGCAGGAAACCGTGATTCCTACCTGGCAGAGGATGTTTGACTGGTTTCAAGAGCATATCTGGGCCAAAATAAGCCCAAGAGCCAGGGAAGAGCTGGAAAAGCGAAAATCAATACTAAAAGAGGAGTTCCCCAAGGAAAAAGAGGAGTTAAAAGAGGAAATTCCCCAGGCCAGTAAATCTTTCTGGGAAAGATTTAAAGAGTTAATAAAATAGTGTCAGACTGGCATGGGGGGAGGACTTGACAGGGCTTTTTGCCCTGTTATTATAGAGGTAGACAATGTCGGACAATGTAGATAAAGAGACACTTAATATGGTGGTTAAG
>Ga0153915_10006790_pt1 | contig 10762 bp, 11 predicted proteins | sample Opewatmetagenome_2_FD_107003 | JGI IMG/M metagenome (GOLD analysis project Ga0153915, IMG submission 107003) | Freshwater wetland microbial communities from Ohio, USA - Open water 3 Core 3 Depth 3 metaG | ecosystem: Environmental > Aquatic > Freshwater > Wetlands | place: USA: Ohio, Lake Erie...
AGATGCGCTGCAATATGAAGGTCTAAACGGGCAGGGTGTCACGGTTGCGGTGGTGGACAGCGGAATTTCTCAAGGACCCAGCCTAGCTGGGAGAGTTACAGAGCCAGTATCGTTCCCAGGGATTGATGATAACGGTCACGGCACGCACGTCGCCGGGATCATCGGTGGAAATGGGAACCTACTCATGACGTACCGAGGTTTTGCGCCGAGTGTGAACCTGATCTCTTTGGATGTGACGGATAGTACAGGAATGAGTTACGAGTCCACTGTGATCGGCGCTTTGCAGTGGGTGTACGATCATAAAGCTCAATATAATATCCGGGTAGTGAACCTATCGCTAAACTCTTCAGCGGAGGTTTCTTACCACAACAGCCCGCTCGATGCAGCCTGCGAAATCTTGTGGTTCAACGGGGTGGTGGTGGTGGCATCGGCGGGCAACAAAGGACCGGCAGGTGGATACAATACCACCAAGACTGCTCCGGGAAATGATCCTTTCATCATCACAGTGGGAGCGAGTGATGAGCATGACAATACCGATCCTTCCAACGATACCGTGGCGGCGTTCACCTCCTTCGGGATAACGCAAGATGGCTTTTCTAAGCCGGATATCCTGGCTCCAGGATACAATGTGGTCAGCTTGCTCTCCCCGAACTCAAATTGGTCTGTGGCGCATGCCGACCGGGTAGTAGAGCTGTTCTTTATCCGCTTGAGCGGCACCTCCATGGCAGCTCCGATGGTCAGCGGTGCGGTAGCCTTGCTCCTGCAGGATGAGCCTAACCTGACCCCTGACCAGGTGAAGTACCGCTTGTTGAATACGGGAATGACGATCCAGGGAGATGGGACCACCTATCCTTACCTCAATGCATACGCGGCTGTCCACGGCACTTCGACTGCCAGCGCCAACACGGGCTTGACCGCCAGTATGCTGCTGAGCACCGGCTCTGATCCGATCACTTGGGGCTCAGTCGGCTGGAACAGCGTAGGCTGGAACTCGGTAGGCTGGAACAGTGTAGGCTGGAATAGCGTAGGCTGGAACAGCGTAGGCTGGAATTCTACGGTGGAGTTGGTCGGCGTCTTCTGGGGACCTACCAGAGGCGGGAAGAATAAATAAGCATTGTGATCAACCAGAAGAAGCTGAGATGATGAGAGGTGATATTATGAAAACCCAAAAATTGCTCAAGAAAACCATATCCGTTCTGCTGGCTGCCCTGGTGGCTTCGGGATTACTAACTGCCTTGATGAATGTACAGCCTGCCCTGGCAAGCGTCAGCTGGAACTTCTAGGGGATAACAAACAAAAATTGAATATATGTTGGACAATAGACTGCGGCTTCTCCAACGCCGCAGTCTATTGTTTAAAGGTGCAATCTTGGTGCCTTTTAATAAACACTTTCTCACCACCAAGCCACGAAGAATACCACGGATTTGTTACCAAGTCGTACTATACCAATCCGATCGATGCAGTAGTTAAGATCCTTTAGTCCTGTGGTAAGCGTGGCAGATGACTTCAGCCGGTTGGAACTCCGATTAAAACTCTTGCACATCTTAAAGATTCGTGCTAAGATAGTGCCGCGAGCGCCCGGGTGCCCCCCTCACCCGGGTGCTCGCAATTTAAATTAAATGCGAAAGAAATCCGCTCTCACACGCGAGTATAATAGGCAAGCAAGAATTCTTGTTAGGGGAGGTTCTCTTGTCTGAAGAAACCCTGAAAGTGGTCATTCCAATGGCCGGCTTGGGTACTCGTCTGCGTCCACACACCTGGAGTAAACCGAAACAGCTCGTCAGTGTGGCTGGAAAAGCCGTGCTGGGGCACGTCCTGGATATGCTTTCCACGGTGCCCGATCCCCAGAAAATCGAGCTGGTGAACATCGTGGGATACCTGGGGGAGCAAATCGAAGCCTATATGAAAGAGCATTATCCTCAGATTCCCTCGCACTACGTGGTGCAGGAGGACCCCAAAGGTCAGTCGCACGCCCTTTACCTGGCGCGTGAATACCTGCATGGACCGATGCTGATGATCTTTGCCGACACCCTGGTCGAGACGGATCTGTCTTTCCTGGCGTCCGAACCTGCCGGCGCGGTCGCCTGGGTCAAAGAAGTGCCTGATCCACGGCGCTTCGGCGTTGCCGATGTCGGCACAGATGGCTGGGTGCGGCGCCTGATCGAAAAACCCACGGATAAGAATATCAACCTGGCTGTGGTCGGCTTTTATTATTTTGCTCATGCTGAGGATGTTATTGCTGCCATCGAAGAGCAGATGCGCCGCGGTGTCCAGATCAAGGGCGAGTACTTCCTGGCTGACGCAGTGAATATCATGCTCGAAGACAACTTGAAAATGCGCACAGAGCGGGTGGAAGTTTGGCTGGATGCAGGCACTCCTGAATCCTTGCTGGAGACGAACAATTACCTCCTGCGCCATGGTCAGGAGAATGATTACTCCGACCAGCACCGCAACAACAGTGTGATCATCCCCCCTGTGTTTATCCACCCCACAGCCCAGGTTCACGAATCGGTTATTGGCCCTTTTGCTTCCATCGGCGCTGGGTGCATTGTCCGAAACAGCATTATCCGCAACTCAATCCTGGAGGATGAAGCCGAAGTCAAGGGTGCTATTCTAGAAGATTCCATCATCGGCCGCAAAGCTCTAATTGAGCGCCGCCCCGGGGTGCTCAATGCTGGCGATTCGACTGAGTTGATCATGTGATGGATGCTCCAGTATGCCCGGCCTCGTAGAATGCCACTCGGGTTATCAGTATGCTCAGCGACCAGTCGCATTCCTCTGGCTGGGAGATCGGAAAATAATCGAGGCTGTTCTTGATCAATGGCTGACCCCTGAAGCGCGTTGTTTTCGGGTGATCACGCAGGATGGACAAATCTTTGAGCTCTGTTTCACATTCGCTTCAGACGATTGGCAAATCCACCAGCCTTAGCGGCTGGGCAATTCATAACCACAACTGTTCATAAATCTAACCTTAAGAAGGAGTTTTTATGAGAGAGACCTACCTGGCCCAGCGTGTGGCAGGGCTAAAACCATCAGGGATTCGAAAATTCTTTGACATCGTCGCCACCATGAAAGATGTCATCTCCCTTGGCATAGGCGAGCCAGATTTCACGACCCCCGAACCCATCATCCAGGCTGGCATCCGCTCGCTGCAATCAGGCGAAACTCACTATACCTCCAACGCAGGCTTGCTGGAGCTGCGAAAGGCGATTACAGGACGGTTGGAAAGTCTGTATCGCATTGCTTACGACCCGGGCAGCGAGCTGATCGTGACCGTGGGGGTCTCAGAAGCACTATACGTGGCGATGACCGCCATCCTCGACCCGGGTGATGAAGTGATCGTCCCTACTCCTTGTTTTGTTGCCTACCAGGCGGAGGTGATCCTGGCAGGCGGCACGCCGATTGAGCTGCCCACCTTTGCGGTGGACAATTTTCAGGTACGACCCGAAGCCCTCCTGGCTGCCATCACACCGCGCACCAAGGCTATCCTGATCGGTTATCCCAACAACCCAACCGGAGCCGCGGGCGTGCGCGAGGTGCTGCTGGAAATCGCTAAGATTGCCGAGGAGCATGATCTGGTTGTCGTCTCTGATGAGCTGTACGATAGATTGGTGTATGGAACGCAGCATGTGTGCTTCCCGGCCTTTCCAGGAATGCGCAAGCGCACAATTTTACTGGGCGGCTTCTCCAAGAACTATGCCATGACCGGATGGCGAGCCGGGTTTGCTGCCGCCCCAGCTGATATCCTGCGCGGGCTGCTGCGCGTTCACCAATACACGATCATGTCTGCGCCAACCATGTCGCAGGCAGCCGCCCTGGAGGCGATCAACAATGGGGATGAATATGTGATCCAGATGCGCGACGAGTATGACCGCCGCCGTAAGTTGATCGTCGGCGGGCTGAATGAGCTTGGCTTGCCCACTTTTGAGCCGCACGGCGCCTTCTATGCTTTTCCAAGCGTCGCTAATTCAGGAATGACGGATGAGGAATTTTCTCAAAAGCTCCTGGAAGAAGAAAAAGTAGCCGTCGTTCCCGGTTCTGCTTTCGGGGCAGGTGGTGCGGGCTACGTGCGCTGCTCCTACGCTACCGCTTACGAAAAGCTGGAGGAAGCTCTACGCCGCATCGACCATTTCATGCGGCGGCATGGATAACATCTTCCTAGATGAAATTCGAAGCGGTTATTGGGTTAGAAGTCCACGCTGAATTGGAGACGCAGTCCAAAATGTTCTGCGCCTGCCCGGTGGTCGATACAACGATCGCCAGGCCGAATGAAGCTGTCTGCCCGGTCTGTGCAGGTATGCCGGGTGTGCTGCCGGTGGTCAACCAGCGTGCCGTTGAGTATGCCCTGCGTGTCGCTTTGGCGCTGGAATGTACCGTTTACAACACCAGCATCTTTGCTCGTAAGAATTACTTCTATCCCGATCTCCCCAAAGGTTACCAGATTTCGCAGTATGAGCAGCCCCTGGCACGCCACGGACGGCTTGTCATCCAGACCCCGCAGGGAGAGAGGCTAATCCGCATTCGCCGGGTCCATTTGGAAGAAGATACCGGCAAGCTCACGCATGTCATGCGGGATGAGGAATCGTACTCATTGGTTGACTTGAACAGGGCCGGTGTGCCTCTGCTCGAGATCGTCTCCGAGCCAGACCTGCACACCGCCGAAGAGGTGCGCCTGTATGCCCAGGCGCTGCGCTCAGTCCTTCGCTATGTGGGTGTGAACTCCGGCGACTTGCAGAAGGGTGTCATGCGCATCGAGCCGAACGTTTCTGTGCGCATCAAAGGAAGTGAAAGCCTGGGCACGCGCGTCGAGATCAAGAACCTGAACAGCTTTCGAGCGTTAGAGCGCTCCGTCGACTATGAAATTCAGCGCCAGATCCAGGTCTTGGAGCAGGGGGGCAGCGTCCAGCAGGTAACTTTAGGCTGGGATGTGGAAAAAGAAAACACATTCATCCAGCGGATCAAGGAAGGCGAGGATGACTACCGCTACTTCCCAGAACCCGACCTGCCCCCGCTGGTGATTGAGCCAGGCTGGGTGGAACAGATCAAAGCCTCCTTGCCTGAGCTGCCGTCTGCCCGGTTGCGCCGCTTCAAAACCCAGTATGGATTGGGCAGTTACGATGCCAGCGTCTTGGTGGCTGAACAGGCAGCCGCGAACTACTTTGAAGAATCCGTCGCGGCAGCCGGAGACATTTCACCCAAGCTTATCGCCAATTGGGTCAGCGGGGAGCTGTTCAGCCTTCTCAATCAGGCGAGCAGAGTCATCGAATACTCTCCAATTACGCCTCAAGCTCTGGCCGACTTACTGCATTTCCTGACTGCGGGGATCATCAACCACACTACCGCCAAGAGCGTTCTGGCTGAGATGTTTTCAACCGGTCAATCTGCCAAATCGATCATTGCTGCCCAGGATCTCCAGCAAATCACGGACAGCAGCTTTATCGCCAGCCTGGTAAGCCAGGTACTGGCGGAGCACCCTGACCAGGTAGCCCATTACATCCAGGGCAAGGAGACCATCTCCCGCTGGTTTTTCGGTCAGGTGATGCGGCTTGCCAAAGGACAGGCAAATCCTCAGATCCTTCAGGCTGAGCTGGATCGACAGCTTTCTCAAAGAAAAGCAGAGTCCTAGTGTTCCGTTCATCGTAATTCGATAAATTAGTAAAGTCTTGGACGAAATACTGGACCAGGCTTCTTGTTTGTCTTAGAACGCTAAAAGTCATCTTCTCATGATCAAAGTCACGCTTGAATCATGGGACATTCGTCACTTGACGATTTGTCTGACGTTTGCTATCTTTAGGGTGGGTCTGGAAGACCAGACTCTAAAGGATTCAGGCAATCTGACATGAAATTCCGTGTCCACATCAACAAAAATAAAGCGGGCACCATACCGGTGTGCCCGCTTATAGTGTAAAAATCAGGAGAAAGAACTATGAGTGAACCCATTAATGCATTCCAGATGGCTCAGCAGCAGTTTGATGGCGTTGCCAGACTGCTCAATCTTGACCCGCAGGTGGCTGAGATCCTGCGCTGGCCTGCACGCGAATTTAAATTCACCATCCCCGTGCGCATGGATGACGGCTCGATCCGGGTATTCACCGGCTACCGCGTCCAGCATAATGATGCGCGCGGTCCCGCCAAAGGCGGTATTCGCTTCCACCCCTCCGAGACCCTCGATACGGTGCGCGCCCTGGCAACCTGGATGACCTGGAAAACCTCGGTCGCCGATATTCCCCTGGGCGGCGGCAAAGGCGGCGTTCCTGTCGATTCAGCCAGCCTTTCAGTGTATGAGAAGGAAAAACTCTGCCGTGGCTGGGTGCAGCAGATGTGGCGCAATATCGGCCCGCGCCAGGATGTCCCCGCACCCGACGTCGGTACTACCTCTCAGATGATGGGCTGGATGATGGATGAATACTCGAAGATGGTTGGGCAGTATACCCCCGGTGTGATCACCGGCAAGCCCGTTGGGGGCGGCGGCTCCTTAGGTCGCACCGAAGCCACCGGTTTCGGCGTCATCTTCGCCGTGCGCGAGGCCATGCAGCACCTCAAGCTTGACCCCACCAAATCCGTTGCCGCCATGCAGGGCTTTGGCAATGTCTCCCAATATGCCGCCATCGGCTTCGTAGAGCTCCTGGGAGGTAAAGTTTCTTGTGTCTCCTGCTGGGATCGCGATGACCGCATCGCATACACCTTCTCGCACAAAAACGGCATCAACCCGCGCTTCTTGCAGTCAATCACTGATCAGTACGGCACGATCGACAAGAAAAAAGCTCGCCAGGAGGGATATGAGATTGAAGACGGCGACGCCTGGATCACCAAGGACGTGGATGTGCTCATCCCCGGTGCCCTCGAGGGGCAAGTGAATGGAGAGTCCGTCAAGCGTATCAGCAGCCGTGTGCGCATGGTTGCCGAAGGCGCCAATGGTCCCACTACACCAGAAGCCGATGAAGTCCTCAAAGCCAATCACATCTTCGTGATCCCCGACTTCCTGTGCAACGCGGGTGGAGTGACGGTGTCTTACTTCGAGAGTGTGCAGAACGACATGAATTATTACTGGACGCGTGACGAAGTAATAGAGCGCCTGGACACCAAGATGACTCAAGCCTTCCAGGGCGTCCTCGAGCTTTCTGAGAAAGAAAAAGTCTACATGCGCGATGCCGCCTACATGGTCGCCATCGGGCGTGTGGTCAAGGCTATGGAACTGCGCGGCTGGATTTAGCTTGATCTGATCCCAGCCAAGTTGATCTCCTCCTCATGACGGGGCTGCCCAAACGGCAGCCCCAAGTTTTTTATAAAAGACACAAATTTGGGGCTTCCTTCTATTTCCCCTTCCCTTTGTTCATCAAACCTGGTGTACAATGAAAGCAGGGCAATTTGGAGCTCATTCATGATGCAGACTTTCATTTCACATACTCGACAGCAAGAAACCCCTGAAGCCAAAGCCCAATGGTTCCAGTCGCTTTCCCTGGAAGAACGTCAAGAATTATTTTGCGCCATTACGGATATGATCCTCGAGAATAATCCGGAGATTGTCAAGGAGAAGGATGCTCAACCGGTTGCAGGACGTGTTCTCGTCCTTTCAGAAACATAAAGTAAAATACCTGGTGATAGGGGGGATAGCCGCCGTTCTACATGGCGTTCCAAGAGCAACCTTTGACTTAGATATTCTTATCGAAGCCACACTTGTTAATGCTCAAAGATTACTGGCAGCTCTTACAGAGGCCAATCTTGGCACCGCTTCTCTTACTACAGCCAAAGAGTTGGTATCGCACGAGATCACAATTTTTCAGGATCGAGTTCGGATTGACGTACAGACCTCCACTCCGGGAATTTCATTCAAGAAAGCATGGCTGAACAAAGAAGAGATGTCTTACCAGGGGCAAAAATTTTTTGTGGTTTCTAAAAGTGATTTAATCGCTTCTAAGAGGGCTGCAGGTCGAGCAATAGATTTGGAAGATGTGAGATTACTCACCCTGGACAATAACAAATAAACAGCCTGCATTTGTTTATTCGGGCGACAGGATAGTGTTCCAAGCCCGTAATTAACCTAAAATATCCCTTTGAACTCATATCTTCATCCCTAAGTAGCCTATAAAAGGAAACATTATGTCCGAGCTGCTTGTAAAAGACTATTACACCACCCAGGTGCACGATGAATGGCGGCGCCTGATCCAGGATGCTTACCATCGCCTGGAGTTTCAAACCACCTTGCACTTCCTGGAAAAATACCTGCCCGAGAAGGGATTGATCCTGGATGCCGGCAGCGGGCCTGGCAGATACACGCTGGAGCTGGCTCGGAGAGGCTATCAGGTCGTAATGCTCGACCTGACGCCTGCCAACCTGGCATTTGCGCGGCGTCAGATCAAGCGCCTCAAATTGCAGGATCGTGTGGTAAGCCTGGTCGAGGGTTCTATCGTGGACTTATCCCAATTCAAGGACGATTCTTTCGATACAATCATCTGCCTGGGGGGGCCTCTCTCCCATGTCGTAAATCGCCAACAAAGGGTTCAAGCCATCTCAGAGCTGCTCCGCCTCGCCAAAGCTGATGCACCTCTCTTTGTTTCTGTGATGAGCCGCCTGAGTCAGCTGGCGGTTGAATTGGCGCTGTTTCAGCATGAGATCGAAATGCCCTTGTTCAAAGAAATCCGCGACACCGGCGATTACCACGGCGGCAGTGGGTTCACCGCCTGCCACTTTTTCCTTCCCGAAGAGCTGCGCCAGGCTTTTGAAAATAAGGGGGCTGCCGTTTTAGAAATGGTCGGGCTGGAGGGCATCGGCGCACACCAATCTCGAAAAATCAACCAGCTCGCCAAAAATGAGCTGCGCTGGAAGATTTGGCTTGAAACTCACTATAAAACCTGCACCCACCCTACCGTGGTAGGGATCGCTGAACATATGCTGATTGTCTGCAAGAAGGATAGGGTTTTATCCTAAGATGATCAAAGACGCTCCTCTCCTGTCTCTCTTTGACAGGCACCAGCGCATTGACATTACTTTTCCGGATATGCAGCGTGAAGCATTTCCTAACCTGGTGCGCTTCACGCGCCCCGCTCCCGGCATGTCCTTCGTGCTCTACCACCACCTGGATGAGGCGAATGCAGATACCGTCATCCAGGAACAGATTGCTTACTTCACTGCCCAAGGTTTGCCCTTCGAGTGGAAAGTTTACGGGCATGACACTCCTTCCGAACTGGGTCAGCGATTGGAAAAGCACGGCTTTACCCCTGAAGAGCCGGAATCCGTCATGGTTCTCGATGTAATGACCGCTCCACCCTCCTTGCGCGAGCCGCTCAAGGCAGATGTGCGCCGCCTCACTGCTCCTGACCAGCTGTCCGAAGTTATCCAGGTTTTAGAAGGCGTTTGGGGAGAAGATTTCAGCTGGGTTACAGATCGGCTGGGTAGCCACATGCAGGTCCCAGGTTACCTGAGCGTCTATATCGCCTACGTCGAGGATCAGCCCGCCTGCACCGGATGGACCTATTTTCATGCGGACAATCCTTTCGCCAGCCTGTGGGGTGGTTCCACACTCGAAGCTTATCGCAAGCAGGGTCTATACACAGCCCTCCTGGACTCCCGCCTTCAGGAGGCCCAGCGGCGTGGTGTGCGTCATCTCACCGTGGATGCCAGTCCCTTGAGCCAGCCCATCCTGCAAAAAAACGGCTTCCAGGTGCTGACCACTGCCCAGGGTTTCGAATGGAAATCAGGATTGAAAGGGAGCAGGTAGGGGCGGGGTAATCCCGCCCGTACAAATATCGCAAAGGAGCACCCATGCAACCTCTCAAAAATAAAATTGCTGTTGTCGCAGGAGCCACGCGCGGCGCAGGCCGCGGCATCGCCTGCATGCTGGGCGAAGCTGGCGCCACCGTCTACTGCACCGGTCGCAGCAGGCGTGGGAATCCATCCATGCTCAACCGCCCGGAAACCATCGAAGAGACCGCCGAGATGGTCACTGCCCACGGCGGCGTTGGGATCTGGGCGCAGGTGGATCACTCCCAACCGGAGCAAGTGCGAGCTTTCTTCCAGCGCATCCACCGTGAACAGAACGGGCGCCTGGACCTGCTCGTCAACAACATCTCTGGCGATTCATACTACAGCAAACAGAACCTCTCCGGCAAGCGCCATGAGCCTTTCTGGGAGGCTTCCCTGGAGAAGGGCTTGCTGGCTCAGGAACAGGCTGTCCACACCCACATCATCACCAGTTATTTTGCTGCTCCGCTCATGGTCGCCAACCGCAGCGGGCTGATCATCGAAATTAATGACGGCAACTGTCTTCAGTACAACAACTGCGGCATCTTTTACAGCTTGAACAAGACCTCGGCGGTATTGCTGGCTTATTTCATGTCTGAAGAGCTGCGACCCTTTGGCGTCACTGCGCTTTCACTGACACCGGGGTACCTGCGCTCTGAGGAGATGCTGGAAGGGTTTGGGGTGACCGAAGCCAACTGGAAAGACGCTCTCCTCCAGGATCCAGGCTTTGCCAATTCGGAAACACCCTTTTACATCGGTCGTGCTGTGGTCGCCCTTGCCGTGGATCCCGGGATTTCAAGGCGGACTGGACATGCCCTCAGTACAGGCTACCTGGCGCGCGAATACGACTTTACCGACCTGGACGGCACCCAGCCACCGGGTTACTGCCGGGAGGGGATTTTCAATAAAGGGGAATTTCTGTATCTTTAGGGACAGTAAAGAATGAGATGCAAGATGAGTTACCTGAAAAAATTTTTTATTCTATCCACCCTTTTGTCAGCTATCTTCTTCTCAAGCTGCG
>Ga0153915_10006791_pt1 | contig 10762 bp, 9 predicted proteins | sample Opewatmetagenome_2_FD_107003 | JGI IMG/M metagenome (GOLD analysis project Ga0153915, IMG submission 107003) | Freshwater wetland microbial communities from Ohio, USA - Open water 3 Core 3 Depth 3 metaG | ecosystem: Environmental > Aquatic > Freshwater > Wetlands | place: USA: Ohio, Lake Erie...
AATAATTGAATTCAGAAATAAATTATAACGTACTAATTTAGCTAATAGTCATCTTTAAATTACAAAAATAATGCACTGTTCAAATAAGTTAGTTTTACTGTAATTGATACGCTATCTACAGAAGAAAAAATAGCCTTATTGATTGAAGGAATTAATTTCTAGTATTTAATGAGAGTGAAAAAAGCGATTTAAAAAATAGATCACTTTGTTCTTCAGGTTAAGAAATATAAATAGTAACAAGCTTATTACTGAATAAAGCAAAATAACCACAGATGACGGTTAGCATAGTACCGCCTCCGCCAAACAAAGCATTTGTATTTGTAATAACTGAAGATATTTTGTACAGTGTATTGATAATTTTCGCCAAAGTTATCAAAGTTATTATAGAAAAATATCATCGCCTTGAAAAAATACTCTTTGTCCCTCATATTTTATATATACAACAATAAATTGAAAATTTATTGATCTACTTTCTTCATTATTCATTACAAAAACTATGCCCAGAAATTTTACTCGTAATTTGGAAGAAGCATTAAGCGTTGCCCAATCGCTTGCTCTTGGCAAAGACAATGCATTTATTGAACCTATGCATGTTATGCGCGCATTATTGGACCAAACAGCGGGTAGTATTACTCCTATTCTCACTAAAGCGAACGTCAACCTCAATAAGCTAAATTCTTTAATCAATGAATCTCTCAAAAGACTGCCCAAAATTGAAGGCATTCCTGGCGAAATTCATATCTCACCCGACTTAAATCGTATCATCAACATTGCCGATAAACTTGCGCAACAACATGATGATAAATTTATTTCCAGCGAAATTTTTCTTTTAGCTGCAATTGAAGACAAAAGCGATTTAGGACGCTTATTAAAAGAAGCTGGCTGCATCAAATCAGTAATGGCACAAGCCATAAACGATGTCCGCGGCAATGAAAATATAAATAATCCTAACGCTGAAGAAACGCGCGGAGCTTTAACCAAATACACTCAAGACTTAATCGAGCGGGTTAGAAAAGGCAAATACGATCCTGTCATTGGCCGAGATGATGAGGTTCGACGTGTTATTCAAGTATTGCAACGCCGAACTAAAAATAACCCAGTATTAATCGGTGAGCCGGGAGTTGGTAAAACAGCAATCGTCGAAGGATTAGCACAACGCATTGTCAACGGTGAAGTTCCCGATAGTTTAAAACACAAAAAAATATTATCACTAGATTTAGGCGCATTGCTTGCGGGCACTAAATTTCGCGGAGATTTTGAAGAACGTTTGAAATCAATTTTAAATGAAATCAAAAAATCCGAAGGCAATATAATTTTGTTCATTGATGAACTGCATAATCTAGTCGGCGCGGGCAAAACCGAAGGCTCAATGGATGCCGGCAACATGCTAAAACCGGCTCTTGCGCGTGGCGAGCTGCATTGCATTGGCGCCACAACGTTAGACGAATACCGTAAATATATCGAAAAAGATGCAGCACTCGAGCGACGTTTTCAAAAAGTTTTAGTAGATGAGCCGACAGTTGAAGATACAATTGCTATTTTACGCGGTCTTAAAGAACGCTATGAATTGCATCATGGAGTTGATATTACAGATCCTGCTATAATCGCTGCGGCAACTTTATCGCATCGCTACATCACAGATCGTAATCTTCCCGACAAAGCAATTGACTTAATCGATGAAGCAGCCAGTAAAATCCGTATCGAAATTGACTCGGCTCCCGAAGATTTAGATCGTTTAAATCGCCGCTTAATTCAATTAAAAATAGAACGCGAAGCTTTAAAAAAAGAAAAAGATGAAGCCTCAGTAAAACGCCTAAAGGATTTAGAAGCTGAAATTATGGAATCTGAAAAAGAATATGCTAATCTTGAAGAAATATGGCGCGCTGAAAAAGCTTCAATTCAAGGAACACAACATATCAAAGAACAATTAGATAATGCGCGCCTAGAAATGGAACAAGCAAAAAGAACTTTAGATTTAACCAAAATGTCAGAATTACAATACGGAAAAATTCCAGCGCTTGAAAAACAATTACAAAAAGCTCTAGAAACAGAAAAAAAAGGAACTAAATTATTACGCAACAAAGTCACTGATGAAGAAATTGCCGAAGTTGTTTCTAAATGGACGCATATTCCTGTAAGTAAAATGCTTGAAGGCGAACGCGAAAAATTACTCAACATGGAACAAGCTTTACACCAAAAAGTTATTGGCCAAAATGATGCTATAAGCGCTGTTGCCAACGCTATCCGAAGATCGCGAGCCGGACTCTCCGACCCTAATAAACCAATAGGATCGTTTTTATTTCTAGGTCCTACGGGTGTTGGTAAAACTGAAACCTGCAAGGCTTTAGCCGAATTTTTATTCGACACTCCGGAAGCTATGATTCGCATAGACATGTCTGAATTTATGGAAAAACATTCAGTCGCGCGTTTAATCGGCGCACCGCCTGGTTATGTTGGTTACGAAGAAGGCGGTTATTTAACGGAAGCAGTAAGACGTAAACCTTATTCCGTAATATTGCTCGATGAAATCGAAAAAGCACATTCTGAAGTTTTCAATATTTTATTGCAAATTTTAGATGACGGCAGACTAACTGATGGGCAAGGTAGAACCGTAGATTTTCGCAACACTGTCATTATCATGACTTCAAATTTGGGATCAGATCTAATTCAAGCACAAGCCAAAGAAGCACAAGAAAAAATCAAAACCGAAGTTTTAACTCTGGTACAGAAATACTTTCGCCCTGAATTTATAAATAGAATTGATGAATTAATTGTATTTCATGGTTTAACTATCAAACAAATATTAGAAATAGCAAACATTCAAATTAATAAATTAAAATCCCGATTAAAAGATCGAGATATCGATCTCGAAGTGACAACCATGGCAAAGGAATATCTAGCGGAAATAGGCTATAATCCAGCATTTGGCGCAAGACCTTTAAAAAGAGCTATCCAACAATATTTAGAAAATCCATTAGCTGAAAATCTTCTACAAGGGAAATATCAACCGCACGATAAAATAATAGTAGATAGAAGTATCGATGGGTTGCTTTTTAAATAATATTATGCATATTAACAATTCAACGAGCAATTAATCTAGATGATAAAATTACATTTTGCATCTTATTTATCAGATCATAATCAACGGCTAAGGTATCAGCCGAATATGTAATAGAATATTGCCCATCATCTGTATTATATATTTTAAAAATCTGCGTTATTGATTTATTATCAGCACATTGATCTAAATTAACCACAAAAGTAATATGATTTTTAAGTTTTTCTAAAACTTTATGATTAGTTACCTGACAATCAGTTTTATCTAAAGCATCCAGAACTTGCTGCATATCATCTCGTAAAGAATTTTGATTACTACTATCATAAGTAACAGTAATATTTTGCTCAGAAATATTATTGGCTTTTCTTGGCAGATATATTTTTGTATAGCCAGAAGCATCTTTATTATCTTTATATAAAGTCCAATTCATATATTCAGGCAACACAACATTTATATGATAACTCCCTGCATCGACATTAGCATTATTCGTATTACTTGATAATGAATCCTCGGCAAATGAAGTAAGAGAAACAATCAAAAAACCGATAAAAGCAAAAACTTTTATGCGCACCATAAAAAATCCCTTATTAAATAATTTATATTATATAATGAAAATACAAGAGGGCAAATCTTTGCATCTAACATTCTATTGTTTAGTCGTGTCATTTATGGTGCATTCGATAGCTGCGAGCAGACAAAAGTTTTTTAGCTCATGCAAGGCGCAACACAAAACCGAACCGCAGCGAAAGGATCACTCATTGTCTCTTGCTTTTTAACATCAAAACTAGCGGCAGCATAGCCAAAAATGCCCACATAATAAACGCAAAAACATTTACATAGGTTACAATTTGTGCTTGTTTGTATAGTTCGCCCGCAAGCGCAACAATAACATTTTTATTCATCAAACTGACATGCAACTGCGATAAATATGCTTTAAAAGCTGGATTATAAATATTAAAAAATCCTCCCAGCTGATTCCAGGCCATTTGCCCATGCCTTGTATAAAAAGTTAAAGTTATGGCAATTCCTATCGACGAGCCAATAGTTCTTAATAAACTAAACATTCCTGCGCCATCAACATTCATAGATTTTGGCAAAGTAGAAAACGCTATCACCGCAAGCGGTACAAAAATCATTCCAGTGCCAAAACCCTGTAATAAAATCGGCCAAATAAACCACCAAATATCCGTTGTTGGTGAGTAAAAAGTGCAAACACCTATACCAATACAACTCAAAATAATGCCAATAGCAATTAAAAGTCTATGGTCATACTTATTAACGAGTTTCCCAACTAAAATCATGGCTAGCATACTGGCAATTCCTCGCGGAGCCATGACCAGCCCTGTAGTCAATACAGGGTAGTTAAATTGAGATTCCAGCATCATAGGTTGAATAACTATAGCGCCATATAAACCCAATCCCAAAACCGCAAGAATAATACTTGATACAGTAAAATTGATATCTTTAAAAATATGAATATCAAAAACTGATTTGTGCATTTCATTTGTATTTTTTAAACTCTTACGTAAACTATGTAAAATAAATCCTATAATACCAAACACGGCAATTGACAGCGCAAATTTAATTTTGCCCGATGACAGCCAACCTGCATCATTGCCGCGATCAAGCAAATATTGTAATGCGCCAATACCAAAAGATAAAAACACTAACCCAACCCAATCCATATTACGGATTTTTTTGATAGTGTTTGGCACAACTTTCCATGTCAAAAGAACGGCAAAAATACCCACGGGAACATTAACATAAAATGTCCAGCGCCAATTCAAAACTTCCGTAAGATAACCGCCTAAAGTAGGACCTAAAATAGGACCAACCATAACTCCAGTCCCCCAAATTGCCATCGCTTTGCCATGCTCTTTTTGAGGAAAGATATCCGTCAAAATACTTTGTGACAAAGGCACTAATCCAGCGCCAAATATTCCCTGCAATAACCGAAAAATAATTAATTGCGTCAAAGTTTGCGCAGCGCCACAAAGAATTGATGCCAAAGTAAAACCAGTTATACACCAAAGCAAATAATTTTTTCTTCCTAAAATATCAGAAAAATAACCAGTTAAAGGAATAAAAATGCCCGAAGCCACCAAATATGAAGTTAACGTCCAAGAAATTTGATCGGGAGAAGCGCTCAAAGAACCCTGCATATGTGGCAGCGCTACATTGACTATTGTAGTATCGAGAACCTGCATCAAAGTAGCCGACATGATGGCAATCACAATAAACCAGCGCTGTAGATTGTTTAATTCTTGAATTTCTTTAGAAATCATAATAATAGAATAAATGAATCATTAAGCATGCAAAATGAATATTATATTGTCTTAATTGTTACACTCGCCGTCGTCCCTACTCGCAATAGATGATTTTTATCAATATTTATAATGCGTATTTTCACCGGAACTCTTTGCGTAACTTTTACCCAATTACCAGTTGCATTTTGCGGCGGCAGCAAAGAAAACGCAGCGCCACTGCCACCACTAATACTTTCAACAATGCCATAAAAAGCATAATTAGGATACATATCGACATGAATTATTGCTTTTTGTCCCGGTCTTACATTCTCAAGTTCAGTTTCTTTAAAATTAGCATCGACCCAAAATTCGTTATCACTAATTAAAGCAAATAAAGGCTGATTAGCAATGACGTTATTGCCTGCGCGCAAAGTCATATTACTAATCCAGCCATTCGACGCGGCAAAAACTTTTGTATATAAAAGATTTAGTTTTGCTTCTGCCAATATTGTTTTGGCAAGGGCGACTCCTGCTACCGCATTTTCATATCGCGCCAAAGCATCATCATGCGATTGCATGGCCAAAACTTTAGTTTTAACTAAAATATCTGTGCGATGAGTGGTAATTTTTGAATGAATTAAATCTGCATCTGCCATATCAAGTTCAGCAGATGCCTTAGCTACGGCTATTTTATAAGGATCCTGGTCCAATTCAAACAACAACTGATTTTTTTGGACAAATTGATTATTCACGACATAAAGATGAATAACTTGCCCAGAAACTCTTGGCGCAACCTCAACTATATTAGCATTAACATAAGCATCATCTGAGCTGACATAGCTTTGAGTATAATGCCAATACCATAAGGCAATTGAAATCAGCAAAATCGCCAAAATAAATAAAAATATTTTGTTTTGAAAGAATTTTTTTAAATTTTGCAAGTGGAAAATCATATTTTCGCATCGTCTATTGAAAAATTCTTTATAAAATTATTTGTGACTTCACTAACAAAAGCAGCAACCAACAATTTCTTTGCTGCCACTTCATCAATTCCGCGAGCACGTAAATAAAATAACATCTGCTCATCTAGCTGCCCAACCGTCGCGCCATGCGAACAATTAACATCGTCAGCATAAATTTCCAGCTCTGGAGACGTCTTGATTTGCGCTTTATCGCTTAATAATAAATTTCGGTTAGTTAAATGCGCATCAGTTTTTATTGCATTTTTTTGCACATAGACTCTCCCATTAAAATCGGAGAATGATGCGTCTTTTACCACACCTTTAACTAGTTGAGTACTAGCACAGCTAGGAACATTATGATTAACTCTAGTACGCAATTCTGCATATTCATCACCTGCTGTCATATATAAACCTTTTAATTTAAAAAATATATTTTCAGCTTGCAAATCCACATGAATGCTATCCCTCGCAAAAAGCGACCCATTTATTATATAGTGAACCTCAACTTTTGCATTTTTTCCAGGTTTTATTGTTAAATTTGAAATTTGTCCCGATGCCTTATTACCATTTTGTAATTGAAAATAACAAGCATTAACGCTTTCCTCAGAATAAAGCTCTGTACAAACGTTACAAAAATGCTTACTTGTGCCAATAGGCAAATGCTCCTCCAAAAAAACAGCTTTACTGTTTTTTGCGACCACGATTAGATTATGAATATTAGTAAAAAATTGCGCCTGTTCTGTTGCCAAAAATAAAAAATGAAAAGGTTCATTAACTACAGTATTTTCAGGAATGTGTAAAAACAATCCAGAATTCATCAAAGCTAAATTGAGCGCTGTAAACGGTTGTGCTCCAATCGATATACTTGCAAAACACTGTTCAACAATATCTCTATATTTAATCACAGCTTGCGCTAATTCCATACAAATTACCTTGCTTGCTGGATCTATTTTATCTGAAAGCTGACTTACAAAAGCTCCATTAACAAACACTAATAAAGTACTTTTTTGTTGTAGCCTATATTCGCCCAATAAATCCTTATTTAAATCTTCTTCTTTTAAGTTAGAACTTAAAGATAAATCGGTTATGGGTAAAGAAATTCTATCAAGAATTGTTTGGAACGAGTTGCTTTCATTATGTAAAAAATATTTAAATCCATCATCGCGCATTTTTTGCAGCCACTTTACATCTGTTCCAAACAAAGACGCTTTATTTTTTTGCCAAAACTCAATCATTCTAGCCACCCATAACCTTTCTCTTCTAACTCTAAAGCCAATTCTTTACCTCCTGATTTTACAATTTTGCCTTTATATAAAATATGCACATAATCTGGCACAATATAATCAAGTAACCGCTGATAATGAGTTACTACGATAAAAGACCTTTTGGCGTCACGCAAAGAATTCACTCCTTTAGAAATAATTTGTAAAGCGTCGATATCTAATCCGGAATCAGTTTCATCTAAAATACAAAGTTTTGGCTCCAACAATAACATTTGTAAAATTTCGTTTCTTTTTTTCTCGCCACCGGAAAAACCAACGTTAACTTCACGTTGTAAAAAATTTTCACTCATATCTAAATCTTTAGATTTAGTTTTCATTAAGTGCATAAAATCGAAAGCATCTAACTCTTTTTCACCGCGTTGCTTACGAACGCTATTAAGAGCCGCTTTTAAAAAATACATGTTATTAATTCCTGGGATTTCCACCGGATATTGAAAAGCTAAGAAAATTCCTTTAGTTGCTCGAACTTCAGGCGCCATGATAAGCAAATTTTCCCCGGCAAATTCGACACTCCCAGCTGTTGCCTCGTAATTGAGATTACCTGCCAAAATATTGGCCAAAGTACTTTTACCAGAACCATTAGGCCCCATAATTGCATGAACTTCGCCTGGATAAATATCAAGATCAATACCATGTAAAATTTCTTTGCTGTTTGTTTTTACGTGTAAATTTTTTATTTTTAGCATAATATTATTAACCAATAGTTTAGTTGTGTTTTTTGTTCATCATAAAAAATTATGTTGCCCCCTGCAACCCCCGTTATCTACTACAGCAACCCTAGCAAGCCTTGTTTGTGCTTACAAACAATACCAGCTCTAATTAAGCAGTAAACGTGTTTAATTCCTTCAGAAGATTTAACAAGTTTTAATTGGTTGATATAAACTTTTAATTATTTTCTATCCTATTGCATTCTCTAAGCTCACTTCCATAAGTTTATGCGCTTCAACCGCAAATTCTAAAGGCAATTCCTGAAAAACTGTCCGACAAAAGCCATTCACTATCATCGTAATCGCGTCTTCTGCAAGAATGCCGCGCTGCTTACAATAAAATAGTTGCTCTTCGCTGATTTTGGAAACTGACGCTTCGTGCTCTATTTTGGCTGTTTGATTGCGCACGTCAATATTAGGAAAAGTATGAGCGCCACAATGTGCTCCCATCAACAAAGAGTCACATTGCGAATAATTACGCGCATTTTCCGCACCCGGCAAAACCTTGACAAGACCACGATAAGTATTTTGACCATGCCCGGCTGAAATACCCTTAGAGATTATAGTGCTTTTTGTATTCTTCCCGATATGAATCATTTTGGAGCCAGTGTCTGCTTGCTGATAATTATTGGCCAAAGCTACTGAATAAAATTCACTGGTCGAATCATCGCCTAGCAATATAGTGCCAGGATATTTCCAAGTAATCGCGGAGCCAGTTTCAACTTGCGTCCAGGAAATTTTTGAATTAACGCCTTGGCATAAACCGCGTTTAGTAACAAAATTATAAATGCCGCCATTGCCTTCCTTATCACCAGGATACCAGTTTTGTACTGTGGAATATTTAATTTGTGCGTTACGCATAGCAACTAATTCAACAACTGCAGCATGGAGCTGATTTTCATGGCGCATGGGAGCGCTGCATCCTTCTAAGTAACTAACAAAACTATCATCATCGGCAATAATTAATGTTCGTTCAAATTGCCCAACTGATGCGGCATTAATGCGAAAATAAGTAGATAATTCCATTGGCGAGCGAACGCCTTTGGGAATATAAACAAAAGAACCATCGCTAAAAACAGCGGCATTCAACGCAGCAAAATAATTATCTCCAGCTGAAACTACAGTGCCTAAATATTTTTGAATCAAATCAGGATATTTTTCTAATCCTTCAGAAAAAGAACAAAATATTACCCCAGCTTGATTTAGTTTGTCCTTAAATGTAGTTGCAACAGAAACGCTATCAAACACAGCATCGACCGCTACACCCGCAAGTTTTGCGTGTTCATTTAAAGGAATACCAAGTTTTTTATAGGTTGCCAAAAGTTTCGGGTCGACTTCGTCTAAACTTTTGGGCGCATTGTGCATTGATTTTGGCGCTGAATAGTAAATGATACTTTGATAATCAATAGCGCTATATTTAATGTGCGCCCATTTTGGCGGTTTCATTTGCAACCACAAACGATAAGCATTTAACCGCCAATTAAGCATGAATTCAGGCTCGCGTTTTTTACGTGAAATTGCTCTAATTATGCTTTCATTTAACCCCGGAGGAAAAGATTCGCTCTCAATATCCGTCACAAAACCGTATTGATACTCTTGTTCTATCGTCTTCTCAATTTTTTGAATATTATCGCTCATGGTAAAAAATTAACCGTAAAGGTACGATTTTAGGCTGGAAAACGGACGACCGCAAGAGCCACCCCTACAAAAAATATTATAATCTTTGCTCAATAACCAAACCGATGACCAAATTTTAAGGTAATGATAATTGGCCATGGTCATAAAAAGCTTAATTAAAACCCAAACATTTAATAAAAAATATCAATAAAATCAAATAGTTACATAAATAGACAAAAATATTCAAAATTTATTATTTTTTTCTTTATCTTCTCAACGCCTGCTTCTTTGCCTTGGAGGTTCTTCTTGACCGCTTTCATGTGAAGAATCATGAGGTTGTAGTTTTCTTTTGCCTTCTGGCTTTGCACAGGAAAAATTCATAAAACCACACCTAAAATCAGATCATGACTTGGCAAAGGAGGTATTCGTATTGAGACACAATAAAATATTTTTTTGCTTTGCTTTTAACTAGTCCAAAGTTTTAAAAATGCGCTTTCTGTTTTCCCAGGCGCTAACCATTTAGCGCCAGTCACTGTATTCATAGCGTTAGGAAAACTCATCCACGGCTCAACACAAATAAATGGCTCCTGTTCTTGAGTGTAAAGCTGCACATAATTAAATAAATCCTGATCATCGACGCCCAAAAGCTCCATGCTAATTTTAAAACCATCTGGATATGACAAAGAAACTATTTTGTCTTCGCTAAGTTCAACTAGTTGCTCATTGATAGATGGATCGGCAATTGATGCCGGCAAAGCAAATAATGGCTGCTCGCCAATGATGTCTGTTAATTTCTCGTTATAAATAAACCTTCTTTTGGGTTTGTAATCAAGCATGACTTTTTCTTTGCCATGATGTAATTTAGGTGTTAAAAAATAAGGATGAAACC
>Ga0153915_10006792_pt1 | contig 10761 bp, 12 predicted proteins | sample Opewatmetagenome_2_FD_107003 | JGI IMG/M metagenome (GOLD analysis project Ga0153915, IMG submission 107003) | Freshwater wetland microbial communities from Ohio, USA - Open water 3 Core 3 Depth 3 metaG | ecosystem: Environmental > Aquatic > Freshwater > Wetlands | place: USA: Ohio, Lake Erie...
GATCCGATTGAACATCATCCCTCCGCCCGGCATACCGCCGCCAACACGAAGCTGCCTTTCCAGCACCACCACCTTTGTTCCTTCCTTCGCCAGGTAGTATGCCGCGGCCAGTCCAGACGGCCCTGCCCCGGCAATGGCAACATCCACCTCCATTGCTGCCATGAAGTCCTTCATGTAGCTTTCGACGATGGCACGGGAAATAGTAATTTCGTCCATTCTATCCAGTCTCTTTTCAGCTATCGGACCAACCCGGGAAACGTGCCAGCTAGTATACCGCTGTCGCCAGGCAATGTCTAGCCAGTGTACTCATTCATTATGATTAGTGACACATTTCTATCGCTAAAAGGAGCCTTTTCCCTTCGTCGTTGCGAGGAGCGTAGCGGTTGCGAGGCGAAGCCGAAGCAAACTCAACCAGATTCCTCGCTTGCGCTCGGAACAGGCTGCGCAATCTCGGCGGGGTGGCGAATGAGATTGCCACGCCCCGACAACTCGGGGCTCGCAATGACGCTGAAGGTTATCATCCAGTGCTGTAAACGTATCGCAAAGCGTCCTAATGTATCTCACGTAGATCAGTCAGCTAACAGGTTTTGGTAATTGCCCGTCGTCCGGTCATTGCGCGCGCCTGGGAGCAGGTTGGCAATCTCTGTAGTGCCTGCACGTGCTCTACGGCCTGTGGTGGTCGATAATGCTCTGTGGTATTACCAGGGGCTTCGTGCCGTTGTAGGCGAAGTTCCAGCAGCCGTATTGGTCCGTCAACGCATCGTCGTATTCATCTCCGAAATCCATCGGCCAGATGCCCACTTTCTTCCACTGACCGGCCGCGGCATCCCATTGCCACTGGGCGCCAATCCCGGTCAACAGGCCGGGACCGTAGGCCAGATCATGAGTGGTATGGGCCGGCATTGTCCAGTCCCTGGCATCAAAGGTGTACGTGTCATTGTAGCTGGCAAGGTCATACAACGAGTTCACTTGTGCCTCGGTGAGTGCCGGCTTGCCGGCGGCTGTGGTTCCCGGCAAGGGATAATAGGCGGCCAACCCGGTCGTGGTCGCCCGCGCATTTGCGGGGTCCTCCAGCCACTCAATAATGTCATCAGCCCAGGCATATGCCAGTCCGTCCTCAGCATCGTACCACGCCACCGCTTCGATGGCATCCTCCAGCATCAGAACAGCGTCATACGTGGCTGCAGTATAGAGCGGGTACTCTCCGCCCGAGTACGTCATGAACGCTTCGAGGAAATCCGCCGTTGTATCGGTCTGCTCCACACCCTCCGCCCAGCTATCCAGCACGACTTCATAGGCACAGGCCGGTTGGCTCTCGCCCGGAGGATTGGCGACACTGTCAGCCCAGGGAGACCTGAGCTGAGCGAACAGGTTGATGCCTACCGACATGGCATTCGGCACATAGGATGCACGCAGCACATCATAGAGGACACCAGCATCCGCAGAAAAGACGGGGATGATAAACTGGGGGTCTAAGGCTGCTATTGAGGTCAGCACGTTCTCCATTGCCACCGTGCTGCCCGTCGCATCCACCCAGAACGGGTCGTGGACAAGGTTCACATTTATGCCATCCAGCAGTCCCATGATAGCTACCACCTGCCGGTAGGCCCATGCCAGATTGTCCGCGATTATGGTTGCATTGAGAGTGTAGTTGGTTGCCACTCCCATGTTTTCTCTGAGCTTGGTTGCCACCGCCCCCAGTGTCCTCACAACGCTCTGCCCCAGGAAATACTCATTGTACGGCGCCCCCTTGAACCAGAACCGGTAGCCAGCGTAATCGTCGACTACGCTATGCTGCAGCTCCTCCGCCGCCGCGCCGCAGTCGACGAAAATCACCTCGTTCTCCATGGCCACATCACGGTAGACCTCAACGGCTTCTGCCCGGAGACCACCGAGGACGAAGTCCAGGCCTTCTATCGCCGCCGTAAGATTCAATACACCAGTTACGCCCGTGGGGTCCACGGATTCCTCCCCGGTCTCTATAGGCACCAGCTCTAAGATGTGGGACACGCCGTCTATGTCTATCCCGCCGTTGCTGTTAGTTTTCGCTTGCGCCAGCAGGGCGCCTGCCCACTGCATCTCGCCAGCCGTGGAGGCCAGTTCTCCGGCCACACCTATGTTCACCTTCCCATTTTCGAAGGTGTAGAGCACGGGCTCGGGCCTCGGTCCGCCACTGCAGCCCGGCATTACCCATCCCATCAATAGAAGACCTGCCATGATCAGGATGACTATTCTTTTCACTGCTTATTAACCTTGCTTTCTTCTACGGCTGCTCCGCTGAACGCGCAACACGATGAGAACAGATCATACCATAGCACCTAAATATTAAGATTCTGTTAACTCAAGGGAAAATCCGAGGCCGACCGCTGATGGCTGAAGACCTGTCCTCAGGTTCGACCCTGAAGATCCCCTCCTTGGCCCTGCCATCTGTCTCCACGATGCCTGAGAGGCTGGCACCATGATTGCCACTATCGCTGAACAATTCGTGGAGATGCGGCAATTTCACGGCGGACTGAGCCAATAGATGAGGAAACATCCTCGATTGTCTCCCCTATTCAAGGGAGATGGATTTCCATGGAGGTTCTTGGCCGCACTGTAATAGCTATCTCCTACGTCTCCATCTTGTTCCTTGTGGGGTGTCTTCAAGGATTACTCCTAAATCGGACAATCCGCTTCTAATTCTATCGGCTAGCTGCCACTGTCGGTTTTGCCGCAAATCATCCCTCACAGATGCCAGGAGGCCGACAAATGCGTCCGCGCCGGGTGCGACTGCCTTTTCTCCGAGAGTGAGACCCAGAACGTCCGCTAGCTTCAGCAGGGTGTGCTGCGCTTCGGTGATACTCGCACCCTGTTCAGTGCCCCGGTTTATTTCTCTCGCCAGTTCAAAGAGCACCGCTATTGCCTGTGCAGTATTGAAGTCATCGTCCATGGCTTCAACAAATCTCTGTTCGAAAGGCTTCCCATCGAGCGTAGCAGGTCCTTCTTCATTGCCTTTCTGACCCAGTGCCGACCGAAGTCTTTCTACACCCCTCTCGCTTGCCTCCAGGGCCTCCTCACTATAGCCGAGTGGACTCCTGTAGTGCGAGCCAAGGACAAAAAGCCGAATGGCATCAGCGCTAAAACGGGTCAGTACGTCTTCGACACACACCAGGTTACCACTAGACTTACTCATTTTCTGTCTGTTCTGCTGCATCAATCCACTATGCAGCCAGTATCGAACGAAAGGAACAACCCCGGTAAAGCTTTCTGACTGGGCTATTTCGTTTTCATGATGAGGAAAAACGAGGTCCTGGCCACCACCATGGATATCAATGCTATCACCAAGATAGGTTAGCGCCATAGCAGTGCACTCTATATGCCACCCTGGCCTTCCCTTTCCCCAGGGGCTCTCCCAGAAGGGTTCGCCAGGCTTTGCTGCCTTCCACACGGCAAAATCCAATGGATACTCTTTCCTTTCTTCGTAAGGCCCTGTTTTGGAAATCATGTCTGCCAGATTCCGGTGACTCAGCTTACCGTAGTCAGGGAACTTCCTGACGCGGAAGTAAACACTCCCCTCAGACTCGTAGGCGTAACCCTTGACTAGCAGGCCTTGGACAATCTCAATGACTTCTGCAATTTCCTCGCTCGCCCTGGGATAGATGTCAGCTCGCTGGATATTCAATGCATCCATAGCAGCAAAATAGAGGCCAACATACTTGTTAGCCAGCTCCGATGCCGCCACTCCCAGTTGGTTGGCACGTTCTATGATCTTATCATCGATATCGGTGAAGTTTTGCACACACTTGACTTTACGGCCCTTGAATCTCAGATAACGCCTGATTACATCGAAGATTATGTAGGTCATGGCGTGCCCGACATGACACTTGTCATAAGCGGTGACGCCACAAACATACATCGTCACCACTTCGCCACGGGGATGAAAATCCTCCTTCTGCCCGGATAAGGTATTAAACACAACCATTGTTATTCCTTATTATATAGTAATCAACAATTATCTTACCCCTTCCGTGAAAACTCAACTCTCCCTGAAGCGGCTTTCTCGCGCGACCCGAGTCTGTAATATTCCATTCGTGCTATAATTCCTCCTCTGGAAAAAGCACAGAGAACATAGGATGGTCAAGCGAGGACTAAGGCTGACTTTTCCACTGGCAAAAATGGTAACGGTTGATCCCGCTATCGGAGATATTGTAGAAGGCTAGATGCGAAGGATATATCTGGACCATTCTGCCACCACGCCGACCCACCCTGAGGTGGTTAGGGCCATGTTACCTTTCTTTACCGACTCCTTTGGCAATCCTTCCAGCATTTACTCTTACGGGCAGGAGGCAAAGGGGGCCGTGGAAGAGGCCAGGACAAAGGTGGCACAGCTCATCGGCGCCCGGAGCGAGGAGATTGTCTTTACCAGCGGAGGAACGGAGGCGGATAACTTCGCCCTCAAGGGCGTTGCCTATGCGGACGAGCACAAAGGAAATCACGTCATCACCACCTCCATCGAGCACCATGCGGTTCTGGAGACGTGCAAGTTTCTGGAGAGAAGTGGTTTCCAGATAACCTGCCTGCCGGTAGACAAATATGGCCTGGTTGACCCTGACGACGTCAAGAAAGCGATTACGAATAAGACCATCCTTATCTCGGTCATGCATGCCAATAACGAAGTGGGCACGATAGAACCTGTGGAAGAAATCAGCAGAATTGCCAGAGCGGCCGGCATCTGCTTTCACAGCGATGCAGTGCAGACGATAGGGCATATACCGGTGAATGTGGATGAACTCACGGTGGACTTGCTCTCCATTTCCGGACATAAGTTATACGGACCCAAAGGAGTAGGGGCGCTATATGTCAGGAAGGGCACCAAATTAGTTCCCCTTATGCATGGAGGGGAGCACGAGAAGAGACGCAGGGCGGGTACTGAGAATGTTCCTGGCATCGTGGGGCTCGGAAAAGCAGCGGACCTTGCTGGACAGGAGATGAGCAAGGAGGCAGAGCGGCTGGCTTGCCTTCGGGATAAGCTGATCAAAGGTCTTGAAAGGAAGATTGACCGCATCCGTTTGAACGGTCATCCCACGAAAAGGCTGCCCAACAACGTCAATGTCAGTGTGGATTTTGTAGAAGGAGAATCCATGATCCTGAATCTTGACCTGGAGGGCATCTGTGTTTCTACCGGCTCAGCCTGTAGCTCAGCAAGTCTTGAACCTTCTCATGTTCTTCTGGCGCTGGGGCTTTCCCCCGAGCAAGCTCACGGCTCTCTCAGGTTTACCCTGGGGCGAGAAAACACGGAAGCAGATATAGAGCGAGTGCTATCTGTCTTGCCGGGAATTGTCACCAAGCTGCGAGCCATGTCCCCGCTGCTGAAGACCAGAAAATAGGAACAGAACAAATGGCCGATGCCTGGTCACTGTACAGCAGTAAAGTGATGGACCACTTCAAGAATCCCCGCAATGTCGGCGAGATAGAGAACCCCGATGGCGTGGGGCATGTGGGGAATCCAGTGTGTGGCGATATCATGGAGCTCTATATCAAAGTTAAGGACGGTACAATCGTTGATGCCAAATTCAAGACCTTCGGCTGCGGGGCCGCTATCGCTACCAGCTCCATGGTCACTGAGATAGTGAAGGGAAAGAGCCTAAAAGAGGCCCTGAACATCTCCAACAAAACGGTTGCCGAAGCTCTGGATGGTCTGCCGGCTGTCAAGATGCACTGCTCAGTGCTGGCCGAGGAGGCGCTCAAATCCGCCATTGAGGACTATTTAAACAAATCCAGGAAGACAAGAGGAGGCCGGGAGCAGTAATTCGTAGTGTGTTCACTGGATTAGCCACATACTGAGTTGCGGGCAAAGGGCAGATTATATGAGTGCCGAAGAGGAAATCCTGAACTTCAGCCGGGTTGTAGCTGTGGTTGGGCTTTCCTCAAAACCGGAGAGACCAAGCTATAGGGTAGCTAGCTATCTAAAGCAGCAAGGTTACAGGATCATTCCGGTGAATCCAGCGGAAAAGGAGATACTGGGGGAACCCTGCTATCCCGACCTTGTCTCTGTCTCAGAGTCAATAGATGTGGTTGACATCTTTCGCCGCTCCGAGGACGTATTGCCGATTGTAGAAGAGGCAATCAGGATAGGAGCAAAGGCAGTGTGGATGCAGGAGGGCGTGATGAGCGAGGAGGCAGCCAATCGGGCTGGGGAAGCTGGCCTCAGAGTGGTTATGGACAAGTGTATAGGCAAGGAGCACCGAAACCTACGAAGTGGCGGGGCCAGCATCTAGGCACACAGCTACCCCTTCCCCCCACTTTCAGACAATCTGGTTATCCATCTGAAATACCCATAACTCGGGGGATATTGACTTTTTGAGATATATGAATTATCATTCATATAAACAGAGGTTCATATGACAGTACCCGAGGATCAGGCAAGGTTCCTGAGGTGCATTGGGGAGCCGACAAGGCTCCAGATACTTGAGCTGCTGGCTAAAGGTGAGATGTGCGTTGGGGAACTCACCGGTGTCTTGAATAAGGAACAATCACTGATTTCGCATCACCTGAGAGCCCTTAAGGAATGTAATATCGTCACAGAGAGGCAGGAAGCCCAGAAAGTCTACTACAAGCTTACGGATAAGAGATTAGCGAGGCTAATTATCGATTGCGAAGCTCTAAGGAAAGGGCTATCGCTATGTAAATGTCAGGAGGTGAACAGTGAAAGAAAAAGAAATCAAAAAGGCGGTGAAGGGGAGATATGCCCGGATAGCTAAGCAGAACCAGGAGAGTTGCTGCCCGAGTTGTGGCTGCGGGGCCAGTTCCCTGTCACGGGCTAAGGCTATCGGATACTCAGGGGAGGATTTAGAGCATATCCCGGAAGAGTCCGTTATGGGGCTGGGGTGCGGCAACCCCGCCGCCATAGCAGACCTCAAAGTGGGTGAGGTGGTCCTTGACCTGGGGGCGGGGGCCGGGGTTGATGTGTTCCTGGCAGCGAACAAAGTTGGCCCCACCGGCAGGGTCATCGGGGTCGACATGACCGAGGAGATGGTGGATAAGGCAACCGGTATCGCCAGGGACCATGGCTATCGCAATGTTGAGTTCCGCCTGGGGGAAATCGAGAGACTCCCGGTCGAGGATGAATCAGTGGATGCCATTCTCAGCAACTGTGTTATCAATCTCTCACCGGACAAATTCAGGGTCTTCCGGGAAGCTCATCGGGTGCTGAAACCCGGCGGAAGGCTCACGGTCTCCGACATTGTCTCGGAAGGAGTGATGGCCGACGAGATAAGGAGTGATCCTGATGCCTGGGCGGGCTGTATCGCTGGGGCTTTGGAACAGCAGGAGTACCTGAAAACAATAAGGAAGGCTGGCTTTGAAGACATCCAGGTGCTGTCCAGCAGGGTGTTTTATCTGGAAGGCGAGGGAAGCCGACCACTAACGAAGCTCCTAAGCATCACCGTGAAGGCACTAAAGTGACAAGGTAACGCCTTTCATCATAGTTTTTCCAGGTTCGCTGTCTACGTACGGAGTGTCTAGGAATCTACTGTCTCCAGGGTTGCCTTGACACAGAAGAGCCTTTGTGAGTAGAGTATATGCGGATATGCAAATATAAGGGTAACCTGCCAATTTGATGGCCATGAGAGATTTTGCCAGGTTGTTCAAAGCTCTGTCTGATGAGACCAGGATTAGAATCCTGAAAGTCCTCATAGAAAGGGAGTGCTGCGTTTGCGAGGTAATGCAGGCGTTAGACATCTCCCAGTCCCGTGCCTCGCGCAACCTGGGCATACTTGAAGATGCCGGCTTTGTTAAATCCAGGAGAGATGGACCTTGGATAGTCTACTCCGTTGACAAGCAAAGAGTGAAAGGCGACACTGCCCCGCTAATTGCATTGCTTCACAATTCCCTCGCAAACGAGGAGGTAATTCTACGGGACAGGCAACGGTTAGGTCACGCTGTCCGAGTTGGGCCAAAAGCCATACCGAGATAGTCTTGGCCGGTTATATGCGATTACGCCTGTCTGCAACGTAATTCACGATATGGGACTAGTCATCGAACTTCTCAAAGGCGGTCTGGCTACTCTCCAAGACTATCTCCTTGCCCACTTGCCCTTCGTAGTACCGGCCTTCTTCTTAGCCGGGGCACTCTATGCGCTTTTCCCCAAGGACAAGATCCTTCGCTACCTTGGCCCCGGGTCACCAAAATACATTTCTTATCCCATGTCGGTGGCGGCCGGACTATGCCTGGCTGTTTGCTCCTGTACCATCCTACCGCTGTTTGCTGGGATACGTAGGAGCGGGGCCGGTCTCGGACCGGCGATTGTCTTTCTCTATACTGCCCCGGCGACCAACATTCTGGCTATCATCTACACTTCAGGACTGATTGGCGTAGATGTCGCCCTGGCCCGAATTATCCTTTCCATCAGCTTTGCCATTATCATCGGCGCCAGCATGGCTGCTCTATTCCCTGACAAAACACCTGGGAGTACAGCCAATATAGCATCAGGGCAAGTCTTCCCTTCAACCCAGAATAGCCCTGGTCCCAGGTGGCTCTGGGTATTCTTCGGACTTCTGCTCGCCATACTATTGTGGGGAGCGTCGCCCGCGATACAGGTTCTTAAAGTGAAATTGATTGGGCTTGTTCCGCTCCTGGCAGGTCTTGTGTTCGTAGCCTGGCGTGGATTAGGTCGGGATAATGTCCTGAGCTGGATGCGGGAGACATGGTTCTTTGTCCGTACCATACTACCTTTGTTGCTGGTGGGTGTCTTTGCAGCTGGTATGCTCAGGGTAGTCATCCCGGCTGAGTTTGTCGGTCGGTACTTTGGAAGCACAACGCTGGGGGCCACGCTGGCGGCGGTACTGTTCGGGGTTGTCGCCTACTTTCCAACGCTGGTGGAGGTGCCCATGGCTCGTTTGTTTCTGGATGTTGGCGTGGGCAAAGGACCTCTTCTGGCCTACTTGCTTGCTGACCCCGTCGTCTCCATACCCAGCCTTCTTGTCGTCCGGCAGATGATTGGAAACAAGCGGCTTCTCTGGTATGTAGCCATAATAATAGTCTGTTGTACTGCAGCGGGATTAATATATGGTTTTGTCACCAGTTTATGAGGCCTGGGACGTGAGAAAAGGAAGTCAATTCTCAAGAGATTAGCAAGGAGGCAAAGGGATGCACATAAAGATTCTAGGACCCGGATGCGCCAGATGTCACCAGTTGGAGAAGACCACCAGAGAGGTGGTAAAAGAGCTGGGCATTGATGCCACGATAGAAGAGGTCAAGGATATCAACAAGATCGTGGACTACGCCGTCCTGACCACTCCTGGACTGGTAATCAACGAAGAGCTAGTCTGCGCCGGGCGGGTGCCCACCAGGGCCGAGCTTGCTCAGTTGATTGCCAACGCCATAACTAAAGAGGATGGAACCAGGAGCTAGGAGACCAATCCTGGTATAGAAGCCCGCAAGCATACAAGGAGGTAAGAATGACAGGAGAGAAACCGTGCTGCGCCGCAGCGGCGGCCAGGATGATAAAGAAACTGGCCTTGCCGGGTGGTGAGGTCGGTATCGTGAACCTGGAGGGCATACTCAAGGAAGTCGCTGACCTGAAGCTGGCTAATGATAATGCCATCAAGAAAGAGTTGCTGAAAAGGGTCAAGATCTACAATTATGTGGCGCCTCGTGCAGATAACGAGTATTCACAGGCGTTGCTTGAGGAATACAAGCGACAGCATCGTGAAATTCAAAGAGAAGGCAGATAGGCAAAAGGCTTATCCAGAAGATTCTGCTGGAACAGCGAGTATGAGGAGGCAGTTACAGTGAATAAGAAAAACAAGATTCTGATCTGTGTCCTGGCGGGCATCGCTCTATGTGTGGTGGTAGGTTATGCAATATCTAACGCATCGCCGGGAGCAAACGATGGGCCGCCAAATTCGAACAATTCCACAGGGCCGGCTGACCGGGTTGATGTCGTTTACTTCCACCGTACACAACGCTGCAGCACTTGTATACATGCTGAAGAACTGACACGTCATACCGTGGAAACGCACTTTGCGGATGAGCTGGCTAGTGGCAAACTGACTTTCCAATCGATTGACGTGCAGGACAGCAACAACGCTGCCATCGTTAACAAGTACGGTGCCTATGCTCGACAACTATTCATCAATACTGTAAAAGACGGCACTGACCACATTGAACAGGCGACGGACCTTTATCCACTCATTTTCAACGATGAGGCGTTTGTCGAGACGTTGAAGAGCAAAATTGAGAAAAGCCTTAATGGAGAGACTTAATGGGTCTTGGTGGCATTACAGGAAACCTCAATATCCCGGTGCTCTCCGCGCTGCTCCTGGGGTTGATAACCGCCATCAGTCCCTGTCCTCTGGCCACCAACATCGCTGCCATAGCATATGTTAGCCGCAGGGTGAAAGAGCGCAGATATGCCATCATAACCGGAGCACTCTATACGCTGGGGCGCATGTTTTCCTACTCCATCATCGGTGTTCTGATAATTGTGGTTGGTCTTGAGATTCCAGGACTTGCCACATTTCTTCAGGATTTCGGCGAGCAAGCCCTGGGACCACTTCTGATAGTGATAGGCGTGATAATGCTGATTATAAACAAGCTTCCCCTTAGTTTGGGGGGTGGAAAACTGTCTGCCGTAGGAGCAAAGGTCGCCGACTGGGGGATGATAGGGGGATTCCTGTTAGGTGCTCTTTTTGCCCTGGCCTTTTGCCCTTATAGCGCTGCCCTGTTCTTTGGAGTATTGATACCTTTGTCCCTTAAATCCGCTGGCGGCGTGGCACTGCC
>Ga0153915_10006793_pt1 | contig 10761 bp, 9 predicted proteins | sample Opewatmetagenome_2_FD_107003 | JGI IMG/M metagenome (GOLD analysis project Ga0153915, IMG submission 107003) | Freshwater wetland microbial communities from Ohio, USA - Open water 3 Core 3 Depth 3 metaG | ecosystem: Environmental > Aquatic > Freshwater > Wetlands | place: USA: Ohio, Lake Erie...
CAAAGTGAGAATACGACGATATTGATTTGCCGCATTGTCAAAAAGACCTTTATTGATAAAAGCTCTTGCCAAATTGAAACGTATCCCGACATCATCAGGGTCGATTTTTGAAGCTTTAGTGAAATTTTCTATAGCGATGTCCATATTATCCAGCCGGGCAAAAGCCATCGCTAAATTAATATAAGCATTTTTATATCGCGGATTGTACTGAACGGCTTTTTTATATTCCACGATTGCCTGATTGAGATCGCCCTGGTCAAAATAAAAATTTGCCAAATTGTAGTGTGCCTCTGCGCTGGCATCATCAAGGTCAATCGCCATACCGAAATATTCTATCGCCTTTTCAGGCAAACCTTTTTGCATATATGCAAGAGCAAGATTTCCGCAAACAGATGAATTAACAGAAGTTTCCATTACTTTTGTAAATTCATCTATCGCATCATCCACTCGTCCCATTTTTAAATAAATCGAACCAAGACCGCTTTGCAATTTTATATCATCAGGTTTTTTACCAAGACCGCCGAGATATAATTCCAAAGCACGGTCCAAATGGCCTTCTTTTTCTTCTATAATCGCAATCGCTAAAATTGCGTTAATCTCGTCGGGTACAAGCCGGAGAACTTCGTTGTAGAACCTGACAGCCTCTTCGGTCTGGTTAAAGTATTCCATATTTTCCGCGATTTTAAAAAGAATATAAGGATTCTGCCTGTTAATTTCCGCAACTCTGTTAAAGGCCTCTTTCGCCTGCTGCATTTGTCCGTTTCGGGCATAATGCAAACCTATACCCCTGTAGGCGTAATAATTATCCTTCGTAACAGCGGCGGCGTGCGTGAAAAGAGAAAACGAATCGTGCCAATAACTCGTCTGAATAAATGACAATACGGCGAGGGTAACAAGTACTAATGAGCCGACAGAAGCAATAAAAAATCGCCTGATATGAAATTTTCCACAAATATCGGCAATACCCCAGACAAGCATAATGAAAATACCGGTTAAAGGTACATAAGTGTATCTGTCGGCCATTGCCTGGCTGCCGATTTGCACGATACCGATAACTGGCAGTAAAGTTATAATATACCAAAACCAGCCGACAAACAGATAACGGTAACGCCGGCCAAAAAATATCGCAATCGTTGTTACGGCAAGAAGGAAAATCGCAGCGGCGACGGCTGCGGACGGTTCAATTTTATCAGGAAGAGGATAAAAGCAGGCCAATCGCACCGGCATAAACATTTTAATGATATATTGACAATACGAAATCAGAGCATTTCCAATTCGCATAGCAAAAGAATAATTATTTAATTCCACAACGGCCTGGCCGGCCTGCTGTGCCGAAAATGCAAGTATAGAGGCAATAATTGCCGATATAATCAAAGGTCTCTTTTCCAAAACCAGTTTGTCAGCTTTAATGGTTTTGCCGTCATCATTTCCAAATCTTCGTAAAGGCCAATAATCCATCAGCAATAGAATAAACGGCAGAGTTACGAGCATAGGCTTGGACATCAGGCCAAGAATATAAACTACAAAGACAATCAAATAACGGACGCGTGACGGCTTTTCGAGATACCGTATATAAGCAAGCATTGTCAATAGCCAGCACAGCGTGCTAAGCGTGTCTTTTCGTTCCGTCACCCAGGCGACAGATTCAACGTGCAAAGGGTGGAGAGCAAAAAAAGCAGCGACAAAAAAAGAAGGCCAAAGAGTTTTGGTAAACCGCATTAAAATCCAAAACAGCAGAACAGCATTAAATATATGAAAAGCAGCATTAACTAAATGATAACCTGCCGGACTGGTGCCATAGAGAGAGGTATCGAGCATTAGCGAGAGCCAAACAATAGGAATCCAGTTGGCCTCGTATATTCTGGTGAATGACCATTTAATGCCCTGCCAGGTCAGACCATTAGGAACATAAGGATTGTCTTTTATATAAACCTGGTCATCGTGGTCAACAAAGCCGCTGTAGGCGGTTTGGAAATAGACGGCGATTATGGCAAACGCCAGCAGGAGGCAGAGTCCAAAAACAAGACGCCTTTGATTGGGAGCCGGAAATATCTCAATTTTTGTTTTTCGTGATGCCATTATTTCAAATTATTTTTGTACTTTCAATTTATCCAAGGCGTACCTGGCATCAGTATTATTCGGGTCTGTCACAAGAACCTGTTCATATTCGGCGGCGGCTTCTTCATATCGGCCAAGCTTTACCAAAACATCTCCGAGCATACAACGCATACCGGCATCCTGTGGCGCCAATCGCAATATCTGACGATATTCATCCGCGGCCTGTTTAAAACTTCCTTTATTAATCAACGTCATAGCCAGGTTATAACGCACACCAATATTGTCAGGTTCAATTTTTGCGGCCTGTTCAAAATATTCAATCGCTTTATCGAGATTGCCCTGCTGCGCAAATATTATGCCGAGATTGCCGTACGCTTTGGCGTATCCGGGATTTAAGCTCAAGGCATTTTTATATTCGTTCTCAGCATCTTTATACATATTTTTAGCAAGATAAATATTTCCAATATTATAATACGTTTCGGCATTTTTTGGATTTAACCCAATCACCTTTTTATAGCATTCTATCGCCCCGTCAAGGTTGCCGATTGAAGCGAACGCCACGCCAAGATTGTTTAATGCTGTCGCATCAGGTTTGAGTTTAACGGCAGTTTCAAGTTCGTTCATCGCTTCATCTATTCTGCCCTGTTGAAATAAAAGCGTGCCAAGACCGGTGTGTAAAACAGAGGGATAAATCGTATTGTGTTCGAGTCCCTGACGATAAACAGCTATTGCTTCATCAATACGCCCCTGCCTGGTAAAAATAACGGCGATATGATTATATGTTTCAGATTCATTAGGCTCCAGTCTTAATGCTTCATTATAATAATCCATAGCTTCGTCGTATCTGCCCTGGTCGGCGCATATTTTACCAAGATTGGCACGCGCATCAGCGTCATTGTAATCCAGTGTCAGCACTTTTTTGAAATATTCTACAGCCTGTTCCGTATCGCCAATTTCAGCGAAAGCGATTCCAAGATATTTGTTCGGCGATACCGCGTCCGGAGTTACATTCACCATATGTTTAAAAAGACTGAGGTTGTCCTGCCAGCAGGCAAGATATCGGCGCGAAGCAAAAGATTCGACACCTGCTAAAATTAAAACCGTTAACGAAATCGCTATATATCTTCGAGTGCTCTCGGTTCTGCACAGCCAAATTAAAAAAGCTGCCAGCGTCATCAAAATTCCTATAGCCGGCAAATAAGCAAATTTATCCGCTGCAACGACATCGCTGAACTGCATAATCTGCATCGTCGGAAAAATCATTACAAAGAAAATCAGCCAGCCGGTTAAAACCGCTCGTGTCCATTTCAAAGATATTATTAACGAAGGAATTAACACGCAAGTTCCTATAACGCCAATCAATATCATCGGATTCGAAAAAACGAGCGGACTCGGATAAGGATAATACGGAGACAGATTCACAGGCCAGAACATTTTGCTGAGATAAAAAATAATGTTATGGCAAATAAAAAACGGCACTCGTATAAAACCGTAATCATTGGGCAAATTTACCGGAAGTGTAAAATTCTGCGAAACGTAAGTTACAACAGATGAGATGCCTCCAATAATAAACAAAGGAATCTTTTCCAAAATGGTGCGTCTGTTAAGCCGTTTCAGCGGCCAAAAATCCAGAAGCAGCAGCAACACCGGCAGCAGAGTACTTGTCGGTTTTGACAAAAGCGCAAGGGCATACATCAAAGCACAGCCGATATAAGATTTCAAACTGTATTTGTGAACGTAACGGACGTAAAGAATGAGGCTGGAAAATGTAAAAAATGCCGCCAGCAGTGTTTTGCGTTCGCCAAGCCAGGCAACAGGTTCCACCGTTAAAGGGTGCATACCAAAAAGTAATCCCAAAGCAGCCGCTATCCAGGCCTGTCCGAATAATTGATAGAGCAAAATAATTACAAACGCGGTATTTGCGATATGAATCGCAAGACCGGTTTGGTGGAACGGTCGAAGGCTGTCGCTCTGACCTCCAAGAGCATAGTCCAGCATCAGCGAAATCATTGTCAACGGCTGATAATATCCTCTAACGCTCGACGGCTCACGTACTTCAGTAATAAATTTTTTCAGAGAATCCCAGCCCGGATTTCGTACCAAATAATTATCAACAAAGTATGACCTGTCATCAATAATTAACGCACGTCCCGATAAGGCAGGCCAATGCGTTATAAAAACTGCTGTACAAACAGCAATAATCAGCACTATCAGCAGGCGGTTTTTCAATTTTAATCCATTCAAATTATTTTGTCATCTGGTCGGATTTCCGCTTTTCACTAATATTTTTCAGACTTTCCTGTGCACGAGTATTATTCGGGTCTGTCGCAAGAACCTGTTCATATTCGGCGGCGGCTTCATCAAATTTTCCCTGTTTGATTAAAATATCACCGAGAACACAACAAACCTCCGCATCATTCGGCTGAATTTTTAAAATTTCACGATATTGATTTACAGCGTCTTCGAGACGGCCTGTATTATCCAACGCCACAGCTAAATTATAACGAACACCGATATTATTAGGGTCAATTTCTGATGCCTGCCGAAAATGTTCAATCGCTTTATCGAGATTACCCTGCTGCGCAAACGCTATGCCGAGATTGCCGTGCGCCTTGGCATATTTGGGATTTATGCTCAATGCTTTATCGTATTCGCCAATGGCTTCTTTGAGCATACCTTTGGCAAGATAAATATTTCCAATATCATACAATGCTTCGGTATTTTGGGGATTAAGCCCGATAGCCTTTTTATGATAAGCTATCGCTTCATCCAGTCGGCCAACCGTAGCAAGCGCCACGCCAAGATTATTAAACGTAGTGCCGTCCGGTTCAAATGTAACAGCCGCTTCAAGTTCATTTATCGCTTCGTTTATTTTGCCCTGACGGAATAAAATAGTGCCGAGGCCTGTGTGCAAAATAGCCGGGTTGGTGGTTTTAGTTTCAAGACCTGCGCGGTAAATGGCAATCGCATCGTCAAATTGTCCGCTCTGTATAAAAACAATCGCGATATGATTGTAGATTTCAGAGTCATCCTGTTTGAGACGCATAGCGTCCCTATACCACAACATAGCATTGTCAAAATCGCCCTGGTCGGCGAATATTTTGCCAAGATTCATACGCGCATCAACGTCATTAGGGTCTATTTGCATAGTTCTCTTAAAACACTCCACAGCCTGCTGCGTATCGCCCTGTTCGCCGAGAGCGGCACCAAGGTTGTTATGCGCATAGACTGAATACGGAGAAATTCTCGCCATACGGGCATAAAGACCGACGGAATCTTTCCAGTCGGCAAGGTATCGCTGAGTAGCGACAGACTCGGCGCCGGCCAAAATCAAAATAATAATCGCCAACATTGCATATTTTGCCGTGTGCCGGCGAGAATCAGAGGCACCAAACAGCGGGGTAAAAAATGCCGCCAGAATCATCAGTATTCCTATCGCAGGCAGATAAATATATTTGTCCGAGGCAACAGCATCGCTGAACTGAAAAGTCTGCATTGTCGGAAAAACCATCACAAAGAAAATAGCGAAACCTGTCGCTGCCGCTCGTGTCCAGCGCAGCGAAACTAAGAGAATGAGCATTAAAATACACGTCCCCACGACGCCAATCATTACCATTTTATTTCCAAAATCAAACGGCACAGGAAAAGGATAATGCGAGGTCAAATTGGCCGGCCAAATCATTTTGCTGAGATAAAAAATAATATCGTGTGAAACCAAAAACGGAATTCTGGAAAAGCCGTAAGTCTCAGGTGTAACTATCGAGGCGGTACGTGCCTGAGAAATATAGGTTATGACTGCGGAGATGCCGGCAACAGCAAAAATCGGCAGTTTCTCCAAAATATTTTTCCAGTTCAGCCTTTTCAACGGCCAAAAATCCATCAGCAGCAGCATAACAGGCAGCGGCGTACTGGTCGGCTTGGACATCAGCGACAGTACAAACATAAAAGCACAGCCGATATACGCCATTAAACTTTTTCTGCGAACATAACGGATGTAAAAAATCAAACTCAAAAACGTAAAGAACGCCGCAAGCAGAGTTTTTCGTTCGCCTATCCATGGAATCGGCTCCACAGTCAGAGGATGAACGCCAAAAAGTAAACCTACCGCCGCAGCAGCCCATACATTACCGAACAATTGATACAGCAATATGATAATAAGCGCGGTGTTGGCGATATGAAAAGCAACGCTTGTTCGATGGAATTGCCTTAAATAATCGGCTTGCTCTCCTATTTTATAATCCAGCATTAATGAAATCATCGTCAACGGCTGATAGTACCCTCGCACTATTGACGGCTCAAGCACTTCCGTAAGAAAGCGTTTAACCGAATCCCAGCTCGGATTACGCACAAGATAATTATCAACGAAATACATCTGGTCGTCGATTGATATAGCTCTGGCCGATAAGGCCGGCCGGTATGTTATAAAAACTGAAACACTAACCAAAATTATCAAAACAGTTATTAATGTGATTTTGGAATTCGGCTGCATAAAGTCTCCATCAGATGAATAATTTGACCGGCGATTGCTGTTTTCCCGGCAGATTGCATTTTTATCCATTTGCCGCTTGTCGTTTTTGTCTGTACTTCCGCATTTTCATTGCCTATCACCAAAGGTGTGTTGGCGATTATCATATCGAGATTCTTATCTTTCAATTTCTTCTCGGCATTTTTTCTTAAATTCCTGTCCTCAAGAGCAAAACCCGCGACGATTTGATTTTTCTTTTTGCTCTTTCCCGCCCACTTTAAAATATCAGATGTAGGTTTTAACTTTATCGTCAAATTAGATTTTGATTTTTTAATTTTGATTTTGGATTTTTTGACGGGCGTGTAATCCGATACTGCGGCAGCCATAATCAAACAATCATATTTCGCGAAACATTTTTTCACGGCCTCAAACATTTCTCCGGCAGTTTCGACTTTACACAATTTTAAATTTTCAATTTTAAATTTTAAATCTTTTACAGTCGTTATGAGTGTTACTTTATGGCCTGCTTTTAACGCGGCATTTGCCAGTGCGAAGCCCATTTTACCGCTGCTGGCGTTGGTGATAAATCGCACGGGGTCAATATATTCTCTTGTCCCCCCGGCAGTAATAAGGAAATGCAATCGGGTTGATTTCATTTATTTTTTCGTCATTTTCTCAAGACGTTTAATGACATCGGCAACTTCCGTCATTCTGCCGATGCCCTCTGTTCCGCAGGCAAGTCTGCCTTTTTCCGGACCGATTATTTCAAACCCCATTTCTTCTAATGTTTTGACATTCTTCTTAACCGCAGGATTTGTCCACATCTTCTCGTTCATCGCCGGAGCAAACAGAACTTTTTTCTGCCAGCAGGCACATAACGTTGTGCTTAATAAATCATCGCAGATGCCGCTGGCGGCTTTGCCGATAATATTCGCCGTAGCCGGAGCGACAACAACAATATCGGCACTGTCGGCAAGACTTATATGTTCTATTTCGAAGCCTTTGGGATTTTCCCACATACTCGTATAAACACATCTGCCGGTTACGGCCTCGAAACTTTTCGGCAAAACAAATTTGCAGGCGCTTTCAGTCATAACAGTTTCCACAACTGCGCCGGCGGCGGTAAGTTTGCTGGCCAGGTCAACCGCCTTAAAGACGGCTACGCCCCCGCTTACGCCAAGCAGAATCTTCAAACCGCTGATTGCAGAATCATTTCCGGCAGTCATTACAACACCTAAAGTTTCGGTATCTCGATTTTTTCCGGACCGGAATAATCGGGTGCGATTTTATCCTGAAGAATTTCCTGAACGACTATTTCTATCATCGTCATTCCTTCAGTGTTTTCGATAAGCGGTCTCGAGCCTTCCATAAGCTCGGCCATTCTTTTTTGTATCAGAGCTGAAACTTTAAACGCTCCGCCGACTTTTTCGAAAATTGCCTTGTTTTTTAAATCTTCTATCATTTTTATTCTCCGTTTGCTTTCTTTATTATCTGTACAAATTCTTCTACCGCCTGTGCGAGGTTGTCGTTAATAACCATATGGCCATAGTGCTGCCACCCGGCGGCTATTTCAATTCCTGCACCGGCAAGCCTTTTTTCAATTTCTTTTTGATCGTCTCTGCCGCGCCCGTTTATGCGGGACTGAAGCTCCGTCTGCTTCGGCGGAATAACAAATACCAACTCCGCTTCAGGATACAGCTTCTTTACCTGCTGGGCGCCCTGAACATCAATCTCGAGCAGTACAATTTTGCCTTCGTTTACCGCCTGTTCGAGTTTATCTTTCGACGTACCGTACAAATTCCCGAACACTTCGGCGTATTCGAGAAAATTGCCGGCCTTTATCTGTCTTTCAAATTCGTCCCTGCTGACAAAGTAATAGTCGATGCCATCCTGTTCGCCGTTTTTCTTTTCGCGCGTCGTGGTCGATATGCTCAAATAAACATTATCAAACCGCTTAATAATCTCTTTGCAGATGGTACTCTTACCTACTCCGCTCGGACCGCTTATTACTATTATTCGTTTTTTCACAGGGGTTGCTCGTTCCGGTTATTCAATATTCTGTACCTGTTCTTTTATACGTTCGATGCAGGCTTTTATTTCAACCACATCGAGACAAATTTTCGCGTCAGACGCCTTGCTCGCTATGGTGTTTGCTTCGCGAAGCATTTCCTGCGATATGAAATCAAGTTTTCTGCCTGCGTATTCGCCCGTCCGGCAGTTCGAAAGAAACTGCTCGATATGCGAACTGAGCCTGATAATTTCTTCGCTTATATCGCTCCTGTCGGCAAAAAGCGCCACTTCCCTGGCAAGCGTAGCACTGTCGAGTTCGAGTCGGCTGCTGGCCAAAAGGTCTTTAACCCGCGACGCAAGTCTGGTCTGATATTCGCCGACAACGGTTTTTGAACGAGACTTTATATCTGACAGCAATTCCATTATCCGGCTGCACTGCTGATTAAGGTCGTCGAAAAGCGATTTGCCTTCCAGCGCTCGCATTTTTTTAAGCTGTTCAATTGCCTGAAGCGTAACTTCAAAAACCGCTTTCTTTAAATATTCGGCCTTTTCATTGTCCGGCTCCTGCGGTTTTACAACGCCAGGCAGCAACAGCAGGTCCGCAAGATTTATTCTGCATTGTGCGCCTGTATTGCATTGCAGATTGTTCAGCTTTTCAATATAGCTTTTCAGCGCCGACGAATCCACATCGTACATCGGTTCGCCGCTGACGTTTTTATACCGCAGCATATAATTAGCCGCCCCGCGATAGATATTCTGACGCAGAACTTTTTCGATATCCTGTTCGAGAAACGATGCGGAATCGGGAATTCTTAGCGACGGCTTGAAATAGCGATTATTGACCGTTCTTATTTCGACGGCATAACTTATCCCGTCAATCTCACGGCAAACCCTCGCAAATCCTGTCATACTGTTTAACATATATATCCTTTATTAATTTGCCGGGGTATTCGGCTGCGGCGCTTCAACCGGAACTTCGGACTCTGCGGGCTGTGCCGGTTGTTCGGATTCGGCCGGTACTGCCGGCTGCTCTTGTGTTGCCGGTGCAGTTACAGGAGTCTGGCTCTGCAGATATTCGCTCGTCCGGGGTCTGAACCACTTGGCTGCTACAACGCTAAGAACAAGCCAAAAAGCTACCAGACAAATCGTGAACCACGTAAGAAAATCTCCGGTCTTGGTTCCGAGCAGAGAATTACCGATTCCGCCGAATGCGCTGCTCAATCCGCCGCCGCGACCTTTCTGAATCAAAACAACAAGAATCAGAACTAATGCGGCAAGTAACCAAATGCCTACAATCACTTTCATTACTAACGGCACTGCCGCCAATGCAAAATTAATCATATATTGTCCCTAAAAAATAAAATTTTAGTTTTTATATTTTCTCACGTTATTTTTTCGCTTCAGCAGAGGCTTTTATCATCGCGGCAAAATCGTCAGCTTTAAGGCTTGCGCCTCCGACAAGCAATCCGTCAATATCAGGCTGAGCCATCAATACCGCGGCATTGTCAGGTTTGGCCGAACCGCCGTACTGAATGATAATCTGTTCGGCAAGAACCTTATTATACATCGAAGCGATTAACTGTCGAATCATTAAATGAACTTCCTGCGCCTGTTCCGGGGTGGCGTTAAGGCCGGTGCCGATTGCCCATACAGGTTCGTAAGCGATTGTTACCGCTTTTGCCTTTTCAACTGATACGCCAGCCATACCCTTTTGAATCTGCTCTTTGACTACGCTGTCGGTTTTGCCGGCTTTTCTTTCTTCGAGAAGTTCGCCGACGCAGAATATCGGCAGCAGACCTGCATCTATAGCGGCTATAAGTTTTTTATTTATAAGAGCATCGGTTTCTTTAATGACGTGGCGTCTTTCGGAATGGCCGATTAACACATTTTTGCAGCCGACATCTTTAAGCATCTGGCAGCTTATTTCGCCTGTAAAAGCGCCTTTCGCTTCAAAATAAACATCCTGTGCGCCGAGTCCTATGTTCGATGAACCGAGTGCGTTTTTCACTGCCGCAAGATAAACGAACGGCGGACAAACAGAAACATCAACCTTTGAAAGCAGACTTTGACATTTCTCCGCAACGCCTTTTGCGAGTTCGACAGCGCTTTTGCTGTCCGTATTCATTTTCCTGTCTGAATGAAGTTAAACAACACTGTCTCCAGCTTTCCGTGCTGGGCAGTTACCCTAAAACTGATACATTATTAGAGTAATACAGGAGTTAAGAATG